>ENA-OUQG01000140-OUQG01000140.1-human-gut-metagenome-genome-assembly--contig:-NODE-140-length-49777-cov-13.099956_pt1 | contig 49777 bp, 45 predicted proteins | sample MGYA00237943_ERZ548823 | MGnify/ENA primary metagenome ERZ548823 (study PRJEB26490, sample SAMN05194731) | human gut metagenome | biome: terrestrial biome; feature: human-associated habitat; material... | reverse complement strand
TACAAAGGGTCAGTCAATGGCATATATCAATGGCAGCTGGACAAAGGTAGAGAAGCAGACAAATGATATCAAGATTACTTCTTCTCTTGCTAATGGTAGCAGCTTCAATACTGACAGTACAACAACAACCATCACCTTAAAGAATGCAACAAAGGGAAGCTACAGTGTGGACAATGGTCCTGTGAAGGAATTTACAGGCAGTGCAACAGTTACTCTCGGAACAGGAAAGATTGCAGACAGTGATGTAACACTTAAGGTGACAGCGTCTAACGACAAGGATTCAAAAACTGAGACATTCACCTTCAAGAAGAAATTTGATGCAGAAAAGAATGGTGGATATGTTGATTACGAGGGTGAGACACTCGCAAAGACTTCAGGTACAGCAAGACAGGCTGTTGGAGGCAAATATGCAACAAATCCTGACAAGCAGCTTGGAAAGAATAAGACTATCAAGAGTGCAGCGGATTTTGATGATTCAATGATTATTGCACAGGGTGTAGCAAATGATGACGCACGTAATTTCAGAGGAACCCATGAGGGACCTGTATACGATAGCTATGCACTTTACGGAGCATGGGATGATGAGAATATTTATCTCGGATGGCAGTTTGTAAACGTGGCAGATATTACATCGCCTGAGCAGGGATATGTAAATTCTGATAATGGCAAGCCAACCAATGGTGATATTCCACAGGTTATTGCACTTAACCTGGGAACCGGAAAGACGGGGGATGGTACACTTGATAATGGTGGCAATATATGGGGCTTAAAGGTTAAATATGATACACCGATTGATGCAATGCTCTGCTTCTCAAGTAAGAGTGGCGTTGGAACTCCGGCTTTGTTCACTACAAATACATCAGGAGAGTTCAGCTATGATGCACCATACTGCACAGGCTTTAAAAAGGCAGGTATCTCATTCAAGGCAGAGGATGGATTCTTTGGAAAATCACTGATTGGTATCAATGCCAATGGATATACAGGACTGACAGTTGACCAGCTTACAAGCACATCGTCAAACTGGGTAGATTTCCTAAGCCTTGGTCACAAGACATCAATGGATACATTCTACACAATGACAATTCCTATGTCAGCGCTCAACCTGACAAAGGCAAAGCTTGAGAAGAACGGTATTGGTGTAATGCATATCTCTACATTCGGAGAGAGTGGTATTGCTTCTACTCCTATGGATATGTCAATGGTTGATAACGCAACAGAGGAATACAGTGCTGACGCATCTACATCTAAGGAAAAAGAGGATACTGATATAATCACTGCCCCTCTTGCAAGACTTGGAGCAGAGGGTGGCGATGATCCTGACCCACAGCCTGACAACCGTATGACAGTCAACTTCGGAGCAGACCGAAGTGCACCACAGGCTACAGGAACAGCACTGACACTTAAGGCTGTTGCTGACGGCGGAGTTGGAAGCTACAAGTATCAGTTTAAGATTGATAATACAGAGGTACAGAGTGGTTCAAGTGCTACATACTCATGGAAGGCAGCCAAAGGCGCCCACACACTGCAGGTAGTTGTAACCGATTCACAAGGGCATCAGGTAACTGTCAGCAAGCAGTTCACAGGTGAGGGTGGTACAGTAGTATATAATAATGTACTTACTGCAAAGAGCTATTCATTGACACTTGCAGAGAATATCAAGGCTAATATCTATGTATCACTGTCGTCAGATATCATGGCAGATACAGGCGCAAAGCTTAGAATCACATATCCTGATGGTTCTTCTAAGGAGAAGCTTGTAAGTGATTACAGCACAGTAAAATATAATAATGAAGATGTAAAGAAGATTACATATGAGACAGTTCCGGCAGAGCTGACATCACGCATAAGTATCTGCGCAGTTAGAAGCAACGGAGCAACAAGCAATAGCTTCTCATTTGCACCGACAGATTATCTGTACAAGTGTATAGAGCAGAAGCTGCCGGAAGCTAACCTGGCCAAGGCATTACTCAACTATGGTGCATATGCACAGCTGTATTTCGGTATAAATACATCTGACCTGGCTAATAAGAAGCTCACAGACAATGCAGTTGCTGCACTCAGTGTAGATACAGTGCTTAAGAACGCGCCTGCAGATGATGCAGCAGCATTAAATAATGAGGATATAGAGTACATCGGCTCAGCTTTGGTATGTAAGAGTGGAACAGACATGAAGCTTTATTTCAAGAATAAGAACAATCTTACACTTGAGCAGCTCAAAATCAAATATGCACTTGATGCGTACGACATCACACTTGATGAGGGCATGCTGTGCATCAGAATAAACAATGTTTATCCCGGAAACCTGTCTGCTAAGTATACAATAGTGATTAATGGAGCCAATGGTACGATTTCCGGCGACATCTGCCCGATGGCATATGTCAGAAAGGGAGTTCAGAGCTCAGATACAAAGCAACAGAATTTATGCAAGGCAATGTACCTGTACAATAGAGCCGCATTGGAGTATTTGGGACTATAGTCAGTTGAATCAGTCAATTAAATAAATGCAGTTCAATAAGAATCCGTTAACTATGGCTGTGACGCTGTGGTTAACGGATTTTTTGTAGAAAAATAAGAGAACATGTTTATTTTTTTGTATTGCATAATTAAAAGAGAGATAGTAATATAGAACTATAAAAACGCTGTGATATCAATTAAACAAGGAAATCTGGGATAGCAGTGCTTTGTATTTAAGGAGAAATGAAATGAAAAAACATATAATAAACACGGTAGTTATTTTAATGTTTGGAGCAGTAATTACGGTAGCAGCGCTATCTACAAAGAATTTGGGAGCCGATGAAAAAAAGAAAATCGACTCGTTAACAGCCACAGAGGCAGTGTCAGCTACGGGTACAGAATCTGATACAGAGGCGGCAGATACTGATGATGCGTCTAAGAAGGCAGCAGATTCAAAAAAAGATAAATCTAGCGATAAAAAGAAATCTGACAGCAGCTCAACAGATTCAAAGAGTTTATCAGATGTAAACAAGGATAATTCTTCAAAAGATACATATGAGACAGATATCATAAAAAACGATGAATCGACGGCTACAGATGATGTAAATAAAACCGATACTAAATCCGATAATAAAAATAGTACTAAATCTGATAGTAACAAAGATAATAATTCTGTAACAGACAATACAGACACTAATGGTTCCGGAAACAGTGACTCAAACAGTGACAATTCAGGAACCGGCAGCGATGATGATAATAAATCAGATAACGGAGTGATAGAGCTTCCGATTATACCGATAGATTAATTAATAGGTTACCATATAGTTTTACATTGTGGGATAGAGTATTTATTAACAATAGAACATGCCGGGAGGATTATGTATGCACAAAAGAATAATTAGCCTTATTTTAACACTTATTATGCTGATTACAATGGTTCCATCAACTATTGTGGCAGCAAGTGAAGTTCGGACAATGGAAGGTGTTGAAGCTTCGAGCAACCAATCTGAAAGCAACCGGTCTGAGGTTGATAAATCGGATGAAAATATTATCTACATGGTAAATCCACTGTATGAGGATGTTATCAGTATTGATGATTTAAAGAAAAAGCTTGACTCCTCAAACGATGAGCAGCTATTTGGTGCATCCACAGGACAGTATTTTTCGGATTATGACAGTGTCGTTTCATATCTCAGAAAGCAGATGGTTAGCAGAGAAACGGAAATAAACTTGAATTTTCCGGAATCTTGGTTTACTTCACACAAAGATGGGCTGTATTGGGATTTATTATATGATGCAATGAAGTGCGATGAAAGCTCTACCGGCCAGGAGGGGGATGCACTTTTGTATGGATATGCAGGCTGTAGTGTTTCATACAGTACTGCAGGATATATAAAATATACCATGTCATATCATTCTAATGCAGAGCAGGAAGCAAAGCTGACAGAGGCTGTGGCTGTGGCAATGACGAAACTGCAGCTTAATGGTCTCAGCGAAGCCAAAAAGATTACAAAGATTCATGACTATATCTGCAATCATGTCGATTATGAATACAATTCAAAAGAAGAACAGATATATACAGCTTATGGCGCTCTTTGCACCGGAAAAGCTGTCTGCCAGGGATATGCTGTGCTTTTCTACAGACTGTGCAAGGAAGCAGGGCTATCGGTCAGAATTATCAGCGGTACCGGCAATGGAGGAGCGCATGGGTGGAATATAGTGCGAATCGGCAGTAAATACTATAACGTGGACTGTACCTGGGATGGACAGGATGCGGCCACCTATAATAAGTACCTGTTGAAGTCAGAAGCAGACTTTAAGGATCATACCCGCAAATCATGGAAGGTGGCAGGTAGCCACTATCTGGACTATACGTCTGCTGAGTTTAACGCGCAGTATCCTATGACTGAAAAATCCTGGGATGAGTCGACTACATATGCACATAGCAAGGAGGCCACGTCAGGTGCTGTGACGCTAAAAGCAGAATGGAATGATCCGGTACTTGGACAGCCGACCAAATTCCATGTTTCTGCAACAGGCGGATCAGGAAACTATAAATTCAAAATGGATGCACCGAGCTATTCGGACCCAAATCAATGGGCATTTGAATCAGTAGCGGATCCAAGCCGTGGTGAGTGGATTGAATATACATCAGAGTGTGCTTCAAACGATTATACATTTACCATGACTGCTACAGGTACCTATAATTTTAAGTTTTATGTGATGGATAAAGCAGCAAATTTATACTATCTGCGAGTGAATTTCTATATAAGCGTATCTGATGATAAATATCCGAGCGTTGACTCAATTGTCCAGTCTGCAGTAGCTGAGTGTAAAAGCAAGACGGATGGATCAGAGTATGCAAAAGCACTGTGGCTGCATGACTGGCTGCTTGACCAGCTTGAATATGATAAAAGCCTGAAATGGTCTTCGGCTGAGAGCGCGCTGACCAGAGGGCTTGGCACCTGTCAGTCGTATGAGAGTGCATATGCAAAGCTCCTTACGGCAGCAGGAATAGAAAACAGCGAGACAAGGGATACCTATGATGGACACACCTGGAATGCCATGAAGCTGGACGGACAGTGGTATCAGACGGACTGCACATGGGATGACAGCAGCAATAACTGGTATAGCTTTGACCAGAGACATTTGTATTTTGGTCTGACGGATGAGCTGATGGCTATAGCACATCCGGGTCATAGCAAAATTTATACCAAAGACGACTATAAAACACGTTCAACAAGCCCTGCCGACAACTATTTTGTCAGGACAGGAGATGCCGCAAAGTGGGCAAAAGCATACTCAGACAGGATTCAGAAAAATCTGGATGCAGGAAAGACAGAGTTTGAAATAGCAGCAGACAATTCTTCTTATCCGCAGAGTATTTCAGGTATTCAAAATGGTATTATAGCGTATGCGATAAATCAGCTGGCATGGACTACAGGTAAGGCAGCGGTAACATTAAATGCTACAGGAAGTGCAAATAGTTTTACATTTACAGCGGAATACGCTTCAAAGAGTCCTGAGGTCAGCTTGTATGGCAGAAGCATAACCCTTAAAGACAACATCGATGTAAACTATTACATGGAAATGTCTGATTCGGTGTTTGAGCATGATGCTTATCTGGAATTCAAAAACGGTGCTCAGACATATAAGCTTAATGTGCGTGACGCTGCTGAGGTAAATGAGAATGGTAAAACCTTATACAGGTTCTCATGTCCGGTGAATGCGGCACAGATGTCTGATACTATCGAGACAAGAATAGTGATTGATAACAATACTAAGGAAGAGTATTCCTACAGTGTAAAAGAATATGCCACCGAGCTCCTGTCAAAATCAAACGAGTATCCGGTGGAGACCATTAAGCTGGTGAAGGCACTTTTAAACTATGGAACTGCAGCGCAGAACTTCTTTAAATATAACACTGACAAGCCGGCAAATGGTATTTTAAGCGATGCCGATAAGGCTGTAGATGCGGCTGATTTTGATGCATATAAGGCTGTTATTAAAGCGGATAGTGCAAATGGTCAGAACGATGGACTGTCATATTACGGAAGCTCCCTGATATGTAAGTCTGAGATGACGGTAAGACATTATTTTATTTTAGATAATGGCAGTGATATTAATAATTATAAGTTTAGCTATATTGACGCAGATGGCTATGAGGTCAGTCTGACACCTAAAAAAGCCTCAGACGGCGGGGTATACTGTGTAGATATAAGCGGAATAATGGCATGCGGCCTAGATAAGAACTATGTATGCAGGGTTACAGGTATGGACAGCTCACAAATCATAGAGCTTGATTATGGCCCGTTAAGCTATGCATACAGCGTTGCAAACAGTAAAGACTCATCAAAGGAATTAAAGAATCTGATGAATGCGCTGTATATGTATTCTGAGATGGCGAGTAAAGTAAATGGTATCTAAAAAACATTTGACAAGAATAGCAGGTTCAGCAATGGCGGCGGCACTGCTTATATCAACCACGCCGGTGGCAGCAACGGAAAATCTGTTGCAGTCATATCAGGGAGGATATATAGAGAGTGAGCTAGACAGCAATACTCCTGTATATGACTCGGGAATTTCAACCTTTGCAGAGCTGCCTTTGGCTTTTCCGGATGATGCTTCGGTGTTTGATACCATGTATCCACAGACGCGAGACCAGAATCCATATGGTACCTGCTGGTCATTTGCCAGTATGGGGCTTGCAGAGTATGACCTGATAAACGATGGAACCGTGGATAAGAATGTAGACTTCAGTGAGCTGCAGCTTGCGTATTTTGCATACAATTTTGTGACAGATCCGCTGGGCGGTACTGCAGGGGATGTGGCTAAATACTATAATGAGAATGGACTCTCATACCTGCAACGAGGTGGCAATTTTGAATACAGCTCAAGGCGTCTGGCACAGTGGATAGGTCCGGTTGATGAGGCTGTTGTGCCATATTCTCAGGCTGACAGTACACTGGATAGTGGCCTAGATGATAAATATGCATACTCTTACAGCAAGGCTCATCTGAAAAATGCTTATGAGATAAATATCCATGAAAATGCTGATGAGGTGAAGGCTAATATTATGGAGCATGGGGCTGCCGGTGTGATGTATTATCACAATGACAGTGCCATGAGGTTTTATTCATTTGACAGCGCCGGGCATTATACCTACTATGATACTGCAAGAAGAGGTTTAGGACATGCAGTGATGCTTGTTGGATGGGATGATAATTTTTCAAAAGAAAACTTCCCTGAGTCATTGAGACCGGAAAATGATGGAGCCTGGCTTGTGCGAAACAGCTGGGGAACATATTGTGATTATTTCTGGATGTCGTATGATAATGAATCACTGTTAGATACAGCGTGGGTATTTGATTTCTCAGATGATGACGGATTAGACCACAACTATCAGCTGGATGGTGGAATTGAGGTATACAATACTAATCTTACCAACAGGCTGGCAAACGTATTTACGGTACCAAAGAAGGCTGATGGAGAGTATGAAAAGCTAAGAGAGGTATCGCTGTCATTTACCAGAATAGCGGATGTAGGCTATACAATAGATGTGTATACAGATCTTACGGATCCGTCTGATCCATTAAGCGGAGAGAAACAGACTCAGGCTACAACGACAGGCAATACAGCCTTTGCGGGTATATACAGTGTGGAGCTGGCAGAACCGGTGGATCTTAAGCCGGAAAGTACATTTGCTGTAGTGGTATCGGTTGATAAAAGTGCTCTGGATTATGAGCAGGCAACAAAGATAGCAACCGGTGACACTCTCATTTGGGATAGACAGGTGAGCCGGGGGAACGGAAAGAGTCTGTATTATAGCAGTGGCAGGTACAGAGTATATCCATATGGCAATTTCTGTGTTAAAGCATTTACATCAGATGAAACCAGGCATGCAGAGCCTGAGAATGAGCTTACGCCAGAGGGCTATTCTGTAGATTTGACAGCGCTTGTACGAGCTAATCTATATGCTGCTTTTTCGGCAGATATTATGGAAGATGCAGGGGCAAAGGTTAAGTTTGTATATCCGGATGGTACTTTCATGGAGGAGCCTTTGTCAGCGTTTGAGACAACTGAGTATAATAATACTAAAGTAAAGAAAATCACATACGAGGCTATTCCTGCTAAGCTTGCTGAAAGGGTTGAGATCAGCGTCATAAAGAGTGATGGTACGGAAAGCAATGGTTTTGCCTTCGCGCCGGCAGATTACCTGAATGATTTAATCAAAACAGATTCTGATTCTGTGTCAAAAAATATAGCAACGGCTCTTTTAAATTATGGAGCATATGCGCAGCTGTATTTCAATGTGGATACATCTGATCTGGCGAATAGGGAGCTGACAGATGATGCTGTGGGGGCTTTAACGACTGATGAAATCCTTAAAATGACAGTGGATGAAAACATTGCGTCAATGAATAATGATGATTTGGAGTATATAGGCTCATCACTTGTATGTAGAAACGGAACTGATATGAAGCTGTATTTCATTAATAAAAACTCACTTACACTTGATGAAATACTGCAGAAATATAATATAAATGTGACTAATGAGAAAACAGGCAGACTTGGCAGCAACGATTTTTCAGCTGAGATTGATGGAAGGCTGTTTTGTATCAGAATAAAGTCAATTTTGCCGAAGCTTCTGTCAACTGATTATACAATTACATTTTCAAATGGTGACGGAAACAGTTATGGAGCTGTGAGCCCGTATTCCTATATCAGAAGCGCTGTACAGGGGGATGATATACAGCTTCTCAATCTATGCAAGGCACTTTTCTTATATGGGCGTGCTGCTTCGTAATATGTTAAGCGGTGTGATATTGGAAAAATCATTAAAAACAATCGACATTACAGCCAATAAACGCTATAATAGATACATTAGGATAAATGTACTGGGACTTGTATGCTCCACAGCCATCATGCGGTACGGCTGTCGCGGATAGCGTCAGGCCCGGGAAGGGGAAGCATATGCAGGATAAAAAGCAAAAAAAGGCAAAAATACAGGTTATATTTCTAATTCTTATTTCCACGCTGGTTCTTTTGGCGGATTTTTATGCGATAATTAATTATCCAAAGGAATACATGCTCATTGCAGCAATCACAGTTATCTTTATGATTTGCCTGTGGGGAGTGATAAGTGGATTTTTCTCACTGAGTGCTATAAAGGAGGACAGGAGAGAGGAACAGTATGACAGTATTTTCAAGTCTGAAAAGGCATCTTATCTCATGCTCAGGAAGTACTTTGATGAGATAGAGGAAAAGATTGAGATACTGCAGAAGGAGTCAAAGATTCCGACTGAGGATATCATCAATGCACAGAAGGGAATCGCAAAGGTTGTCATCAACAGGAATAAGGAAAATGCTGATGCGATTATGAACTCTAATGAACAGCTTATGGAGACGTTTGAGCAGCTTGAGAATAAGCTCAAGGAGAGCAATGATTTCATTATTGAGAGCCAGAAAAATGTGATTTATGATAACCTCAAGGACATTATGGAAAAGCAGCAGGTTCTGTCTGACAGCATAAAGGATATGGAAATCCGTCTGAGTCATGCAATCACAGCAAATCCTATTCAGTTTACGGCAAATGTTGAGATGCCTAAGCAAACGAACGACGCACCACAATCAGCACCGGCCATGGAGGCGATACCTGAGCCGGAACCTGTACAAGCGAATGAGTCAGAACAGATACCTGAGCCTATTCCGGTAAATGAGCCGGAGCCTGTAGTTGAGACACCACATGTACCTGAACCGGAACCGGTCACAGAGGCACCACATATACCTGAACCGGAACCAGTAGTAGAGCCAAGCCCTGCTGCAGAAGAAGCTGTTGAAGATACGACAGACAGCGATCCAAACCGTCAGCTGAGTGCAGATGAAATAGCAGCACTTTTTGCAAGTGCAAACGTAGGTGCGACAGAACCTGAATCAAAACCGGCAGAGGAAGTGATTACGGAACCGGTCACAGATGCACCACATGTACCTGAACCTGAACCGGTAGTAGAGCCAAGCCCTGCGGCAGAAGCTGTTGCAGATACGACAGACAGCGACCCGAACCGCCAGCTGAGTGCAGATGAAATAGCAGCACTTTTTTCAAGTGCAAACGCAGGTGCGACAGAACCTGAATCAGAGCCGGCAGAGGAAGTGATTACGGAACCGGTCACAGAGACACCTCAGGCACCTGAGCCGGAGCCTGTAAGTGAACCGGAACCGGCAAAGTCTCCGGTTGTAGATTTGAATAACACAAATCGTAATCTGACACCGGATGAGATAGCAGCTTTATTTAGCAGTATGTAGTATTTTGGTAACTATTCAGTAAAGAAATATGCGGTATTGCATATTTCGTAAAAAATGAAGAAATAATATTTTGTAATTATCTCACAAATATGTTAAAGTGTGCATGTTATAAAAATATGCACACTTTATTTTTTTGAAAGGAAATATAAAAAATATATGGAAACAATCAGATTTGACGAATTAGAACTAAACCCTAAGATTTTGCGAGGCATCAAGGATATGGGCTTTGAGGAGGCAACTCCAATACAGGCTCAGGGAATCCCGGCAGTGCTTTCGGGCAGGGATGTAATCGGACAGGCGCAGACCGGAACAGGAAAGACAGCAGCCTTTGGTATTCCGGTGCTTGAGAGCGTTGATGCATCAAGTCACAAGACACAGGTTATCATCCTCTCTCCTACAAGGGAGCTTGCCATCCAGGTGGCAGATGAAATCAGGAAGCTTGCAAAATATATGCATGGTGTGAAGGTACTTCCGGTATACGGAGGACAGGATATCAGCCGCCAGATTAAGGCACTTAAGGGCGGTGTGCAGATTATTATCGGAACCCCGGGGCGTCTTATGGATCATCTCAGGAGAAAGACAATCAGGCCTGACCATGTAAAGACAATAGTGCTCGACGAGGCAGACGAGATGCTCAACATGGGCTTTAGGGAGGATATCGAGACAGTGCTCGAATACCTGCCACAGGAGCATCAGACAGTACTCTTCTCGGCAACAATGCCAAAGCCTATTTTGGAAATTACAAGAAAATATCAGCATGATGCTATCAATATCAAGATTGTGAAAAAAGAGCTGACAGTCGCAAATATCGACCAGTATTACTATGATGTGAAGCGCAAGGACAAGATAGATGTACTCACAAGACTGTTGGATTACTATAATCCAAAGCTCTCACTTGTATTCTGCAATACCAAGAAGATGGTCGACGAGCTGGCATATGAGCTTTGCGGACGCGGCTACAGTGCAGAAGGACTTCATGGCGATATGAAGCAGGTGCAGAGAGATCGTGTCATGAAGAACTTCAGAAACGGAAAGACAGATATTCTTATTGCCACTGATGTCGCAGCGCGCGGAATTGATGTGGATGATGTGGAGGCTGTTTTCAATTATGATCTGCCTCAGGATGACGAGTATTATGTACATAGAATCGGTCGTACAGGAAGAGCAGGCCGCTGTGGAAAGGCATTCTCCTTTGTAAAGGGCAAGGAGGTATATAAGCTCAAGGACATACAGCGCTACTGCAAGACAAAAATCTATGCGCAGCCAATTCCATCATCTGATGATGTTGCCAAAATCAGGGCAGAAAAGATTATGGACCAGATTTCCATCATTATAGATGAGGAAAATCTCACAAGTGTCATTGATATTATAGAGAATCAGATAAATGAGTCAGATTACACAGCAATGGATATAGCGGCGGCATTTTTATACCAGGCTATGGGTGCTTCAGAGATATCCACAGCTGAATCAAAGGACGACTATGATTTCCACAATACAGGAGCAGAGGATGGCATGGTACGTCTGTTTATCAACGTAGGAAAGAAGGACAAGATAAAGCCGGGCGACATTTTAGGTGCCATCGCAGGTGAGTCAGGCATGCCTGGCAGGCTTGTCGGTGCAATCGACATGTACGACAAGTATACATTTGTTGAGGTGCCGGCTGAGTATGGCAAGGAAGTGCTTAATGCCATGAAGAATGCGAAGATAAAGGGCCGCTCTGTGAACATGGAGCCTGCAAATTCACGATAGCAAAGTCAGGCTTTTCTGATGACGCATCAGCTTTTTTGTTCTCAGTGGTTCTGAATAGTTACGATGGTTGTATAAAAAATACCGGGACACAAAATGTGTTGCCCGGTATTTTTGATTACTTGTCGTCATCGATTCCCCAATGCTCTTTCATGTAATCCTTTCCCATTCCTCCGCCGATATCATTCTGATTTCTGCGAAGATAATTTACAAATATTCCACCAACAACTGCAAAAATGATAAGTGCTGCAAGTACTACCATATGGTCTCCCTTCTGAAACATCGTAAGTTTCAAAAAACATTGTAACTATTCGTTCGAAAATAAACGAAAATAATTGGTTGCCATCATTATAGCAGAATTATCAGATAAGTCAATACACAAATCAACTATTGTTTACACTAAAACGCAGTCGGATTACTGATTACACTGTTAGTTGTGAACAGTAACCGACCGGCAGCAAAATCACGCGTCAGCAAGCATCAGCACATGTTTGACAATTGATTTGATTATATTAACCGCAGTCTCCATGCCCTCCACTGATATGTGCTCAAATGGGCCGTGGAAGCCGTAGCCGCCGGTACCGAGGTTTGGACAAGGAAGTCCCATGAAGGATAAACGTGCGCCGTCTGTACCGCCGCGAACCGGGCGTGATAGCGGCTCTAGACCGTTTTCCTCTATAGCAGCCTTAGCCAGGTCGATAATGTATATGTTGTCCATTATGATTGAAAGCATATTCTCGTAGGAGTGGGTGATAGTCAAAGAAACAGTGCCCTCACCATATTTTTTGTTCATCTCTATCTCAAGAGAGCGGAGAGTATCAAGTCTTTTAGCAAAAAGAGCCTTGTCGTGGTCGCGCACAATATATGACAGATGGGCTGATGCTACATCACCGCTCATATCACACAGATGGTAAAAGCCCTCTCTGCCATCAGTTGTGGCAGGAGTCTCGTTTGCAGGCAGCGCTGCGGCAATCTCGCAGCCAACCAAAGCAGCATTGACCATAATGTCCTTTGCTTCGCCCGGATGCACGTTGACGCCCTTTATGGTAAATTCAGCGCTTGCGGCATTAAAGTTTTCATAGGCCACCTCGCCCTCGTAATCACCGTCCACGGTGTAGGCAAAATCTGCCTCGAAATAGTCCAGATCAAACAAATCCGCACCCTTTCCGACCTCCTCATCGGGGGTAAATCCAACCCAGATATCGCCGTGAGGAGTGCCCTCTGCGATAATCTGCTCTAAGGCGGTCATAATCTCAGCCACACCGGCCTTGTCATCGGCACCAAGCAGGGTAGTGCCATCTGTGGTAATGAGAGTGCGTCCGGAGAGGGCTTTAAGCTCAGGGAAATCGCTTACTCTCAGGTATTCGCCACTGCCTCTAAGCAGTACATCGCTTCCGTCATAGTGACGCAACAGCTGTGGCTTGACATTTTCCCCGGAAAAATCAGGTGCAGTATCCATATGTGCAATAAATCCGACCGCTTTTTTGTGCTCCATGCCGGCAGTGGCAGGCAGCAGACCATACACGTAACAATGGTCAGTGAGCACAACCTTGGATAAGCCAAGCTCCTTAAGCTCTGACTCAAGCTCTCTTGCGAGTGCAAATTCCCTGTCACTGCTTGGTATTTTATCACTTGCTTCATCAGATGTGGTGTGATAGCCCACATATTTTAATAATCTTTCTTCTACTTTCATTATCAGTAAATCCTTTCTGAGAGACTTTGGATTGGAAATCTGGAATAAAAAGTCTCTGTATATAGAAAATAATATAGCTTAAAACGGTGTAAAATCAACTGTTTTACAAAAAATCTAAAAAAAATTTAAAAAAATTAAAAAAAAGTGTTGCATTTCTATAAACTATACTATATAATAAATTTCGCGTTAAGGAAAACGCAAACAAATTAATAAACGCGCTTCTAGCTCATTTGGTAGAGCACCTGACTCTTAATCAGGGTGTGCAGGGTTCGAGCCCCTGGAGGCGCACTCAAAGGTACCGGTTTTATGGACGTATGAGCCATAGGGTTGGTGCTTTTTTATTATATCATAATTAAAGGATTAAAAGGTATCATGTCATTATTTGGATAGGCTGGCAGCTCAGGCATATAAAAGTAAAATTAATATTGAAATTTTGAAATAATGAGTTTATACTGTTGAATAGGAAAAAAGTAACATTTGGAAAGATGCTTTGGTCGGAGTAAAATATGATGAACGCGGTAGACAAATATTCAACAGACAATATAGCGGATGACGAAATGATAATTGCAGTAGATGACGTGGTAAAGAAGGACTATGATAGTGCGGTTGTACGCATAAAGAAAGCGCTTGCGCGCTTGAAGAGCACCGGTCACGTGGAAAAATATGCAGAGTATCTCAATATCCTGGGATTGGTATATGAGCTTGAGAACGATGAGTCAAAAGCCTTTGAATGTTATCTGGAGAGCCTTGCCACGGCAGAAATTATCCGCTCGAGAGATCTTAAGGCTATGGTTTACAGCAATATCGGTTCAAGCTATAGCAAGATGGGAAGAGATAAGGAAGCGCAGAGATATTTCAACGATGCCAGAGACGAATATGACAGTTCCTCAGAAAAATCTGAAGAATGTCATAAAAGCTGGGTCATGTTTGACTATATAAATCATGCGATTAACGACAGATATGTCGCATTATCTTGAAGCAATCAGCTTGCAGATAGGGTTTCCGACAGCAGAGAATTTCTCCTCGTACTCGGTCATGATGTTACCCTCATTCATTGCGGCATCATGATGCAGGTCGCGTGTACTGGCGTCGAGGTGCCATTTATCAGAGCTTTCAATCTCTTCCAGAGAGAAGGTGAAGAGGTCCTGGTTGTCAGTCTTGAACTCTATGCGTCCGTCAGGTGCGAGAAACAAATCATATCTGGCAAGAAATTCGCTTGAGGTGAGGCGTCTTCTTGCGTGCCTGTCCTTCGGCCATGGATCGGAAAAGTTCAGGTAAATGCGGTCAACCTCATTGCGGTCAAAAATATCCGGAAGAGTTGCGGCATCAATGCACAAAAAGTGCACATTTGGCAGCTCGTCCTCCTGCATTTTTTGTACGGCACGAAGAAGCACACTGGTATATCGTTCGATACCTATATAGTTAATCTCGGGATGAAGCCGTGCCAGATCCATCAGAAATCTGCCCTTTCCCATACCAACCTCTATATGAATCGGATTATTGTTTCCTAAAAAATCATGCCATTTTCCTTTTAATTCAACAGGCTCCTTTATGCAATAAGGGCTGTTGTCGATGACTTCACCGGCGCCCGGGATATTTCTAAGTCTCATGTAAATCTCCTTATAAAAACGTAAAATTTCATATAGATAATACCCTACAATTGTGTGGGTGTCAAAATAAAATGGCAAAATACCCTGCACATGCCCTTGATAACATGTTTTTCATACATTATAATTAGAAATAGTACATTTTTGGTTATAGTACTGAACAGCTACCCAATTTTAGAATTAATAGGAACAGATATGAAGCATAAAATTATAAATTTAAAAAAATCAGGAATACTAATAATGGCAGTGTTTGCTATGGTCACGACGCTTTGTGCGAGACCGCTTATGGCATTTGCGGATGGTGATGACACGTACTGGCCGGAGGGACCGCAGATAAATTCACCGTGCGCCGTGGTGATGGAGGTCAATACAGGTACGGTGCTCTATGAGAAAAATTCACACGAAAAGCATTATCCTGCAAGTATCACAAAGATTCTCACCACATATCTGACTATACTCAACTGCAAGATGGATGAGAAGGTTACATTCTCAAAAGAGGCGGTGAAGGAGAGCAGTGATGGTTCGTCGAGCATCAAGAGGGATGTGGGCGAGGAGATGACCATGGAGCAGACACTATATGGAGTTATGCTTGAGTCGGCAAACGAGTGCGCATATGCTGCAGCAGAGCATACAGGCAAAAAGCTTGGGGGAGATTACAGCACATTTATTGATCTGATGAACAAGGAAGCCGAAGAATTAGGCTGTACAGATACACATTTCAACAATGCAAATGGTCTGCCGGATGAAAATCACTGGACAAGCGCATACGATATGGGGCTTATCTCGTGTGCGGCATACAGGAATGATGAGTTTCGAAAGATTACAGGCACAAAGACTTATATCATACCACCAACAAATAAGCATACCGAGGATACTCCGCTTTACAATCATCATGCGATGCTGCATCCATTTAAGTCGTATTCACAGTTTGTAAATCAGGATTGTACCGGCGGCAAGACCGGCTATACTTCAGTGGCTAACAGCACGCTTGTCACTTATGCGGAGAAGGATGGCTTGACGCTGTGCGTGGTTATTATGAATGCGCAGTCGCCTGACCAGTATGCAGACACAAACACGCTGCTCAATTACTATTTCAGTAACTTCAAGGCACTAAGCATAGCTGAAAATGAAAACAGCGCAGCTACTGACAATACGCCGGATCTGGGCGTGATGAATGAGCACGGCATGTATGCAAAGGTATCGGAAAACTATGTTGTTTTGCCAAACAATGCGGATTTTTCAAGCGTTAAAAGGGAAGCTGCTGACATGAAGTCCGACAACAAGGATGCTCTTGCTACGGTCAGATACAAGTATGGTGATCATGTGGTAGGCTGTGTGGATCTGCTGAAATCAGGAGCAAAGGTCGATCTGTCGTACTTTGATGAGAACAGCAGACAGAACGTGGAAAGTGATATAATAAGGATAAAGCCGGTATATTTTCTCTGGGTGCTCGTACTTATCGCAGTGATTATTTTGAGCATTTTCATGATTAGAAGAATATCAGACAATATATATGTGTTGAAACACAAATGGAGCATTAAGAAGGAGCAGCGCGAGCGCTTCAGGGAGCACAAGCTTGAGAGAAAACAGCGCAGAAGGAGAGACAATCTGAAGTTCAGCGGTCGACATAAATATTAATACATTTTTTATTATGACATTATAAATGGAGGCAGAAATGAGTGATGAAAGATGCGCCCTCGTGCTTGAGGGTGGAGCCATGAGAGGTATGTATACAGCCGGAGTACTCGACTGTTTTATGGACCATGATATTAGCTTTGATGCTGTTATCGGTGTTTCGGCGGGAGCACTTTTTGGAGTGAATCTGCTGTCAAAACAGCGTGGCAGGGTTATACGATACAATAAGAGATTTAACAGTGACAAAAATTATATGGGTATCAGGCCGCTTCTTAGGGAGAAAAATATAGTGAGCACGAAATATGCCTATGATACCGTACCAAGAGAGCTTGACCCGTTTGATGATGAGGAATATAAGAAGTCGGATATCCCATTTTATGCGGTTGTGACGAATATCAGGACGGGTAAGCCTGAATATGTGCAGATAAAGAGTGTCTTTGACCAGATGGATGTGCTCAGGGCATCGGGCTCCATGCCTGTAGTGTCAAAGCCTGTGAAGCTGGGGAATGAGTGGTATCTGGATGGCGCGGTGACGGACAGTATTCCATATGAGCATATGCTTGATATGGGATATGACAGAGTGGTTGTCGTGCTGACAAAGCCGGCAGACTATATAAAAAAACCTATGCCAAGGTTTTTAACATCGGTATACAAAAAGCGTTTTCCGAGGTTTTATGAGGCATTTTCAAACAGGCATATCATGTACAATTATCAGCTTGAGCATCTTAAGGAGCTTGAAAAGCAGGGCATTGCCGAGGTGTTAAGGCCGTCGGAGCACATTAAAATAAGCAAGGTAGAAAAGGATCCTAATAAGCTTGAGAGCCTGTATCAGCTTGGATTACGTGATGCTGAGAGGCTTTTAGCCGATAAGCAAGGGATGGAGAAGCAGTAATGAATATACAACAGGTACAGACGATCATAGCTGATGCCATGGAAAAGCACAACGGAATAGTGAAAAAAGAAGAGCTTACAAGGCTTGGCATAGACTACAGGCGAATTGACACGCTTGTCAGGGAGGGGAAGCTTGTCCGCATCAGAAACGGCTATTACACCGACCGCGTGGATGATTTTTCTGAGGATGCACTTGTCGCGGCACTCTTTCCGGATGCAATTCTTTGCATGGAAAGTGCACTTTACGCCTATGGCTATATAAAGGAGAAGCCATACGGATGGACGCTTGCCGTGGACAAAAACACATCAAAATCGCGTTTTAAGATGGACTATCCAAGAATTATCCCGTTTTATACGGAGCCGGATGCGCTTATGCTTGGTGCTTCAACCATTGAGCTTGGCGGTAATACTTTTGGCATTTATGATAAGGAGCGTGTGATATGCGACTGCCTGAAATATGAGGCAAGAATGGACCGCAATGATTTCAAGGCAGCCATACAGTCGTACATAGCTGATCCGGATAAGGATATTTCCGTGCTCATGGATTATGCAAGGGCAAGGCGTGTAGTGAAGAAGGTGCAAAGCTTCATAGGAGTATGGTTGTAGTGAGGGTAGATTTAAGACATATAAGCGATGAGAAAAAATTATCGTACAGCGATGTGTTATGGCAGTACGTGAAGCAGGATTTTCTCTGGCGTATAAATAATGCCGGTCTGGGAAAAGTGCTGTGGCTTCAAAAGCCGTATTTTGCAACAGGAGAAAAGCTGGCGTTTTATTATGTATATGGCAGCCCAGGTGGCAGGGCAGAGGATAATGGTACGCCGTTTGATGTACTGCGCAATATCATTATAGGCAATGCAGGGCTTAACAGTCACAGTGATGTGGTATGGACTAATGCAGAATTATCTAAGCAGACGGCAAATGTATCAGCTAATGAACCGGACGGCAGTGATATGCAGCCGCTGATACATACGTGGAATCTAAGCGCTATGTGTGATGGCGGGGAAGTACCGTTTGCAGTGCGGCTTGAGCGCATTAATGAAGCGGATGCAGGAGTTCCCATGACTAAAAATATTGTTTTTATGAACAGCTTTTATGGAGACGCAGATGTTTGTATTTTTTCGCCTGAATCCAGGCTCGGAGAACAGCTGTTTGAGATAATGGATAAGCTTGAGCTGGTTAGCGATATGAAACCATATGGTGATGCATATGAGATACTTAAGAGATATTCGGTCAGCGGAAGGCAGATAATTGATATTTTTAAGGTCAGAGCGAAAAATAAGCCGAAGACAGTGAGCATGCACCGGCTTGAGCAGGTGTATGGCTATCGCAGCTATGCTTATATGAGAAGGCGCTGGGAGCGGTATTGTAAGAGGTTGACACGACAGCAGAGGGCATATGCGAATGCAGGCTGGGAGGAGACGCTTGATTTGATACTTGATTTCCTTACACCGGTCTGGAGCGCGTTCTGCAATGACGAAATATTTTATGATGACTGGATGCCGGAGCTTGGAAGATTTCTGGGCTAAAAAGGATATATAGGTACTTAAATGGAAAAAGAACTGATAAATAATTCACAATCAAATATTTATCCGTTTCACATGCCGGGGCATAAGCGCCGTGGCAGTGATATAGGTGCAGGGCTGGACCCGTATGCTATTGATATTACAGAGATAGATAATTTTGACAATCTGCACCACGCTGAGGGCATTATAAAGGAGGCGCAGGCTGAGGCAGCGGCTCTTTACGGTGCAAAGCGTGCATATTTTCTCATAAACGGAAGCACCTGCGGCATACTGGCAGCAATATCTGCGGCCGCCAAAAGGGGAGACAAGGTGCTTGTAGCAAGGAACTGTCATAAGGCGGTGTATCATGCGCTTTACTTAAGGCAGCTACACCCGGTGTTTACATACCCTGAAATTACACGGACAGGGCTGCAGGGGCAGATAACCGAGGCACAGATAAGGGCGGCATTTGATGAAAATCCCGACATAAAAGCGGTTGTGATAACCTCTCCTACATACGATGGTGTGGTTTCCGATGTGGCGGCAATCGCATCTGTGGCACATGCACATGGAGCTTTGCTCATAGTTGACGAGGCACATGGCGCGCACTTTGGCTTTGGAGGCGGCTTCCCTCAAAATGCCATAGCGCTCGGGGCCGATGCGGTCATAGTGAGCCTGCACAAGACGCTTCCGGCATTTACACAGACGGCGCTTTTACTGCTGGGTGGGATGCGTGATGCTGCAGTGGAGAAGTTTCTCGGCATTTATGAGACAAGCTCACCGTCATATGTGCTTATGACAGGCATAGAGCGCTGCATACACTATGTGCGCGATAACAAAGAGACTGTCTTTGCACAGTTTAGGAGCAGACTTGACAGATTTTATCAGAAGGTCAGCAGACTTTCGCATCTGAGTGTGGTCAGAAAAAGTGATTTTTCTGCTGACGAGGCATATGATTTTGACGAGTCAAAGATTATTATATTTACGAAAGAGGCTATGAATGGACATACGCTGCTTGAGCTTCTGCTCAAAAAATATGAGCTGCAGCTTGAGATGGCAGCGGGCAATTATGTACTGGCGCTGGCATCTGTCATGGATACGGATGAGGGCTTTGACAGGCTTGCGGATGCTTTGATTGAAATAGACAGCCAGCTCGAAAAATATAAGTCTGATTTTGAAGAGTTTTATGATATATTAAAACAGGAGGATGTGGTACATCAATTTTACTTTCCTGTCAAAATGGATACAACTATATACCAAAAGCTGCCTGCCGTAATGGAAATGTATGATGCATATGATGCAGACCATCAGGAGGTCTATGCCTTTAAGGCAAGCGGGAAGGTGAGCGGTGCCTTTATAAATATATATCCGCCGGGGATACCGCTTGTGGTGCCGGGAGAGATAATGAATGACAAGCTCATAGATGATGTAATAAAGGCTGTAAATTCAGGTCTTGAAGTGGATGGCCTGTACTTTGATCCGGATGCCAATATGTGGAAGTTTGTTGCGGTGCTGTAAGCAACAGTTTGACATAGCAAACAATCATATTTATACTAATTACAATATTAAGAGGTTTACAGATGGGTAAGATTTTCTGCGTGATGGGAAAAAGCGCATCAGGCAAGGACACTATATACAACAAAATACTGCAGGATGATTCCCTCATGCTTAGCAGGATTATCCCGTATACCACTCGCCCGATAAGGGACGGAGAGACACAGGATAAGGATTATCATTTCTGCAATGAAGAGGATGTAAAAAGGCTCAGTGCACAGGGGCGCATCATAGAGCTTCGTGAGTACAATACAGTGTACGGTGTGTGGAAATATTTCACGGTAAACGATGATGATATAGACCTTCGCTGCAAAAGCTATCTGACAGTCGGAACACTGGAGTCTTACACAAAGATACGCGATTATTTTGGCAGTGACAAGGTACTGCCAATCTATGTGGAGGTGGAGGATGGCGACCGTCTGATACGCGCCATTCACCGGGAAAAGGGGCAGCAGGTGCCTAAATATGAGGAGATGTGCCGTCGTTTTCTGGCAGACGCAGCAGATTTCTCTGAGGAGAAGCTGCGTGAGGCGGGTATTACACGTCGCTTCATAAATGATGATATGGACACTGTGCTTGCCGAGATTTCAGCATACATACGACAGAGTTCCTAATTGCAGAGCAAGATGATGGTTGCGGCTTGCACATAAGTGTAACCGGAAACGAATAAGGAGGCAGCCTCATGGCAGTCAGAGTAAATGAAGTAAATCAGGTGACACAGGTTCCTGATGCACAAAAAACACAGGCCGGTGACGGCTCGTTCAAATTCACACTGGCCAGCGCCATAACAGACGCTGATCTCCAGGCAAAGGTAGATGCGCTGATGCAGGATATCACAGTACAGGGCAACAGAATAGCCGAGCATATGGACATTAGGGACATGAAGAGATATCGCGGGCTCATAAAGGATTTTTTAAATGAGGTGGTCTACAGATCCCATAAATTTTCCAGAGAAAATTTCCTCGACAGGAGAGGAAGGCACAGAGTTTATGGTATAATAAGACTGATAGACAGCAATCTGGATGAGCTGGCATCAGAGCTGGTGGAGGATGAGAAGGATCATCTGTCCATACTGGCAAGAATCGGAGAGATACGTGGACTGTTGCTTGATATACTCACGTAGGAGATAAAAGCTATAACAGACACAGGCAGACTAAAACGGAGGCAGCAGCTATGGCAGGATTTAAGGATATAGTAGGAAATGAGCAGATAATAGAGCATCTGCAAAATGCCATATCAATGGGAAAGGTCTCACATGCATATATAATAAACGGACCACAGCTGTCCGGCAAAATGATGATAGCCGAGGCATTTGCCAGGGCACTGCAGTGTGAGAAGGAGGGCACAGACGGTTGTGGAGAGTGCAAATCGTGCCATCAGGCAGATGACCACAATCATCCTGATATCATATATGTCAGTCATGAAAAGCCCAACAACATATCGGTTGACGACATAAGGACACAGCTCAACAACGATATAGTGATAAAGCCGTACAGCAGTAAATACAAGATTTACATAGTGGATGAGGCTGAAAAAATGAACCAGCAGGCGCAGAACGCGCTTTTAAAGACCATTGAGGAGCCACCGGCATATGCGGTCATCATGCTTCTCACCACCAATGCAGACAGCTTTCTGCAGACCATCAGGTCGCGCTGCATCACACTCAATATGAAGTCGGTAAAGGACGAGGTGATAAAGGCATACCTGATGAACGAAAAGCATATTCCGGATTATCAGGCAGATATCAGTGCCGCATTTGCACAGGGCATCGTCGGAAAGGCTGTTAAGCTCGCCTCATCAGACGAGTTCAACGAGCTAAAGGAGTCAGCACTGTCGCTTATAAAGCGCCTCGATGACATAGATTTGTACGAGCTGGGTGCAGCGGTAAAGCAGATAGCTGAGTACAAGCTTAAGGTGCAGGATTATTTTGACCTGATTATGGTGTGGTACAGAGATGTGCTGTATATGAAGGCGACAAACGATGTTAACGGACTCATATTCAAGGATGAGGTCTATGATATAAAGAAACAGGCAGCAAAGCATTCCTATCAGGGAATCGAGGCAATACTTGAGGCGCTTGAGAAGGCGAAGATAAGAATTAACGCAAACGTCAATTTTGACCTGGTAATTGAGCTGCTGCTTATGACCATAAAGGAGAACTAATCACATGACAAAAATAGTTGGTATCAGATTCAGGACAGCAGGCAAAATATATTACTTTGACCCGGCTGATTTCGACCTCGACATGGCAATGCATGTTATTGTGGAGACAGCAAGAGGCATAGAGATGGGAACTGTCCTCATTCCGCCGAAGGAGGTGGATGATGATAAGGTGGTTTCACCGCTTAAGCCTGTCATCAGAGTGGCAACCGACGAGGATGAGAAAACGGTTGAGAGAAATAAGGAAAAGGAAAAAGAGGCATTTGCCATCTGCAAGGAGAAAATCATCAAGCACGGACTTGAGATGAAGCTGGTGGATGCAGAGTATACCTTTGACGGAAACAAGCTGCTGTTTTACTTTACAGCGGACGGCAGAATTGATTTCAGAGAGCTCGTAAAGGATCTGGCAGCGGTATTCCGCACCAGAATAGAGCTGCGCCAGATTGGTGTCAGGGATGAGACCAAGATGATGGGCGGCATCGGAATATGTGGCAGACCGCTCTGCTGTCATTCTTATATGGCAGATTTTGTGCCGGTTTCCATAAAGATGGCAAAGGAGCAGAATCTTTCCCTCAATCCGACCAAGATATCCGGTGTGTGCGGAAGGCTTATGTGCTGTCTCAAGTATGAGCAGGATACATATGAGTATCTGAACAGCAGAATGCCGTCGATAGGAGAAAAGGTCAAGACACCTGAGGGAATCATCGGAGAGGTCAAGTCAGTCAGCGTGCTCAGGCAGCTCGTGCGTGTTGTCATTGACAACGGCGAGGAGAAGGAGCTTCGTGAGTACACTGTAGATGATCTGCGCTTAAAGCCGCGCCAGAAAAAGGATGTAAAGCTCACCGAGGAGGAACTTCGCGAGCTCAAGGATCTCGAGGATAGCGGCGATGAGACGATGGAGGACAAGCCACAGGAGAAACAGCAGAGAAACCGTGGACACCGTGACAACAAAAATGAATATCGCGAGCGCCGTGATAAGCGTGACAACAGAGAAAGACGTCCGTACAGGGCGGACATAGAGGCAGCGGAAGCTTCTGCAAATGAGACAAATGAAGTAAATGCTGCAAATGCCGGCAGAGAAAATAAGGACGGTTACAAAAAGCCGTACAAGGGCGGCAAAAACAGACCAAACAAGCAGAAATACAACCGCAACAAGGATTACAAGAACAAAAACTATAATAAAGATTACAACAGGGACAAAGACAATGGAAGCACTGATACACAGTAATGAGCGCCTGGACGATTTGTGCCGCAAGGGCTATAGGCTCATACAGGATCCAAAGCTGTTCTGCTTCGGCATAGACGCCGTGCTTTTATCTGACTATGCAAAGGTAAAGCGCGGCGAGAGAGCTGTGGATTTGTGCACCGGAAACGGTGTGATTCCGATACTTCTTGAGGCAAAGAATAACGGAGAGCATTACAGCGGGCTTGAGCTTCAGCCTCAGTGTGCAGACCTGGCGAGAAGAAGTGTGAAATATAACCATCTTGAGGACAAAGTGACCATAGAAGAGGGAGATGTGTGCAATGCATCGGAGATTTTCGGGCGCGAGTCCGTGGAGGTGGTGACGGTAAATCCGCCGTATATGATAGGCCAGCACGGTATCAAAAATGCAGACGATGCCATGACGATAGCACGTCACGAGGTCAGGTGTACACTGGATGACATAGTCAGGGAGAGCGCAAAAATGCTCAAATTCAATGGGCGTTTTTACATGGTTCACAGACCATTCAGGCTGGCAGAGATCTTTAGCACGATGATGAAATATCATATCGAGCCAAAGCGCATGCGCCTTGTACATCCCTACGCGGACAGGAAGCCGAACATGGTGCTCATAGAGGGATTAAAGGGCGGCAAAAGCCGTATAACCATCGAAAAACCGTTAGTTGTATACAAGGAGCCTAATGTATACACGGATGAGATATATGAGATATACGGCGATAAGCCCCGGAATAACGGAAAATAACAGGAGAATCATATGACAGGAACACTGTATCTGTGCGCAACTCCGATAGGAAATCTGGAGGATATCACATTCCGTGTGCTGCGCACACTTAAGGAGGTAGACCTCATCGCAGCGGAGGATACGAGAAACTCCATAAAGCTGCTCAATCATTTTGAGATAAAGACACCCATGACGAGCTATCATGAGTTTAACAAGATAGATAAAGCCTACCAGCTTGTGGCAAAGCTTAAGGAGGGCAAAAATATAGCCCTCATCACCGATGCCGGAACACCCGGCATTTCTGACCCGGGTGAGGACATCGTGCGCATCTGCTACGAGGAGGGCGTGCCTGTTACCTCGCTTCCCGGGGCAGCAGCGTGCATTACAGCGCTCACCATGTCGGGCAGACCGACCAGGAGGTTTGCGTTTGAGGCATTTTTGCCTAGGGATAAAAAGGAACGCGCGCGCGTCATAGAGGAACTCAAAAATGAGACTCGTACAATCATCATCTACGAGGCACCTCATCATCTTGTAAAGACAGTCACAGAGCTTTACAATGCGCTCGGGGACAGGGAACTCACCGTGTGCAGGGAGCTTACGAAAAAGCACGAGGAAAAGGTGCAGACTACATTTTCGGAGCTTTTGGAGCGTTCAAGGACACAGGAGCCAAGAGGTGAATATGTGCTTGTAATCTGTGGCAGAAACGTGGCTGAAATAGCAAAGGAGCAGCAGGAAAGCTGGGAAGCCATGCCGCTTGAAGCGCATATGGCACACTATGAGTCACAGGGCATCGATAGGAAGGAAGCCATGAAGCTCGTGGCAAAGGACAGAGGTGTCAGTAAGAGGGACATATACAGACAGCTTCTGTAAGCTGACAATAATACATTCTGCAGCAAATAGTTAGGATTGGATATGAACGATATAAAACATGACATAAAAAAACGACATAAGAACCTGACAGAGTTCAGATATATCGCAGTTGGCTTTTTTCTGACAATATTATCAGGGGCTATAATGCTTAGCCTTCCGTTTTCTTCAAGAGACGGACAATGGACCAATTTTCTGGACTCACTTTTTACGGCAACAAGCGCAACCTGTGTGACAGGTCTTGTTGTGTTTGACACCTTCAGACACTGGAGTATCATAGGGCAGCTGGTAATTCTGGTGCTGATTCAGATAGGAGGCATGGGCTTCATATCAATCGGTGTGGCATTTTCCATGCTTCTGCACAAAAAAATCGGACTCAGACAGAGGGATTTGATGCAGGAGAGCGTCAATGCACTCGAGATTGGTGGAATAGTAAGGCTTTTCAGCATGATAATAAGGGGAACCTTCCTTATCGAAGGCATAGGAGCGGTGCTTTTAGCAATCCGCTTCATACCGGATTTTGGCATATTAAGAGGCATATATTTCTCGGTGTTCCACTCGATATCTGCATTTTGCAATGCGGGCTTTGACCTGATGGGCATAAACGAGGAGTACTCATCGTTTACAAAATATGCCGCAGACCCATTGGTAAATATTACAATCATGCTGCTTATCATCATAGGTGGTATCGGTTTTACCATATGGAATGAGGTCAGAACCAAAAAGCTTAAGCTTAGCAGATACTCGCTCCATGCCAAGATAGTAATATCAACCACACTGATACTTGTATTCGGCGGCGGATTGTTTATGTATATTTTTGAAAAAAGTAATACCATAGCAGGCATGGACACACCGGGTGCCATATTTGCATCGTTATTCGGCTCGGTTACGGCGAGAACGGCAGGCTTCAATACAGTAGACACAGCAGCGCTGACACCGGAGAGCAAGCTTTTGACTATAGTGCTCATGTTCATAGGAGGAAGCCCGGGCTCAACAGCCGGCGGAATCAAAACCACAACCATGGCGGTCATGATAATCTATATTGTTTCTTATCTGAGAGGAAGCAACGGCTGCAATGTGTTTGGCAGGAAAATAAGCAGTGAGGTAATCAAAAAGGCCGGAATGGTGCTTATCATCAATCTGGTGCTTGGCCTTACAGCGGTGATATCTATACTTGCCACATCCAATATGAAGATGGACGATGTACTGTTTGAGGTATACTCTGCAATCAGTACGGTCGGCATGACAACAGGCATCACAAGAGATTTAAATACAGTAGGACGCATAATTATCATAATTATGATGTATTGTGGAAGAATCGGAAGCATGACCTTTGTGCTTTCGTTTGTGCATAGACCGGATAAAGCCAATATAGAGCTTCCGGAGGAAAAAGTTATCATTGGATAAGGATAAGGAGAAACGCAATGAAATCAATTTTAATTATTGGAATGGGTAAATTCGGACACCATCTGTGTGCGGATTTGATAAAAAACGGAAACGACATTATGGTGATGGACAAGGACGAGGCCAAGGTCAGGGATTTAATCTATGATGTGACCAAGGTGCAGATAGGTGACTGTACCGACCCACAGGTAGTAAAAGCACTCGGAATCAACAATTTCGATTTGATTTTTGTATGCATCGGCACCAATTTCCAGAGCTCACTTGAGATAACAAGTCTCGTTAAGGAGATGGGCGGAAAATACGTCATCAGCAAGGCAAACAGGGATGTGCATGCCAAGTTCCTGCTTCGAAACGGTGCGGATGAGGTTATCTACCCTGACCGCGACATGGCAGAACGAGTGGCAAAGAAATACAGCGCCAACCATGTGCTTGATTATGTGGCATTAAACGATGATTACTCAATCTATGAGATAAATCCACCTGAAGGCTGGGTAGGAAAGAGCATCAGGGAAAATAATGTGCGCCAGAAATACAATGTAAATATTGTTACAGTAAAGGAAGCCGGAGAGAATCGCGTGCTTCCGCTGCCGGACTACGTGTTCAAGGCAGACGATGCAGTGATGGTGCTTGGACTGAATGCAGATGTGGACAAGCTGGTGCGAAAGCTATAAAAGTGTGGCTCAAAAAATAATAGGCAGAAATTTAAAGAAGAAAGGATGGATACATATGGGTAACAATGACAGCAGTGTAGAAACATTTTTGCAGTGGATAAAGGCTTCGGACAATATTGTATTTTTCGGCGGAGCAGGTGTATCAACAGAGAGCGGCATACCTGATTTCAGAAGCGTGGACGGACTTTACAATCAGAAGTATGACTACCCGCCAGAGACCATCCTGAGCCATACATTTTACAGGAAGCATCCGCAGGAGTTTTACCGATTCTACCGTGACAAGATGCTCTGCCTTGATGCAGAGCCGAACATCACGCATTACAAGCTGGCAGAGCTTGAAAAAGCAGGAAAGCTTAAGGGCGTTGTGACGCAGAACATAGATGGACTGCACCAGAAGGCCGGCAGCAAAAATGTGATGGAGCTGCATGGCAGTGTGCTGAGAAACTACTGTGAGAGATGCTTACAGTTTGTAAGCGCAGAGGAAATCCTCCACTCAACAGGCGTGCCAAAATGCCCAAAGTGCGGCGGTCCGGTAAAGCCGGATGTCGTATTGTACGAGGAGGGCTTAAATCAGAAAACGCTTGAGGATGCAATCTACTACATCAGTCATGCCGATGTGCTCATAGTAGGCGGTACATCACTTGCGGTATATCCGGCGGCAGGCCTCATAGACTATTACAACGGAAATAAGCTCGTGCTTATCAACAAGTCCACCACACCGATGGACGCAAGAGCAGACCTTCTGATACAGCAGGGACTGGGCTCGGTATTTGAGCAGATTGAGGTGTAGTCAGATTACGGTCAAAATACCTTTTGACCCTCATATCATAGTATATAATATGGCAGATATAGGTAGAGAAGGAATATAGAATGGATAAATACGCAGTAGGAGATATCGTAAAACTGAAAAAACCACATCCGTGCGGCAGCAGCGAGTGGGAAATCATGCGTGTCGGAGCAGACTTCCGCCTGAAATGCATGGGCTGCGGACACCAGGTTATGGTGCCGAGAAAGCTGGTCGAGAAAAATGACCGCGGCCTCACGAAGAAGCAGGCTTAGTTAGATAGAAACAAAGTAGAATAGTAAAAACAGAGGTGCACGTCCCGACCTGATAAAAATTAAAGAAAAATTGCAAAAACCCCTTGAAAAGTACCACGATTCATGTTATTATCTAGACTCGTGATATAAAATTCCTTGCTCATAATCAGATTTATGAGCCAGAGACCAAAAGGAGGTAACATTCGCATGAACAAATATGAATTAGCACTCGTCGTTAGTGCAAAGATCGAGGATGATGCGAGAACAGCAGTAGTCGAGAAGGCAAAAGAGTACATCACACGTGCCGGCGGTACTGTTACAGAAGTTGAGGAGGCTGGTAAGAAGAGATTAGCTTACGAGATTCAGCACATGACTGAGGCCTTTTATTACTTCATCCAGTTCGATGCTGAGGGAACAGTCCCAGCAGAAATCGAGCAGGACGTTCGTATCATGGACAATGTTCTTCGTTTCTTATGCGTTAGAAAAGACGAGGCATAGTATAAGAAAATAGGAGATTGTATTATGAACAAAGTAATACTTATGGGTAGATTAACCAGAGACGCAGAAATCCGCTATGCCCAGGGGGACAACTCACTTGCAATAGCAAGATTTTCACTTGCGGTAGACAGACGCTACAGCAAGAATGCAGAGGAGCAGTCAACGGATTTCATCAACTGCGTAGCTTTTGGAAAGATAGCAGAATTTTTTGAGAGATTTGGCCGTAAAGGAACAAAATTTGTTGTTGAAGGCCGAATCCAGACCGGCAGCTATACAAACAAGGACGGACAGAAGGTATACACCACTGACGTCGTGGTTGAGAATGCAGAGTTTGCAGAGTCTAAATCAGCTGCATCAGGAAATGCAGGCGGATTTGCACCGGCAGACAGACCTGCACCTAGCCAGGCTGCTGGGGATGGCTTCATGAACATTCCGGACGGAATCGACGAGGAGCTTCCATTCAATTAGTAGTGTCCACGAGGACAAATATTCAAGGAGGTAACAAAAATGGCTTACAATAAATCAGCTGATGGTTCATCAATGAAGAGAAGACCAATGCGTAGAAGAAAAAAAGTCTGCGTATTCTGTGGAAAAGACAATGTCATTGATTACAAAGATACAAACAAATTAAAGAGATACATCTCTGAGAGAGGAAAAATCCTTCCACGCCGTATCACAGGAAACTGTGCAAAGCACCAGAGAGCTCTTACAGTAGCAATCAAGAGAGCACGTCATCTTGCTCTTATGCCATACGTTTGCGAATAAGATAAATGTATGATAAATCCCGACTACCGGATGGTGGTCGGGATTTTTTAGGTTAAAAATGTTTTATGTTTAAAAAATTAATATTTGTTGCATAATCAAATTACATAGTATAAAATGAATATAAAACAAATACTAATAAAAAGGGAGGGTTCAAATGGATACATACATTGTTTTCTGGTTGGCAGCCACCGTAGTTTTTGTTTTAGTTGAGCTTATGACAGTCGGGCTCACATCCATATGGTTTGCGGCAGGCTCATTTGTAGCGTTTATAGTCGCACTGCTTGGCGGCAATGTCGTGGTTCAGGGAATTGCATTTATACTCGTTTCAGTCGTGCTTTTAGCTCTCACAAAGCCATGGGCCGGGAAGTACATCAATTCCAGGACAGTGAAGACAAACGTGGACAGTCTGGTCGGAGAAAGAGCTGTGCTCACCGAGGATGCTGACAGCATGAAGCAGACGGGAAAAGCCGTTGTAAACGGTCAGGAGTGGACAGTCAGACCGCAGGACGAGACCCAGGTCATAAGAAAAGGCGAGCTTATTGAGGTAGTAAAGATAAGCGGAGTAAAACTAATTGTAAAAAGGGTAAAGGAGGCTTAACCGGAAATGGAAGGATTAATAGCACTTGCAGTGTTACTCGTAATCGTACTTATAGTACTGGTAAACTGCATCAAAATCGTGCCACAGGCACATGCAATGGTAATTGAGCGTTTGGGAGGATATCTCACCACATGGAGCGTAGGACTTCACCTCAAGGTGCCATTTATCGACAGAATAGCAAAGAGAGTCATCTTAAAGGAGCAGGTGGTAGATTTCCCACCACAGCCTGTAATCACAAAGGATAATGTAACAATGCAGATAGACACTGTAGTATATTTCCAGATTACAGATCCAAAACTCTACGCATACGGAGTAGAGAATCCAATCATGGCAATTGAGAACCTCACAGCCACAACACTTCGTAACATCATCGGAGACTTAGAGCTTGATGAGACACTCACCAGCCGTGAGACAATCAACACCAAGATGCGCGCAACACTCGATGTGGCAACAGATCCATGGGGCATCAAGGTAAACCGTGTCGAGCTCAAGAACATCATACCTCCAAAGGCAATCCAGGATGCCATGGAGAAGCAGATGAAGGCAGAGCGTGAGAGACGAGAGGCCATTCTTCGTGCAGAGGGTGAGAAAAAATCAACAATCCTTGTTGCAGAGGGAAATAAAGAGTCAGTCATCCTCGATGCCGAGGCTGAAAAGCAGGCAGCCATCCTTCGCGCAGAGGCAAAGAAGGAGGCAACAATCCAGGAGGCAGCAGGTCAGGCAGAGGCTATCCTCAAGATACAGCAGGCCAATGCAGACGGACTTCGCATGTTGAAGGAGGCAAATCCGGATAACGCAGTGCTCCAGATAAAGAGCTTAGAGGCATTTGCCAAGGCCGCAGACGGCAAGGCTACAAAGATAATCATCCCATCAGAGATTCAGGGGATTGCAGGTCTTACAAAGTCAATTGCAGAAATAGCTGCGGATAAGACTGAGAAGTAATTATATTTAGTTAAAATGAATACCGGAAGATGAGAGCACACAAAAAGCATCGCATGTATCATATCAATATCAGATATATGCGGTGCTTTTTAGATTGCACAGAATTGTATTAAGATTCTCTCTGCTACACAGAAATGCCATATATTTCTCATAATCATAACTGAGTATAAGTTACGGTTCACACCTAACAGTGTGAACAGCAACGATTTGAGTATAACTGATAAATATAGTACTAGGAATAATCCCCACAAAGTGGTATACTCTCTAGTAGGTATATCAATCGATGCTGGCTGCACAAAGGTGTGGCCGGTAACTATTAATTTGTAGTACATTCTCGAAACCGCAACCGTTGCACCGGCAGCAACAGCGCAACGCACCGGGGATAAGGAGAGTAAAATGAAGAAAAAAATAAAATTCAAGGGCAGGCTGAAAAGCTACATGTGCTGGCCGCTATATCTGACGTTTGTGTGGATATGTGCTGACGGAATAGCACTGCGCTATGACAGAAGGCTTGGCTATGGCATGGTAGGCTTTACAGTGTTTTACTTTGCGCTCGTGCTGTTTTTGTATGTCAGAAGCAAGTCAGTCGTTGCAAATGAGCTGATAAGTTTTGCAACACAGTATTCATCGGTGCAGAAGAGGCTGCTTAATGAGTTTGAGGTGCCGTATGCCCTGCTTGAGTACTCCGGCAAGATACTCTGGGTAAATGACAAATTCTCAGAGCTAATGGGTGTGGATAAAAACTATCACAAATCCATCACGACACTTTTTCCGACAGTGACCAGAGAGCTTCTCACCAAGAGTGATGCGCCGACAGACTTCAAGATAGTAAATGAGGAGGAGGACAGCATAGTCCGTCTGTCCGTCAAACGAATATATTTCAACTCAATCGCAGAGGAAAATGAGATAATCGACACAAATGAAGCAGACCAGTTTTTGACGGCGCTGTACGTATTTGATGAGTCGGAGCTATATCACTGCAAGAAGGAAATCACAGAGCAGAAGCAGGTCTCAGCGCTTGTTTATATTGACAACTATGATGAGGCGCTCGACAGCATAGAGGACGTAAAGAGGTCACTGCTCGTTGCACTTATCGACAGGCGTGTAAACCAGTATTTTGCCAAGTATGACGGACTTGTCAGAAAGATAGAAAACGACAAATACTTCGTGGTGTTCAAGTACAAGTACCTTGACAGCATGAAGGAGGACAAGTTCAAGGTGCTCGACGAGGTCAAGGCTATAAAGGTCGGCAACGAGATGGCGGTCACACTCAGTATCGGAATCGGTATAAAGAGCGATAAGTATAATGAAAACTACGTATATGCGCGAAATGCCATAGACTTAGCCCTAGGACGAGGCGGTGATCAGGTAGTTATAAAGGATCACGATGATATCCTGTATTTTGGCGGCAAGTCAAAGCAGGTGGAGAGCAAGACAAGGGTAAAGGCGAGAGTCAAGGCACAGGCGCTTCAGGAGATTATTGAGACCTGTGAGAACGTGCTTATTATGGGACACAGCATCACAGATGTAGACTCGCTTGGAGCAGGCATAGGTATATACTGTGCAGCTAAGAATCTCGACAAAAAGGCACAGATAGTAATAAATGACCCGACAAGCTCAGTCAGACCTCTCATGGAGACATTTTCAGAGGCAAAGGGCTACCCGGCGGATATGTTTATAAACAGCGAAGAGGCTCTTGAGATGGTGAGCAAGGATACGCTTGTCATGGTGGTGGACACCAACAGGCCAAGCTACACAGAGTGTCCTGAACTCCTCAGAAAGACAGGAAAGATAGTCGTATTTGACCATCACAGACAAAGCAGCGAGATAATAGAGAATCCTATACTCTCATATATCGAGCCGTATGCATCAAGTGCGTGTGAGATGGTCGCAGAGGTGCTGCAGTACTATAACGACGGAGTCAAGATCAATGCGACAGAGGCCGACTGCATCTACGCAGGAATCCTCATCGACACCAACAACTTTATGACGAAGACAGGCGTGCGTACATTTGAGGCGGCAGCCTTTTTGAAGCGCTCAGGCGCAGAGGTAACACGCGTCAGAAAAATGCTTAGAAATGACATGGCATGCTACAAGGCAAGAGCCGAGGCAGTGCGCCATGCAGAGGTATACAGGGGCTCGTTTGCCATATCGGTATGCCCTAGCGAGAATGTGGAGAGCCCGACAATCGTCGGTGCACAGGCGGCAAATGAGCTGCTCAACATAATAGGAATCAAGGCATCATTTGTGCTCACGGAGTACAATGACAAGATTTATATCAGCTCTCGTTCAATCGACGAGATAAATGTCCAGATAATCATGGAGAAGCTGGGCGGTGGCGGACACTTAAATGTGGCAGGCGCGCAGCTGACAGGCGTTACTATCGTGCAGGCAAAGCGCATGATACAGGATACACTGGACGAAATGCTAAAAGAAGGAGACATAGAAGAATGAAAGTAATCTTATTACAGGATGTAAAACCATTAGGCAAAAAAGGCGAGATAGTAAACGTAAGTGACGGCTACGCCAGAAACAATATCATACCTAAAAAGCTCGGAGTAGAGGCTACTCCAAGGAACTTAAATGACTTAAAGCTTCAGAACCAGCACGCTGACAAGGTAGCACAGGAAAACTACGAGAGTGCACTTGCACTCGCAAAGGTAGTAGAGAACACAAAGGTAGTAGTAAAGCTGCGCTCAGGAGAGGGCGGCAGAACCTTCGGCTCCATCTCCACCAAGGAGATCTCGGCTGCAGCAAAGGAGCAGCACGGCTTAGAGCTCGACAAGAAAAAGATGCAGCTTAACGAGTCAATCAAAGCACTCGGCAACTATGAGGTGCCTGTCAAGCTTCATCCAAAGGTAACAGCAAACCTCACAGTATCAGTAGTTGAAGGATAGGAGGAATCCCCTTGGAAGAAGCATTAATCAAACGAATAATGCCAAACAGCCTTGAGGCAGAGCAGTCCGTGGTCGGCTCCATGATCATGAGCAAGGATGCCATAGTGACCGCCAGCGAGATGCTCCTTAAGGAGGATTTTTATCATCAGCAGTACGGCATCATATTTGAGACCATGGTTGAGCTCTTTACAGAGGGTCAGCCGGTGGATCTCGTCACACTCCAGAACCGTTTAAAGGAAAAGGATGTGCCGCAGGAAATACAAAGCCTTGACTTTGTGAGAACTCTCGTCACCAGTGTGCCGACCTCTGCCAACATCAAGTACTATGCCAATATCGTAAAAGAAAATGCCATAAAGCGAAAGCTCATCCATGTAACAGAGGACATAGAGAACGAGTGCTACGCCGGCAAGGAATCGCTCGAGAGCGTACTCGACAAGACAGAGCACGATGTATTTGAGCTGCTTTCCACAAGGCAGACAGGTGACTACGTGCCAATCCGTACGGTAGTCATGAATGCCCTCGAGAAAATCGAAAAAGCAGCACAGCAGGAGGGCACAGTAACAGGAATCCCGACAGGCTTCATAGACCTTGACTACAGGACAGCGGGACTTCAGCCGTCAGATCTCGTGCTCGTGGCAGCCCGTCCGTCAATGGGAAAGACAGCCTTCGTGCTCAACATAGCACAGCATGTGGCATTTCACGCACATCTGTGTACAGCCATATTCTCACTCGAGATGTCGAAGGAGCAGCTCGTAAACCGTCTGTTCTCACTCGAATCAAAGGTAGATGCGCAGGCACTGCGTACAGGAAATCTGTCTGATGCCGACTGGGAAAAGCTGGTCGAGGGAGCCGGAATCATCGGAGACTCCGAGCTCATCATAGACGACACTCCGGGTATCAGCATATCAGAGCTTCGAAGCAAGTGCCGTAAATACAAGCTCGAACACGACTTAAAGCTCGTCATCATCGATTACCTGCAGCTCATGACAGGCTCAGGACGAGGCTCAGAATCGCGTCAGCAGGAAATCTCAGACATATCACGTTCGCTTAAGGCACTCGCCAGAGAGCTTTCAGTCCCTGTGGTGGCACTCTCCCAGCTATCACGAGCTGTAGAACAGCGACCGGACCACAGGCCTATGCTTTCAGACCTTCGAGAGTCAGGAGCTATCGAGCAGGATGCCGACGTCGTCATGTTCATCTATCGTGACGACTACTACAACAAGGACACCGAGCTCAAGGGCATCTCAGAAATCATCATCGCTAAACAGCGTAATGGTCCAATCGGCACCGTAAACCTTGCATGGCTGCCTGAGTACACGAAGTTTGCAAATCTGGAGCATTAAAATTAAATTGCAAAGAGAATAAAGAGACAATCCATCCCAGCTTGCGTCATAGGATATAGTTAAGTATCCTGATGTGGGCCGGGATTTTTCAAAATCTCTTTATATTTAAAAAGAGAAGAAAGCTATAAACTTTCCCGCAATTCATCCGATATATTCCTTAGAATAGGGTAAGAACAACAGTTAATTGCAACATATTTTCACACGGAGGTGTTAGAGATGGCAATAGAGGCAATCAAGGGTGCAGGAATGGTCTATCAGGGAAGTACATCAACTGCACAGATAAAGGAACAGGCACAGGGAAGGACAGAGGTGTCCAGTGCGGACAATCAGGTCGTGTCTGACAGCATCGCAAGGAATATTCAGGCGATGAATACGAAGGAAGCAAGCGGGGATTCAGCCGGTGATGCCGGAGCGCAGGGACAGGCACAGGCTGCTGCACAAAAGCAGAATGAGAAGAATACGCAGCTTAAAAAGGCTGTGGATGATATCAACAAGAGCGCGTTGGCTGACCAGTCGGAGGCAGTGTTCGGCATCCATGAGAAGACTAACCGCGTGACAATAAAGATAGTTGATAAGAAGACAAAGGAAGTCATCAAAGAGTTCCCGCCGGAGAAGACGCTCGACATGATAGCGAAGGTCTGGGAGATGGCAGGACTCATGGTAGATGAGAAGAGATAGGAGGACACCATGGCAATCAGATTATCGGGAATGACATCAGGTCTGGATACAGATTCTATTGTAAAGGCAATGGTATCGTCATATACCACCAGAAAAGAGAAATATCAGAAGGCGCAGACTAAGCTTGAGTGGACACAGGATGCGTGGAAATCCCTTAATACCAAGGTGTACAGCTTGTACAGCAATATTTCCAATCTGCGTTTTTCTACAGCATACAACTTAAAGAAGACATCAGTTTCGGATACTACAAAGGCCACAGTAAAGGCAGGCTCAGGTGCACCAAGCGGCACACAGTCGCTGAAAATCAAGCAGATGGCAAAGGCCGGATATATGACCGGAGCAGAAATTAAGGCAGACAGTGAGAAGACTACACTTGCCCAGCTCGGTTACACAGGTGGTGATGCCAAGCTTGAGGTAAAGATGGGTGACGAGACCAAGTCCATCACGCTCAGCGCATCATCAACCATGAACGACGTGGTAAAGGAACTCAGGAATGCGGGGCTTGATGCAAACTACGATTCAAGCTACAAGAGATTTTATATCAGCTCAAAAAAGACAGGCGTGGCAAACGATTTTACCATAACCGGCAGCAATATAGATGGAGCATCAGCACTTTATAGCCTGGGAATAGCATATGGTGGTGAAAAGACCACTACCGGTACTTATTCATCCAATCCATATGATGAGTATGCAGCTTTACATGGAGTTTCAGACGATGAGACCAGAGCCAAAATCGAGGCAGCTGTTACAAGCTACAACAATCTGACCACAGATGCAGCTAAGATGAATGCGCAGAGCAAAAATCTTATGAATGCTGTAAATTATGGCTATTCATATGCCACACTTCAGGGCATTTATGAGAAGCTGGATGCAAACAATGCAGGAGATAGTGATAAGCTGAAGCTGCTTGAGAAGCTTGGCTCATCTCGTGATGGCGCATTGATTTCAAAGAATGGTGACAGCTATGATACATATACAAAGACCACACTGACCGATACAAATGGAAATACTCTCTATAAGTATATTGACAGCGACAACAACAGCCACTATATTGCAGCCGTTGCTGATAAGGACAAGGATACCACATCGTACTATGATGTGACAGAATCTACGAGGACAGCTTATACGGACGCTGATGGCAAGGAGCTTGAAGCAGTACCTACAGTAGTCGATGATACAACACTGAAAGTCGGTGATAAGACTTACAAAAAGGACGAGGCAGACGGCAAGTACTATCTGCAAAAGGAAGATGGCACAGCTGATAAAACTGATTCCATCACTGTTTCACAAAAGACCGAGTACACTATTGCGGCAGATGCCGTAAACAAGACTGGCATAGAGTCAGCTTCAGCAGCGTATGACACAATCATCAAGTCAATGGATGAAAAGACTAAAAGCTCATACGATGAGGCTCTTGCGTCAGTTCAGGCATTTGAGAATTCAAAGGACGAAGTGCTAGGAAGCGATGACAAGTACTCGGTTGCAAGCCTCACCAAGGCTATTCAGAATGCTTATGCAGGCAATGGAAAGGAAGCCGTAGAGCAGCTTTTAGCAGGAAACGGAAACGAGACTGACGGCTTTGTAAATAAAGCAAACGCTTTGGAGGAGGCCGCAGAGGCCAACACAAAAAAAGCAGCAGATAGCAATATTGTAAAGGAGCTTGCCTCAAAGCAGAAGGATTCGTCTGAGTATACACAGGCGCTAAACGACCTGCTCGACAGGGTAAACACTGCATACACGCTTCAGAATAAGGCACTTTTCAATTCACAGGTGAAGAAGGTCGCAGGACAGGATTCGGAGATTGAGCTGAACGGTGTAAAATATACAGGTGCCAGCAACAGCTATTCAATCAATGGACTGACAATCGAGGCACTTGCTGAGACCGGTGACAGCGCTATAAGCATTACAACAAGCACAGATACACAGGGTGTATATGATAAGGTAAAGGATTTCCTGACAGAGTACAACAACATCATCAACGAGATGACGAAGCTATACAATGCTGATTCAGCAGGAAGTTACGAGCCGCTCACGGATGATGAAAAGGATCAGATGTCTGATAAAGAGATTGAGAAGTGGGAGACAAAGATTAAGGACTCTCTGCTTCGCAGGGATTCTACACTTGGCAGCGTAATGACAGCAATGCAGACAGCCATGATGTCATCAGTTGAGATAGGCGGCAAGAAGTACTCGCTCTCAAGCTTTGGAATCAGTACACTTGGATTTTTGAATGCAGCGGAGAATGAGCAGAATGCATATCACATTGATGGTGATGAGGATGACGCCAATACATCCGGCAAGACAGATAAGCTCATGGCAGCTATAAACGATGATCCGGATACGGTAATGCAGTTTATGCAGCAGCTTTCAACTAATCTGTATAGTGCAATCGGTGACAAGATGAAGTCTACAGATTTGAGCTCAGCATTTACCATCTACAATGACAAGCAGATGAAGACAGAGTACACTAACTACACCAAGACTATTAAGGAATGGGAGAAAAAAATCTCAGATCGTGAGGATTACTACTACAACAAGTTTACTCAGATGGAGTCAGCTATGACCAAGCTCAACAGCACACAGAGCTCAATTAGCAGCTACTTCTCATAAAAAGATACCAGGGAGGGTATATTATGTTACAAAATAAAGCATACGCAGCATATGCAAACAACAAAATCATGACTGCATCACCGGCAGAGCTTACACTCATGCTGTATGATGGTGCAATCAAATTTTGCAATATTGCAATCATGGCAGTGGAGAAGGAGGATATCCAGCAGGCTCACACAAACATCCGCAAGGTTGAGCGTATCATAGAAGAGTTCCAGTCCACACTTGATGACAAATATCCGGTATCAAAGGATTTTAACAATGTATATACATATCTTCACAGACGTCTTGTCGAGGCAAACATAAAGAAGGACAAGGAGATTCTTGAGGAGGTGCTTGAGCACCTGCGCACTATGCGTGACGCGTGGAAAGAGGTCATGCAGGCTACATGCAACGGAAATAAGCTGCATGTGTCATAGAGATAAATGTATCATAAATCACCGACAGGGATTATAGAGAGTTTTTAACTTAAACAAAACGCAGAGACAGCAGCATGAAGCTAGTTTGTTTGTGCGTTTTGTGCTATCATAGAGATGATTATAGTTAAAAACAATCGAAAATACAGGGGGAACACAATGGAACAGACTTACATAGACATAATGATACAAAGCCTTGAGAAAAAGGAGCAGGTACTCGACAGGATAATAGAGCTTGATATCAAGCAGAAGAACCAGCTCGAGGATCCACAGCTCACACCTGACGACTTTGACGAGGTAGTTGAGGCAAAGAGCAGGCTCATCGACCAGCTCAATAATTTAGACTCAGGCTTTGAGAAGCTTTTTGAACGTACAAAGGAAGAACTGAATGGTCACAAAGAGGACTACAAGGAGCAGATACGCACCATGCAGGAGCATATCCGCAGTATCACGGACAAGAGCGTAAAAATACAGAGTCAGGAGGCCCGTAACAAGGATCTCATGACTCTGAAATTTGCGTCCATAAAGAAGCAGGCCCGCGAGGTGCGTGTCGGTACGCAGGCAGCAAGCCGCTACTACAAGTCCATGTCAGGAACCGGATATATGGAGCCGCAGTTTATGGACAATAAAAAGTGAAAAGTTTAATTTAATATTTCACCACAATATCCCCAAGCCCCGAGTCGATAACCAGGTGCTTTTTGGCATGCTCATTTACCTCATACTCATCATCATAGTCATTGCCGTTGATTGTGATATCGCCTGTACCTGAGTCCAGGTCCATCATGTAACCGTCAAGTGACTGTGAGGATGTCACAGTGATGTTACCTGTACCGCCGTCGATATCCATCTCGTCAAAGGCACAGTTTTCAAAGCTAAGGTTGCCGGTTCCGCCATCCACATCACATATGGCGAAGCTGCAGTCTGTGACATATAAATCGCCTACGCCGGTGTCAAATTTTGCATCGGCTGCGGTCAGGGAATTAAGGTTTACCTCGCCTACACCGGTATCAAAGGAGAGCTTGTTCAATGCTGCGCCCTCAGGAATGGTAACAGTGATTTCACTTGTGGTGTTTCTTCTGTAATTGGATCCTTTACTCTGTGATATTGTGAGGGTATCGCCGGAGCTCTTAATCTTTGGAACCAGTCGCTTGTTGCATTTGTATGAGACCATGTAGCTGTCACCGGTTTTCACGTTGATGTTCGATATGGTTGTATCAAATACCAGGTTTGAAAATTTATCGACGGAAAGCTCCTCTGTGCATACGTTTCCGAGAGACTTGTCTGAGTGCGGAATCAGATTGTCAAACAGGCCTAGGGCAAAGCCCCCGATATGGTAGAGACTCCCGGCGATGATGCAGACTACGGTAATTATTGTAATTATTATTAGATATATATTCTTTTTCATGACTTGTCTCCATTTCTGAATTATCTTGTTGCATAATTTGTTTTGTGATTATTCAAAATATGCTACACACATTTTTGACTGTCCTAGTTTCCATTAATTTCCATGTTTATCGCCGAGCAGGTTTTCCACCAGCGAATTGATGATTGCGGCTATTGGCCAGATAATCCATGTGATACCCCAGTCAAAGGTAATAAAGCTCCAGCATAGATAGATGCATGTGACAGTTGACCAGTAGACTGACATGATTGCAGCCACAACAGGGTTTTCATAGTGCACCTTGCCATCGTGTGAATTGGCAAAATTACCGCCCATAGTCTGTGCTCCGTTCAGGGAAAGAAGCTTGTCAAAGCTTGATTTCTTCATGTTTGTGAATACTATCATGAATACTCCGATTGCTATAAACACGAGCACGAGTCCGCCTGAAAGTGAGTCTGCGAAGGTGCTTTTGGTGTTCAGTGAGCTGATTATGATTGCCGGCACTGCGCAGAGTATGCAGAGCATGATACCCACTGTTAAAAGCATCGCATGTGTGGAGCGGTAGCTTTCCTTTCGCTCGATGACCCAGTTTGCTGTTTCAAAGTCTATGCAGTAAGGCTCTTTTTTCAGGTAGCTCCATTTAGATGAGAGAGAACCTGAGAAGATAAAGAAGCCGACTGCCACAGCGATACAAACGAACAGGAACGTGATGCCGATTGCATCAGATGCGTCCGGTGAAGCGAGTGAACGCGGAATGCATTCGCTGAATATCGGTCCAAGACTTGCGATTATGCAAAGCAGCACTCCAAAAGCAGTGAGATATGCGTGCTTTGCTGAATCCCTGAGAAATGCAGCTGCAGTTTCGTGTGAGAGTGTATTGGCGGCAGGCATTGCCTGGCTAGGATCCACGAAGCTCTTGATGCCGAGTGAGTCGGCGAGCTCGTCAAGATTTCCAAACTCTGATATGACTATGCCTATGGCTTCGTTGTCAGATTTGCCCTCTGATATTAATTCGTTGTATTTATCCTCCATCATCTGATAGAGCTCATATTTGGCTTTTTGCACCTCGGGGGTATTCGGGAGGTGCGAAAACATATTTTCCAGATAATTCTTTATAGTTTCCATAAAATGTCTCCTTTAAAATCGTATAAATTTGCTTACTACATCAAGTGTCAGCTTCCATTCCTCGCATTTCATCCTGTAATATTCTCTGCCGGAATTGGTAATCTGATAGTAGGTCCGGCGCTTTCCGCTTGCATTGTCGCTCGAAGAGAATGATGTGATATAACCGTTTTTCTCAAGGCGGGTAAATGCAGAGTAGAGAGTTGTTTCTTTTATGACGTATTTTTCCTCGGATATCAGCTTTATCTGCTTTGAAATCTCATAGCCGTATGACGGTTTGTCGAGAAGCAGGTAGAGTATGATGGTATCGTTGTATCCGCGGATAACATCGCTGCTTATATTGACCATTGTTCACCTCCTGTTTCAAGTGTTTATTTCATCAGGCATGTTAAAATTATTCAATACTACGTGTGACGTACTACGAGTGTCATACTATGTCTGTCGTAGTAAACATATCACATGTTGTTTTTCGTGTCAACCGTGATTTTAAAAAGTTAGCCATTCCGTACAAAAATTAGCGGTAAAATACATTGACACAGCCCATGTCATTTGATATATTTTTTTAGAAGCAAAGGCGATTAATTAAATACACACTACCTCTGAGGGAGTAGTTCGCGTATTCTTAAATATACGTGGTTTGTCAACAGACCGGTCAATAGACCTGGCAAACATTAAAGAATGAGACTCAAGTATGCAGCACACAATAAAGCTATATAAGCCATATAATTATAGCTTTATAAGGTTTCGTGTCTGCATGCGAGGGTCTCATTTTTTCATATGGGAGAATTTAATCGCCGCACACTAGGCAAAAGGGAGAAAAATATGGTATTATTTATTGAAATCCTGCTCATAGGAGTAGGTTTGTCAATGGACGCCTTCGCAGTATCCATCTGCAAGGGACTTGGAATGACAAAGGTAAACAGAAAGCAGGCGCTGACAATCGGTCTGTATTTCGGAGGATTTCAGGCGCTCATGCCGTTTATCGGCTATATGCTGGGCATCCGGTTTGAGAAGTACATCACAAGCATTGACCACTGGATAGCATTCATTCTGCTGGGATTTATCGGTGGAAAGATGGTTTATGAGGCAGTAAAGGAAAAGGATGATGACGCGGTTGTGGAAAAAGACCTGGCGCTCAATCAGGGAGAGATGCTTCTGCTTGCAATTGCGACAAGCATCGATGCGCTTGCAGTCGGAATCATGTTTGCATTTACCTATGACAGCTTAAACATCTACTGGGCTATTGCAATCATCGGACTTACGACTTTCGTGCTCTCAATCATCGGAGTCATAGTCGGAAACTTTTTCGGCAATAAATATAAAAAGAAATCAGAGATAGCCGGAGGAATCATTCTCATACTCATAGGTGTGAAGATATTGCTTGAGCATCTGGGAATTATAAGCTTTTAAAAAATAAAAAACGGAGGAATCAACATGGAAAATTTCATCAATAATGCACCGTTTATAGTGGTGCTGCTCTGCCTCATAGTGGGCTTTGTGTTTTTGGTAAAGGGCGCAGACCTGTTCGTGGAGGGCAGCTCAAGCGTGGCAAAGCGCTTCAAGGTGCCGTCACTTATCATTGGACTGACAATTGTTGCGATGGGAACCTCGCTTCCTGAAACCGCGGTCAGTGTGGCAGCATCGATAGCACACAATAATACGCTTGCAGTCAGCAATGTGACAGGCTCAAACATATTTAATCTTATGGTAGTAATCGGCGTGTGCGCTTTGATGACACCGGTCGTGGTGGACGGAGCATCATTAAAAAGGGATTTCCCATTTTCGATGATATGTGCCATTTTACTTCTTGTCATGGGATCAATCGGCATGACACTCGGCAGAGTGGACGGAATAATACTGCTCGGCTGCTTTGCAGGATACATTTTCTACCTTATCAGACACACATTAAAGCAGAACAGACAGTCATCAGATGAGGAGGTCGATGAGATACCTCTCATCTCAATGCCAAAAGCAGTGATTTTCATTCTAATCGGAGCTGTCGGTATCGCAGTAGGCGGAGATGTCGTAGTAGACAGTGCAAGCCGCATAGCGATTGACCTTGGAATGAGCCAGACACTCGTCGGACTGACCATCGTATCTATCGGAACATCACTTCCGGAGCTTGTGACATCAATAGTCGCAGCCAGAAAAAACGAGGTCGATATGGCACTCGGAAATGCAGTCGGCTCATGCATTTTCAACATACTCATGGTGCTCGGAATTGCATCAGCCATCAGCCCGATAGCATTCATACAGGAAAATATCATAGATATTATCGTGCTTGTGGTATTTTCACTCATCGTGTGGATTATGGCATGGACAAAGCGTGAGATAAAAAGAGGCGAGGGCATCATCATGCTGCTAATGTATGCAGCATATACAGCGTATATTATTATACGATAGGGTAAAATACCTTTTGAACCTTTAATCGTATGATGTAACGAGAATGAAGGCTCCGCAAAGAAGACGATACCTCCGTATAAAGAAGAAATTGCGTGGTTGAGGAAATGATTAATATGAGTGACTACGATAATAAAATGATATGAGGGTCAAAAGGTATTTTGAACATTTAATGCATATATTTATTATACTTTTTTAGATGAAGGCTTATTACCAGCTGAGATAGTTAATCTTACGGCAACGAATGCTGCATTTAATGTTATATCAGATACGTGTAAGGAAAGCAATAAAAGCATATATACGGAGCTGGAAAAGATTGCCAGAGTACAGTCGGTTAAAGGTTCTAACGCGATAGAAGGTATTGTTACAACAGATGCACGTATAAAGCAGATAGTTGACGGCGATAGTGCGCCTCTAAATCATGATGAGCGCGAGATTGCAGGGTATAGGGATGTACTGGATGAGATATATTCTAATCATGATCAAATGTCATTTAGTGAAAATATGATTCTGCATATACATGACCCATGTATGATATTGGATTTTTTGTGTATGCACCCATTTGCTGATGATGATGTTATAATAAGGACAAAGTTAGAAAAATCCAGTAAAGTCAAGGGGTTAGCACTAATTCAATGTCATTAAGTTAAGAGTTTGACAGGGTTCAAAAAAAGGCAGTCACAATTCTGGAAAGAAAAGTGACTGTCTTTTTATTGCTCAGTTGTCCCTTTGAGCAAATTGGGATTGACATTTTTTAATTTTTCTTTTGTTCGATTTTTCAGTAATATTTGCATTTGTGTTCTTGCCATTTTATGCAATTTAGCAAAACGCTCACTTTGCGGCAAGCCTTCCGTTATTAGTTCGGCATTTTAGCTTTCCATATTTACCAAGATAATAAGTTCCTCAGCTGTAGCATAATCTCTGATATGTTCACCCTTCTGCGCCTCAATAGGATGTTCATCTCTCCATTCTCGTGCTTTCTTTCCATTTTTAGCTCCTTGTTTGACTACTAATTGACCACGAATTATATCGAAGTTACTAGTGCGTAGACTAAAAAAATGTTATTTTGTTCATTTTTTCTGATTTTATGTCATCACAATTTGTTATATTCCGATAAATTTCGACAAATTTCGTTGACAAGTCACTATTGATTTGATACGATTTATTTATTAAAGTGATTATTTTTAGTGTGCAGGATATATAGTTCTACACAAAATATAAATATTGGGCAGGTGGAACAACCATGGCAAGATATAAAGTTAAGGGTAAGGATTGCCAGCTTAAAGTAAAAGTTAAGCTCTCTTTTAAGGAAGAAATTGATGAACGCCAGTTAGATTTCTTCTCTAGTAAATATATTAGAGGTCTTTTGAAGGTACAGGCAAGGAAGAAAAACTGTATAGAATTCTATGGACCTATTGGAATCAGTTTGTTTGACAGGTTGAAGAAACCAATATCAAAGTATGATTTTTTCTTCATTATGGAGCAGGTTATAGATATAACGCAGAAAGCCAATTTGAATTCATTGATATTGAGAAACATCGTCTGGGATATACATTATGTCTTTATTAATGAGACAACCAAGGAACTACAATTTATATATTTGCCTCTTACAAATGATAAAAAAGAAACTGATGTATTAGGGTTTATGGAGCAGATTATATATGCTTCGAAAACAATGGAGGAGCCAGATACAGAATATATATCGAGATATGTATATTTTTTGAAGTCTCTGATATCCTATGATGCTGAAAAAATTGAAAAATACATTTTTAGTGAAGACAGAAGTGTTGTAAATACAATTAAGCGGCACAATGTAGGACAGAGTGGATTTATGACAGATAAGCCACAGCATTATTATGAACATTATGGCAGGGACAATGCAGATGAAGAAGCAACTGGACTGCTTGCAGATGAAGAGGCAACAGGATTGCTGAATGCTGCTGATGAAGACACGGGACTACTGAATAATTATGACGAAGAAGCAACGGGTTTGTTGAATACTCAATGTGAACAGATACATTATGCGTCAATGTACAGATTGTTGACGAATGAAACATTTTTGATTAATAAACCTGTTTTTAGAATTGGCAAAGAAAAAAGTTATTCTGATTATTTTGTTGCTAACAATAATATGGTAAGCAGGAGCCATGCGGATATTATTGCCAGGGGTGGAAGATACTTTATTGTAGATCTTAACTCTAAAAATAGAACATTTGTAAATGGAACTCCGATACCGGCACAACAGGAAACGGAAATTCATGATGGAGACGCTATTAGGTTAGCAAATGAGGAGTTTGAGTTTAGGATTTAACCAAAGGAGAAGGAAAATGCATTTTACAGTTACAGCTGATACAGATATTGGCATCGCAAAAGAAACAAATCAAGATAGCGTGTTATTCAAGCATGGTACTTATTCTGGCGGAGAAGTGCTGATGGCTGTTATATGTGATGGAATGGGAGGTCTTGCAAAGGGAGAACTTGCAAGTGCAACAGTTATAAGGGAATTTTCAGAATGGTACAACAAGGAACTACCTTATGAATTAGAAAATTTGGATTTGTATGTAATTGGTGGTAAATGGTCGCTCATGCTTAAGGATTTAAACATCAAGATTATCGAGTATGCCAAGAAAAATAATATTACGATGGGAACCACATTCACAGGGGCATTATTTGTTGGAGACGAATATGTGACAGTACATGTGGGAGATACCAGACTCTATCATATAGGAAATAAGTTAGAGCAACTTACCTGCGATCAGACATTTATAGCAAGAGAAATTAGAAAAGGCACCATGACAGCAGAACAAGCAAAGACTGATAAAAGAAGAAATCTGCTCCTTCAATGTGTAGGTGCTTCAGAGATATTAGAACCAGAGGTGTTGGTTGAAAAGGTGGAAAAGGGAGCGTATATGCTCTGTTCAGATGGATTTAGACATGAGATTACGGAAAAAGAAATTGTGGAATCACTAAACCCTATCAATTTAATTAACAAAAATGCGATGCACTCTAATGCGAAATATTTAATTGAACTTGTAAAGCAACGAAATGAAAGGGATAACATTTCGGTTGTATTAATCAAGGCGGAATAGGGGAATGAGACGTGGCTGAAATAGGATCTGTTATTGATGGCAAATATGAAATACTTACTGAAATAGGACATGGAGGTATGTCTGTTGTTTATTTAGCTATGGATACTCATCTCAATAAACAGTGGGCAGTAAAGGAAATTAAAAAAAAGGAAGCGGGAAAAATGATGAAATAGTTGTAAACAGTCTTCTTGCTGAGGCAAACATGATGAAGCGACTTGATCATCCATCCCTTCCAAGAATAGTAGATATTATAGATAATGGCATTACTATTTATGTAGTAATGGACTATATAGAAGGCGAATCACTAGATAAGATATTGGCAGAATATGGTGCACAGCCTGAAGAATTAGTGATTGGATGGGCTAAACAGTTATGTGATGCATTATCATATTTACATTCGCAGAAGCCTCCGATTATATATCGTGATATGAAGCCTGCAAATGTCATGTTAAAACCGGAAGGTAATATAAAAATCATTGATTTTGGTATAGCTAGAGAATATAAGGAGCAGAGTCTGGCGGATACAACAGTGCTTGGAACAAAAGGATATGCACCACCGGAACAGTATAGCGGTCAGACAGATGCAAGATCAGATATTTATGCACTAGGAATGACAATGCATCATCTTCTGACAGGTATAGATCCTAGAACCGGAGAAGCATATGCTCCAGTAAGAATGTGGAATCCGGAAGTTTCAGAAGGCATGGAAATGATAATAGATAAGTGTGTTCAGCCGGCAGCAGAACATAGGTATCAGAATTGTCAGGATCTTTTATACGATTTGGAACATCCTGAGTTAATTACAAGAGATTATAAAAGAAAACAGAAAAGAAAATTAAACTGTTTCATAACATCAGTTACATTGGCGGTTGTAATGGTTATATCAGGAGTAGTGTGTAACATCGTTTCAACAAGAATGAATAATAGTGATTATGAAACATTGATATCAACTTCAACAGCTTCATCGTTGGATGACAAGATAAATAATTATAAAATCGCAGTTGAAATATATCCTGACAGGACTGACGCATATGTCAAGATGATAGAAGCTTATCAGGATGAAGGAACTTTCAGTAAACATGAGAATGATGATTTTTTAGCTGTATATAATGCAAATAAGGATCAATTAGATGCGACAAGCTCTGATGTGTCGGAATTAAATTACATAATTGGTATGCTTTATTTCAATTACTATACAGACAATAATGATGGTGATTATAGCTTTTCGACCAGAGTACAGAAAGCCTATCCTTTCTTTAATGAAAATTATCAGAGTGCAACAGGATTTGAAGAGCAGACCATGTCAGACTGTTATTATCAGATATGTTCTTTTTATAAAAAGTACATATTAAATACGACCACAGTGGAAGAAGCATCTAAAGAGAATTATGATGAGATTTTTACCGTGATAGATGACGCTATTAACTCTGTAAAAGATGCCGGTGCATATGATCAGCTGACATTATATAACAGTGTGTTTATGCTTCTTTATGATCAAAGAGCAAGTATGGCTCAGGTTAATGTTGATAGACAGAGAATATTGGATTTGTACGATGATATATACAAAAGAACAAATGAACTGACAGTACAAAAAGAACAGTCAAAAGTACTTCAATCAGAGATTCTTGATAAGTATGAAACATACAAAGAAGCAATTGAAAGAACATACACTAATATAGAGGAAAGGAAGTAAAAATGGCAGAGATCTTACATACACTTTCAATTATCTCATTTGTTTTAGCTGTATTGTTTGTGGTAATAGCAATTATATTTTGGTTTGTTTTTAAAATACCAAATGTAATTGGTGACTTGTCAGGTCATAATGCCAGAAAATCAATTGCTCAAATGAGGCAGAAGTATCTGGAACGAGTAATCAGGTCGGAGGACTTATCTCACAGATGAGTTATTGCACTCTCAGAAAATGCACCAATACTATGAAGGTTAGCGGGACTTTAAATGTCGGAGGTCTTGTAGGCTATGCATATTTGGGCGAGATATACGATGGAAGTAATACTGGAGCGATAACAGCGACGAAGTCAGCGGGGACCTTCCTGAATGATAAGGGTG
>ENA-OUQG01000137-OUQG01000137.1-human-gut-metagenome-genome-assembly--contig:-NODE-137-length-50292-cov-8.536039_pt1 | contig 50292 bp, 70 predicted proteins | sample MGYA00237943_ERZ548823 | MGnify/ENA primary metagenome ERZ548823 (study PRJEB26490, sample SAMN05194731) | human gut metagenome | biome: terrestrial biome; feature: human-associated habitat; material... | reverse complement strand
TTATTGGTATGGGACGTTTTGGACGTCACATGGCACAAAAACTATATGATTTAGGGCATGACGTTTTAGCCATTGATAAAAATGAAGAAAAAATCAACAAAGTCCTTTCTTATGTCACAAACGCACAAATCGGAGATTCTACCGACGAAAGCTTTATTGACTCACTAGGCGTATCGAACTTTGATCTTTGCGTTGTAGCCATTGGAGATGACTTTCAAAGTTCACTCGAAACAACAGCCCTATTAAAAGATTATGGATCAAAACTTGTTGTCGCAAGAGCCGTACGCGATGTACACGCTAAATTCTTATTGCGCAATGGAGCCGATGAAGTTGTATATCCTGAAAAACAAATTGGTAACTGGGCCGCCGTACGTTTTTCAAGCGAAAACATCTTTGACTACGTACAACTTACTCCAGAATATTCCATTTATGAAATTGCCGTACCAACCGCTTGGATTGGAAAAACCATGTTAGAACTCGATATTCGTAGAAAATACCATATCAACATTCTAGCTACCAAAATCAATGGAATTCTAGACCCACTTCCAAGTGCTGAACATACTTTCCAGGAATCCGAAAACATTCTTATTCTTGCGCAAAATTCAGACGTACAAAAATTCCTTCGTTTTTAATGAAATCTTAACATGACGCCTCATTCTTTTACACCGTTTAAACATTTATAATTCTACAATAAAGGTGTAAGAAAGAGGCGATTATTTATGTTAGGAATTTTATCAATAGGATCCGTAATCTACATTTCTTTCTTAGTCCCACGACTCTTAAATCACATCTTAAATATCACTCACCATTAATGTATGCCACGAGCATACCAATTATCCCCATTTTTAAGTTATAAATATACTTAAGAAAGGGGATTTTATTATTATGAAAACATGGAAACTAGTCAGTGGAATCATTTCCATTGTATTAAGTGTATTTGTCGTATTCCAAAGTATGATAGCAGGCCTTGCAAACGCACTAGAAGAAAGTGGACAAGTAAGTGGCAGTGCAGGACTTGTTGTTAGTATATGCATGCTTTGTGGAGGAATTGTATCGATTGTATCTAGAAAGAATAATTCAAAAGGAACCAACATTGCACTTCTAATTCTATTTAGTTTAGCTACATTAACAGGCTTTGTACTTGCAGGAAACTATTCAGACCTATATATTTGGTCAGCATGGTGCTTGATCAATGCAGTACTAGCCTTCATCTCATTAAGAAAAGGTGCCATTAAAATCTGACACCTTTTAAAAACGCTTTACTTATCAAATAAATAGATGCTTTTACACATTTTTCCGCACTTTTTAGTATTGCTTTTGCACATTTTTCCGAGGTTTTTAGTAACTATTTTACACATTTTCCTGAAGCATCAAAAAAGACAGCAATTAAGCTGCCTATCTTACCATATCACGAGTGATGTCTTTTAAGCTTTTAGCCCCACACATCTCCATAGTATCTTGAAGTTCACTGCCAAGTTTATCCACTAAGACTTGAATACCTTCTTCTTTTGCTCCATAGATCGCATTCACAAATGGACGAGCTACAATGACAGCATCCGCACCTAATGCCAAAGCCTTAAAGATATCGACACCATTACGAAGTCCACCATCCACAAAGATTTTCATACTGCCATCTACAGCTTTTACAATCTCTTCGAGTACTTCAGCAGTTGCAGGCGTCTGATCTTGAACTCGACCACCATGATTCGAAACCACAATTGCACTAGCTCCCGCTTTTTTTGCCTTTAAAGCCCCCTTCACACTCATAACACCCTTCACAATAAATGGTACAGGTGTATTTGAAATGATTGCCTTTAATTGTTCTGTATTCATTCTTCCTGCAGGAGGCTGACACCCCTTTAAGAAAGGAAGTCCAGCTGCATCTACATCCATAGCTACCGCAAAGGCATTACTGTTTAAAGCTAAATTTAGCTTTTCCAAATAAGTCTCTAAGCTCCAAGGTTTAACGGTTGGAATACCATACCCATTATTCTCTTTAATAATTCGTGTCGCATTTTCCATTATACTAGGATCTTTTCCATCTCCTGTAAACGCACAAATGCCAGCTTCTATACAACCTTTTACTAAGATATCATTATATCCATTATCATCATATGCATCTGAATAGTGCATGGCTACAGCTCCTACAGGACCTGCAAAAATCGGATATTTAAATGTATGACCAAATAGTTCTAATTCTGTACTTACTGGCTCATTATCTGTAATTGTATCCATATTTACACGAATGTTTTTCCAAGCATCATAGTTACGCATCGCAACATCCCCAATCCCTTTAGCACCAGGACCTGGAATCGTATTTCGACATGCCTTTCCATCACATACAGGACAAGACTTACATAATTTTGTCCCCATCACTTCACGACTTTTTTCCATCAATTCCATATAATTCATAATCATTCCTCCATTACATTCGCTATAACTAAACCTAATATTCCGGCTACCAGTTTCACAACCACAAACCAAGTCACACTTGCAGGATTGACTGAGGCAATAAAACCGAGTTGTCCGCCAAACACAAAAGCCCCACTCAATGAAAAGGCAGCATTTAAAATCTTGCCCTTCTTATTCATCTTACTAAATAAAGGAAGCATCGCAATACTTGTTCCAAAAGATAAGATAATTCCCATGACCGAATACTTATTAATATTTAATATTTGACCTACTCTTTCAATCTGACTCGAAAACTTTCTTAATACAATTTCACAAAATACTAAAGAACCACACACAATAATACTCATTTGAAATACAATGCGTAGTGCTTCATTGATTAATGTCGCATTTGTGAAGTTCATATTGAAAAAGAAGGTTAGACAAACTAGAAAAAAGAAAATATACCCAAGCATTTGTACTAATTTAGAAAATACGGTTAATACCACAATTAATGTTTTAAATGAAATAAAAAATAAACCAATCAAAATAGCACAAATAAGAATTACGGGTAAAAACACAATCAAAAAATGATCAATATGCAATAAAAAGCCACAACCAATAAGAATAGGTAATAAACCTAAAATACCATACACAACTCCTTTTAAATAGTGATTCAAATCATCTTTATCCAGTTCATTTAAAAAGATTGGCAATTGAAAACTAATCAAGCACCCCAAAGTAGATGTTAATAATACACCACAGAAAATCAAGATATTATCTGCATGTGTCATAGACTCTATAATGGAATAGCCTCCAAGATCTGGCGCCAACAAACTCGAAATAATCATTTCTTTATTTTTGAAAAGAGTGGCATGACCATTTAAAAACGCAATCGCAATACAATAAAAGCCTCCTACGCTCATCATAAAATCGCCCATCGTTATAATGCCTCGATCAAAAGAAGTGGCTAGTCCAAGTCGATTCTTAAACATCTTGTCAAATAAGCCTAAAGCGGCAAAGCATAATAAAATAAAAATAATCGGATTCATGCATTCATTCTATTATAATAATGAAAAAAAGTCGAAGAAAATTTCTTCGACTAATGTGCGTTACTTGCTGCAACTTTTACTCTAGACCACAAATCCGCAATGATCTTACGTGTAATTTCATCATATTGGAATACTTCATCTTTATCGTAACCAGCACGAGGTGTATATGCGTTAATACCATCATAATCTCCGCCTTTACCACCAAGTTCTTCCATAACTTCTTTATTTGGTGAAGTATATCCAACATAACTCGAATTATCCATAGCTGCATCATAACTAGTAATATAACGAATAAACTCATTCGCAAGCTTAGGATTCTTCGCATTCTTAGGAATAACCATCGCATCTGACCATAAGTTTGTTCCACTCTTTGGCATATAGAATCCCATATTTTCATTTTCTGACATGACATAAGCCGCATCTCCAGAATAAATAAGTCCTAAAGCCTTTCTAGCCTGTGCCATATTATCAATAATTTCATCTGTTACAATTTCTGGATCCATTGTCTGAACACATTGAATCAACCAGTTATATGCATCATTCAGTTCATCTTGACTTGTCGTATTCATTGAATATCCCAATGCTTTTAATGCCATCATGAATGAATCTCTTTCAGAATCATATAGATAGATATCTCCCTTAAATTTCTGATCTAAGAAAATATCCCATCCATCTTTTTCCAAATCTTCTTCAGATACTTTTGTCTTATCGTATACGATACCAACAGTACCCCAGAAATAAGGAATTGAATATTCATTCTTTGGATCATACGGAAGACCTTTTATCGCATCCGCCAATTCACCTAAACATTCTTTGCGAGTTTCTGGCTCTAATTTTTGAAGCATTTTTTCCTGCATCATTCTTTGAATCATATAATCACTTGGAACCAATACATCATACGCATCGCCATTGGCAACCTTAATATACATCTGCTCGTTTGAATCAAAGTTATCCATGATAACCTTAGCTCCCGTTAACTCTTCAAAACCTGAAATGATATTTTCACCTGTATATTCACCCCAGTTATATACATGTAAAGTTTGTCCTGCATAAGGCTGACTACCAGCTGATTTATTCAAGCCAAATAAAGAGGCCACTAAACCAACTACCACAACACCCGCAACAGCCCATTTCCAAGGTTTATTTTGTTTTGAAGGGCTTGTCTTTTTACGAATCATTGGCAAGACATTCACAATTGTTAGAGTGATTGTGATCAACAATACAACCAATGTACTAATCGCATTTACACTTGGATTAATACGCTTAGACATTGTATACACCATAATACTCAAGTTCTTTACACCTTGACCCGTTACGAAATAGGAAATAACAAAATCATCAAAAGACATTGTGAACGCAATCAAAGCACCCGAAACAATACCCGGCATAATTTGTGGCACAATAACTTTCACCAAAGCTTGCCAAGGCGTAGCCCCTAGATCCATTGCAGCATCGGCCAAGTTTGGATCTAATGATTTGATCTTAGGCATAATACTCAAAATAACATATGGAATACAGAAAGCAATATGTGCTAATAATAATGTCACAAATCCCTTTTCAATTTGGAAAGTAATAAATAGAAGCATCAATCCAATGGCAGTAACAATTTCAGGGTTCATGATTGGAAAATCATTGACCTGACTGACAAAAGCACGCAATACTTTCTTTGACTTTGATAAACCAATCGCCGTAATCGTACCAATGATTGTAGAAATAATTGTTGCCAATAAGGCAATAATAATTGTGACATACAAAGATTCCATCATACCGTGGTTTTTAAGCATAGCCTCATACCAACATAATGAGAACCCTGTAAAGTGTGTTAACGATTTTGAACTATTGAAGGAAAAAATAATCATGAATAATATTGGCGCATAAAAGAACACCAATAATAAAGCCATGCCTACTTTACCTAATACTCTCTTATCTTTCGACATGCCTATTTTTCCTCCTTATTACGCTCTTCCAATTTCCTTACAAGCATCATTAGAAGCATCATGATCATAGCCATGATCATTGAGATAGCTGAACCAAAGTTCCATTCTCCCACAGTAATGAATTGGTTTTCAATGACATTACCAATCAAGAAGAATTGTCCTCCACCCAATAATTTAGGAATGAAGAATGAACTTACAGCTGGCAAGAACACTAATGTGATACCTGAAACTACGCCCGGTAATGAAAGTGGGAAAATAACCTTCCAAAACGTTTGGAATTTATTGGCCCCCAAATCCTGAGCCGCCTCTAATAAAGATTTATCCATCTTCGTTAAAGCCGTGTTGATCTGCAGAATCATAAATGGCAAGAAGTTATACACCATACCAATCAATACAGCAGCTTCTGTATATAAAAGTTCTGTATGAATTCCAAACAAGCCTAAAAAGCTACTAATAATTCCATCACTTGATAAAATACCAATCCATGCATATGTTCTTACAAGCATGTTGATCCATGTAGGAAGAGTAATCGCAAGAACTAAGATTTGTTGAACTTTAGGACTATTCTTAGAAATAAAGTATGCGATTGGATATCCGATCAACAAACAAATAATGGTTGTCTTAATGGCAATCCATAAAGAACGCCATAAAATCAACAAGAAATCTTTGTCTGTAAAGAAACGAACATAGTTATCTAATGTAAGCTTAAAGTGCACAATACTGTTGCCTTGCTGAATGATTGAATAAAACGCAATCAGCAACATCGGAAGCAACAACATGATGCAAGCCCACACAATATAAGGGATTGCTAATTGTTGAAATTTTTTCATTTTCTAGAATCCCATTTTCTCCATAACATGGATATCTTCCGCAAAGAAAGTAAGTCCGACCTCTTTTCCTTCCTCTACATAATCCGTTGTATGAATCTTGAATTCACGACCCGTCGTCCAGAAAGTTACCTTATAGACACCTTCCTTAATTGTTTCAGGATCAAAATCATAATCTACATCTAGATCTACTGTTTCATTTTCGTCATCCAACTTCCAGCCCTGTGCATTTGCCCAAGTCTTCAAGTCTGTATCAATAGCCATGGATTCCTTGATTTCATCCACTGTTTTAAAGAAGTTAAATGCAGAAACGGCTTCATTGGCCTTCTTGTTTTCAACAACCCTTTGATCCACAACCCAAATCTTACGCGTAATTGAAGTTTTATTGTTTGTTGAGAAAGTAACAGTATATTCTCCTACTTCCTGTTTTAAATCTGTATCAATATCGTGAATTGAAATAAACTCATCTGTTTCAGGATTCCAAGCCTGTGCATCGGCACGCGCAATGATTTCTTTATCATCAATATCCTTCATATCTTCTAAGTCTAGATAGAAGTCGTTGGCAGAAATCTTTTCTTTTCCATCTTCACTTGTGATCGCATAGTTCTTGTTTACGTGCATATTTACCGTGACATGCGTACCAGGAACCGTTTCCACCATGATTTCATAGTGAACACCCTTAAATAATACGCTCTCAACTTCACCAGTCATCTTGCCATCTTTCACATCCACAATATCAATATCTTCTGGGCGAATTACGACATCCACTGGTTCATTTTCTTTATATCCAACATCGACACAATCAAATGTAATATCATCAAAACGTACTTTCTTATCGCAAACCATACGTGCTGGAATAATATTACTTTCCCCAATGAACTTCGCAACATATTGATTGACTGGTTCATTATAAATATCTTCTGGACTACCAACCTGCTGAATCTCGCCATCCTTCATAATAACAATCTTATCTGACATTGTTAGTGCTTCTTCCTGATCATGCGTAACGAAGATAAATGTGATTCCTACTTCTTGTTGAATCTTCTTTAATTCATACTGCATTTCTTTACGAAGCTTTAAATCCAACGCACTCAAAGGTTCATCCAACAATAATACGCTTGGCTCATTAACTAAGGCACGCGCAATCGCAACACGCTGCTGCTGACCACCAGATAGTAAAGTAACATCTTTATTTTCAAATCCTTCAAGACCAATCAACTTCAACATTTTCATGACCTTTTGATCAATAACATCCTTACTCATCTTTTTAATTTTCAATCCAAACGCAATATTGTCATACACATTCATATGAGGGAATAGTGCATATTTTTGGAAAACCGTATTCAACTCACGCTTATAGGCTGGCACTTCACAAATATCTTCTCCATTTAAGATGACTTGTCCTTCGCTAGGCTCTAAAAAGCCCCCTAAAATACGTAATAAAGTTGTTTTTCCACAACCACTAGGCCCTAATAGTGTGACAAACTCATTTTCATATATATCTAAATCAATACCCTTTAACACAACTTGACCATCAAATTCTTTTACGATGTGGCGAAATTGAATTAATTTATTCTTTTCCTGTTCCATGTATGTTCTCTCCTTGTCAATTAAAATACAGGCGGTGTAGATACCCATAATACTTTGGCATCCACACTCGATACGTTTTCTAAATAATGCCCTTCCTTACCTGTAATATAGAAGGTTTCTTTTGATTTAACTTTTAACCTTTTATTACCAACAACTAAAACAACACTACCCTTTAAAATATAGCCAAATTCCTCTCCCTCATGAGCCTTGACTTCCTGTGACTTTGCGCCCGGTTTTAAAGTCAATAAAAGAGGTTCCATCTGATTCTTCTGAGCATTAGGAATAATATATTCCGTAACCAAATCATCTTGTTCATTCACAAAAAAATCCTGCGTATGGAAAACAATCTGCTCTTCCTTGCTTGATTGAAAGAAATCTGCCAAATTGGTACCTAAAGCTTCCAATATATTCTCCAATGCAGAAATGTTTGGACTTGTTAAGTCGCGCTCTAACTGTGATAAAAAGCCTTTCGTTAATTCACTACGATTCGCAAGTTCTTCCAAAGTCAACCCATTCTGGGTTCGAAGCTCTTTTAGTTTTTTGCCTATTTTCATTCAATCACCCCTGCTTGTTTTTTATACTAAACTTTTTGTTTCATTAAAAGAACAAATCTATTATATAGGAAACCTTCAATTATGCAAGAAAAAAAAGAGCAATTTTTCTTGCTCCTAAGTTAAAACTATTTAACACTTCCTGCATTGCGCAAACGATACAACACACAACTCGTCATAACAGCTAAATAAAGTGCTTCACTCATCCCTTGCGTCTGCAATGTTAAAGGATAATGATCGCGTATGATAAAGTCCATACTAATATTTGTACTTTGCGATATTTTAAAGATCTTATCCACATTGATTTGTCCTTCATCCCAATACTTTGATGTATTCCTTGACACTTCCATATACTTACCGAATTCAGTTTGTGAAAGAGAAAACACAACTTCACGTATAAAGCGCATGCGATCACCCATATCGGTTTCTAAATTATAATTATAATCTTTAATTTTTTTACTTCGCGTAACACCCATAAATAGTTCGGGATGTACTAATTTTATAATATCTTGAATCTGATTTATCGTTAATCCTTCTAAACTAATTGGCTGATTATTCATTTCATCAAAGAAAATGGAATCAATCGACTGGTTTTGCTTATCTGCAAGAAGCAAGACAATCCTTACTTGTGTACGATTTTTTGAGTGAATCTGCCTTCTTAAATTACGCAAAGACATATGGGCTGCTTGGGCAACTTCTTCTTCAGATATATTATGATCTTCAATATATTGAATAATTTGTTTCATAAAAAAACACCCCCACGTTAAACCTTTAATGCCTATGCTTCCTTATGTCCCATTTTGTTTTATCTATATTCATTTTGACTTCCTTTGTTGCTTACTGTTCTTTTTTGATTCTAGAACTTTTAGTCTCTATACATCAAAAATACATCACAAAAAAGGGGCCTACTCGGCCTCTTTCTTTTGTCGTTCTACGTCTTCTCTGATCAGATCTTTCAGGTATCTGTTGACGCTTTCTTTTGTGTCTAGGTATTCCAGAATGTCTGCGTCATGTTTTAGGTGAAGTCTGAATGTCTTGATCTTGTATGTCTTATCGCTCCACTTTTGGTTTGCTCTTTTTCTTGCTTCTGATACTGTCATCCTACTTATCCTCCTTAGTCTTCTATTATTTCCATTAGTACGTCCATAGCGTCTTCGTCGCAATTGTGCTTGTATAGCCAATTTGCTACTTCCTTTAGAGTCATCATGTGTTTATTGTAATACAATTGATCCATTATGTCTTCTCTTAGTCTCATCACAGCTTCTTCTCTAGTCATGTTATGCTTCCTCCTCTAACGCTTGAATCTGGCGTTGTGCTTCTTGGATCAATGTCTCATAGACGTCTGCTTCGTAAGCTAACTTTCTGATTTTTCCGAAGTCAATGTCTCTTTCTCTTTCGATTGCGTTCAATTCGTATTGAATTTCCTTTGCGATTCTGTTTTGCTTTTCAATCCAGTTTTGAATTTGTGCTTCTAGTGCTTCAAGATTTTCTGTGTTTGTCATGATGCTTTCTCCTCTTATTCTTTTCCTAAATTCAGGATTCCTTCTAATTCATATTTATAGTTATTGTAGATTGTTAGGTCTCTTTCAAGTTGTTCGATTCTAGCGCAGATTTGTTTTACACAGTATGTGTTCCCTTTTTGTGCTTCTCGAACCAAGTCTTCTTTTTCTTGTTCTAGTGAGCGATTAATGCTTTCAATTTGCCATGTTGTTCTGTTTATTAATAGCTCTAATGGTTTTTCGATTTCTGTTTTCATTGTGTTCTATCTCTCTTTCTTTTTACACTCACATTGTAATGTATTACAGTACATAAAGCAAGCAAAAAAGCAAAAAATAAAGCAGAAAACAAAAAAGAAGGGAATGCTATTTTTCAAGCATTCCCTTGATCCGTTCCGATAGGTCTTTAACCTGTTCTTTTAGTGTAGCCACTTCCTTTTCCAGCTCGTTATGGCTTTCGATTTTCTTTGCTAGGCTGTCGACCTTTTTGTCCATCTGTTCTACCTTGTAATCCAGCAATGCCGAATGTTTGGAGTTGCTGGTCCATGTTGCTAGGACTGAAGGTATTCCGACGCAAAGTCCGGATATGATCGCCACAATAATTGTATCAGTCATTATTTTTCCTCGTTTACTTCTGGCAAACCTGCTAGGCTTGTTAGAATCGAGCATACGCCTGCCACGACCGTTGTGCTTGCTGCATACATCCAATTAATATCCGGAACGGCTGCGCCTACGGTGATAGAGGCTAGCGCTGTTTGAGCCATTGTCTTGATTGCTCGAACTCCTGCTGCTTCCCACCATGCTTTGTTTGTAAGTCTACTCATCCTTGTTACCTCCTACTAAAAAGGGCACGCCATCCGGCATGCCTTCAATCACCTATACTATTCTAGAAACCGTTTCTGATGCGTTGATCAGAGTTCCGGCTGCTGATGTAACCCACGTTAGAGCGACCTTGTTTCCTGGTGCTGCTGGTGCTGCCTGGATGACAGCGGATACTGGAAGAGTGACCACGTTGTCTACTGCGGTTGTTGTTACTTGTGCTAGGGCTCCCGGGACTGCTGTCCCGTTAGCATAAAGTTGCACTTGATTTGTTCCCGCTGCGGTTGCTGAAATCACGAAGCTTCCATCCACTTTATAAGTTCCAGGTTTTACGATCTCCAGAGCGTTTCCGTTTAGATTGACTCTGTTGTTTGTCCGAGCCTGAACTGTTCCAGGTGGGATCGTTGCGCCGGCTGCTAGTATTGCGCTTGTCGTGTTGACGACTTGGATCATGTCTCTACCTCTACGCTACTGTAGCGCCTGTAGGGTAGTAAGTTCCATATTGTGGGTAGTAAGGCGGATTTGTGTAATATCGTCCTAATTGGCTCAAAATGTTTTGAGTTTGTACGCTGTTTGAAATTGCCTGCAAGCTTTGATCGTATTGAGTTTTTAGAGCGTCATATTTGTCTTGCATCATTTGGGTCTTCAAGTTGCAGCAGCATTGTTCCATCTGGTGAGATAGATTGTTAATGCTTTCTTGTACTCCTCCAAAACCTTGGCATAAAGAACTGTTTACACCGTTGAAGCCATTCATCATGGCCATTTGTGTTTGGTTTGCGTTTTGCATCTGGTTCATGTTCACCTGATTGATTAGCTGAGCGTTTTCGTATGAGCTTGAGCAGAGTCCGTTTGTGATTCCGTCTAGCTTACTAACGATTGCTTGCGTATCGAATCCGCGCTGAACCTCAGCCTGTGTGCCTTGCTGGTTGTTTCCCCAGGCTCCGCCACCAAATCCAAAAATCAAAAAGAATAAAATTAGAATGATAATCCCGTTTCCTTCTAGAAAGCCATCCTTGTTTCCAGTTACAGAAGCGATATCAGATAATGATAAGTTGTCCATGTGTGTTCTCCTTTCTTATCTATCTTGATTTTGCAAAATCCTATTTTAGAAAGCCCTTGAACTGTTCGGCCATTCGTTTGGCTTGATCCAGTTGAGCCTGCGTAAATTTTCCGGAGGCCATCAGCTCGTTTAAAAGTTGCTGTGGGTCCTGCGTCCCTAGCATCTTTTTAAACTGCTGAAATTGTTGCATCATGTTTCCGTTTCCTCCTGGTCTATTTTGAAGTAGTGGATTCATGACGGTTGCCTCCTCTCGCGTTCTGTTCTACCTTTGAAAGCCATTCCTTGAATTCGGCTTTCGTGAGGTACTTGTCTTCCGGTTGATCTTCTTTCACTTCCTGGAAGCTATAAGCCTTGATTGTACAGAAGCCACTTGCGTCGGCTTGTTTCTGATAAAAAACAGGCTTGTTACTGTCCATTAAAATCACGGACTGATTTGGTCCTAAAGTGAAAGCTTTAGCACTTTCGATTCCGTTTACAAACTGAATCTGGTTCATTTGTTGAGTCGGTGCCTGCATCTGTGGCATTCCAAACTGTCCAGGCTGCGGCATGAAATTATTGAAATATGGTGTGTTCATTGTGTTCTACCTCTTTTCACCTATATTCTCTAATATTTCCGTGTCTGGAATTGTTCCTCTTTTGTCCTTCTTTAGCTTGTAAAATCCGAAGGCCATATCAACCAAAAGGGCCCAGTAGTAGTCGTTTAAATCTTTGACGGTTTCTTCGAATTCGTCTTTTGACATACCTGCGTCCTGGTAGTGCCATTGCGAGTCTTGCGTTTTGCTTCTTAGCTGGTATACAACTTTTTTCTGTCTGTTGCTCAGCCCTTGTTCTTCGATTAGAAAATGCGCAAAGTCTGGGCGTAGAGGTGTCTGGTATCTTCTATTTATTCTCCTGTTCATTGTGTTCTATTGCTGATCCTTTCTATTTAAATGTTCCGTATGGACTTGTGTTAAATCCGGCCGAGTTTAGCTCCCCACAGGCCATCCATCTACGTGTTCCGTCTGCGCCAATCCAAGAAATCCAACAGTAGCCTTCTCGCTTCACGTACCCGTCATAATTGACGTGCTGTCCTTGAATATATGTTAGGCCTGTGTCCTGTCCTTTTAAACTTGGCGCGCGTCTGATCTTGATTGTACAAGCAGGATAGAATGTAGCCTTTTCGTGTACAAAATCGGACGGGATACCGTTTAGCACGGATGCTGATCCAGTAGAAGTCTGGCTTCCCTGATTGAATGGTACACGGCTTGCATCTGTCCAATTTGCGAATGTTCCCTTATTTAAAATGACTGTTCCGTCTGTTACGAATGCCAAGTCTGCAGAAATGTTATTAGGCAAGTGATATACTCCTTGCGAATTTCTGTCGTACATATGAGAGAACTTCCCTTTTGCAACTTCGATATGCGCGTGATTTCCTGTTGCATATCCTGCAGTCCCTTCGTCTCCGAACGTGTCTCCTTGCTTGAAGTATTTCACTCTTTTGATATCCTCGATGTAGTTATCATGAATGAACATAAATGTAGCGAAATCAATCGTTCCGTCTCTAAATAGTACTTTTTTGTCTGATTCTAGGAATACTGCATTTCCGTTTCGCGCCGAGTCATAGGCTACTAGGTGACAGTCGCATGGTGCAATTGTTTCATCGATCCCGGTATCTTTGCCCGCGTTATCCATAGCATTTGTGCCTAGATGCGTTCCTACGTTGTTTCCTTGGGTTACATTCATGTACTCCATCGGAAAGCCTAAAAGCTGATATCCGCCTTTTGTAAGTTTTTGTCCTTTTCTCATATTCTGGACCTCCTTCTATTTATGAAAAAGGAGAAGTCTTTCGCTCCTCCTTGTTTCCAGTGTTAGTATGTTTCTCCGGTGATTTCTTTATACTGATCAGGCGTAAGAAATCCTTTTTCGCAGAACTTTCTTACCTGCTTATCTGTATATAATTTTAGATTATAGAATCTTTTGATTTTTTCAAACATAGATTAGGCCTCGCTTTCTTCTAGAAGTGTGTCGGTCATTAACGCTGTATACATGACCTGCGCCTCAATCTTATCCTGTGCGGTTGCTTGTTGTTCTGGTTTTGCGACTTTCGGCTTATCTTCTTCTGCAATCTCAACAACTGCCCCATCGATATATTTATAATTGTATCGACCTAGTTCATCATACAATGATTTTTCTAAATATTGCGATTGAGCGTGCACGTATTTATCGCCTTCACCTTCATCAATATTTATCATTCCTTGAATTTCTTCTTCTGATAAAAAGATTTCTGAATTAATAGATGTGATACATTTATCATCGTTCAATTTAACATATACCTTATACATTCTTTTTGCTCCCTTCTACGCCGCGTAAATTTCTGCGTCCAATTCAATGTAGCCGTCTGTATCAAATACCAATGTACAGTTTTGTTGGGTATTATCCGGTGCTAGTAATATTGTGATTTCGTTATATTCTGTTAATGAAATTTCTCCCACACTACTGAACTTATATTTTTTATAAGAAGCCCAATAATACAACCAAAAACTGCCAGCGCCTTTTATTGTCGGTTTAGTTCTCATATTTGATAGTTCATCACTAGATATATACGTTTGACTTGTGAAATAGCCATTTAATGATGCTTGTAATTGCTTGTAGTACATCATGCACTTCTGCAATTCTTCCGCGTAGTTTGGCGCAACATAAGTTGTAGCTTTACTACCTTTCTCTAATTTAATCCATTCAATCGTGATTGACGCTCCTTGCTTCAATTCGATACTTGCTTCCTTTAAATAAGATAAAGTTACGATGTTTAAACCTTTTACAATCTTCTTTCCATTTGTTTGTCTGTATAGATATGCGTTTCCTGTCACTGCCGTAATATTACACGATAATGTACACGTATCATTGATTGCGTGCGCTAAGATTTGTTTGAACCAAGCGCTTGTGTCGGTAGTCGCTAACGATGTGATGGTGACCGTTCCATCGATATTGTATACAACTTTAGTATTGATACTCATCCATCTATCTAGTGTATACGTTGGTTTTGTAGTGTTATTCGAATATGTACCATACCCTCTTTGGTCAACTCTGAAATTCGAGTTAAGCAATAAATTTGGATTACTGAATAGTTTTGCCATGTAATCCGTCAACTGCGTCAATGTACCTTTTTTTAATCCAGCGCCATTGTGCACCGGTAATAAACTTGTATCGGTAAAGCTAGGCAATGCGTCTAGTTCTGTTACTTGTTTTCCTGCCATGTTATTCCTCCTTGACTTTATATTTCCAATCCGTGCCGACTTCCCCACTTGCTACTTCGTAAGACCAATCGGCTAGGATTGTATTCCCTTTTTCGTCCACTAAATCTTGAGCGCTTGTTGCGTTTAAATTTGTGGTAAAGTGGTTATTCATAACCATTTGATTTAGGTTATTGTGCGACGTTGTGACCGCCTTTATCTTGGTTACGATCCAGTTAATAGCTGCCTTATCTTTAAAACCGAGCATAGGTTTTCACCTCCTATGCTGCGGACCACATTGCGTTCAGCTCGTCTGTCGTGATTGCTGCTAAATCGGTTGCCTTTACATATCCACTTAGATCAATGTCCGTATTTCCGATTTTCTCGAACGTTCTTGAGTCTGCCATCCAGATATACTCATCATAGATGTCCTGCGTTCCGTGATTATGTGCTACTAAATAAATAACGCCGGTTGCGCCTGTGCTTGGTAGTGAACTCACTTTACTGTATGAAATTTGTGAGATTTTTCCAACCGCAGTACTAATTGCAGAACTTACTTGTGACGCTGTCTGATACCCGCTGTCGTTTGTAAGCTGCGAGGTTTTTGTTGGTGTGGTTACATCTACAGCCTTGTTGGCATCTGGTGTTAGCGCTGTTCCGTTGACCTTCACCGTTGTGATCGTGTTAACCTGAGCTCCTGCTGCAATGCCTGCTAATTTGTTTTTCTCTGCTGTGGTGTAATCGTTTGTTGATAGTACTTTACCGCTTACGGCATCAACTTTCTTTGCTAATTCTGCTTTTGTCTTTTGGACTAGTAGGGTAGCCCCCGCCTTGTCCAGGTATTCTGTAGTCATGTCTATACTCCTTCCCACAAGCTGTTAAGCTCGTCTAGTGAGATTGCCTTGATCTCGTCATTTTTTATTGCGCCTACTTCTTCCGCCGTGTAGCTCGGCTTTGTTGGCTCTTTTGCCCATCCAGAAACTGTCGGGTCTTCTTCTTCCATAGCGCCTATGATCTCTTTACCGTTTAGAGTTGGCTTGTTTTTCAGTTTGTTATAATCGCTTGTTCCTGCGACGTATTGCTCTTTGAAGTCAAACCCCAGGCTTTCGTTTTCCTCGGCTAGATTGATACTAAATTCATCTTTCATCATTCTATGATTTCCTTATATAAAACGGGAAAGACAGGACGAGTTAGAATTGGGGAAGCTATGACCACTCCTTCTTCGGTGATAGCTCGAATTTGTACCTGATACCGTCCAGGCATAAATTGAAGCGTTTCTTCCTGAGTTAGCGTTACGGCCACAGTGTTTTCCTCAATCTCTAGGTCGTCCATTCTTTTTGTTAGAATAGTCCCGTTCTGTTCGATTGTTAAATATAGACTTGTTAGTTTCTCTAGCTCGAGTCCTGATGTATGAATGACCAGAGTTGGTGTTGTCCCTTGTCTCATGATTTCACCTTGTAAGTCCAATCTTTACCTACTTCACCGGACTCAACTTCATACGCCCAATCGGCTAAAATTTCTTGTCCGTTCTCGTCTACTAGCGTTCCTGCATCAGATAAAAGAATCGTGGTGAAATGGTTATTCATAAGCATGTATTCAAGGTTTAGAATGCGCTGAGCCAGTGATGTAGCAACGTCCCCCTTGAGCGTTTCCTCTAAATTATCAAACCATGTTCTGAATTTCTCATTATTAGAGTTCTGAAAGTCTTCGTTCTCTTTCTGGATTCTTTCATAAAAGCTTTGGAATTGATTGTATAGCTCTTGTGTTGGCACATTTGTTAATGTATCAACTGTCAAACCGCAGTAGCTCTCGTCGAGTCGCACATCCTGAATCATTTCCTGCGTAATTTCTCCAGCTGATGCCTTTAAAGCTACAACGGCAATAATCAGCTCGTACTGTTCTAGATTTCGAATAGGCGTAGGCATTGACTGCGTTCCTTTCTGATATACAAGGCCGCATGAATTGCTGATCTTATTATATCGAATGGCCACGTAGTCATATCTTGTGTAGTTTGTAGCGACGGTAGCTGTTAGAGTAGTTTTGTCTTTAGGCGAGTAAACGATACCGCCTATTCCGTCGCTGGATGTTTTTAAAAAGGCGAGCCCGTTACTGACTGATATATTCATACCACCGGCACTTTTCACTTCGAAGTCTTCACCGGTGATATTAAAAAGGCCAGGTGTTCTCCCGGCGTGGAACATCCGCAGATCTTCTGCCAGATACTCCGTATCATTTAAAGGGTACGCTGTCATGAGCCCCCTCCTTTCATTTTTGTTGCGCTTTCTTGAACCTCTACAAGTTCTAGTTCAAGAGTGACCTGCGTCTGCAGATTGCTTTCCTCTACAAACTTAAGGCCTGTTATTCTTGCAAACGTAAATAAATTGAATTTAAAACTTAGACACGGTATCACGTCTCCTAGGTCAAAGTCCTTTTGTAGGACTGCCTTTTTGTCGTCTGCGTCAATTTCAAATTCAAATTTAGAAGAGCCCTTTCTTGTCTCTGCTAGCTTACTAAGGCCCCTCTCTTTTAGCATGTTGTTATATTCCTCTTCCGTGTAGGTTTGTTCGTTGCCTGATGCATCACTATAGGTGGACTGTAAATCTCTGGCATCCACATATAGCTCCATCCTTGGCTCGTCTTTTGTTCGAAGATCTACGATAACACTTTTTCGTCCTGATCCAGATTCTTCCCCATACACGTAAGCATAGTTTTTATACTCTGATATATCCTCGATAAAAGTTTGCGAGATTAGGTTTCCAAGTCTGTCTGAAAACCTCAGCTTGTTCTTTGTTGATCCCGTATAAATTTCGAAGTAATTCAGTGTTGTCCCTTTTAGAACTTCTCTATAGCCGTAACCTATTAGTTGGCAGTATTTCTGGGCCATAGTCCTGAGCGTGTCGTATGTTGTGTCGGATGCGTTCTCAAGCTTTCCAGGAAGACTTGTATTCTCTCCGATTACGATATCCAATCCGCGCTTGTTCTTTTCAAAACTACCGAGCAGCGATTGTTCCACATTTCGAACGGTCAAAGTATAGAGGTTTATACGGTCCTCCAAATTGTCCATGTGTCCAAGGACTACAATTTCTTTTGCGAGTCTTTCTACGGATTCTATAAAAAGAATCTCATTTCTTTCCTTGCAAACGACCCGGTTCCATTTCTGTAAATACTTTGTATTGAAGTCCGTATATTCCACATGAATCTCGGCTTTTCCTGTTTCGTAATATTTTGGGTTCCATTGCACGCTGGTTATGTTCTGGAGCGGTCCTTGTCGTTTTCCTTCTCTGTCATAAACATAATAGTGCATACTTATACCCCCGCCAGTACTTCTTCAAATTGTAGAATCGCATCCAGGCTTCCTGGGTTTTCCTCTGCTGTATAGTTCAGTATGTTTTCTCCGGGCTGAATCTGGAAAAACTCGGAATCATAATCGGTCATCCAGAAAATGTTTTCCACTTCTCCGTTTCGTATCAAGTGGCAGTATTGCTCGTTTGCAAAAGTACTTATTTCTAGCACGTCCCCTGTATTCATCTCGAGGTCTGCTACTTGCCCGAAGGATATGTGTTCTTGAGTGAACACGTTCAAAATTTTCGGGTTTTTCACTTTTGCCTCTGCTTTCATAGTCAAAAGAAAACCAGTATTTATACTGCCATTGTAATCGACTGTTACTAGTGGCATTGTGATCCTCTCTGATATTTTCCAGGGTTCCGTATTTGAAAAAGAGCGAGGAAATTTAAAGAGTGACCTCAATCTCTGGAAGGCCACCTTTGTTTCCTTTGCACGTCTTGCATATGGGAATGGAGCCCTCAATACAATCTGAAATTTTTGCCAGGTTTCGTTGAGCGTAATAATCGGAGTCGTCTTAGGTTCGACTTTCCAGTAAACGTCAATCCCAGCTCGTGTATTGATGTATCTCAGGTTTGCTGATACTCCAGGAAGGATTACAGCTAAAAGTTTTTTTCTTGTGTCTGCGTTGTATTTAAAGCGCCCCTCTAGGGTGATGTCCTTAGGCTCAATAGAAGCACCGGACACCGTTGTCCCTATTTGATTAGAAACGCTTGATTCTGATAAGGTGATCTCGTTTTTAGAGATTCCGTCTAGTGTTGTTAGTCGGATGCCTGAGGCCTCGGAAAACTCAACTGATTTCCCTAGGCTGTTTGTATATATTACTGTTACGCCCATGCTAACCTCCTAACCATTCTTTCTGTTTCTTGCGCGATTTCGCTAGGCCTTAGCTCCTTCGCTGAATTTATTGTCTGATCTACTTGATAGACGACTGTGCTGCCTAAGCCGCTTCCTAGGCCTCCAGGATTGCCTTCTAAGGCCAATCTTGAAGTTAGGCTGTCCATGTTAGCTGCGTCTATTAATTCGTTCGACATGCGTCCCATAAAGGCCTTAGCTTTTGGCATAGCTTGTTCTACGCCCAGAGTGATTCCGGCTGGAATCCATTTACCAATACGATCCGCAAATAATCTTGAAGGCGAGCCGATTCCTAGAGCACTCTTTACCCCGTCAATAAGGCTCTTAGCCATGTTGCCAAGCCAACCCGTCAACGAACTCCAGGCTCCGCTGATTCCGCTCTTGATCCCGTTTACGATTTCAGATCCAATCGAAATCATTTCCCCTGGTATCTGTCCGATCTTGTTTACTATTTCGCTGAAGAAATTCTGTCCAGCCTGTATTGCTTGTTGTACAAATTGACTTGCAAAGTTAGCAGCATTACTGATCGTATTTGATAGCCAACTCCATACTTTGCTAGGTAGCTGCTGAATGAAGTTGATTGCGCTTGATACAAATTCGCTTCCTGCCTGAATCGCTTTTTGTACCATTTCAGATGCCCAGGAGGCAACGTTAGAAACCACTTCTGTTAAAAATGTTGTTATTTTTCCGGGAATCTCAGAAACAGTATTTATAAAGTTGTTAAATCCCTCAGGAACCGTTACTGTAAAAAAGTTCACGATCCCATCTACAATTTGGCCTGTTGTCTCCTTTATGTTGTTCCATAGATTGATCCAGAATTCTCTGAAGCTGTCGCTCGTGTTCCATAGGTAAATGAACGCCGCGGCCAAGGCTCCGATAGCTACGACCACTAATGTGATAGGGCCACCGATTACTCCAAGAGCTGCGCTTAGTCCTGAAAGGCCTCCGCCGGCTAGTGTAAAGGATTCGGCCATACTCGCAAATACGCCCGTTCCTGATGATGCAGCATAAGCTAGTCCATCAAGCAATCCAGAACCTTTTGATACTAGACTTCCGAATGTCTTGATCTTCTTTCCTGCATCACCGATTGTTTTCGCTATGTCGCTAACTGCCTTGATTCCTTTCCAGGCTGCAAAAGCTCCGGCTACAGCGGCAATCAAAGGCATAAGTCCTTGAATCGTATCTGCTACAGTTTGTACTTTGTCTATAATATCTGGAAGCTTTTCGATAAAGGCTGCGACGAATTCTCCTACTTTTTCTACAAGGATTGGCAGAATGTCTCTGATTCTTTCCAAAGCGCTTTTTACAAAATCTAGAGAATCGCTGGAATCTAGCTTTTGTGCGATTGTATCTCGTACGCTGTTCCAGGCTTCTTGAATTTTTTCTGTTGCTGCTTTTATAGCTTCCGCGGTTGGTGCAAAGAATTCTTTTAGTGCATTCAGCACTTTCGGTATTTCTTCCGCAATCCAGTTTAATCCGTTTTTGATTACGGACCCGAAGTTCGCAATCATTTCTTGAATTGTGGGTAAGCTGTTATCAGCTAAAAAGTCATTGAAGGACGTGATTATGTTAGCGATACCGATTGCGATACGTGCCGACATATTCGTGAAGCTTGTTGCAAAGCTTCCGGCCATCTCCTTGGCTTTTCCTGCTACTGCTGGGAATGATTCCGTTCCGTTCTCTAAGGCATCCATCAGTACGTCATTAAATTCCTGCGCACTAATCTGGCCCTTGGAGAAGGCGTCGGATACTTCGGCCATACTTTTCCCCGTTTTCTCTGAAAAGATTTTTAAAACGGGGATTCCGGCGTCTGTTAATCGTTGCCACTGATCGGCTGAAATTTTTCCAGATGCGTTCATCTTTGCGATTGCGTCTATCGTATTGGCCATGGTTTCGTTGGTTCCATCTCCGTAAAAAGAAACGGCGTCCATCATGTCTTTTACCATTCGAGTAGACTTATCTAATCCCAGTCCTGATGTAGCCAGTTTTTGTGTTGAAGTGGCGGCTGTGTCTAATCCATACGCAGTATCCGTTACAGCGTCACTTAAGTTATTTACAACCTTTGTAGCTTTTTCGCTGCTTCCTGCTAAAACACCAATTACTTGTTTAGCCTTTTGCATGGCATCTAATCGGGCGGTTGCTTTCCCGATTGATCCAGATATTAAATCCCAGCCTTTGCTGGCTGCTTTGAATACAGTTGCGCCCACGAAGGTTGACTTCACTTTGTCCGCGAAGCTTTCCGCGCTTTTATGCGCTCCGCTAAGGCCGCTTTTGTATTCGCTGTCATCTAGTCCTAATTTGACCTTGATTGTTCCATCAGCTCCTGATGCCATTTCCTCAACCTCCTAGGTTTCTAATCTGGCCAGAAGTTCTGCTTCTATTTCTTGCGGTGTTCTTTCCTTTTCCAGTCCTTCTTCCTCTGGTAGACGGTAATATCTTTCCAGACGCTGCGCGTGAGTTTTCTCCTCTCCTTTAAGGCTTGAAGTGTCTCTGGTTCGGTATCCGATAACGCGTACAATCATGGTATCGTCGTTTAGTGCATTAAAAAGTGCCTTAAATTCAAACCAATGAAGTTTTGCGTCTAAAAGATTTATATTGTACTGCTGCCTAAATGCTGCATATATAAGGTCCATATCGTATTCGAACCGATAGCCTTGTCGTCCGTTTGTCTTGGCATAGGATTCTCTAGGCTTCTTGTCGCAAAAATAAAAGCCCATTACCGCTTTCCATAGGTCTTTCTGATCGCCTTTAAAAGCGAACGGGTTGATTCCTATTAGATCACAAATAACGGGCAGCTTCAGTCCCTCTGGTATTGCGTTATCTTGTATAACGCTGTCAACTCGGACCCAGGTTCTAAAGTCTGCAAAGATAGGGAGAATCGTTCCGTTAGCGTCTATGCTTTCCGGAAGATCTTCTCTCTTTAGCCACAGCATTTCTTCCTCCATATCGTTTGTCTGCGTATTCTAATGTCCTGTTAAATTTGTCCATAGACTCGCAAAGTTTGTCGATTTTGTCCAGATTCTTCTTTTCTTCTTCAGCGACTTTTGCCTGCTGATCCTTTAAAAACTCATCCTGGAAGATGCTGTGCAATGTGAAGCAAAGCTCAAATTGTGCCGAGCTTTCTTCGTACCCTCTGAATAGCGTTTCAAAGGCTCCGTCTCCTAGAATTTTATTAATCAAAGTAGGACAGCCCTCTAAGGATTCTTTTCCGAATTTGCTTTGAGAATTCTGTTCTGTTGCCCAGTTTTCTAAGGCTTCAATTTTAGAAGTGTCCTTTACATCGACTAAGAATCTGTGTCCGTCAATGTCGATTTCTTTTAATAGCTGCTTTTGTAACTTTAGTTCCATGATGTCCTCCTTATGTTTTTATGTGCTTTACTCTGTGGCGCTGTCTGCGGTAAATGTTTTCGTTTTAATATTGAATGTTCCCTTGATCTGATCGCCTTGTTGTGCGAATGTTCCAGAGCATGTTAACTTAGCTCCGGCCTCTCCACTTCCTGGGTTGTCTGGTTGCACTTCGTAGATTCTTTTATATGCTACAAAGTCTCCGGACTTAGCTGTTTTCTCGTTCCATGTTTCTACTTCGATTTCTTCAAAAGTAGAGCCGACTTTCTGTTCTTTACCTTGTAAGTATAGCCAATAGTTAAAGGCATCCCCTGGATATGCTCGGCCTTCGTAAGATACTGTAGGCGCGTAACCTGTAACCTGGCTTTGACTGCCTGCTTCTCCGATATATTGCACGCCATCATCCGTTGTAGCGTTCAAAGCTTGTTCCCAGTTCGTCAAACCCTTGTTAGCTAGAACGTAGCTTTCTGAGCCTGTGAATTTCACGTAGTGTAGATTCTCTTCGACTTTGATCTCTCTTTTAGGTAGTTCTGCTGCTGCCATTATTCAAACCTTCCTTTCTTTTCGTAGGTTAATGTCATAGAGCAATAGAAAGTTGAAAGCGTGGCCTCTTCTCCCGTGTAGTCTGAAGGTAGCGTTGTGAGCGTGACCTCTTGCGGTGTCGCTTCGTCCAATGCTAGATTTGGGAAGCCTTGCGCCTCTTCTTCCGCGAGTGCCTGTACTAGTGCATACAGGATTCTGGATAAGTCCAGACGTGCTTTCGTGTCCTTTCTGCTTGCTTGAATATAAATTTCAAAAGGGTATGTAGCTCTATAGCCACCGCCCAGATAGTGTTCTATTTCTTCCGTGTATCCACTACTTTTGAAAAGTAAAGCGGTGTGCTTGGAGTCATTGAAATACTCCAAGCACCACGGTATGTTGTTTATATTGATTGAAGAAAAGAAACTATATAATCCGTCTTCAATCTGTTTTACGTCTTCCAGCTTTATGATCTTCTTTTCACTCATCTGAATTCCTCCTTGAAAAACTTTTTCGCGCCTTCCATCCAGGCGTTCTTTCGTGCTTTCAGTGTCTTAGGCCACCACTCAGAGCCTCCTTGTCTATAGCTCAAATTTCGAGCTGTATATACTTTTGTTTCTCCGTGTTTAGCCCATGGGCTGTGGCTATGGGTTCCGACCATCACTCTTCCTGTATGTTGAAAGTGTGCGTATGGTGTATCCCATATGATCCAGTCGTTATCCTGTGCAGCCCATCTTAAAGCTGAGGTTCTAAGCGTTCCTTTTCCGATAGGCACGTTTTTGTTCGTGTCTTGAACTATAAGCTGCTTTAGTTTCAATCTAGATCGGCGGAGCGCTTTGGTTCCTCTGGTCTGTAGCTGTGCCACCGGGATATCGACTATAACTTTTAGATGATACTCACTCACATGTTACCTCTATAAATTCTGGCGTATTTCTCAAGGGATTTAGGATATTCACATTTGTAATCTCGTAAATGTCGCCGTGTACTTCGATACGGTCCCCGGTTCTAATTGTGAATTGAGTATCTGGCGTCTTAAATTCTGAAGGGGAAACTAGAACCTTGTCCGCTTTATAATCGTTCACGTCTATCGTTATGAGGATCGTATCGGAATTACTGGCACCCGTCTGTCCATAAGTCCGGGCTTTTGTTTTGGAAACCTTTACGTGTTGAATCGTTACTGTTGACGTAGTTTCTTCCAGGTTTTCTTCTCCTAGAATGTTCATGACTTTTATTGTGTGCGGCCTAAGCCATCTCGGGCTTTTTACCATACCGCCTGGCAGGCTAGTCCTGCTTTGAGTAATTGGTAGTCAAGCTCTGATATTGCTAGGCTTGATAAGGGTATGTCATGGAACCTTATCGTTTTTGCATTATCTACGGAATACGAGAAACCGCTTGTGGTTGCGCCTGTGAAGTTCATATCGCTAGAACCCACAAAGCAATCCATTCCGCCATGTGCTTCTATGAAGTCAATCTGGTATAGGACTGCTTTTCTAAGGTCCATGTTGTAGTCCTCCAAAGCCTGAACCTTCCAGTATGGAATTTTCTCTCGAATGTAGGATTCTAGAAGGCTTTCGGTTCTTGGCTCTATCTGCGCATACTCTACTTCATCCAGTAGTGTTCCACCTAAGGCTGTGTATTCCTCAAAGCTTAGGATCATGTTTTATCTCCTTATGCTGCGACAGGAGCTACTTGTACATTACGGAATACACCGGCTTTTGTAGTGTCCTTAGAAACGATAGAAGCAATCATTTCTACTTCGCCTTTTTTTACCGCTCCAGGTTCGCTCAAGTTTGGCATGTATTGACGAATGATTTTCTGTCCTTGTGGACTTACTGCGTGCACGGCATCCAATCCGAATTTTACAGCATAGATGCTTGTTGTCCCTGTTGATTCGTCGATAGGTACGCACATCAAGGATTTAGTTCCGTTGTAATATTCACCCATGTCAACGATTGCGATTCCGTCGTAGTTGTCTACGCCTTGGCCGAAGCTGTTCTCTGATCTTGTGTAGTATCCTTGCATTTTAGCGATAGTTTTTAAAACTGTAGCCGTCTTGCGGTTTACTAATAAAGCGTCTGGCTTTACAGAGAAAGTTGATAACCAAGAATCCAATGCAAAAGTAAAGGCATCTGCGTTTTCTTTGATCTTTGCGGCTGTCGACAAATCAAAGGCTGCATCTGCGTTTTTCTCTTCCGTATTTGTTCCCTTTACTAATACATCCAAACCGTCAAAGCTTGTGTTATCTGTTGCAGCAGTTCCTTTGGCTGTTGACTTTCCGTTAATGAAGTCATAGTGGAATTTGTTCTTTACTGCAATGATTTTCTGAGCTAACTGGAATGCGATTTCTGAGCTAGCTGCTGTGTCTTCTAATACACGGTCTACTTCGTAGGCTCCACCGAAGATTTTTAAGTTTGTTGTTTTCTGAGTCTTTACAGCTTCTCCTGCTGTGTATTCGCTATTCAATTTACGCCCTTCAGCCACTGATGGTGTTTTTAATTGCAAATAGCCATATGTTAATGTTGAGCCACCTGTTCCTGGTGATACTGCATTATCGAAAGTTAAACGATCTAAAATAAAAGAGTCCCTGCGGAACTCGTCAATGACCTGCTGGTCTACGTGATCGGCTAAACCGACTTTTGATTGCTCTAATGTAATTGGCATCTTTTAGTTCCTCCTATTTTTTGTAAAATTCTGTAACTGCACCGGCTAGAGTTGTTGGCGCCTCAGGTTTTGGACTTCCTCCATGATCTCCATCAAGTTTTACATCCTCACCTTTGGTTGGGTCGTCTGGCTCTGCCGCCTTAAATAAGAAGCTGTCCTCTTTCTTGATAGCTTCGATTTGTTCGTCAAGTCCTGTTAATTTTCCATCTTTATCAAACTTAATCTTATCTTTATCTAGTAACCCCATTAAGGCCTTTTCGGATAGGGTTCCCGATTTTGCGATAGCTAATTGAATCGCGCTGTCAAGTCTTGCACTTTCTAAGTCCTGGTTGTATTTAATTTCCCAGTTCTTGACGTCTGTTTGTAATTGTTTTACGTCTACTCCTTCAAAGTTTTTAATTTTGTCAGTCAGTTCTTGAATACGCTGGTCCTTTGCTAACTGTTCTGCATCATGCTTTGCTTTCGAGACGTATTCTCCTGAGGCTAGGTTTGCTAATTTTACGGTTTTATTACCTTCTAGCTTAGCTGCAACCTGTGCATACAATTCTTCCCCTAAGATTTCTTTTAAAAACTCCATTTTGTCCTCCTGCGTTTTTTATATCTGGTTCACTCCAGTATCGAGTCCGGCCTTTTATATCCCTTGCCGAGGGGTAGCCAAGCCTTTTAAACGCCGTGCTTAGGGCATAATAAAAACCGCGCCTTTCCTAGCACGGTTCTTGTCCTTGTTTAGTTGTGTTCTATAGTACTTCCGCAATTCCTTTTGCAAGTCTTGCGGCTTTCTGCATCAAGCTGTTTTCTTCTAGGTATTCTAGTCCCTTCAGGGTTATCCTGATACCCTCTAGCCCTTCAATGTTTGGTGTTTGGTCTCCTATGTATTGGATCACCTGGAAACCCTCAACGTATCCATTTTTCAGTAGCATGCCTAGAAGTGCTTTTCTCTTTGGTTCTGTGATGTCTAGGTTATCCGCTGAAAGTCTTCGGATGTCTACGACCTCATAGTCCATTGATTTCTGCAGAATTGATAGAATTTTGTATATCGTTCTGAAATCTTCTGACATGTTCTGCCTCCTAATCCAGTTTGATTATTTCCTTTACTTTTGACAAAGGTTCAAGGATGCACCCTCCGTCTTTTGTATATATCTCTATTTCGTCTACGTCGTTAAAGCTGTCAACGTCTGAAATAAAAACCGAGCATCCTTCTACAATGTCTCCGTCGTTAAATATCACACGGGATTTTTCAAGGCTCCAGGCTTTCATGAATTCATCTTTGGTCAGTGTTTTCATTCTTTTAATACCCCTTTCGAAGGAAACTCAGGTACTGCATGAAACCCCTTATCCTTTGAATAATGGACTCTGAAGTATTTTGTTTCTATTTTGGCACCTGTATCTCTATTTACAGCATACCCTATTACCTTGTCACAGTCTAGTATTGTTTCGCAGTTTTGCCAGTCCTGATTCTTATCATATTGATTAATACCCGTTTGCGCGTATTTTAGAATGATTTCTTTTAGCTCTTCTCTTGAAACTGTAAAGTATGACGGATACTTCCCTACTTTTATTGAATCTTTGTACTGCTTTGTACCCTGATAGTGCTTATCTTGTTTTGACGCTAAGTCCATCTTATATCCTGTCAAGTCTTCTTTTTTGCTTAGCTTGATCACTTTAGTTTTCGGAGTTCCACTGTCATTTTTAACCTGTGTATTGGCCTTAGTCGTGATGCGCTTCTTCGGTATTCTTACAGGTTTGTAAGGTCTGCCTTTTGTTCCGCCTATCTTCTCGGCTGAATAGTCTCTCTTTAATTGGCCCTTAGAAGCGTCCACAAGCTCCTTCAGTCTCATCTTGTTGTATTTATACCAGTAGTCCTCTTTCGTCGTGTCTAGTCCTGCTGCTGCCTTCACACGTCGCTCTCTGTCCCACTTTCTCATGTTTCTTTCGTAGGACCTTTGCTTTTGCTCCATCTGGTATATTCTTTCATTTTCTTTGGGGTTTACAGGCTTGTTGTAATCCTCACTTATTCCTGGAAAGTATGCAGTAAATGAATGCCTACAGTTCCATCCGCCTAGTCCTGCGCCTGTTCCGTATCCGGTGGCCTCATAAAAGTTCTCGTAATTTCCTTCTGGATAATTTACCCAGAACACTTTCCCTTGCCAGGCTGCGTGGCTTGGTCTGGCTCCCATGTGGGCACTTGTCTGTACTAGATTTATATCTAGCTCATCAATGACCGATTTCTCGCAAGCCAGGGCGTTCTGGTTTACTGCGGTTCGTACTGCCAATCGAACGGCCGCCTCGATTGATCGTTGAGCACCGCTTGGGTAGGATACTTTTGTTAGGCCTTCTCTGCATAGCTTGTCTATTGCGTTTGCGGTTGCCTGATCTAGTGAGTAAGCTCCGCTTGATACCTGAAGATAAGCCATGTCGTAGTATCTCATAAAAGTGTCGCTAGCCAGTTGAGCTGTGGTCCTCGTAAGGTTCTGGATGTCTCCCCACAGTGCTGATGTTCCTTTTTTGATCTGATCCGAAAATTCTAAGCCACTTGTGTCGTATCCTCCAGCCTCTAGTCTGTCGAAAGTATCGCGGATACTTTTATAAGCGCTCTGTTGCATGATCCGGTTGACTTCTTCTTCGGAAGTGTGAAGTATTTCAGCTAATCTTTTGTTAATCCAGTCTTGCTGGAGTCCTAGCTGCTTTAGTTTGTTGTTTAAATACTCCGTTGTGCTTGTCATTGCGTCCTGATTCAGTTTGATTCGCTCCGCTATGTCCACCAGTATTTCTGTGGCCAGTTCCTGATACATTTTTTCTAGGTCGTCACCTACGTTCTGCAGGTAGTTCGGTTCTAGCATTAGGCCTCACCCTCTGGCCCCTCTTCGATTTGTGTTCCCTCTTGCTGGAAGAACATACTTTGAATTCTGTCTGCCGGGTTCTCTGTTTCTCCAGTCATCTCTCTGGCTGTTTCTTCGTCCTCTCCATAGTATCGGACGCGATATTCCCATTTTTGTAGGATTCCGGCCGAGATTTCCTGAAGCATTCTTAGGCGCTCCGCTTCCTCGTCTGAAAACATAGTATCGTCAAATTGAATTGTGATGCGAACGTCTGGATCAAGTCCGGATATATGGCACTTCTCTTTGCCCAGAATGATAATTGATCTAGTTAGCTCTGTAAGTGCGTCCTGGATTGCGATACGTTGCTTCCAGACGCTTTCTGTTAATTCTTTATTGCTTGCACGAACCTGAGTTGCTGTAGTCATGTTCTGGATGCTGAACTGATATCTGTTTTGCCCAAGCCCGCATTTACTTGATAAAAGATTTAGATTGAATTGAACGTTCTCTTTGTTCTCGTCAACTCGAAGGCTTGGATTGTATTCCTCAAAAAGTCGAGGCTTGTCTGGGCTTACTTGTGTTCCTGTACTTACGTATAGAGATTTCTCCAAAGTTGCGCCGACGTCCGGCTCTTGTCTTACTGGTTCTCGTTCACCTTTATCGTTTAGCGCATAGGCTATTGGCTTCATACTGAACAGCGCCTGGTCCATAAATACCTTTTTCTTTCCTAACAAAGTATCCATGAATAGGTTGTCGTATGCCAAGTCGCAACTTTCCAGCATGTCGATTGCGTTTGCGTAGATCGACATTCCTAATGGTACGTCTGCAATGTTGTTTTCAATGTTCGGCTTTAGGATCACAAAAGGTTTGCAGGGTAGCTTGTAACTGATTGCTTCTCCGTGTGGTGCTGATACTCTTTCATAGCCTACGGCGTCTCCTGCCACATTGTTGATCTTGAAATAATGGTTGTAGATTTGATAGCCTTCTAGCTCTTGTTTGAAGACTTGGATGTACATAAAACTTTCCCCGTTTTGCGTATACTCGCTAGCTAATGCAATTTCTGAAATATCTTCCTCGTCGTAGGTCAATGGCACTATTTTCTGTGCGTCCTTGATAGTTTTGATTTGTACGCTCTGGGCACTTAGCTGCCCTTTGTTCACTGTTGGCTTTACTAGCTGCAAATAGAAGCACACGGTACCTTGTGCGAATTCTCTCTCGACCGCTTTGTTTCCAAGCTTCCAGAACTTGCTGTTTCCAAAAACTCCGCCGTTCTGGTCTTCTTTATCTCCTGTCAAGAACTCTTGTGTGATGTCTGTTCCGTGTTCGTTGCATTCTACCAGGATTCGAGTTTTATCGTTCAAAAGCAAATCGGCCCAGTCTTCACAGATCTTTTTAGCCATTCGCATTTGCTTGCGCTTCACATCTCTGCTGCTTCCGCTTTCGTTCTTGATCTCATATTTATGAAATTCTTGAACGTAGCCTTTCCACCAATCGTTCCAGAATTGAATTTTGTTGTAGTAGTCTTGGACTTCCTGGCTCACAGGATATCCTAAATCCTTTAGTATTGTGAATAAAACTTTCATTTAATTTCTCCTTCCTGTGATCAGGTCCATGTATGTCGACCAACTGTAAAAGTGGGCGTCGAATGTATCGACGTCGGTTGTAAAGTCATCCAGAATCTTGTCTTCCTTCGATTTCGTATCGTATAGGGCTGTGCTCAAACTTTCGACCACCATAGGTACTGCCTGGAACTTCATCTTGTGTCGGTTCAGCATCATGTTATATGTCAGAATCCTAGTCTTTCCGTCTATCTTGCGGCAATCCATCACGTTGGTTGGAAAGCCTGCCCGTTGTACGGCTACTCGTATACTGTTCAGAATAACTTGTTCTGCATTATCTACAAAAACGCTTGATACCACGAATCCTTGAATCCATAAAGCTCTGATCAGGTCGACTGTCTCTGTGCAAAGTCTTTCTGCATCTATTGTTCCTTTAGCGTGTACGACTTTGCGTTCTGCAAAGGTTACAATCTCAGAAAGATCGGCCGTGATTCCCGTAACGATCAGGCTACTATGCGAACGGGTTCCCCCTATGTCCAGGCCTATGTTGATCATGTTGAAAAGTGGGAGTTCTCCTTTGACTTCCCACTCGTCTGGATTATCTGCAAACTGTGGAAAGAGTAGCCCTTCCGCGTTGCACCATTCTCCTAGTATGTATCTGTTGTATAGGACTGTCCCTCGATATTCGAGTTTCAAGTTTTCCACGAACTCCTGCGGCAGAAACGGATTGTCTTCAATCGTATATTTCTGGCGGAAGATGTCGGCTCCTGATTCTAGAAACTGTAAAAACCAATGGTTCTTGTTGTCCGGGTTGCATGTTCCGTCAAAGCAGCTATATGGCTTATCTAGACGCGACTTTAGCATATCAAATACTTTTTTATTCCAGGTTACGACTTCATCCCCGTAGCAGTACGCTACTGAGGCCCCTTGAATCTTTGTAACCTGGCTTTCTTTGTCTGCGCCTATCGCGTAGCACATACGCCCGAAAAGCTTTACCGTGTTATCGGGTCTTACTCTTCCGACCAGTTCTGGTCCGTATAGTTCTCGCATGGGTTCTAGAACGTTTCTTTCGAGTGTTGACTTCGTGTTTCCTATAAGGAACACGTGGCCTGGAAGGCCCTCTATAGCTCGAATCCGTTTCGGGATGATGTAATAGTCCAGCCATGTCTTTCCGCTACGTGTAGCCCCTTCTTTTATGTTCCAGCGGCTCGGTTTATGATTCCAGAACTCTTTCTGTTTCTCAGTTAGTTCCACTATCGTCTCCGGCTACTGCGTCCATAGCTTTCAATAAAAGATCCAGTTTCGTAATCTCTTTAGAAGGATCGCCTTGTCTCTTGATCTGTTCGGCTTGTGCGTTCATCAGCTTCGTTCTGGCTCTGTCTAGACTTGTGACTGGTTGCTGTCCGGTAAGGTCTCGAATAAATTCTGCAGCCCTTACGTCTCCGCGTGTGGCTTTGTTGAACATGGTTGCGGCTAAAAGCATTTGATTGCTGAGCTCATCATCTTCCAGTCCCATGTCGATCAGCTTTTCTTTGTTTCTTTCGCTTGGCTCCAACTCTAGGATTGCGGCCAGGCATTGTTTCAGCTTCTTTTTCTTTTTCTGGACTTTCTGGCTTGCGGCTCCACCCTTGCGTCCCATCTCTGCTGCATTCTCTTTCGTGAAAGGCTTCAGGTTTTGCATGGGGTCTTTGCGCTGTCTGGCCGCTTCGCTTTTCGTGCGTCCAGCTAATCCCTTAGCAGGCATCTGATATCAGCTCCGCCTGTTCTCCGGTGTAATCTTCCCAGCGCTTGATAATTACATCGGCATAGTGTGGATCATACTCCATCATGAAGCATCTCCTTCCTAGCTGTTCGCAAGCCATAAGCGTGGAGCCTGAACCTCCGAATAGGTCCAGCACGTTTTCTCCAGTTCGGCTGCTGTTCTTGATCTGTCTTGCAATCAGTGGAATTGGTTTCATGGTTGGATGCAGATCGGATTTCGTGGGCTTCTTCTCGTCCAGAATCGTTGTGTCCTTGCACCCCCCCAGGATTGATTTTAGAAGGCCTTTAAGCTCGTCCTTCTTCATGCTGTCAATGTCCAGGTTCTCTGTATCTTCGAGTACGGTTACAAGGTTTCTAGTATTGACGAAGTAATGGGCTGCGCCATCTTTCCATCCGTAAAGGCACGGCTCGTGCTTCCACTGGTAGTCCTGGCGGCCCAGTGCGAAGGTGTTCTTGTTCCAGATTAATGTTTGTCGGATGTTTAGGCCTGCGCGTTCTGCTGCTTCCAGAAAGTTCTTGCTCTGTGTGGATGCGTACCAAATGTAGAAGGCGCCTCCTGCCTTGAGCTGTTCTGTCATGTTCTCGAAGGCTACTTTTAAAAACTCGATAAAGCCCTCGTCGTCTTCCCATGAGTCGTTATCAATGACCAGTCCGTCGGTTCTTCGGTGTAGCTGTTTGGCTTCGCTTGGTCTCATGTGTTGCCCTAAGGCTACGTTATAAGGTGGATCAGTTACGACCAGATCTATAGTAGCGTCGCTGCAAAGCTTTTCTACATCCTGGCGTTTGGTACTGTCTCCGACCATCAATCTGTGCCTTCCTAGCATCCAGCATTGTCCTCTTTTGGTTGTTGGTTCTTCCGGAATCTCTGGTTCGAAGTTGTCGTCCTCTGCGATTTGTTCGTCGAATGTTTCTGTCTCAAATCCGAAAGGCTCCATATCGAAGTCCATGTTGTCTAGCTCTTCCAGTTCAAACTGTAAAGCGTCAAGGTCCCATTGTGCTGCTTCCGCGACTTTGTTGTCTGCCAATCGGTAGGCTTTCACCTGTGCTGGTGTTAGATCGTCGGCCTGGATGCACGGGACAGTCTCAAGGCCTAGCTTTTGTGCAGCCTTCCATCTCGTGTGTCCTGCAATGATGATCAGGTCTTTATCCACCACAATCGGTTGCTTGAATCCGAACTCCTCTATAGATGCTGCGACTAAATCGACGGCATCTTCGTTCAGTCTTGGGTTATTCTCGTAAGGCTTCAGGTCGCATGTTCTTATGTCTTTAATGTTCATGTGTGTTCACCTCTGTTGTATTAAAAAAGAAGCGTTAGCAGCTCAGGGTTCTCTCCAATGAGAGGTTTATCCTGTTTAGCTGCTAAGGCTTCTTTGTTGTCTATGATTACCCAGAGCGCTGAAATACTAAAATTAATCCCATGATTTGTCTTAGCGGTTGTTGATATTGACGTTGACTAGAAAGCACTCGTTTTTTTAGAAAGGAGGACGCTCCGGGTAAAAGAAAAGAGGGCCTTTTTCTATCGGTCCTCTTTTACAAGTACTAATATACCACTTTAAAGTGGTACACAGTGGGAACTCTTTAGCTTTTTTACTTCCGCCATCAGATGCTTATATAGTCCCCGTCTTGTGTATCCATATTTCTCAGCAACTTCTTCAGCCTTGATTCTATGAATGTACAGATCCCATAGAATGTTCTGGTCTTGCAAATCGAGTAGCTCCGTCCATCTTAGGTCCATCAGTCTTTTCTGGAAGTGATGCAGTTCTTGTTCTTTGGCTGATATCTCTTCAAATAAACCGAGCGGGCTGTGGTACTGATGCTGGTATGTCGGCATAGGCCACTTGCTTCTTTTCTGTTCTGCTGTCAGTTCGATTCCTCCAGACTTTGCAAGGCCTGTTGTCTGGTGGTTTAGTACCTCCAATTCTTGATTCAGTTCAATCAAACGGTGGCAGCAGTAGCGCACCGTTTTTAGTTCTGGAATTAATTCGTCGTAAGTCATGTTTTACCTCCTTAGCGCTTCGATTAAGGCTTTTTGTGTTATGTTCTTGTGTTCTAGTGCATCCAGCATGTCCTCGTCTACTGTGCCTCTAGCTACGATCTGATAAATTGTCACGTTTTGTTTCTGCCCTTGTCTGTAGATTCTGGCATTTGCCTGCTGATACAGTTCAAGGTTCCAGTTTGGAAGTGTGTACCAGATTGCGATATGTCCACCACGTTGAAGGTTAAGTCCGTGTCCTGCGCTTGCTGGATGCAAAAGCAGCACGTCTATCTTTCCGTCGTTCCAGTCTCGAACGTCGTCTTCGTTCTCAAGGCTGCGAACTTCCAGTTTCTGTTTCTTCAGATGTTCTGTGATGCGTTTTAGTTCGTGTTTGAAGTAGTAAAACACCATCACAGGGTTCTGGTTCGCTGATTCGATTAAGTCGTCTAGTGCCTCAAGTTTAGCCGCGTGAAGGGTTGCTACTTCTTCGAGCTTATTTCCTAGCCGATCACGTTTATAGATTTCTCCTGATGTCATTTGTAGCAGCTGACCGCATAGCACTCCCGCGTTGGCTGCTAGCAGTGATTCGTTGTTATCAAGTTCCAGAACCTTCTCACGTTTGAAAGCGTGGTATTCTGTCATCGCTTTTTGAGGTAGCTCGATTGATTTTTTTAAGTACTGAACCGGTGGAAGTTTGGCGCAGTCTGCCTGATCCAGACTCATGCATACATCACCTATTTTCTTGTATATTTTTTCCTCTGCATCTGGTCTTGGCTTCCAATCGTATACGATCATCCCGTTTCTTCTTCCTGGAATTAGATATCTTTCTCGAAACTGAGTTAGCGTTCTACCTAATCTTTCTCCCTGATCGATTAGGTATATCTGGCTCCAAAGATCCGGGATTCCTTTCGGGGCTGGTGTTCCGGTTAGGCCTATAAATCTGTCAGCTAGCGGCATAACTTTTCTTAGGGCTCTGAACCTCTGGCTTCTTGGATTCTTGAAGGTCGATAGCTCATCAATCACTACCATGTCAAAGTCAAAGTATTTGTTGTCTACTAGCCAGGTTACGTTCTCTTTGCCTATGAGATAAATATCTGCCTTTTGTTGCAGTGCTTTCTCACGCTGCTTTGGAGTGCCTGCTATGATTGAATAGCTCAAGTCCTTAGTGTGACTCCACTTTTCTATTTCTTCGGGCCACGTGCTTTTTATTACGCGCACAGGGCCAATGATCAGAACTTTTTCTGTGTCGATTAGCTTTAAAAGGCTGATGATCGTTAGCGTGGTTACAGTCTTTCCGGCTCCCATAGGGAGAAGAAGGCCACACTTCTTATGATCCAGTCCGAAGTTGATAGCCTTCTTTTGATAGTCATGCGGTTTAAATTCTGTCAAAGTGTCGCTCCTCCGGTATGATTCCAGACCGCATCAGATTTGTTAATTCGTCCACCTGGGCTTTTGTGCTGATGCAGTATACTTTCATACCTGTTGCCCGTATTTGGGCTACTGTGGCTTTTTGTAGGGCTCTAGGCTTACCGCCTGGCCTTTTTACTTCTACAAAGAAAGCCTTTGAATTATATGTGATCAGTCTATCTGGCACGCCTGCGTTTCCTGGGCTTACAAACTTCCAGGCTTTACCGCCTAATGCTGATACCTTTTTGATCAGGTAATTTTCTACTTGATTTTCTATCATTTCTGGAAGAACTTCTTTTGAAGTTCGCGGTACCGCTCGGCGCATTCTGGACACAAATCTATGTTGTCAATTGTTGTGATCCAGCCCTCTGGAAGTCCTTTCCAAGTTTCGATTGTTTTTCCGTTTTCAATTTTGCTCTTTTCGATTCCGACTGATGTTTCTTTTCCGCATCGGTCGCACTTGATATACATTCTATTTTCTTTCATGTTTTATTCCTCCTCTAGTCTTCTTCTTTGTCTTGCTTGTTTCGAATCTATATTGATTTGAATTTCAGCGTGAGTGATATTGTAATACTCGATAAGCTGATCCATACAAATCAATGCATCCGCCATTTCTTCGATCAGGTTATTTCTTAGTCCTTTGAACTCTAATGGCTTTGTTTTTTCTTCCGGATTGCGTACCAGTTTAGATATTGCCTTTTGCAGTTCTGATAGTTCTTCCATAGCGACCAGGCTCTGCCTTTCGATTCCGTATCGGTCCATTGTTTCGTTGTTGATTATTGCGTCTATTTCTACCATAAAACCTCGATATATTCTGATGTGATTTCTTTCCATTTCTGTGTCTCCTTTTCTAGTTGATTTTTGGCCCTGGAAACGGATACGTGCGGAAACGCCTTTCAAACTCTTTATATATATACTATATTTTCTCGCGCGCATATACATACGCATATACTGTATTACACTATATATATTATATATTCATTAAGTTAATAATATTTCTGTTTCTACCGTTTCCAATAGCTTAGAAAGCCTTATTTTATGCGGTGATTCCCTGGAAACGCTAAAATCTTAGAGCGTTTCCACGTCCGTTTCCTTGGTTGCCTTGTATCTTTTTACGGCCGTTTCCAGCGTTACCTAAATATGATTCCTGTTTTCCCATGTGAATTTAGGATTCAAATAAACCCGTTGTTTGCCATAGCAGGCTCCCCTTTGTCTTGGCGCTGGTCCTTTATTCCACCCCAAACTTTCCATGATTGCCTTGAGTTCTCTCTGGTCCACGGGTGTAAATTTATTCTTTGATCCATTCAAAACTTCGCACCAAATTTCGAGTAAACTTACGCAGTCTCTGATGTCTTCTCCCTTGTTCTTCGGGTCCTCTAGCCATTGGGTTCTGGCGTATAAATCCATATCTTTCCATCCCTCTGGCAACCTTCTGTCTAGATAGTCGCGGACCATGTCTTCTCGAACGCTGGTGAACGTGTGCTCTTTTTGCATCTGTTCGGCTCCGGTCAAAGCTTCGCCCTGAAGGAATAGCTTTTCTCCGTCCTTGAATCTTTGCTTAGCTTCAGCCCATATCTGATCTCGTTCCCTTGGTAGATCATCAAACACGACTTTCCTCGCTTTCGATATATCCGTGTTGATCGGCCAGAATCTTCGGTTTCCTGTATAATCTCTTAGGAATTCGTCATCGTTTGTAGTTCCAAAGAATACACATTGCCTTGGATTGTCTGTAACTCGTCTTGCGTAGGCTTTTCTGTATCGGTCGTCCCTCTTGCTTATAAATTGCTTCATGGACTCGATATCAGCTTTTCTAGCTGCAGATAATTCGGACCATTCAATAACCCATGAACCATGCAGTGCTTCGTATCCTTCTTTGCCTGCAATCGTGGTTATGCTGTCACTGAACCAATCTCCGCCCATGATGCTTAGCATGTGGCTTTTTCCGATTCCCTGATGTCCTACGAGTACCGGCATATAATCCATTTTGCATCCTGGTGTGTAGATTCTGGCCACGGCTGCTGTAAAAGCCTTCCTTGCGACCGCTCTGCTGTACTCTGAGTCCTCGCTTCCTAGATAATCTATGAATAAAGTATCTAGTCTAGGTACTCCGTCCCACTCTAGTGTGTCTAGATAGTCTCGTACTGGGTGAAAGCTGTTTCTCTCCTGGACGTAGGCTATAGCGTCGTCTACTTTTCCTTTGGCTACAATGTTGTATTTCTTTTCCAGATAGTATCTGAAGCTTGCGTCGTCCGTATCCGTCCATGTCGGGTCGCTTGGGTTGTAGTTCCACCAGGGCAGGTTTCCCTTCTTGACGGGTTTCTGCGCGAATAGGTCGTTTCCTCCAACTCCGTTTTTAAGTTTTGGATCATTTAAAAGTATGCGGACTATATTGTCTGTAGTGGGCTTGAAGTTTCCCTTCTTGTCCATGTCCATGGCATTCAGCCAGTCCTCTACTTCTTCTTTACTGCCTCCTACCCCTTGCGAACCCCTCGCGGTGTCGTCCTGGAAGTCGTCCCAGTCCTCGTGAATCTGTTCTTTCTTGTCTTCTATAAGCTGCTTCCGGGTGCCCTCGTCGTGTTCCATCAGTTCGAGCATGTGTTCTGTACTTGCTGGATCGTCTGGCCACTTGTGTATCCTTACAAGGTCATAGGCGTTGCATAGCTGCTGCCCTGTCGGGTCTGTGTTGTGGTTACTGTAGACGTACTTATCGTCGTAGATGACTAGACCTCCGGCTGTTGATCCGTTCGTATAGGTCCAGCGGTTCGGGTCCTCTGTCGGTGTGTATTCCTCTGGAATAAATGTCTCAATCGCTTCTTGGATCGTGTAGGCCCTGCAGAAGGCGCCAATCCATCCGGACTTAGATAAAGGGTCCTCCTGGTGTCTTATGTCGCTGTGATGCAGTTCTGTCTCTCTGTTAGATCGAGGCCAGTAGCTGATGTCATGCCAGTCTCTGTACTGCGCCAGGATGTCATCTGGGTTCAGGTACGCGTTTCTGTCTCCTAGTTGTTCACAGATGTATTCTCCGTCCTTACTGGTGCTAGGCCAGAACATCATTCGTGCTGGCTGATACGTTGTGTCGTCGAAGTATTCCATTCCGATAGTACTTGCAACCCTTCGAGCGATTGCCTCGTACTCTTCCGGTGATACGCCTCTTTGTAATGGAAGGATCCATCTGTATTTTGGCTTTTCCGGTGTGTGCTTATGCGTTGAGTAGATCACGCTGCAAAAGTCGCACGTTATTCGGATCAAATCTAAAAAGTCTTTGTCTGCGAAGTCAGCATCCAATGTGATCATGCTACGTGATAGAACGCTTTGATTGTTTCGTCTGCCGTCTTTTAGTTCTCCGGCTACGAATCCACCGACGTCCTTAATATTAGACTGCTGATCCTTCGTCATTCTCTTGTACTCTTCTACCGTCTCTTTCGTTCTGGTTGTGAAGAGTAGTTTTTTTGTGAATTCCTCCCAGTTCATTTCCTGGTTGAAATACTGCTTTTGTTTTCTGTTCTTGCAGGTTGCTATTTGCACATCCTTCAGCCTCCTATCTATTCTTCCGCTAGAATATAAAAGATTCTCTGCTTTCTTTTCATTTCATATTCCATTTCTTGTTTCCCCGATAGGCCACTTTCTGAAGCTCGTGTTTGATACTTTGCTGTGTTCCTTGCTGGAGTGTCCCATTAGCCTTGATCTCTTCTAGAAGCCCTATAGTGTGCGCAGCATGCTTTCCGGCGCCCACTGCATTGCTTTCCATATCTCTGCAGATTACAGCTAGAGCGTTTGCGATATTGTCTAGGCGGTTGCAGATGCGGTCTGCGGCCTGGTTGATCGCTTTTTCTAGCATGTCTGCATTGTCGAAGCTGGCCATGTCTTCCTTCCGTCTTTCTTCGGGTGGTTTGTGTAGATAGCTTAGCCGAAGGGCTATAGCGTTTTGACTTCGGTTCTTTAATATAGAGCCATATTCTTTATAAATCTTTGAGCTGCTATAGCCAAGGGCGTCTAGCTGCTTTAGAAGGTTGTCCTCCTGTTGTGTCCATTTAATACTCATGTTCTATCCTCCTAGCCTTGGTGCTTGTGCTATATCTAAGCCGAACACTTCTTTCAAAATGCTTAGAATGATCAGTGCTGCGGTGATATAGATCAAGGCTATAATTAAATCTTGCTTATCTATTTTCATTTTTTTTAGTCCTTCTTGTAATAATCGGATATAAATCCGTCCCCTACTAGAACCAAGTCTGGCGCCCAGTCTATTGGTTTGGCCATTACTTCTAGCAGTTGTTTGAACTTTGTTTCTTTTTCTTCCGTCGGTACTTCGCATATAACCTCGTCGTGTACGTGCATGATTGTCTTAGCTCCGATCTCGTCGCATCCTTTTAGCGTTTCGCATAGGCAGTCCCGAGCGATAGCCTGAACCACGTTCTCTGTTAGCTTTCCACCCCAGGTGTTTGTCCACTCCCACTTTCGTGTTGTCTGGTTCAATCCCAAAAAGGATACCTGGCCATCCTTGATTCGTGGTGTAACGTAACCTAAAATGCGTCTGTTGGGTAAAGATATATAGACGTTACTGCCGCCCTTGAAAACCTTCATGTTTCGGTCTAGGGTCGTGACTTTGCCGTCTGTAATCGCATCCTCGAAGGCTCTGCCTAGTAAGTACCAGAAGTCCTTGATACGTGGCGAGGCTTGTCTCCATTTCGTCACAATCTCTTGCTGCTGTTCTGGGCTTAGTCCCATCTTACTCGCTCCGAAGGCTTCCAGTGCTGCCGTTCCACCTCCGTATCCGAGAGCAAGTTCGGCAATCTTTCCCTTTTGTCTTAGATGTCCATTGATTCCGTGCTTTTCTACAGGCACCCCGAACATCTGGCTAGCTGATGCACAGTAGATATCTCCGCCGTTTTTGAATACCTCCTGGCGCCATGTTGTTCTTGTTAGCCAGGCAATCACGCGAGCTTCTATGGCTGAGTAGTCGGCTACTATAAAGCTGCTGCCTTCGGGTGGTGTGATTACGGTTCTTAGAATCGTAGCGAATACATCGTTCATACTCGGATAGATGAGCTCTAAAAGTTCGAAGTTGCCTTCCTTCACGAGTGTTCTTGGCTCATCTACCTCGTCAAAGCTTGGCCGTGGGAAGTTCTGCGGTTGGATCAGTCGGCCTGCCCAGCGTCCTGTTCTTCCTCCAAAAAATTGGAAGGTTCCCCTGATGCGGTCACCTTCTCCGCACGCTCTCTGGAAGGCGTCGTATTTCTTGACGCTTGTTTTCCCGAGCTCCTGGCGTATCTCTAAGGCCCTTCTTGTTTCTGGCCTTAGCGTTCCTTTTAGAAGGTCTTTCACGGCTTCCTTGTTTAAACTTTCGACGTCATGTCCTTCCTGGTCAAGGATCCACTTTTTTAGCTGTGCTACACTTTGCGGATTTTCTAGGCCTGTGATGTATCTTGCTTCATCCATGAGTGCCATTCCATGATCTAGACTGTAGGACTGAACGTTTTTTATGATCTGCGTATCTACGTGGATTCCTCTGTCGTTTATCCTCTGATCTCTGTGCCAGTTTTCCCATTCCTGATCAGATACGGGTATCAAGTTATTTAGCTTGTTATAAATGGCTTGCTCCGACTCCACGTCGCGCTTGTTGTATTCTATGAAAAGATTCCATTTCTCCGGATCATGCTCCGGTAAGTTCTTCCATCTTCCGCCGTTGGCTTTTGTTGGTTTGCAAGGCTTGCAGAAATACTGGATCAATCTTTTACCGGTAGCCAGTTTCACCTTGTCTTCTTCAATGCCTAATGCTGGTCCTAGTTGTCCTAAGCTTGAAGGGTAGCCATTCTCTGCGGCCATGATCATAGTATCTTTCCATTGCTCTGGTGGAAGGAATCCATCCTCTGTTAGCTTCTTTTTTACTGCGTCTCCTAGAATGTTTTTCTTCTTTGCGTAGTCCTTGACGTATCTGGTTAGGCATACTCGTTCAAAGTTTGCATTGTGTGCCACCTTCGTGATGTTTTCGTCGGCTAGTGCTGATGCTAAAGAAAAAGGAAGATCCTCTTTCGTTAAATCTAAAACTTCTACTGGATCGTCATTCCAGGCGTATCCGAATAGAAGTATTTTGAAGTCTAAACTCTCTGCGTATTTATAAACCCCGCAGGCTGCAAGGTCGACGCTGGAATAGGTCTCCAGGTCGATATGCAGTATGGGCTTTTTACAACAAGGCATTTAGGTCGTCGCTTCCTGCCTCCTCATCGAATTCAGAAGCGTCTGCCCAGTCTGCGGTTACACTTGAGTGCCCTCCTAATGGTTCTCCGTCTTTTACTTTTAGAACGCTGTTAAGGCCTGCCGCGATTCCCGTTCCGACGGCGGTATAAGGATATAGATTAAAGTTGATAGCTCCGTAGCATCCAGAGTATACGTTTTCTTCAATCTCTTCTTTAGATGAATAGGCGTATGTAACCCCATTTTTACGGTAGCCTACAGACACCGGTTTATTACTTTTAGCGCATAGCATGTATTTGTTCTTGAATTCTGGCGCGCTGAATTTCTCGTCTGCGTCGCAGTCAGTGATTATACCCCTTGAACCAGCTCCTGGCGCTTTTTTTAGCGGTGTAACTTTACCCTTGAAGGATTGACCGAACTTCTCGATTCCTTCTTGTACAGCCGCCTCGTAGGCTTTCTGGATACGTGCTAACGTCTCCTTGTCTTCCTTGTCGATTAGGATATTAAGACTGTATTTCTTGTCCTGGCCTTCTACCACTGCGCGTGGCTCTGCCAAGTGGCAGTATGTGAATCTTACTAATTTCGTTTTAACTTGTGACATCTTTCTGTTCCTCCTAGTTTTACTCTTTGTCGCATTACGTTTTTAAGCTGTCGCTTTAGATTGTTTCTGTGTGGTCCTGGTTTACTGTTTCGAATCTCAGCTCGGATGCGGACCATCTTTTCTTCGAGCTGCTTGATATCCTCTTTTGAACTCATCTTTTAATCTCCTAGGCTTAAAGCCCATCATGTGTTCTGAAGGCGATTGGATTCCTACCAGTCCTTTTATTTTCCTAATCAATGCCATCCTTAAAGTCATTTGTTACGCTTCCAATGGCAGGGCGCTTGTCGCTTTCTGGCACCAGTGTCGGTTTGCCCTGTGGCTTCTCGATATACTCGCCAACGATTTCTGCAAAGTCTTTCTTTCCGACTAACTTTTCTAGATCCGTGATAGTCTGAAGCTTTGGCTTTGTCATGATCATGTTGTAATCGAAGCCTGCGTTCTGAAGTGCTTCAGATGCTTTGACCTCATCTGTAATCTTTCTTCGGCTTGTTCCTTCTACTACTTTATATCCGTCGTAGTGCGTTCCTTTTAGAGCCTGATCCAGTGCGAACTCTTGCACCTCTTTGGCCCAGTCGATAAGTCCAGGTAGTTCTGGCAAAAGCTCCGCGATTTGCTGATCTGTTAAAATCATTCCGCACATGCGTTGATATCTTTCGTTGATTGCTTTCATTTTGGCGGCGTGTGCTGCGCATTGTGCTTTTGCCTTGCAGAACTTGCACCAGTCTCCGGCCTGTTGTTCTCCGTCTCCGTTCCAGGCTTCAATAGCTGCAGGCTTGACTGTGTTTTCCATCCAGTCTGCCAGTTGTTCTGTAGTCAGTTCCCATGTGCTGATGTGGTCACGTCTAGGCTGTACGATATGAAGCTGAACTTTTTCAAAATCGTACAGGCAATCGTATAAGGCCATAACGCCTGCAGCATAAATAGTAAGCTGCGGATTGTGTGGAGCGTTTACTTTGACGCCTTCTCCGTATTTAAAATCGATAACATGGAGCGTGTGATTACTTACGATTACAGCGTCGCTTGTTCCGAATCCTTCCGGAATCCATGGAGTCAAATCAACTTGTACTTCGATAAAAAGATCCGCGATATCGCTTTTCTTTTTCTCTTTGTTGTATACCTCTAGAACGTAGTCTTTATAGAAGTTTGTAGCTTTGTCCATTTCGCCGTTGGCTGCTTTGACTTTTCTTCGTGGGTGTCCCTCGATCCAATTACGAAGTTTCTGTTCTGCTACGCTGTGAGCTTCCGTTCCCTCTGCTGCGTAAACGCTTGGCTTCTCATCGAATAGTTCCTCCAGTCTTGCGGAAGGGTGGCAGTGAATCCATTTGTTGGACCCACTGGCTGATAAAATCGCGTGTTGACTAGGCATGTAGTGCCTCCCAGGCTTCCTGATATTTCTCTTTAGGAATTTCGCAGATCTTGCTTGCTCCCATCTGAGTTAGTAATACCTTAAGTACGGCCACTCCCTTTTCTTTGGCAAAATCAACGCCTGCTTTCTGTAGCTCTTCCAATGTGATTTCTTTTGCAGTCTCAGAAACAGGTTCGTATTGAGTCGTCCAATCTTTGACCATTGGAATCTTAGTCTCACTTTCTTTTTCTTTATGAGTTGGCGTTTCCTTCGTTGGTACTTCTTCTTCCCATGGAAATGTTTCAGGTTCAGGCAGTTTTTCCTCTAGTCCTGCGCGCTTTAGGTCTAGCTCCTTGGCTAGCTCCAACACTTTTTTAGCGTCGTCGATTTCGCTTGTTGCGAATTGCAATGTTAGTTGGTAATGCATCTATTTTTCCTCCTTTTTCTTGATCTTTTAGACATTTCTTCTAAGAAAGCTGTTTGAAATGCTTTCATGGCTACTTTTAAAACTTCATCTCTTTCTTCTTCTGGTACTTTGAACATAGCAAATAGAAGCTTGTCATTTTGCGAGATTCGTTCATATTTAGTATGGATTCCCTTTAATCCTTGAATGGGTTCTACTAGGCTTACTTTTATTCTGTATAAATACAAATTAGTCCTCCGTTTCGCTTTCGCTTGAATTCACTACCTGCTGCATAAAATCTTTAAGCATCGCCCTCGCTGCGCTTTTTAGAATAGACAGGTATTCTTCTGGATCAGCATCCATCGTTTCGAGAAAGGCCTGTACCTCGGCTCTGTGTCCTCTAATCTTTGCTTTCATATACATGCTGTCTTCAGCGTCTGGTGTCAGTACAGCTTCTATTGAGAAAAGCTTAAATTCTTCTCTTGCTGGTTTTTCTTTTTCAATAGTGATCATGTTTAGTCCTCCTCTGTTATTTCACAATTTGCTAGGATATCTTCAAGTGTTGCATCCCTATCAACGCCCTTGAAATACCCCTTTTTTCTCATCTCGGTTAAAGAATTTATATTTTTGAACTGATATTCGGGCGAATAGCCTTGTGAACAGCTTTGTAATAAATCGATTTCAAAGTTAGTTAGTTTAATTGCGGGTGCTTTATAGGGCTGCTCTATCCATTTTATTGCCTTTTCATGACATCCTTTCGACCGATCTTTGTTAAATTCGCAGTCAGAGCATCTAATACGATCACATCGGGTAGGTTTTCCTTTGGCTACCGCTAAATTCCACAGGCAATTTTCTAGAATTTCATGTTTGAAATGATCTAGATTAGTTTCCTGATTCTGTTCTTTATATTGCTTCAATTCCTCTAGCCATGCTGCAAGCTGCAAAGCGGTTTCTCTGCCAAGTTCTCCTAGGCGTTGACTTTCAGATGCTTCTTTTGTGCGGGCAATTGCTTCGTCTAAATTCATTCTTTCTTTTTCCTCCTTGTATTTTTGAACACGTGCTGTATACTATAAGTGTGTTCTATTGCTAGAGCCTTATTCGTTTTCGAACGAGGTCTTCTAGCCTTTTTTTATAGAACGCTGGTAGGATTCTACGATATTCTTTTGAGTTAGGCCTAGATACTGAATAGCACGTTTGGTCAGAATAACGTTGCTGTCGATATTCTCTAGGCCTTCTTTTTTTATATCTTCCATGATCTCCTGGAAGATCTTGCTTCCTTTGTTCCTTCCGCAACCTATGAACTTCGATAATTCTGTTTTGTTCATATAACCTTTTTCCATCATCTCGTATCTGTAGGCTGCTAGGTTTTCTACTTGCAAAGCTCACCACCTCCTTTAAAGCATTTGATAGATCATGATCCAAACCGCTACGATTAGCGATATGATCAGGATTACGAGCGCCATGTTTAGCGCTGTTACTAGTCCAGATCTGAATTTCTGTTTTTTGATTCTTTTTTGTTCTGCATAGAATGCTTCCAGTCTTAGTCTTTCTCCGTGAAGGTTGATACCCTCCGCAAAGTCTGGAAGCTCTGCGCCTGTTGCTTTGTGTTCCATTTCTCTTTCTCCCTTTCGTGTTACAATCTCCTATGAAAGGAGGTTAATCGTTTGAAGTTAAATCAGAATTTAGTTCGGTTGCTTCTATCTGCAGTGGAAGCAAGTCCTGAACCCGTGAATCTGTCGGAGTTAACTTTCGACGGCTTTTCTTCGTATGATGTCAGAAATCATTTGAAGGAATTGTTTCGTCGTGGCTATATTAGTGGTGAAGTGAATAAATATCTTGCTTCTACTGATTACATAGCTTCTTTCCTTACTCCTGCGGGTTCTGCTTACTTAAAAGAATTGAATACTTCCGGTCTTAAGAAATTTCTTTACGCCACAAAACGTTTTGTTCGTGATCTGTTGATTCAGTATTTTTCTAGTAAGCTTCCTTAATTACTTTTTCTTGAAGAAGGGCTTAGTCCCTTTTTTCTTTTCTTCTGATTCTTCAATCCTGTACGGGTTTTCCCTCTCATATTCTTTTTCGATTTCCTTTTGATCTTTTTCTAGAACCGAGTCAAACATCCAAGGATCGGCTGCACCTAGTCTGAATTTGAGATGTATATGCATTTCTAGATATCCAGGCGTTGCTTCTGTTCTGAGTCTTGTGATCGGATAATCGCTGAGGTCTAAGTCGTTGATCTTGATTCCTTTCCCGCCATCTAGGATTTCAAAAGATTCAAGCTTTTTCATTTGTTCACCCTCTTTTCTTTTAGTCCTTTGATAGTTCCTTTAACGGCTCCTATCGCAAGACCGAAAATGATAGGTACTAGGATCATTATTCCCAGTATACTTAGCAATCCGAAAAATATATTTTCCAGCATCTACTTCACCTCCTCCTGTTTTTCTGGTTCCTTGGCTGCTGGTGCTGGTTGAGCCTTATTCATTTGTAGGCCTGTCAGTATTCCCTCTACAAAGGCTTTTTCACTTTCAGATAGCTTGGGAATCTTTTCTGAAAGAATTAGGCTTGTTTTTTCTATTTCCTGATGTTGCGACGCTTTCATTTTTTCACCTCCGTATGCTTCGTAACTGAAGTTTACGATGTCATTATATGCTCGTCCCTTTACAATTGTCAACACTGAAATTTAAAAAATGTTTTGTTACTTTACAATTTAAAGCTATAGTGGTATTCTGTTTTTGAAAGGAGGCACTTATGAAAACAGTGGGTGAACGAATTAAAGAAGTTCGTAAAGCTCTAGGCCTATCGGGTGAGGCCTTTGGGAAGCCTATCGGTCTTTCAAGAGGGGCGCTTAGTAATATTGAAAGAAATACAAACGGCGCGTCTGATCGAACTATTAGATTGATATGTTCTAAGTATTGCGTGGATTATTTCTGGTTAACTGAAGGCAAGGGTGAAATGTTTATAGATGATATGGACGCCATACTTGAAGAGCTTGCAGCTGAAAAAGGCTATGATGCTGACACTCTTAGGATTATGAAAAAACTATACAGTCTGCCTAATGATCAATTTAATTTAGTAATGCAGCTTATTGATAATCTTGTAGAAAAAAAAGACGAGTAATCCTGTTTAGACTGGTTACTCGTCTTTTATAAAAGAAAAACGCAGAACCTGTTTCCAAGTCCTGCATTCTTCCGTGTGTGTTCTATTGCTGTGTTCCGTGTCTGATCCAGATTCTTTGTAGGATTTTATAGGCCTGTTCAAGGCCCTCCTGGTCCATAGTCTGGAGCATGAATTCGATTTTCTTTTTGAGTTCCTCTATCCCATCTGCTTTCCCTTCTTTCTTAAAAGCTCTTTTCCTAATTGCCTACAGTTTACAGCTACGAACGCATTTTGTCAAACTTTTACGGTTATTATTTTGTATTTTTTATTATTTACTTTTTGAACCTAAAAGATTAATATAAACCTAGGAGGTGTAATTATGAGTAAATTGAATGAAGTTTTATCTTCCAAGCTCCCCGAGCTGATGAAAGAGTCTGGTGTCAGTCGTAGGGATTTGGCCGAGTATTGTGGTGTTTCTTATAACACCGTGCGGTGTTGGGAGGTTGGCACTAAAGCACCAAGGCCAGATATGGTTGTAAAAATTGCAGAGCGCTTCAATCTGAAACCCTTTGATCTGATGAGCGCAGCCTTTGAAGATTCTGCAGTAAAGCCCGTCCGTTTTCTGTCCCTGGTCGACGAGGACGGGTCTGTATCTAAGTCGAATAGCTCGTCAGTCTTCACTTCTACGGCTACAGATGTTACAGCGGATTATATCTATGTTATGCCTGATGAAACTATGTATAAGGCGGATATTATCAAGGGCGACGTCTGCCTGATCCGCGCCACAGGTGCTATTCGTGCTGGTGTGCCTATGCTAGTAAAATATCAAGGTAAAGCTATGCTGCGCTTTATTATTACGCATAACGAAACGAACCAGATTGCTTTACGTACTGCCAGTCCGTATGCGATTGGGACTCTCTTCTCGACGTCCGACTTTCATGATCAGGTTCAGGTGTTGGGTGTTTTAGTCGCTTTTCGAAGAAATTATAAAAGGAGATAATCTCTTATGGCTCAGCAAAAGGACACAAAAAGGGGGACCTGGATGTTCTATGGTTCCTGTAAAGATATTACCGGAAAGACTCAGCGATATTGTCGTCGAGGTTTCAAAACAAAAAAGGAAGCAAAAGAAGCCGAGTTTGCCTTCCGTCTGGAAATGACTACCTCTCGGCCTTCTATCACTTTGAATGAAATGTTTCAGTTATACTGCAAAAACGCAGAGAATATGTCCGTAAAAGGATCCACTCTCTATACGCACGAACATACTTATAGAAATCACATCCAGGATGATTTAGGAAGCTTGAAGCTTACGGCGCTTACGACTCCCGTTCTGGATCAGTGGAGAAACCGTCTGCTTCAAAAGAAAAAACCAAACGGTCAGCTTTATGCTGCCCCCACTTTAAACGGCATCTTAGATACTCTATCCGTTATTCTTTCCTATTCCGTTAGACTTGGATATCTTGAAGTCAACCCGTGCAGATCTTTGCCTATCGTGAAAGATAAACGGAACCTGAAAGATCAGAGTCTATTGTTCTGGGAGCAGGAAACCTTTACTTATTTTATATCATGCGTAGACGACCCGTACTGGCGTGATGTCTTTATGTTTATGTATGGCACTGGTGTCCGTAAATCTGAAATGTTTGCCCTCCAATGGTCGGATGTTGATCTGGGCAGAGGCCGGGTGCATATTTCAAAAACACTAACAATAAAAACGGAATCGGCTCCGTGGGAGATTACTCCACCTAAATCTAAAAACTCAAACAGATATATTGATCTACAAGATACCCTTCTAGATTGCTTAAGGCGTCGCTATAGCGAGCAACAAAAGAAGGACGGGTTCTCGTCCTCCTGGTTTGTGTTTGGCCATATAAAGCCACTTCTGGCGCCCAGACTGGCTGTTGCTTTGAAGAGATATATCCAGGTTTCTGGTGTTCCACCTATCTCTCCTCACGGCTTTAGGCACTCCCATGCGACTCTGCTGATTCGTGCCGGTGTAGATGATCAGCTGATTGCAGAAAGGCTGGGCCATTCTGTTAGTGAATTAAGAAAAACTTACGCCCATATATACTCCGAATCTAGGCGTGAAATGCTGGATAAACTGAACAAAATTTTATAAAAAATACATCAAAAATACATCACGAAGTAGCTAGGTGCTTTATATATAGGCATTTTAGCTACTTTTTCTCAATGTTAAACATAGAGATGTTTGCTTTGTTTGTACTCGACCATATTTTAAAAATCAGTCGATGAAAATGTTTTTCTAAGCCTTAGTCGTATTATCACTTTGAATATTCTTGATAATATCCGTTAGATCCGCTTCATTGATAGCTCCATCATAAAAATCATTTAAAGTTTCAATCAATCCTTTATTATCTGGTAAAACCGTTTCAAATACATCTTTCATATGCTCAGTTTCCATACTTGAACCTGCATACTTAACAGTCGCATGAATCAAAGATGTATAAATCACATTCACCAACATTAAATGATATTTATTATTATAACCATCATTACGATTATCAATAACTGTGTGTGGACTAATTAGAGCTGTACCTTGATATTTAGCTAAAGTAGGAAACTCTAAATACAAACCCTTTATTGTTTTATAGGTCATTAATTTTAATGCATATACACACGCAAATTGTTCTAAATCACCTAACATATTTAAACGATTCTCACTGTCACAAACCTTTTTAAAATTAATATCTAACAATCGAGCAATTACATCACTCACACATTCTAGATTGGTCTTACAAACCACTTCTTGACGACCATCTAGATCGGTTGTGATCACAAATAAATCGCCTTCTCGATCATAAAATATATTATCTGAATGTCTTAAATTCACCATACAATCACCTTTAACGAATAAAATTCGTACCCTTTCTTACTTCTTTTTCAGGCAAACCATATGCCTCTTTACCTAAGGCAATACTTTTCATTAAGAAAATCATATTACGAGCTAAAGTACGCATTGTCTGTTTTCCCTCTTCATCTTGATTGGCTTCAAGCGCATTATTTCCATGAATCGAATTCCAATATTGACTTGATACAACGGGCATACCACTAATCGTGAAATATTTATTTAATTCATCAAAAGTAGCACTAGCCCCTCCTCTTCGACAAGATACAACACTTGCGCCAACTTTCATTGTCTTATCAAAACAAGTACTATAGAATAGACGATCTAATACGGCAATCAATGTCGCATTCGCACTGGCATAATATACTGGACTTGAAACAACAATTCCATCTGCCTTTTCAAATTTAGGGGCAATTTCATTCACAATATCATCAAATACGCATTTACCTAAATTCGTGCATGCCCCACAAGCCATACAACCACGAACAGCTACATTTCCAACTTGTACAATTTCAGTTTCAATACCATTTTCTTTAAATACAGCTTCCATTTCACATAAAGCCAAATCATTTACTCCACTTGGATGTGGACTTCCATTCAACATTAAGACTTTCATATTTTTCCTC
>ENA-OUQG01000136-OUQG01000136.1-human-gut-metagenome-genome-assembly--contig:-NODE-136-length-50300-cov-8.977729_pt1 | contig 50300 bp, 45 predicted proteins | sample MGYA00237943_ERZ548823 | MGnify/ENA primary metagenome ERZ548823 (study PRJEB26490, sample SAMN05194731) | human gut metagenome | biome: terrestrial biome; feature: human-associated habitat; material... | reverse complement strand
AAAGGGACAAAACCGCAGGAAAACCAGCCAAAATAAACCTGTCCCTAAATGGAAGGTTTTACTGAAGGGTGGCGTCGATGGCCTTGACCAGGGCGCTGCGCATGCCGGCATCCTCGAGCGCGATGACGCCCTTGATGGTGGCGCCGCCGGGCGAGCATACGGCATCCTTCATCGCCGCAGGATGCTGGCCAGTTGCAAGCTGCAGCTTTGCCGTACCCAGCACCATCTGGCTCACAATGCGATAGGCATCGGCACGCGGGATACCGTGCTTGACCGCCGCATCGCCCAGGGCCTCGATTGCCATAGCGACAAATGCCGGAGCGCAACCACCCACCGTGCCGCCCACAAACAGCAGGCTCGTATCGAGCTCGACCACCGCACCGAGCTTGCCAAGCAGATCAAGCACCACTGCGCTCTGCTCATCACTAAGCGTGGAAGCCTTCTCGCAAGCGATGACGCCCTCGTCCACCGAAACCGGTGTGTTGGGCACCGTCGAGATATGCGCAACGCCCGGCAGGACCTGCTCCCACTTGGCACTGTCCCAGGTCCAGGCAACCGACAGAACGACCTTTTTGGCAAGAGCATCCTTGAGCGGGGCGAATACCTTCTCGATCATGTACGGTTTGACCGCAGCGACCACGATATCGGATGCGGCGACAACCTCGGCGGCATCGTGGCAGGCGACCATGCCGCGCGCCTCGCAGCGCTCAACCAGTGCGTCGTAGCGACCCGCACAGGCGCACATGTCGCTCGCAGCTACACCGGCAGCGATCCAGCCATCGGCCATAGCGCTCGCCATATTGCCAAAACCGACAAATCCAATCTTCATATCGCATAGTCCTTTCAGACACATTCCTCAAAACGAAAGGTATTGTCCCACGCCATTGTTTCGTATTGCCGACCTATTTGTGATACGGCTCGCCACGGCTGATCTTGCAGGCACGGTAAATCTGCTCTAGCAGCACCACACGCGCCAGGTTATGCGGCAAGGTAATGTGTCCAAAGCTGAGCATCTCGTCGGCGCGGGCGCGCACCTCATCACTCACGCCGTCCGAACCGCCGATTACAAAGGCAATGTCGCTGCTGCCTCGCAGCATAAGATCGTCGAGCCGCGCCGAGAGCTCCTCACTCGAACGCTCCTTGCCCTCGATAGCCAGCAGGATCAAATGCGCTCGAGATGGCAAGGCGGCAAGAATCGCCGCCCCCTCCTTGTCGCGCGCGGCATCCACGCCGCCCGCCTTAGCCGGGTCGATATCGGCCACCTCGCGGATATCAACCTTGGCATAGGCACCTAGGCGCTTGGTGTACTCAGCGCACGCGTCCTTCCAAAAGCGCTCCTTGAGCTTACCGACGCAAACGACGGTGTATTTCACGCGCGTCTACTCCTTCGAATCGTTTTGAACTTTGCTGGCGGTCAGCATCTGCTCGAACATCGAGGCCGACTGCGAAAAGTCGCTCGGCAGCACGACCGTCGAGGTTTTACCCGTGCGAGCGAACTCCGTCATCATCTCGGACCACTGCGTAAACATGAACAGTTGGTTGGCCTCGTCATTGCCGACACCCGTCTCTTGGATGATCTCGAGCGAATCTTTGATACCCAGCGCGATGGCCTTGCGCTGGTTGGCGATGCCCTCGCCCGCCTTTTCCATTGCCTCGGCCTCGGCGGTCGCCTCGGTGACGCGCTTGATGCGGTCGGCCTCAGCGAGCTCCTGTGCCGCAGCGCGCTTGCGCTGGGCAGCGTTGATGTCGTTCATGGAGTTCTCGACCTCGGTCGGCAGCGCGATTTTGGTGATGAGTGTCGACACGAGGGTGAAGCCGTAGGCAGCCATCTGCTCGGACACGGTGGCATTAACGTCCTTGGCGATGTCATCCTTCTTGGCAAAGACCTCATCGAGTGTGTAGACGGGAATCGAAGAGCGCAGAGCGTCGGTGATGAAGTCACGCATCTGGTCGACGGGCTCCTGCAGCATGTAGTAGCTCTTGTAGATGCCCGAATCTGCCGGGCCGGCGCCCATGTCATAGCTCACGTGGTACTGAGCAGAGACCTCAAGGCCGATGGTCACGTTGTCCTGGGTCTTAACGTCGATGCCAAAACCGTTTTTCATGGTGCGCAGACTCACCGTGGCGGCCTTGCGGTCGATCACGGGCACCTTCATGTGGAAGCCCGCGTTGACGATGCGGTTAAACTTGCCCAGACGCTCAATGATCACGGCATGCTGTTGTTCAACGACATAGCAGGCGTTAGGAAGCAGCAGCAACAGGATGATGATGGGAATCAAAAGGCTGGTAAGGGCGGCGATGATACCGGACAACAGCATGGTCTCTCCTCTGATAGGCACACGTTGGCACTAGGATACCCGCACGAAGCAGCAACATGACATCAACAAGAGGCCCATAACAAAAAAGCTCCCATTGCTGGGAGCTCTTTCATTCAATGGTGCGGGCGAAAGGACTTGAACCTTCATGGGGTTGCCCCCATACGGACCTGAACCGTACGCGTCTGCCAATTCCGCCACACCCGCGTGGCTTCTTGCGAAGCGAGTTAGTACTATATCCGAAGCGATTCATGGATGCAAGCACCTTTTTCGAAAAAAGCGAGATTTTTGGTCTCGGTGCCATGGGGGCTGCTTTTTGGAGGCGCTCGTTTTCGCGGGCGATATCTTCCAAACAAAAATGCCGACACGAGGCCGGCATTTCTTTCGACGGTTGGGGCCTGAGGTGCCCGGTTGGTTCAGAGGCTACTCGTCCTCGTCGTCATCGTCATCGAAGAAGGTGAAATCGTCATCATCGTCTTCGACCTCGCCGCGATCTTTGAACGCTTGGCGGGTGCGCCACTCCATAATCACGCACACCAAAACCGAAATCACGAGGCCCGCAAGCACCAGAATGCCCACGCCAGCGAATGACTCGAAGAAAAAGTGGTACAGCGACTCTATGCTCATGACGATCTTCCTAAGTTTTAGATGAGTAATTGCGCCTTCGCGCTTCTGCGATTCTAAACGATTGTGCGCAGAAGTTGGGCGAGACTTGTTCATATTGCAGAGAACCAAACAACCTCGCGGGACGGGGCGTGCGTGCAGGGGAATTACGCGCTTGTGACGCTTAGCGTGTTTTTGGACGCATGCGGGCCGTTTTGCGCGGGCGCGCTTGCATTTCCGCCGAGGCTTGGCGGATGGCTCGGCGAGCCCGTGCGCGGTCGCGTTCGTGCGCTTCGGCGGTCGGTCCCGGCGGATAAAGGGGGCCGTTAACGAGCGTGCGCCCGAAGACTGCGGGGCTTTGCGGTACCATAAGCGGTCATTGGTGAAGCAAATGCGTCGCGAAGGGAAAGGTTGGTGGGTTTTGAAGAGACTGGGCGGTGAGATTGAGGTATCGAACCCCCGCAAGCGGGTGAAGCTTGCGCCGGCCGCCGCGTCGCTCGTGACATTTTCTTTTGCGCTTTTGCTTTCAAGTTCGCTGTTGTATGCGGCGCTCTTCCCTGGCTTTTCCATGCCGAGCTCGTATGCGTCTTTTCATGCCGAGAAGAGCAACGCCGCATCGCCTGAAGGCATTATTCACGCGCTCGTCGGCGGTGGCTCGAGTGAGGTTTCTTCCGTTGACGGGAATGGGCCCTCTTCCGACGTTTCGGCCTCTTCTGCGCTTACGTTCTCGAGTTTTTTCGCTTCCGCGATTCAATCGACCGAGGCGACCGTCTCGAAGGCTGAATCCGTCAAAACACAAAACCCTTCATCGGACAATCTCTCTTCGGGTGGGGCGTCGGGCGGCTCTGACCAATCGGGCCCGTCGGGCGGAAGTTCTGCTGGCTCAGGTGGTTCGGGCGGCGCAGATTCCAGCGGTTCGGGCGGCGCGACGGCGTCGGGCCTTACGGCCGCCGAAGAAAATGAGTTTCACGCGTTTCTCGTTGATCGGTTCAATCAATGCGTGCAGCTTTCTGGCAGCCTGCGCGAGTCTTCGGGGCATTTGCAATACGATGCCGACTTGGGCGATTTCGGGGATGCCGCGCAATGGTATTCCGACATGCTTATTTACGACAACTCGATTGACTCCATGAAGGTAGAACTCAACAGAAAGATTCCCGTGGCCGAGCGTTCTCGCTATCACAATTTTTGGAGCGAGATTCAGTACATGGTGAACGATTTGGGCACCATGTCGGCCGCGCTCGTGAATCAGTGGGGAATCGCAAAGCAGTCGGGCTCGGCGAGCGCTGTGGACACCTCTGCGACCTATGCGAGTTACCGCGCGCATGAAGATAGGGCGAGGAGCTTGGCATGAGTGGTTGGCTTTCGGGGCCGCGCGGCTCGCGGCCATTGGGGCATTCTGCGATCGATGGGGGCGGTGACCCTTTCAGCGGCGCTCGGGTAGTGAGCGTTGCGCACTTCGAACCAGCTGCCGGCATGCAGGGCGAAGCGCTCGATTCGTACAAGCGCCGTTTCGGCACGCTCTTCGTCGACGAATCTACGCGCCGTCGCGGCGGCATTGGGTCGGTCGTGCGCGCGACCAATGTGCTTGGCGAGCAGTTCGCGCTGAAAACGCTCGTTATACCCGAGCGCGATGAGCGTGCGAGCGAAGCTGAATACGAACGGTATAAAGCAGGTTTGAAAACCGCGTTTCGTCAGGAATTCGAGTGTCACAAGGCAGTTTCGGGCCTCAAGGGATTTCCTCATTTGTATGGGATGGGCGAGGTCGCGGGCACGCCTGCCATCGTTATGGAATGGGTGTGCGGCGAAACGCTCGTGCATGTATGCGACGCCCTTGCGGTTGACGGGGCTGGCCGCATGCCTACGCTTGTGGCTGCTCAAATCGGCCGCGACGTGTTTGATTTGCTCGCGCACCTTGATTTCCTTGAAGGTGGCTTTGTCCATCGCGACATCTCGCTCGCCAATGTGATGGTTCGCACGTCTCGCCTTTCTCTTGCCGAACAGGTTGAGGAAGGCTTTTTCGACGTGTGCCTTATCGATTTCGGGTCGTCGACGCCGGAGGAGATGCAGGGCTCGTCGTTTACGAGAGTCAGTTCTCTTACTCGCAAGGCGACGGCCGATTTTGCACCGCCCGAGATGCTTACGGAGGATATCGCGGGAATCGATGCACTGCGCAAATCGCCCAAAATCGATGTGTATGCGACAGCGAGCGTGATATACCGGCTCGCCTGCGGGCGTGCGCCGTTTGACCTGGAGGCGGAAGCCGCGCAGTCTGTGGCCGGCTCGGGCGATGCGGCCGATTCGAGAGGCGAAAAAGGTTCGGGAAAAAATGCCGAAGCAACGAAACGCGCGTTTTCTCCGTATCGCGTAAAAACCGAGGCCGCTCCCGCCCGCCCCGTGTTCGCACATGCTGCGGCGGCCGATATTGCCGCCGTGGTTCTCTGCGAGCCGGAGGTGGACAAGGCTCTTCGTCGCGCATGCTCGAATGCGGCGCAAGCCCCGAGTGTCGACGAAGTGCGCGATGTGCTCGCGTTTGTCGATGACCAGCTCGCTTCCGTGCTTTTGGCTTGTCTTTCCGCCGATCAGGGAAAGCGCCCCACGGCGCATGAGGCTCTCAACGCGTTTTCGGCATTTTGCGGTCACTATTTGGAAAACGTTGTGCTTTCGTTTCGGGGCGAACCGCTGATTCCATGCACGTTCGATGGTTCGGGTGCAGGATCGATGCGCGATATGTTTGCCGCGCGATTGGCGGTGCGTATCACCGCGTGGGCGGCTTCGGTGGCAGTGCTCGTGGTTGTAGCCGTGTCGGCGGCGTATTCGGCGGACGGCATGGAGGCGAGCCTCCTTTTGCCCGGCATGCAATGGCAGGGGACGCTTGAGCCTTGGATGGTTGCCCTCGCATTGGCTGCGCCCGTTGTGCTCGGAGCTATTTTTCGTGGTCCGAGCCTACATTCGCGAGCTGGCTTCATTCGGGCGAGTTTCGGTGTTGCGGCGGCGAGCGTGGTTGAGGGCTTCGTTTTGTCGAATGCGACGGTGGCTCCGTCGAGCGCGCATGCGAGTTTGGCGGCGGCCCTTTTTGCGGCCGCTGCTGCGGCATGGTGTCCGTTTGTGGCCGATTTCGCGTTGGCGGTAGTATATGGTCCCGCTCGTAAGAAAATGCGGGGAGCCTTGCCGGCGGGTGCGGCGCCTCGAGGCGTGTTTGGCGCTGCGGTAGTGGCGTTGGAAGAACCCCAAGGCGATAGGGCACGCGAAGACGCTTCGGCCGAGCAGGAAGTTTCGGCTGATCAGGAAGAAACGGCTGATCAGGAAGATTCGGCCAATCAGAAAGATTCGACTTTAGAAGACCCAAGGAAAGGAGGCGGCCAGAGTGAATAACAACCCTACGCCCTGCGGCGCCCTGTTTGACGTGATGAAAAAACACGCTAGCATCAGCTACAAAGAGCTTGCGGGCCTTATTCTGTCGAATCGCCCCCTTTCGGATGGTCGCAGCCCCATAAGCCGCGTCGGCGATAGAACGTGGATTTCGCGCTTCATCGTGCATGCGCCGGCGGGATCGCTGCAGGAGCGTTATTTCTGCGATTACGGCGTGGCGGCGCTTCGCGTCATGGCGCGCCTTCGTTCTCGCACCAATCGTCCCATGCGGGGCAGCGATGTGCTTGTTATGCTTCGTGACCAGGGAATTCCTGAAATGACAGCCGCTCTTTCGCGCATTGGTGAAGATGCGAGCGTCTTGCGTAACGTGTTCGACCGCCTGGTATGCGGATCGGGCTATTCCGAGGATGAGCGGGCCGATGTGGCCATGGTGCTGTTCATCTCGGCCGGTTGCATGGGAAGCGCTCGCAAGGCGGCCGCGTTTGCGCTTGAGTATGCGCAAACCTCACACGGGGGTAGGCTCGCAGCCACGCCCGCCATTATGATGCGCGATGATGACGCCGCAGATGCGCGTGAAATAGAGCCGCTTCCTTTGTCGCTCGGCCTTCTTCGCGTCGTTGACGGCTACGTGAAGGGCTCGCCCCATTGGGTCGACCCCGGCAACAAAGAGGTTGAAATTGGCGCGCTTGCCTTGGGCGATGGCGATATCGCCGACGTGGGAGCGGGTGTTTCGGCCCACCACGCGCGTCTCGTGCGCGAAGGTGCGGCCTGGTTTGTGCGCGACCTTGGTTCCACGAATGGCACGGAAATCGTGAGCGGCGCCACGGGCGAGCGCATGGTTGTGCACGAAGGTTCGACGTCGCGGCTGAGCGCGGGCGACCGCCTTGTCCTCGGAGACGATACGGTGTTCATCGTTATTGAGGGAGTGCCAGGGGCGTAAAGCAAATAAACAGAGAGGCGCTGTGCCTGGGCGCCCTTATGGCCCTTTCGGCCCTCTCTTGTGCAACCTTCGCGCAGGTAGGGCGGCGCGTGGCATGAAGTGTGCGCGTTTGGGCTATACTTTGGCGATATGTTTCTATTGTCCCTCGCGATGCGCGCGGGGCTCAAAGCCACCGAAGGCGGCGCGCCGTGCGCCGCAGCCACTTGAAGGAGTGCCAGGCCATGCTTGATATTCGCTATGTTCGCGATAACCAGGAAGCCGTTGCCCAGGCAATGGCGAACCGCAATTTCCCATGGGATGCCGAGCTGTTCGCGTCGCTCGATGAGCAGCGCCGCGAGGCTATCTCCGCCGAGGAAAGCCTGCAGGCCGAACGCAATGCCGCTTCTAAGGAAATCGGCAAGCTCATGGGCGCTGGCAAAAAGGAAGAGGCCGAAGCTGCCAAGGAGCAGGTTCGCCAGATTAACGAAAAGCTCGCCGAGGCAAGCGCCAAGCGCGAGAAGGTCGATGCCAAGCTCAATGACATTTTGGTGGGATCGCCGAACATTCCGTGCGACGCCACTCCGGTGGGCAAAGACGAAAGCGAAAACCCCGAGCGCCGTCGCTGGGGCACGCCGCGCGAGTTCGATTTCGATTTCAAGCCCCATTGGGATCTTGGCACCGATTTGGACATCCTCGATTTCGATCGAGGCAATAAGCTTTCGGGCAGCCGTTTTACGGTGCTCGGCGGTGCGGGCGCTCGTCTTGAGCGCGCGCTTATCAACTATTTCCTCGATACGCACACGTCCCGCGGTTTCAAAGAATGGTGGCCGCCTATCGTCGTGAAGCGTCAGACCATGTTCGGCACGGGCCAGCTTCCCAAGTTCGAAGACGACGCGTATCACGTTTCCGGCGACAACTTCCTTATCCCCACCGCTGAAGTCGTGCTTACCAACCTGCATGCGGGTGAAGTGCTCGATGCTGCCGATTTGCCGAAGTGGTACACCGCGTTCACGCCGTGCTTCCGCGAAGAAGCGGGCTCTGCCGGCCGCGACACGCGAGGCATCATTCGCCAACACGAGTTCGACAAGGTCGAGATGGTGAAGTTTGCCACGCCCGAAGATTCCGATGCCCAGCTCGAGAGCATGACCGCCGAAGCCGAATATCTGCTGCAGCAGCTCGAGCTGCCCTACCGCGTTATTTCGCTGTGCACGGGCGACCTGGGCTTTTCCGCGCGTCAGACCTACGACGTCGAGGTGTGGCTGCCCAGCTACAACGCATACAAAGAAATTTCCAGCTGCTCGAATTGCGGCGACTTCCAGGCGCGCCGCGCAAACATCAAGTATCGCGACCCCGCGAACTTCAAGGGCACGCGCTACGTTCACACGCTGAACGGCTCTGGCTTGCCCGCGGGCCGCACGATGGCCGCCATTCTGGAGAACTATCAGCAGGCCGACGGCTCCATCAAGGTGCCTGATGTGCTCGTTCCCTACATGGGCGGCATGGAATACATCAAGGCCGAAGCGTAAAAACGCAAAGGCATACGAATGACCGAACCCCTTCGCGATGACACACGGGGCGCTGCGGCGCCCCCACCGCCTCCTCCGCCGAAATACGCGCCGGAGTTGTCGAGCCCTGCGCCCGGTGAGGAACTTCGGCAGGAAAGTGGAAGCGCGCGAGACTCGGCTGCGTCGCTGGCGAAGCTCAAGGCAAAGGGAAAGGCTCGCGGAGGCAAACGCGTGGTTACCGCTTCTACGATCGTTGCCCTGATTGCCGCATGCATCGTTGTCGCCGCCTTGATTTTCGCGTTGTGGGCGATTGGTTTTGCGCAGAAGTCTCCCCTCGACACCCGTCTGGGTGATGTATCGTCGCAAAATTCGTCGAGTGCGCGTTCGTCTTCGTCTGACGAAGCCGCGAAAAACGACGAGGCGAAGCGAGCGACGGCCGATGCGCAGCAGGCTCTCAACGCGCTTGCCGCCGATGAGGATAGTCGGTTCCTCGATTGCGTGCAGGAATTCGTGGACGCATACGATTCCGTCGTTGACGAGAAGAGCTACTCGCTCGCCGATTTGGATATCGACGCCTCCGATTTGGCTCCGCGTTTGCGCTCGGAGTTCGAATGCAAAGTCGTCCAAGCTGATGTATACAACGGCATGGCTTGGGTCGATATCGATGTGACCTCGAAAAACATAGCGAGCGCGGTTGATTCGTTCGCTCGCGAGGTGGCGGGCGATGCCTTGTCGTATGACGATGAGGATGCTTATCGCGCACATTTGAAAGAAGCGCTGCTCGATTCAATCGACAAGCAAAAGCCGCGCACGGTGCGCGTGCTGCTTACGCTCGAGCAGGGTGATGATGGGTGGCAAGTTTCGCAAAGCGACGTGGAATCGCTGCTCGGTTCGGCATGGGGTTCACAGTGAATTTTAAGAAAGGGCTGCAGTAGGAATGGCCAAGTCTCGCTCGAACGATTCACATGTGCGCCCTTCCGTGCGTCAGCCCGCTTCGCAGTCCGCAAAAGAATTTCTTGAACCAGCTGATTCGTTTGACCTGGGGGACGATGTCTCTAATGCCGAGGCGGCTGCAGGAGAGTGGCTTGGCCGCAAGGCCGCGGCGAAATCGCGCAAGAAAAAATCGCTGAAAGAAAAAACCGCCCGTGGGTCGGTTGCGGCTGCGGAGACGAAGGAATCGGCGCCTGCGCGGAACGCTCCTGTCGCACACGATGCGGCGTTTTCGTCGAGCGGGGCCGAGTCGGGCCGTGCCGACGCGTCGTCTTCGCCTGGCGCAGATGCCCTCTCGAATTCCGCATCGGATGAGACGTGCCTCTCCGATGCGGGCTCGTCGCCGCGCAATCGTCCTTCGCGCAAGGGGTCAGTGGCAAAGCCTCGCTCTTCGGAGCATCGCAATCGCATTCTTAAGATCGTCGCCGCGTGCCTTGCGGCAGTGCTTGTCGCATGCGCTGCCGTGGCCGCATTCTGGGCGTGGGATACGTGGCTTCGCTTTGACGATTCGGCCGATATTCAGGGCGAATGGCTTACCGCCAACGGCACCGCACTTGTGGTCATCGATGCCGAAGAAATCCATATGCCCGATTCGGTCGATTTCAAATACACCCTGGATACGAACAACAAAACGATTTCTTACACGTTCGTCGATCTTACGGGCGGCGGCTCATACGAGTTCTCGCGCGACCGTGCGACGCTCACTATCACAGAGTCCGACGGGTCTCAAACGGTGTTCCAGAAATACTCCGACTCAACCGACGGGGAACCTCGCGTGCTTTCGGCCGATGAGGCGGCGGCTCTTATGAATGCTGGTCAAAGCCAGGAAAATGCCACTGCTCAAGGTTCTGGCGATTCAAGCAAAGCCACGGGTGAAGCATCGGCTGAAACTTCCGGTGAAGCAGCTAGTGATTCGGCCGCGCAAACCGAAACGACCGGTGGGTCGGCATCTGCTGCCTCTTCGGCCCCTGCGTTAGATGAAGAGGAGAGTGCCAAAATCGCCGAAGCGCTTAACTCGAGCTCGGGCGATTTGTCTCCTGGATCGAATGCCGTGCAGCCTGGCGCGATGGGCGCGACTGCAGGAGCGTAGCCTTGTTCCCTCAACGAAAGCCGTCTGAATCTGCCAAAGCGCCCGAAGCTTTTCGGTGGGCGTGCCGAATCGTGGGCATTGAGGTTCGACCCGACCGTATGATTGCTTATGTGGAAGTATCCGATGAGCGATTCTGCTTTGCTACGCCGGCGCTCATTGCCGACCTTTTGCCGCGTTTTCCGAATATTCTGTCGCACACGTGCGTGAATGAGCGTGGCGAAACGTTTATGAGCGTGGCCGCAAACACGTCGATTCCCCATGTGCTCGAGCATTTGGTTATTGACGAGCAGGCTCGGCTTGATGAATCGACGAGCAAGGTGGTGTTTGTCGGCAAAACCGCATGGTCGAATCGTCCTGAGCGCAAAGCGTGCGTGCAAGTGAGTTATGCCGACGAGCGCATTGCCCGCCAGGCGCTCGCCGTCGCGCAGCGCGAGCTGAACGACGCTTTGCTCGCGCGGGTTCGCTAGGCAGGCGGTTTTGCACTGGTGCTTTGTGCGCATGGCCTGGTTCGATGCTCATGTGCTTTGGGCGAACCCGGAAATCGCCTGGGTTTTTGCGCTGGTAGCGTGATATGGGGGGGGCGTCGACGGCTCTATGCGCCGTGCGCACCCCGTTTTCTGTGCGGCGGTCTTTCGCTTCAACATAACGGCAACGCTCGCGTTTGTGCGGGCGTTTTCTTTTATAATGGCGCCAATACGATAACAACGTCGTTGCGTGGCGGCGGCGCGTACTCGAGGAGGCAAATATGAACAACAAACTCGGTGTGTTCCTGGCGGGCGGATTGATTGGCGCGGGAGTCGCATTGTTCTACGCACCTCGCACGGGCGTTGAGACGCGCGCGATGGTGGCCGACAAGGCCCAGGCAATGTGGGGTCAGGCTCAGGGCCTGGGCGCACAGGTTGCGGTTGACGCTCAGCAGTTCTACGGCAATGCCGCCCAAAATGCCCAGCAGGTCTATGGCGCCGCCGCCGCTAATGCGCAGGCCGCTTACACGAACGTCGCCGCTTCCGCCCAGCAGGCGTACACCAACGTCGCTCAGGGTGCCCAGCAGGCGTATGTGACCGCGTCCGATCGCGGCAAGCAAGCTGCCGACGCTATCGCCCAGGGCGCTCAGGCCGTTGCAGGCCGCGCGCACGAGGCGGCCGAGGGCGTGAAGCCCGTATTCGCCGAAAAGAACGATGAGCTGCGCGCGAAGATCGATGCCGCCCGCGAGCGCATTGCCGCCCAGGTGGCGAAAAACGCCGAGCAAGCATCCGCGAACGCTGAGCAGGTCGCAGAGGAGCTTCAGGCGGAGGCCGCTGTTGAGCAGGCCGTCGAGCAAGTCGAAGAGACTGTCGAAGAAGAGCAGAAGGCAGAATAGCGCCGCAGCTACAGGAACAGCACAATGAAGGGTCGGCCTTGCGCCGGCCCTTTTCGCGAACGGAAGGGGAGCCGACATGGCTCGTAAGAAGCTGGTGACAAGCCACGATATTCGCAAGCTCCGCGTTGTGGGCGGCAAAAAGGGAACGAAGCGCATCGGCAAGGTGAAGTCGTGCGTATTCCATCCGACCGAGCGACGCTGCATTGGCTTTATAGTGAAGCGCCCCGATTTGCTCTGGATGTTCCACCGCAAAGATATCTTCGTGGCCCTTGGCGGCTTCGATTTCGCCGACGGCCGCATTCGGGTTAAGCCCGATGCGCCTACTTCGGGCCATGCGGTATGTCGAGCCATGGGCCTCGATTGGGATAAGTGCGTTTTGTGGGAAGGCCTGCCAATCATGACTGCCGACGAAACGGCGGTCGGCTTCGTGAACAACATCACGTTCGATATCGAAACGGGCCAGGTCGAAGCCGTGGAGGCGAGCAACGGTGCTACGGCGAAGCTTCTTTTGGGAACGCTCGAGGTGCCGGCGAGCTACATTGCGGGCTTTAAGCGCGGCATGGGTGCCGATTTGGCCGTGAAGGAAGATTCGCGCGAAGCGGGCGAAGAGGTCGTGTTCAAGGGCGCGATTTTGGTCTCCGACGATGTGTGGGAGCTCTCTCCCGAAGGTGGTTGGGCCGAGGCCGCGGGCAAATTCACGGCGAAGGCTGGAGCCCGCGCGAAAGAGACGGCTGCCGCGGCGAAAGAAGCCGCTGTCGCTGCAAAGCCTAAAGTCGAGGCCGCAACGGCTGCCGCGGGTGCTGCCGTGAAAGAGGGCGCCGAGGGCGTTGGGCGCCAGGTGAGCGCGACCAAAGATGCATTTGGGGCATTTAAGGAAGAGTTCAGTAAGGCAGCCGCAGGCGAAGAGACCGAAGTGGGCGAAGAGGTCGCCGAGCGCGAATCGAAAACCAAAGGCATGTTCGCCGCCTTTAAAGAAGAATTCGATAAGGCCAAGGCCGGCGACGAGGATCTCGAGGAAGACGTCGAGGAAGAGTACGACGAAGGGGTCGACGACGAAGGTGGGGCCCTGGTCGAGGAAGCCGACGAAGGCGAATACGAAGAACCCGAAGACGACGAGTACGAAGATGACGATGCCGACGAGGAGCCTTCTCGTAAAGATCCTGGCATAGGAGGCATGTTCGCCGCGTTTAAGAGCGAATTCGACAAGGCGGCGAAGGGCGAGTAGCTCGGTCGAGCGAGCTCCGTTCCGGCGGCATTCGGCTTAATCCGTATCGATTATTACGGCAATCTAACGAAAATACGGCAAGACGGTGGCATTCGGGTTTTTCGCCTGGCGCCACCGTCTTTTGCGTCACAATGGCGTCAATGCGTTTGGGTGAGGCGCTTTGATGAAACTAGGTGAACCAGATGGCGATGAATTCGTCGGGCATGACCGGCAAGATTGCTCTGAAAAAAGAAGAGTTTCAAGAAAAGCGCGAGGAGCATCGCGAGAAATACGAAGCGAAAAAAGAAGCCTTCAACGAAAAGTACGAAGTTCCCGTTTCCGAGCGTCCTTCTCTTGCTCGCCTGACCAAGGCCGATATTTTCAAATTGGTGGGTTTGGGATTGTTTTTTGTGCTTATGGCGGGCGTGTGCGTGCTTATCGCGCCGTGGATCGCCGAGCTATCCGAGCCTGACGGTTTGCAACGCGTAGTTGAAGATGTGCGCAACGCGGGCGTCGGCGGCGTGTTCATTTTGCTCGCCTTCCAATTCCTGCAAATTGTGGTGGCGTTCATTCCCGGTGAAATCGTGCAAATTGCGGCTGGCATGATGTATGGCCCGTGGATTGGTGCCCTCGTCGTGATTGTGGGCGCCGTGATTTCGAGCGCCTTCATTTTTGCGCTCGTGCATAAACTCGGCGCGCCGTTCGTTCGCGCGATGATTCCCGAGAAGTGGATGAGCAAACTCGAGCGCTTTGAGAATTCCGAAAAGCTCGACGTTATGGTGTTCGTTCTGTTCCTCATTCCCGGTTTGCCAAAAGACGTGTTTACCTATCTGGTTCCGCTTACGAATATGAGCATGCGCAACTTTGTGGTGCTCGCGAATATCGGGCGCATCCCGGGCGTGCTTATTAGCACGCTTGGCGCCGACAAACTTATCGAAGGGGATTACGGCCAAAGTGCCATTCTGTTTGGCATTGCGGCGGTTATCGGAATTCTTGCGATTTGGCAGCACGACCGTATTCTGCATGTCGCGGCAAAGCTTAGGCTTTCTAAGAAGAAGGACACTGGGCAGGAGAAATAAACGAATTCGGAAGATGCGTGGCGCGGTGCGGCGCACAAGGCCGGACTGCTACACTTGACGGGCTGGGTTGTCTAGCCCGTTTTTCGTTTTTGAAGAGGAGTGCGCGCTATGCGTTTAGTTTCATGGAATGTGAATGGCTTGCGGGCCGCGGTGAAGAAGGGTTTCGAGGATTCAGTGCTCGATTTGGACGCCGATGCGATTTGCCTCCAAGAAACGAAATTGCAAGAGGGCCAGATTGATCTCGATCTTCCTGGCTACCTGCAGTTTTGGAGCTATGCCGAGAAGAAGGGATACTCGGGCACTGCAATTTTTACGCGTCGCGAGCCGCTGCGCGCGCTTCACGGTTTGGGAGTGCCTGAACTTGATACCGAGGGGCGCCTCGTCGCGTTGGAATTCCCCGAGTTTTGGCTCGTTGATGTGTATACGCCGAACGCGCAAGATGGCTTGGCTCGTATAGACCATCGTATGGCCTGGGACGATGCGTTTCGTGATTTCTGCAAGGAGCTTGAGGCTGGCGTGATTCCTGCGGGCGTGCCCGTGCAGGCGCAGGGGGCGGGCGAGGGACATGTGTGCGTCGCCGAGCTTCCGCGCACGGGGGCCGATGAGATTGCGCATCCGAAGCCCGTGGTCATGTGCGGCGACTTCAATGTGGCGCATGAGGAAATCGACTTGAAGAACCCCAAGACGAACCGCGGCAATGCGGGCTTTTCCGATGAGGAGCGCGGCAAATTCACCGATTTGCTCGATGCGGGGTTTGTGGACACGTTCCGCACGCTGCATCCCGATTTGGAAGGTGCGTATTCGTGGTGGAGTTATCGCTTCAACGCGCGCAAGAACAATGCAGGTTGGCGCATTGACTACTTCTTGGTGAGCGAGGCTCTGCGAGCCTCGGTTGAGGATGCCGCCATTCATAACGAGGTTTTTGGCAGCGATCACTGTCCTGTGTCGCTCGATTTGAGGCTATAGAAATATTTTCAAAATAGGGCTTGACCGCGTTTTTGAAACTCGTATAATAATTACCCGCTGGTTCGACAACAGCCAGTTAAATGGGCGGTTAGCTCAGGGGGAGAGCACTACCTTGACACGGTAGGGGTCACAAGTTCAAATCTTGTATCGCCCACCATTTATATATGCGGACATGGCTCAGTTGGTAGAGCACCACCTTGCCAAGGTGGGGGTCGCGGGTTCGAGCCCCGTTGTCCGCTCCAGAAATCTTACAGCCGAGGCAAACGCTTCGGCTGTTTTCGTTTTCGAGTACGAATCGGGGCTCGAACCGATGAGGTGGAATTCCGTCAAGAAAACCGCCCAGTGCGCGGTTTTGTGCCAGCTGGCGTATAATCATGCAATTATGGATTTGCGAGCCTACAAAGAAACCTTGAACAGCCTGAAAACCCCCATGCAAGGGGTCTTCGTCGTTGTGCTGTGCACGGTGGCTTTTGTCGTGTGGCTTGGTGTGCTTGTCGTTATCACGAAGCTGTTGATGGGTTAGCGCGCTATGTGGCAGAAATTCTCATTCTATGACTTCCGCGTGATCGCGCACTATTTGGGCGTGCTCATGATGTTTCTTGCTGCTGCTGAATGCGTCCCGTTTGTTGTGGCCGTTGTGCTTGGCGAGTGGCAGCCGGCGTCGCATTATTTGTTCGGCGTGGGCGTCGCACTCATCGTCGGTTCGCTTTTGCGCCTTATTCTCCCCAGTCCTGGCAAACTCACGCCGAAGCAGGCTTTGGCCGTTACGGGCTTTGCATGGCTTGCGTTGGCCCTTTTGGGATGCATACCTTTATATATGTCGGGCCATTATGGCAGCATGCTCGATGCAGTGTTCGAGGGAATGAGCGCGTGGACCACGACGGGCTGTTCGTTGGTACAAGATATCGACCATATGTCGATCGCCGATAATACGTGGCGCTTCACCATGCAATGCATCGGCGGTCAAGGCGTTGTCGTTATCGCTTTGTCGCTGGGCTTGTTCGGGCGTGCGGTCGATTCGTCTTTGTATTCCTCCGAGGGCCGCAGCGAGCACGTTATTCCTAACATTATGCAAACGGCTCGCTTCATCGTGCGATTCTCGATGGCGACCATCGTCATTGGCACGATTCTGACCACGGCGGCGTGCCTCTTCATTGGCATGGCGCCCGTGCGCGCGTTCTTCAACGGTCTTTGGCTCGCTGTTGCTTCGTTCAATACGGGCGGCATGACCTCGATGTCGACGGGCATTATCTATTACCATTGCGCGCCGCTCGAGATCGTCATTATGGTGCTTATTCTTTTGGGCTCCATCAACTTCACTCTGCATAGCGAGGTATGGAAGGGACATATCGAGCATTTCTTCCGCGATATTGAGATTCGCACGCTTGTCGTGTGGCTGAGCGTGATTCTGGTTGCGTTCGTGGCGACGCTGTGCGCGGCGAAGGTCTACGACGACCTGCCGACGCTTTTGCGACGGGCCGCATTCACCGTTGTGGCGGCATTCTCTTCGACGGGCTTCCAAACTATTAGCGTGAACCAAATGACCACGGTGATTTCGAGCGGCGCTCTGCTCATCATCATCTTCTGCATGGCAGTTGGCGGCTCGGCCGGATCGACCACGGGTGGTATCAAGGTGCTGCGCATCGGTGTTCTGGTCAAGGAATTGGTCGCCTATATCAAAGATTTGCTCGCCCCGGCTTCGGCGCGACAGGTGGTTATGTATTACCACGTTGGCCGCCGTCCCCTTTCCCACGATTTGGTTCGCGCAAACCTCGTGGTGTTGCTGCTGTATGGCGTGGCATTTCTCATTACGACCATCGTTACGGTCACGTTCGGCTACGCCGCCGCGCCTTCTATGTTCGAATCGGTATCTATGGTGTCGAACATCGGCATGTCGTGCGGCATCATTCAGCCTGGCATGCCCGACCCGTTGAAGGTGCTCTATATCGTCGATATGTGGGCCGGCCGTCTTGAATACGTAACGCTCATCGCACTGCTGGTCTCCATTATCGCATCCATTCGCCCGAAAAGGAGGGTCCGTGCACGTTAGCGCAAACAAGCTATCGCGAACTGCTTTGGCTGCGGTTCTTGCTGCCGCTGTGGCCCTGGTGCCCGCAGGCGTTGCGTTTGCCGTCGATGGCGATGGCAGCTCGGCTGGATCGGTGTCGAATTCCGATTCAACTGCTACGGCCGACAAAAAGGATGTGTCCAAGGCGCGCGTCGATGCCGCTGCCGCCGACGCCGATGCCGCAAAGGGCGAAAGCAACAATGGGGAGGCGCCCAAGCCCGTCGACAACCCCGATAATTCGATTGATGACGGGCAAACCTCCGACAACTCGTTTCTCTATGATGCGTCCATCGCCGATTTGGCTGGCGCCGATTCGTACTACGACAAACAAACCGTGCAGGTGACGGGCGAGGTAGTGGGTGAAGCCATTGCTGTGACGGGCGATGCCGACCATGCGTGGATCGTGCTGCGCGACTCCGATACGGGCTCGACCGTTACTGTATTCGTGCGTCGCAGCGATTTGCGCAAGATCGACACCTATGGGACATACGGTACGACGGGAACCACTTTGCGCGTTCGGGGCATGTTCAATCTGGCATGTTCTCAGCATGAAGGCGAAAGTGACGTGCATGCTCAGGTGGTAAATGTGGTTTCGGCCGGCTATGAACATAAAGATGTCTTCAATGTCGAAGATTTCGCGCCCGGCGTCGTTGCTTTGGCTGTGGGCATCGTTTTGGCGCTCGTGTTTTGGCGCATGCGGGAAAGGTCGCGTTAATTAATGCTTATGCAAGGGACTGTGATCAAACTTGACCGCGGCTACCCGCTTGTCCGCTTGAACGACGGGCGTGAGCTTCGCTGCGAGCACGCAACGGCTTTGGTGAAGGGCGCCGACGTGCGCGCGACAACGGGCGATATCGTCGATGTGTCTGCGCCCGATGGCCACGATAAAGGCATCATCGAACGCGTGCATGATCGCAAGCGCGCTTTCGTGCGCAAAGATCCGACCGAGCGCATGGAGCAGCAGGTGCTTGCGGCGAATTTCGATACGGTTATCGTGGCTGAGCCTTTGGTGGGCATCAATGTGCGCCGGCTTGAGCGCGAGCTCGTTTTGGCCCATGAGAGTGGTGCGAGCGTTGCCGTCGTGCTTACCAAGGCCGATTTGGCGGAAACCGAAGTCGAGCTTGCTCAGGCACGCGATTTGGTTGAGAAAATCGCCCATGGCACGCCTGTTCTGGTAGTTTCTGCCGAAGACCTCCAAAGCGTTGAGGGGGTGCGCGCCCTGATTCCGGAAGGTCGCGTCGCCGTGCTGCTGGGAAAAAGCGGCGTCGGCAAATCGAGCTTGGTGAACCTGCTGGTCGGAAGCGATGTGCAGGCAACGGGCGCCGTTCGCGAGGGCGATGGCAAGGGTCGCCACACGACGGTTTCTCGCGAAATGATCGCGATTCCTGGCGCTGGCAGCGTTGTCGATATGCCGGGCGTGCGCGGTCTTGCCTTGTGGGATTCCGATGCGGGCATCGAAGCTGCATTCGTCGATGTGGAGCAGCTCGCCGAACAGTGTCGATTCCGCGATTGCCGACATGAAGCGGAGCCTGGATGTGCGGTGCGCGCTGCTGTGAAGTCGGGCGAGCTTCCCAAGGAGCGATATGACAGCTATCTTCGTTTGCGCGGCGAGGTTCGTGAGGCCAAAAAGCGCAATGAAGAGGCGAAGCGCATTCGTTCGCGCAAGGGTCATCCTCGTCGATGGAAGGGATAGAGCGCAGGTCGCTTTCGTGGCGTTCCTGTTCCTCCATCTTCAAATCTCTACTCATATGAGCAAAAATACACATGTTCGTCGTGTGAGTTGATGACGTTATCAGGCGTTTTCTAACATTCAACCCTAGAATGTTCCGCTATGGAAACTTTTGCTGAAATACTCCCGCATGCTTTCGAGCATGCATTCATCGACACCTTGAAGCTCGTGCCGTTCCTATTCGTGACCTATCTAGCCATGGAAGCGCTCGAACATTACGCGAGCTCGAAAAGCATCGCCGCTGTTCGTCGCGCTGGCACCGCAGGCCCCGTTATTGGCGCGCTTCTGGGCGTGGTGCCGCAGTGCGGCTTTTCCGCCGCTGCCGCGACGCTGTATTCCGCACGCGTTATTACTCTGGGCACGCTCTTTGCCGTATTTCTTTCTACGAGCGATGAAATGCTGCCCATCATGATTGCCGCGCAGGCCCCAGCGGGGTTCATTGCTGAGGTTCTCGCGATTAAGGCCCTTTGCGGCCTTATTGCTGGCTTTGCCATTGACGTGGTGCTGCGGCTTCGCCACCATGCTGTAGAAGCGATGCGTATCCGCGATTTGTGCGAGCGCGACCACTGCGGCTGCGACGATGAAGACGATGCGCCGTCCGCGCTTTCCGATGCATGCCAAAAGCATGAGGAAAGCGCCGCTAACCGCATTGACGATTGGGGTGCCGAGCATTCGAGCGAGGAAGAACGTGGGGCCGAACTTGCGTGCGCTTCCGACGAGCGACATGCCCGCGACCACGCCCACGGCTACGATCGCGGGCATGACCACAGCCGCGACCACGTCCATGCCCACAATAGCTCGCATGGCCATGCTCACGGCTTCGGTGCTATCGCGAAGAGCTCTTTAGTGCATACGTTGCAGGTCACGTTGTTCATATTCCTGGTTTCGCTTGCGCTTGAAATCGTTATCGACGGCGTTGGAGAAGACGCGCTCGCCTCGTTCATTTCCGCGAATTCAAACCTTTCCGTAGTGGTTTCGGCAATTGTGGGCCTTATTCCCAATTGCGCCGCGTCGGTCGTTCTTACCGAGCTGTATTTGGAGGGCGCCCTTTCCACGGGAGCCATGCTCGCTGGATTGTTGGTAAGCGCGGGCGTTGGCCTGCTTGTTTTGTTCCGCGCGAACCGTCCCATGCATGAGAATTTCCTTATTGTCGCGGGCTTGGTCGCATGTGGCGTGGTGTTCGGATTTATTGTCGGAGTATTTGGGATTGCGCTTTAGTCGAATTTTCGTCGAACTGCGTCTTTCGGCGAAATGATGTGGACAATTATTCGGAAGCTGTTTAGTATAATCGTTCAGTTGAAAGGGCGTTTCTGGCGTTCGTTATTGCATAGGGGGTTGCGATCGTTCGTCGGTCGTTAGTGGCTTTCGGCGTTCTTTTAGCATGTAAACAGTGTTGTTTCAATGCGGGGGTTTATTCAGAACCGCTCATACTATTGGAAAACTGTTTGCATGTAATAAGGTCTGTGTCGTCGCATGCTTCGGCGAGGCGCGGCATAGGGGAAATACTGGACGATGAAGGGAGGCCGGCTTCGTTGCGTGGCGAGACCGAATCCCAAGGAGTTCGCTTGAGCTCCGCCCAAAAAAGAATTCTAGGTTACATTTCGGCGGAAACGACGCTGTCCGACGGCGTGCGCTGCTCGAAAAAGGAACTCGCTAAACAGGCAGGCTGTAGCGTGCAAACCGTCGATAGGGCGATTTTCCGTTTGCGTAACCTTGGCCTTATCGAGGTCGAGGAGTGTCATGCCGAATCCGGCGCGCAAACAGCGAACCTTTATCGCGCCAAACGCTAGCACCACCTGGACTTTTTGCCTATAATTCGGCTTAATTGAAGATTTGCCTACCCTCATCCACGGGTGAGGGGCGAAAATGGCACCTGCATCGTTTCGTTAGGGGTCGCTCTTTGGTGGGCGACAGAAACGCTGCGGGTGCCATTTTGCTCAAGGGCGAATTCGTTTTGCGCCGCCCGCGCGGCGCGCAGGAATAAGGAGGCAACACTATGGCGAAACTCGATGCTGGCATGACGCGAGAGGCGGCATTCGATTTGCTGCAGGAGCACAACAAAGACGCGTTCCACATTGAACACGGCGAAACGGTTGAGGCGACCATGCGGTATTTCGCACGTGAATTCGATCCCGAGAATGAGGAGTTTTGGGGCATCGTTGGCCTTCTGCACGATCTCGACTGGGAAGAGCATGACGACGAACCCGAGATGCACACGCTGTATGCCACGCCGCTCATCGAAGCTGCCGGGGGGTCGCCCGAGCTCATTCGCGCGATTCAGAGCCACACGAGCGACTTCAATCCCGACTTGCCCAAGCCGGAGCTGCAGATGGAGAAGATCCTGTTCGCGACCGAGGAGCTTACGGGCCTCATTGGCGCGGCGGTCATTATGCGTCCCAGCAAGAGCGTGATGGACTTCGAGGTGAAATCGCTGAAGAAGAAGTTCAAGGACAAGCGCTTTGCTGCCGGCGTGAATCGCGATGTAATTCGTTCGGGCGCCGAGATGCTCGGTTGGGAGCTGGACGAGCTGTTCGACCGCACCATCAGGGCCATGCAGAGTTTCGCGCCCGATCGCGATACCTTCAAGCCTGCTGAATAATGAACAAGGCCGCCCGATGGGGCGGCCTTTCTGTTCCGTCGTTTTATTCTTCCACCGGCTGGCCCGAGAAATTGAGGCTTCCCGTGAGTGCGCGCGCTGCGGTTTCATCGAAATCGTCTTTATCGAAGGCTTCGATCGCGCTGAAGGCGATGGCTTTCGTGCCGTCGAAAATATCCCAGAAGCTTTGCGTGCTCACTTCGTGGGTATACGGGTTTTCCCAGGGGTGGCGCATGCGATTGTCGAAGTCGCTCACGCGTGTGGCATTGTCGCGGTGTGACATGGATTTATAGAACGAGAATTGCCTGTTTAAGACGCGCGTTTCAATGACGTTGAGCGCGCTTTGCATGGTTCCGTTCGGCGAGTAGAACAAGCGCTGCATTCGGCGGAAATCGTGCACGGCGGAAACGAACAGGTCGACGGGCGGGAATGTACGGTACGCCTTCATCGCGACGAAGGCGTACATTTTCCCAATGGTTTGCAGAGTGTGCTCGCTCGCGTGGAGCGCTTCTTCGAAGGGGCGGTAGGAGCGGATGGTACGCCCCAGTTTGCTGAACAGCACCATTTCGTCGTATTCTCGTTCGATTTCAGCATGGACTTCGTTTTCCTGGCTGCGGTTGAGTCCGTCGATGCCTGCGTCGCAAATGGCGTATTGCTGGCAATACACGAGCGGATGCATGGCTCGGTCGAGCGAATAGTGGCACAGAAAGCCCAGCGCATAGGCGCGACCCACGGGCAATTCGTGTTCCTCGAGCACCTGCAGGCTTTCCTTCATCGCGGCGATGAGTTTGCTGGGGGCGTCGTGGTGCATGGCGCTGCCCAGTCCGAAGAATTGTTTCATGCTCGGTGAAAGAACAAGGTAGAACAGCGGGTCGGGGCCTTGGTTGCCCAGCAAGAACGCATCTTTCTCGTCGATCGATTTGCCGATGACGTGGGAATGCGCGGCATAGACGTCTTGGCCGAAGAAATCGTGGGTAAGAATTGCAGGCATAATGCCTCCCTCTCGGAAGTATGGCGCGGGGCGTTTTACGGCGAATTGACGTTAAGCCGCCAATGCGCGCGTCCCAGTGTAGACCCCATGATATACAATCGTTTGAGCGTTTTTTCCGCAGCGCCCAGAACTTTACGTAAGTTGTTATTTTGGGCGTCCCTCCCACGAAAAAAAAGGAAGCACGCATGTCCGCAATAAAATTGACGAAGCGCGAGAAGAGCTGGATTGTCTACGACGTTGGCAACTCGGCATTCGTGCTGCTGGCGTCGACCCTTATCCCCATTTACTTCTCGGCGATTGCCGACCCCGGCAGCTCTGTTGTAGTGGCCTGGGGCTATGCAACCACGGTGGCGTCGCTTTTGCTCGCGTTGCTCATGCCGTTTTTGGGTAGCATCGCCGACTTGAAGGGCAACAAGAAACGCTTGCTCGTGGGCTCCATTGGCACGGGCGCCGTGCTGCTCGCATGCATGGGCATTCCTGGCAACGCGATGGTGTTCTTAGTGATGTACGTGGTGGCGACCATCATGCTTAACGCGTCGCTTGTGTTCTACGATGCATTCCTTATTGACGCGACCGATTCTGAAGACCGTTACGATGAGGTATCTTCACAGGGCTATGCATGGGGCTACATTGGTTCGTGCGTGCCCTTCATCATTTGCCTCGTGCTCGTGCTATTTGGCGAGAACTTCGGCCTCGGCCAGCTCGACGCCATTCGCATTTCCTTTGTGATTACCGCTGTGTGGTGGGTCGTTTTCAGCGTGCCCGTGCTGAAGAACGTGCACCAGACGCATTACAAGGAGCGCACCGAGCACCTGTTCCGCGACGCGCTCGTGGGCTTGTGGGCCACGGCGAAGCGCATTTTCGCCGACAAGCGCGTGTTCATGTTCATGCTCGCGTTCTTCTTCTATATCGATGGCGTGCATACCATTATCACGATGTCGACGAGTTACGGTACCGATCTGGGCATCGGCTCCACCCAGCTCGTGCTTGCGCTGTTGGTCACGCAGTTCGTGGCGTTCCCCTCGGCTATCGCGTATGGCCGCCTGGCGGGCAAATTCGGCACGAAGCGCATGCTGCTCATCGCGATTTTCGCGTATTTCTGCATCACGTTGTTCGCGGCGTTTTTCCTGCGTTCCGCCGCGGAGTTCTGGGTGCTTGCCGTGTGCGTCGGTTTGTTCCAGGGCGGCATCCAGGCCCTTTCGCGCAGCGAGTTTGGCAAGCTCATTCCGAAGGAACATGCCAACGAGTACTACGGCTTCTTCGATATTTTCGGCAAGTACGCAACGGTGCTTGGCACGCTGCTCGTGAGCGTGTTTACCCAGATTACGGGCAATTCCTCTATCGGCGTGCTCAGCATTGCCGTGCTGTTCATCGTCGGTTTCGTTCTTATGACGAAAGTTCCCGAGAAGTAGGCTTTGCGCCGCGTGCGCGGCGTATGCAACTTACGAAAACATAACGCTCGTTTAACAGGTGGGCGGCGGCTTAGGGCCGTCGCCCTTTTTCGTTATAGTATGGCCCCAGCACATATTTCGGGCGTCGCGAATAGACGCGATACGCCGTTTTGAAAAAGGAGAGAGGTTATGGCTGAAGAGGCGAAGAATTCGGCGGCTGCGCATGCTGCTGAAATTGAGGCGCTCAAGCGTCAAATCGAAGAAATGAACAAGCGCCTCGAGGAGCTTTCCGCGGCCACGAACGCGGGCGCGCCTGCCGAGGGCGATTCTTCTGCTTTGGCTGCTTCGGCCGAGGTTGCCGAGGTCGTCGAACCCGCGATTTCATCCGAGGCGCCCGTTGCCGATTCGGGTATGACGGGGTCTTTCGTTGCTGAAACCAACGCCTCCGCGGTCGAAGCGGTTCCCGCCCCCGTCTCCAACGTGTCGACTGCCGCGCCAGAGGCTTTTGAGGCTTTCCCGAATACCCCGCCGATTGAGAAGGTCGTCGATGACGACGGCAAGCCGGTCGATCCCGCCTATGTTGCTGCGGCCGTTGCCGATTTCATGCCCACGTCGCAGCCTCCCAAGCCGGCGCCTCCTGTCTTCAATGGCGCTCCCTATGGGCAGCAAGGTGCGGCGTCGCAACAGCCTACCGGCCAGCCGCAGCAACCCTATGCGCAGTCTGGTTATGCCGCTCAGCAACCTTATGCTCAGCAGCCGGGTCAAGCAGCATACTATTCGCAAAACAATGGCTATTATGCGTCGAGCCAAGGCGCCTATCAGGTTCCCTACCAGCAGCCGCTCGTGCATACGAAAGACCATGTTGCCGCAGGCCTGCTTGCGATTTTCTTGGGCGTGTTCGGCGTGCATAAGTTTTATCTGGGCTATCACACCACGGGTTTCATTATGTTGGGCGTGACTATTTTGGGCAGCCTGCTCACGATCGGCATTGCGGCGGGCGTGGTATGGCTCATTGGCGTTATCGAGGGCATAATTTACCTTACGAAGAGCCAGTCGGAATTCGAGCAGCTGTACGTATTCAATAAACGTGAGATGTTTTAGCATTAGCCAGGTAAAACATCGAATGACATGCCGAATGCGGCGGCCGTTGCAAGCACTGCGATGATTACAACGAAGGCGATAAGAAGGGCGCGTTTGCCAGCGCTCTTCTTTTTTTGGCCTTCGGCGTAATGGACCGATTCCGCAGAGGCGGGCTTGGTGCCATTAATGGGTGCGGGGGCGACGAACTCGGTAATGTCGGGGCTTTTCGCCTCAAAAGGCGTGGGGTCGCAGAATTGAGCGGGGTTGGCATCGGGATAGAGAGCTGCAAGCGCGGCGATTTCGTCAGATTTTTCCTGCTCGAGGGCCGCTTTTTCGGCGCCGAATCCGGGGAGTATCGTCGTTTTGTCCGACGGTGCGGCAAGGGGAATCACGGTCGTCTTGCTGGACGATGTGGCAAGGGGAATCACGGTCGTCTCGTTCGACGAGCTGTTCGGGGCGTCGAGCTCGGCCGAGTTCGATCCCTGAGCTTCTTCAATCTCGTCGTGATCGTTTTCGTCGGCGGATTCCGATATGCCGTGTGCTTGCTCGCTGGATTGGTCTTCCGCTGATGTTTCGTCTGGGCCGCTTTCGTTGGCCGTCGCGAACGCGTCGTGGGCATCTTCGATGAGGCCGTCTTCAATGACAAGCTCTGGTGTGTCGGGGTTTTTCTCGCTGGAGTTGGTTGTGGGGGCCTCTTGAATTTCGATGTCGAATCCTTCTTCGTCGATGCTTCCGCTGTTGGCGGCAACGATATTTTCTGCATTGTCGGCGGGTTCGACTTTCTTTCCGCACATGAAGCAGAATCGTGCTTCGTCGGGGAGTTTTGTGCCGCAATAAACGCAAAACATCGCATAACTCCTTCGCAATGAATTTTCTAGGCCCATGGGTCCTTTCGTGAATGAACCCATTGTAGTGCGCTCGGCTTTCGCTCGCTGAAAAGTCGCGAAAAGCGCAGCGACGAAAAGAGAGCCCCCTGTTTCGTCGCATTGTCGTTGTGGGCCTATTCGCGCGCGATAAATAGGGCGAGCTTATGGATAAAGGCGAATTCGTCTCGCTTTGCGATTAGAAGGGCGCATTTGGTGCACGTGCTGCGACCTTCGACTATATTAAGGACATATCGTTATGCGTCGCTGATGGGGCGGCGTTTTGGAATGGAGGAAGCATGCTGAGTGATTCCGAAAAAGCTCTTGCGGAAATGATGGCCGCGCAATTCATGGACAAGGGTGGCGCTGCTGCCGTCGAACCCGCGGAAGGCACGGTGAAAATCACGTTCTTCGAAAAGGGCAACACCGTCGATAGCTCCATTGAGGGCATTGCTTCGCGCATGCAGTTCGATGGCTGTTTCGCGATTGACGAATATATGATTCAGCGTAAAGACGGCACGCCGGTCGACGCTGGCTTTGGCGCCGACTTCAACGACGCGGGCGGTCCGGTGGCGTCGTGGGTATGGTTCTCGCGCCCCGTGAACGGTCCAGTGAGGGCAAAATTCGAAGAGCGTTTCAATGGCACGTTCGACGAAGAGGGCCTGCGCATGGACATTCCTACGGATGATTTCCTCGCCTTCGCCGATTCGGGGGCATGGAACGCATTCGCGGTGGAAGACGACGAAGACGATCAGGTTTTGTTCGAATAAACGCAGCCTTCTCGTTGAATAAGGCTTAAAAAGCCCGGGATGAAGATTCATTCCGGGCTTTTTGCGTTCGAGATGCAGATCGATGGAGCGCATGACGAAATGCAGGTTTGGCGTTGGAGCGCGGCTTAATGCTGGCGCGGAGTTTTGCATCTGCGACGCGGCTTGGTGCGGGCGCGCAAAAGGACGCGAATTCGGTGCGGGTGCGCGTCCTTCGTAGCTTATTATGTTTGCAACCGCTTTGCTTTGCGACGTTTATGGATAAGGGCGCCCGCCAGCACGACAAACGCGGCGAAGCAGGCCAGCGCAGCAGCAGCTACGTAAGGGAACACGGCCCGATAACCGATTTTTCCTTCCTTGGGATTCGCGATAATCTGAAATGTCGCGTGCGTGTCGCCAGCGCAATTGCCGATGCCCTTCACCATGAGCGTCGCTGTGCCTTCGTTCACGTTTTCGGAATAAGACACCTCGTAATCGACGCCCTTTACAAGGGTGCGCCCGTCGAGCTTCACGACGGGGTCGGGCTCAATGGGATAGCTTGTGCGTACATGGTCGGGAATCATGTCGATGGTTGCGTTCGCCAAGTCGGCCGGAAGAATCACGAAACCCGTTTCCACGGTGCCCGTATAGTCGCCTGCGCCGGTGATGGTTACGTGCACGGTGCCGGGTTCGACCAGGTCGCCATCAAATTGCACGTTGAAATCGACGCCCTCGCGAAGTGACGTCTCGGTTTTCTTGCCATCTTTGACCGAGTCAATGCGCAGAGTGACTGTGGGGCGCTTTTCGGTGCCGTCATACATCATATCTTGCAGGCCCTGAACGCGGGCAGTGGCGATATCGGTCGCTTCGAGGGCTTCGAGGGTCTTTTTCGCCTGGTCGTACGTTGAAAGTGCGGGGCCAAGCTCTCCGCGTATAGAATCGGCAGCGGCGGAGATGGCGTTGCGGGAAGTTGTGGCGTCATCGCCTTCGGCGTCGTCGGCAAAGGCCGCGGGGGTGAACATGGTGGTGCTCAACACGAGCGCGCATGCGGCACCGGCAAGGGCGCGGGCGGGTTGTGGCATGGTCACCTCCTTAAGAATTCTGCAAGTATTCAGTGCGATTGATTATAGCCTGCCTATGAGAGTTCATCATGGTAAGCTGTGCGGGCATCACGAGAAGTTCCAAGGGGGAATGGTATGCATACATTCAATACGCGCGGCACGTGCTCGCGCCAAATCAATTTCGACATCGTCGACGGCAATGTGCACAACGTGAGCTTCGTCGGCGGCTGCGACGGCAATCTGAAGGCTATCTCAAAGCTCATCGAGGGCAAGTCCGTCGACTGGGTTGTTTCTGTTCTTGAGGGCAATACCTGCGGTCGTCGCACCACGAGCTGCGCCGATCAGCTGACACAGGCCCTGAAGGCTGCCGAAGCGGGCGAAATCTAATCGGAACGCATTCGTCGTTTCATCAAAGGAGGGGAGTGAGCACCGGGCTCGCTCCCCTCCATCCTTTTCCGTGCCTGTTAAACGCTACGAGCATTTAACAGGTCGCAAGTTACGATGCGCGCCGCTTCCGCGACTAGAGCGCTGAAAAGGCCGTGAAGTTTTTCAGGCGCACGTCGGCGAGGGCTTGGCATGCTTTCGCATCGCCTGCGCTGGCCGGTTCGTCGATGAGCATCACGGGGAAGGCGGCCGCATGCGCCGTTTCGATAGCGTGCAGCGAATCTTCGAACACAAACGTGGTTTCGCGCGGGGTGCCAAGGTGCGAAAGCGCCAGCTCGAAAATGTCGGGCTCGGTTTTGCTTGCGCCCACTTCAGTGCAGGTGAACAACGCCGAGAAATATTTAAGAATATCGAGTCGTTCGAGGGCCGCAAGCGCGCAGTCGCGACGCGTGGCGGTTGCGACGCACATGGCGACACCCGCGTTGCTCAGCGCCTCGAGCATGTCGACAACGCTCGGCTTGCATTGGATGCAATCGCGGTAGGCGAATTCAATGCCGCTCATCACTCCCGTGCAAATTTCTTCAATCGATTGCTCTAGGCCGTAAGTTTCCTTCATGTAATGCGCCGATCCCTCCATGGTAAGGCGCTTGAAGTGATAGCGAATATCTGGCTCGGGCGTTTTGCCGAGTGAGCGAAGGTAGCGCTCGCCCAAGTCGTCCCACCAGGGCATAGAATCGAGCAAAGTTCCGTCCAAATCGAAAATCGCGCCATGAACGCACTGTGGGGCGCTTGGCCACACGATGCCGTGCGCCGTCTCGATGACGGTTTCATTTGCGAGTTCCGCCGCTGCCGCCGACGTGTTCGCCCCAATGAAGTCGAGGGTAGAAATGCTGCCCAAGTTCGCTCCTTACATAATGGACGTAGCCGCAATAACAATAAAGCAGGTGAGCAGGCCCGATACCGCAATGGCCACGCCGCTCATGGCTCCTTCGAGTTTGCCCATTTCCAGGGCCTTCGCCGTGCCTACCGCGTGGCTGCACGTGCCAATGGCCACGCCCTGGGCCACCTTGTTCTTAATGTGGAACAGATTGGCCAGCATAGGCGAGAAGATGGCGCCCATAACGCCCGTGGTCATGACGGCCGCCATGGTGATAGACGCCGTTCCGCCCAGCTCTCCGGTCACGGCAAGCGCGATGGGAGCGGTGGTCGATTTCGGCAGTGTGGAAAGCGCCACTTGGTCGCCCAGGCCGAACAGCTCGCACAGTCCGTATGCGCTCACCATGGAAACGGTGGATCCTACCAAGCATCCTATGAAAATCGGCAGGAAATTGCTCTGCAGAATCTTGCGTTGCTGGTAAATGGAGAACGCCAACACAGCAGTGGCGGGGCCGAGCATGGACGAAATGAGCGTTGCTCCCTTTTCGTACGAATCGAGGGGGATGTTGAATACGGTAAGGCCGATCATGATGATGGCCACCGTGACGAGCAGGGGGTTGAGGAGCGGGGAATTCGTTTTGCGGTTAAGCCACACGGCGAACGCGAACACGCCAACGCTCAGCGCCAGGCTTCCGCCTGCTTCAAGAACCGATGCGAAATCCATGGCTATTCTCCTTCGGTTTCGGTCGTGAACACGCCACGTAGATGGACGTCTTTGCCGGCACGTTTGCCTGCAATGTATTTCTGCAAGCGTCCAACAAGAATTACCGTGAGCGCCGTGGAGAGGAACACGAGCACGGTGGTGATGATGCACACGAGTGCGAACCAGCCGATGCGGTCGCCGATCATGGGGAGGCATCTTAGAATCGTGACGCCCGCAGGAATGAAGAATACAGGCATGTATTTCAGCAGGAAGCTTGATACGAGTTCGATTTTGCTCTCGTCGATCATGCCTGAGATAAGCAGCGAGAGCAGAATACCCATGCTGCAGATGTTCGCAGGAACCTCGACGGGCAAATGGACCGAAACCGCTTCGCCGATGTAGCAAACGCCGGCAAGGAAGGCCAGCTGAATGAAGAAAAGCGTAAGTCGCTTGCTGTGGAATTTGATGCGTTCTCGCATGGGTGGGTCATCTCCAGGCTTTCGGTAAAAGGGGTCGCCATCGTACACCTGCATGGAGCTGCTCCTGGAAATGTGAAAAAACGTCCATGGCACTTTGGCAGCATCTTCACGTTTTGCAAAGTGGCCTTCAAAAGTTGAATTTCATTTTTGACCTGCGCTTTGCGTGGGTTTTACGTTCATACGGCATGATGATTCCAGCGAATTGGACTTTTCCCGCGCTCGTCGAAAGGGGTTTGATTCTTTCGCGAAACTCTCGCGGCGAGCATGCGATAGGAGCTTTTGCGTTTGCGGAAAGGGGTCTGTCATGGAGCTCGCGATTTTGCTTGTGGCGCTTGTGGTAACGCTCGTCGTGTGCTTTGCGGCGCTTCGTTTGCTTGCCTATGAATTTGATTGCGTGTGCGGTCCGAGCGCCAATGGGCGTCAGCGTGCGCAGCGCGTACGTCAGGAATTGGTTGATTTGAGCTGACGAGCTGTTCGACCCGGGCTAATGAATTTGTCGGACCAGACTGACCAGGTCGACAGAGCCGACGGGTTGGCGGGACTGCGGCGGGCCTGTCCCCTGCTGACCGGAAGCTGCTTTTGCAAATGGAGGTGGTTTTGACCACCAAATCGTTCTTCGTGGTCAAAAGCGTCACCATTCGCAATGAGGCCATTCGATTGGCGCCCGTCGATGCTCGCCGATGTTCGCGATGCTTGCTATGGGGCGCGATAGCCGTTTTCGCGGTGGCGTTGTCGTCCTCTTCTGTTTTGCGCGCGTCGTCGCTATACAATGGTGCAGATTAAAAAACGCTGCAGTAAACGCTGCCGATCAAGTGGCACTCGAAGGAGCGATTATGGAAGAAGACGTGTGCGCGGCAAGCTTCGATGAAGCGGCCGGATTGCCTGAATTGCTCGGCATCGAGCTGGTGAGCGATGGCTGGATTAAGAAATATATTCTGACGTATCGCTTGCCGAATGGGCGCGAGCTGAAATATGACGTGGTTTCGCGCAAGGGCCTTGAGGAATATCGCAGCGAAATCGAGACGCTGGGAACCGTTGCGCCCCAGGTTGATGCGGTGTGCATTGTGGGCCATACGGCGAACGATGAATTCCTGCTCATTCGCGAATTCCGTTTCCCCATGAATCGCATGTGCGTGGCGTTTCCCGCTGGTTTGCGCGAGCCTGGCGAGGACATCGTGGAATGCGCGGCCCGCGAGCTGCGCGAAGAAACCGGCTTCGATTTGGTACGCGACGAGTGCGGCCAGCCGGTGAGCGCACGTGCATGCGTGCAGCCTGGTTTTTCGTCGCTCGGCATGGGCGACGAGAGCATCGCCATGGTATTTGCCGAGGTGGAACGCGTGGCTGAACCACGCAGCGAGTCAACCGAATTCATCGAATCGCTCCTTCTTCCGCGTGGCGAGGTGCCGGCGTTTCTGAGCGAGAACCGCGATCCGCTTTCTATTCGTTGCCAGCTGGTGCTTGAGATGGTGGCTCAGCCGCCGTTCGAATTTGGCGTGAAGGCGGGTGCGTAAGTGGCGCAAAACGAGCAGTTTCAAAACTCATCGCGCGATAAACGTGGTGCGCGTGATGGTCAAGGTGGCCAAGAAGCTCGTCGCTCGAGCGCACGAGGCGATTTCCGGGGGCGAGATTCGCGTAAAAGCGGGCCAAGCGGTCGCGGTGCGTCCCGTGGCAATGGAGGGTCCCGCGGTGAACGGGGATTTCGTGGCAATGGCCGACCCCATAACGATTGGGGGTCCCGTGGCGATGGTGCGTCCCGCAGCGCTCGCGGCGATGTTGAGCTGGCGGCCACGGAGCCCGCTTTCGAACCGTTGCCTGCGCAGTATCCCCTTATGGTGGGCAACATCGACGGTGGGCGCAAAGTCGAGGTGCTGTGTCGCGACAAGGGCGCTGATCAGTTCGCGGCGCGTCTTCGCAAAGTGGCGAAAGACCGCCGCAAGTGGGCGCGCGACAACGACATTTCGTGCTATCGCGTTTACGATGCCGACCTGCCAGATTTCGCTGTGGCTATCGACCGATATGATGGCGTATGGAAAAGCGAAGGCGAGAGTTGCCTGGTCATAGCCGAGTATCAGGCGCCGAAATCAATCGACGCGGCGAAGGCTGCCGCCCGTCTGGACGATGCGGTGGAAATCGCTTCGGCAACGCTCGGCATTCCTCGCGAGCGCGTGTTCTTGAAGACGCGCCGTCGCGAAAAGGGCGGCGGGCAATATACCGACCAGCAAAAAGAGGGGCATGTGCTCTATACGCAGGAATCGGGCAATGTGTTCGAGTGCGACCTGGGTTCGTATTTGGATACGGGCATTTTCCTCGATCATCGCGTGACGCGCGAAATGGTCGGAAGCATGGCCGAGGGCAAGTCGTTTTTGAACCTGTTCTCGTACACGGGCACCTGCACGGTTCATGCGGCGGTGGGCGGCGCAAAATCGACGCTTACGGTCGATTTATCGCAGACCTATTTGTCGTGGGCGCATCGCAATATGGAATTGAACGGCTGCGATGGCCCCGAGCATGGCTTCGTGCGCGCCGATGTGCTGCAGTGGATTGAACGTGAGGCGCGTGGGTGGCGCCGCTTCGATTTGATTTTCGTGGACCCGCCTACGTTTTCGAATTCGAAGGCCATGGGCAAAAACACTTGGAGCGTCCAGCGCGATCACGTGAAGCTGCTGACGAATGTGGTGCGCTTGCTCGAACGCGACGGCGTAGCGGTGTTCAGCTGCAACCTGCGCAATTTCAAGCCTGATGTTGAAGCGCTTGCCGAGGCGGGCGTGGCAATTGAGGATATTACGCCGCAGACCATTCCGCACGATTTCGAGCGCAATGCCAAAATCCATTGCTGCTATTTGGTGCGCAAGGCCTAGGCGGAAGAAGGCGGACTGGCCTGCGCTCGACTTCTTTCCACAGAAAACGGAAGTTGCTTATTGATGCAATGTGACGGTTGCACGAAAATGACGCCGATGAAGGCAGCTGACGTTGTTGGTGCGAACAATATTTTTTTTGAATGCGGAAGGGGAATCGGAATGGTTGACGAGAAACTGATCGAGAAGATGTGGTGCAACGTTCCTGAAGCGCCCGAGTTCCGAGAGAATATTGAGATTGTCGAGGTAAGCGAGCCTGGGTATGTGCATTTCACGATGGACATTCCCGAAAGCCTGGGCAATTATCGCGGCGGTATCCATGGCGGCACGGGCTATTTCATTGGAGAAATCGGCTGCGGGTTCGCGACGTATTCGTTTGGCGTGAACAACGTGTGCAATTCCGCGAGCATCAATTTCTTCAAAGCGGTGCCGTGCTGCAAGGTCGACGTGACGACCGAGCCTTTGCATAAGGGCCGCTCGACGGCCGTGATTCGCGTGACCACGCGCGAGGCGGCGACGGGCAAACTGCTGTTCCAGTCGACGCACAATATGTTCCTCATGGGGCCGATTGAATAACGTGTCGAAACGGCGATGCGACGGTCGCTTTGGGCGAGCGCCGTTTGCGCTCGATTCACGCGTTCGACGGCTGCTTGGTGCTGCGTTGCAAGGCTTTTCGCGGCGTGGTCGTTTGGATGGGACAGTAGGGGCGCCTATTCGGTTCGCGGGGTGTTGTTTCTGGGGTCGCTTTGAGCCAGCCGTCTGCTTGCTTTTCGCAATTCCCATTTTGCGAGCTATCCGTCTTTGACGCAGCCGCCCTCAACCGCCCGCTGGACGCGATGTATATATTGGAAAAAAGCGCTGGATGCGTATGCTGCATCCAGCGCTTTTCTTGTTGGCTCGCGTTGGCCCTCGGTTTATGCGGACCTGCGTTGTCCTATGTCGCCTTGTGCGTTTGCGCGCGAAGATCTTCGTCGGCATCGCTTCTAGCGAATGGTGATGCCTTCGGGCAAATCGATTGCGCGGAAGTCGAATTCGTCGTCTTCCTGTTCCTCGGCGGGCGCGACGACCTCCTCAACGACGAGCGCGGGTTGGCCGAACGCCTCGTCGAACGCATCAAAGCTTGCGCGCGGCACGGCGAACACGATGGTTTTGATGGCGCCAGGGTGAGCGGCGATCCATTGCTGGAAAAGCTCGATGACTTGGGTGGGCTGGAAGCCTTGGCGTCCGCATGCGTAGGCGTTCACGATGAGCGTTTCGATTTCGTTGGCCGCGGCGATGTTCAGCATGGTTTCGATGCGGGCCGCCAGGCAATCGAGGCATTCGCGTTCGGAGCGATGGTTTTCCAGGGCGCGCTCGCGGTTGGGCTCGGGCACGGCAATGACGTTCGCCTCGCGAATTTCGCCTTCGCGAATGAAAACGACGTTCGGCAGGTACATCGCGCGGCTCGTGAGCAGCATGCCGCACATGTAGCTGCGGTTTTGGTCGTGGTAGGTCGATTTCATACCGCACAGAACAGGGTAGAGGTTGCTTTCCGAGCACAAGATTTGCTCGGGGCCGAAGGAGCCGTCCTCGTAGGCGCCGCCGGGGCGCGTGTAAGAAACGGGGTCGACGATGGCGGTTTTGCCCTGTGCCCGGCGAAGCGCGGTAGTGGTGAAATCGCTGGTCACCTGGGTTTCGGTTGCCTCGGCGGTGGGCTCGGGCAACTCGAGCGCGAGCGCGTCGCCGTCTTCGTAGACAACGGCGGCATCGATGGTCGCCTGGGTTTCTTTGGCGAATGCGCCTTTCATAAGAGCCAAATGCTTGCTTGCTTCAGCGCGGCGCTCGTCGCGAGTGGGCATGATTTCCTCCCTTGGTCGGAATTTTTTCGCCGTCGATTGTAGTTGAATGCGCGCCGCACAACAACGCAGCCCAGCCGCATGTCGCGCAATTGCAATGTTGGGAGTCAATAGCTTCTAAAAAGTACCTACATTGAAATAGAAGCAAGCTTTTTAAACGAATGCTAGTAACTAAAAGATATATAAGTATATAAAAGTTTCTCATATAGAATCGACCAGTCGCGCCTCTGGAATCTGGCGGGCGTAACGCTCCCGCAGCGCGATGGCGACAGGGCGCTGTGGGCTAAGCGTGCGTTCCAAACGCAAAAGCTGACTTCTCTACTCCTACCTGCGTTTTCTTCAAGGGGTTCGTAAATACGGCCCTCTTTTTGCGTATCGCGTCGCACATGCGAATCTTCCGGCGTCAGGGCTTTCTTTGTAGGAAATGAAAGTAGGTCGCGGCCCATTTTGGCCATTTTCGTCGCGAAATGGCACTTCCGCAGAAACAAAAGGGATCGAATAATCAAGGTAATTATCTTTGGGCGAAAGGAGCCGTGCATGAAAGTAGGAAGGGTCAAGCAATGGGCGCATAAGGCGGGAAGCATGAAGGAGGCCACACCATGAAGCGATTGAAAATGGCGATTGCGGCGCTGCTCGCATTCGCACTGCTTCCCTTGATTGGGAGCACGGCTTTGGCCGACGAATCGAGCGCGTCGTCGCGCGCGGAACAGATTCGCGCGGCAGCAAACATTGAGACAATCGCCGACGCATCGACGATGGGCGATTGGTCTGGCGTCGTCGAAAATACGACCCAAAATATCGGTCGTATTTGGACCGACAAAACGGTATCGACTAACGATATCGGCATTTCAGGCGCCATGAGCGCTACGGTTTCTAAGGGCGATTCCGATTTCATCACGGCGCTTTCGGTGCTTTCTTCTACATCGAACATCGCGTCGACGTCGACCACGCCGCTCGACATCGTGCTTGTGCTCGACGCATCGGGATCTATGGATGACGACATGACCGGCGGAAAACGCATCGATGCGCTGAAGAATGCCGCAAACGCGTTTATCGACGAGATTGCAACGCAAAATGCGAGCATTTCCGACGCATCGAAGCAGCATCAGGTTTCTATCGTGAAGTTCGCCGGCGAGAAGTCAAATAAGGTTGGCAACGACACGTATCGCGAGGGTAGGTACACATACAACTACAGCCAGGTCATGAAAAACATGACGGCGTGCAGCGAAACGACGAAGAGCTCGTTTAAAGACACCATCAACGCCATTAAACCGGCGGGCGCTACGAATGCGGCTGCTGGCATGGAGCTTGCGCAGGGTCAAATCTCCAAGCGTTCCGATGCAAAAAAGATTGTGATTTTCTTTACCGATGGTACGCCGACGACTCAAAGTGAATTCTCGAATGGGGTTGCCTCTGACGCCATTGCCGCCGCGAAAACCATGAAAGACGCGGGCGCCTCGGTGTATACCATCGGCATTTTTGATGGCGCGAACCCGAGCGCCGATGTGAATGCAACCACCAACGAAAACAAGTTCATGCAGGCGGCTTCGAGCAACTATCCTGCAGCTGCCTATACCTATACACAATACTGGTTGAGTGGCGAGTGGAAGTGGAGCTTCGGCAATCGCGCTGAAGGGTCCGACTTCTATAAGTCTGCTTCGAGTGCCAGCGAGCTCTCGAAAATCTTCGAAGACATCTCGAAGGAAATCGTGAAGGGCGCGGGCTATCCTACCGACGCTCGCGAGGGCTTTGAGATGAGCGATGGCTACATCACGTTCGACGACTCGCTGGGTTCGTACATGCAGGTTGACGCATTCAAAGCAATCGTGGTGAACAACCATGTGTTTGGCGACGTGACGAAAACCACGACCGATACCGCCGACACCTACACATTTGCAGGCACGACCGAACTGAACGGCAAAACTGCGAGCCTGGGCAATATCGTGATCACCGTGACGAAATCGAGCGATGTGGCCACAGGCGATAAGGTTCAGGTGAAAGTTCCCGCGGGCCTTATTCCGCTGCGCAACTTCAATGTGAACGAAACTGCGGGCACTATGACGGTAAGCGATACGTATCCGCTGCGCGTTTTCTTCACGTCGAGCATTAAGCCCGATGCGCTTGCGCTTGTCGCGAACCCCGATGAGGCCATGGCGAAATACATCGCGACCAACACCGAAAACGGCAAGGTGAATTTCTACGCGAATGCGTTCACCCCGGGTGCCGCGCTGGGCGATACTGTTTCGCACTTCAATCCTTCTAAGGGCAATGCGTATTACTACTTCACGAGCGATACGCCCATTTATTCTGATGAAGCGTGCACACAGCCTGCGACTCGCGGCGCGATCGAGGCGGGTGGAACGCATTACTACCAGAATCATTTCTTTGCGATGGGCGAAGGCGGCGCTGCCGTTTCTCAAACGGAAGTCGTGAGCTTCCCATCTGGCACGGCCGAGCAATTTTCGGGCGCTCTTGCGTACGACGCCAGCGGTAATGCCTATTTCAAGGCCGGCACGGCACGTTTGGCATATATCGATGAACTCGCGAAGTCGAAGGCGGAAAATATCACCGGCACGGCGACTGACGTGCTGAACCCGAAGTGGAACAGCGAGACATCGACCTCGGCTGCGACGACGGTTATTCCGCATTTGGGCAACAACGGCAAGCTGTCGGTTGAAATTCCGGGAACGCTGGCGGTTTCGAAGACGCTCGATATGCCCGAGGGTTTCGATGCAGCCGCTTATTCCGACAAGTCATTTGATTTCGAGCTCACGGTAGAGGCCGCGGCGGGTAAAACGCTGCATGCCGAAGTGAAGAACGCCGCAGGAGACGTGTGCGGCGACCCGTTTGAGCTGACGTTTGACAAGAATGGAAAGGCAACGCATTCGATCAAAGCCGATGAAACGCTGTACGTGTATGGCGTTGCTCCGAATGCCGCCTATTCGGTTGAGGAGTTGCTGAATGTGCCTGCCGACGATGTCTCGCTGACGCATGCGAATCCCGGTTTCTTGCAGTCGTCTCCGACTGATGCCGAAGGCAAGGCGATTGCCGCGACGGGCACGGTTGCAGCGGGCGAGGTTGCGAAGGCCAAGTTCGTGAACACGTATGCTGCGCAGGGTACGCTGAAAGGCGAAATTGCGCTTGCGGGCGCGAAGACCCTCAACGGCCGCGCTTGGCTGCCCAGCGACAAATTCACGTTCGTCCTGAAAGATGCCAACACGTCTGTGGCCGCTCCAATGCCCGAGGGCGCAAGCGATGGCGTGGCGCGTCTTGAGGTAACGCGGCCCGAAGGCACGCCGGCGGGCACGCAGGTTGGTTTCCACTTCGGCGACATCGTGTACACGCAGCCGGGCACATATATCTACCAGATTTACGAATCGGAAGAAAACAGTACCGTTAATCCAGGCGTCTCCATGTCGCAAGCTTTGTACGAGGTGAAAGTTGTTGTCGCCGACAAGCATGATGGCATGCTTTCGGTCGAATCGGTTATGACGAAGCTCGCGGGCGACGACGGCATTGAGCTCACGAAGCCCGAAAATGCCGAACTTGCTGCATTTACGAATGAGTTTAGCGACCAGAGCGTCGCTTGGAACCCGAGCGGCACGAAAACGTGGAAAGACGCAACGGGCGAGCGCGCGCTCGAGCCGGGCATGTTCTTTGTGATGGCGAAAACGACCGACGCTTTGGCTCCGTTGCCCACGGGAGATGGCGTTGAGGTCGTGACGGGTAAAACCGCCACCAACGTTGACTACCGTGGCGTGGTGTCGACGGTTTCTGCGAGCGGAAGCATCGCGTTCCCTCAGGCGACATTCAACCTGAGCGACTTACGCGGCGCGTCAAGCAAGACGTATGTCTACGAGATTACTGAAGTGGTAAAGGTCGGCGATGCGTGGGTCGATGTGAAAGACCTGACCGCTGGCCAAGGTTTGCCCGGCGTGACGTATGATTCCACAGTGTGGAGGGCCGAGGTCACGGTTGAAAGCGCCGATGCCCATATCAAATTGAACGTTGTCTACGCCAAGCAGGGTGCCACGACCGATGCGGAAGCCGTTCTGAGCGACGCGAAGGCGTTTGCATTCGAAAACAGCTATAGCCCCAAGCCTGCCGAGGTCGCGATTTCTGGCACAAAGGTGTTCCAAGGCCGCGCGATGACCGAAGCGGAAAGCTTCGGGTTCGGCCTGGTGCCGGCTAATAAGGCCGCGACCGACACGTTCGGCGCCGATTTTCCCAAGCAGGCAACGGTAAGCGGTTTGGCGAATGCCGGGTCGAAGACCTTCAGCTTCGATGAGCTTTCGTTTGCCAAACCTGGCACGTATACGTTCAAGATGGTCGAAAACGCTTACTGCGGCAAGGCGCTGAATTCCGAAGCTGCGCAGGCGAGCCATATTGCGTTCGATACCCATGAGTGCCTGGTGAAGGTTGAGGTGACCGACGACCATTCGGGCGCTTTGCATGCCAAGGTTTCTTACGATGGTGGGAATACCTTTACCAACGTGTATTCCGAGGAAAAGACCTACGGTAGTTTTGGTGGCCTTGCGGTGGAGAAGACGCTTGAGGGTCGCACGATGCATGCGGGCGAATTCGCTTTCAAAATTGAAGGGACCGATGACGCTTCGAAGGCGCTGCTCAAGGGCGTTGGTGCGGGCGACGATGGCGTGCTCCAGTTCAGCAACCCGAACGATCGCGCTGCAGGCGTGGCCGACGTCATGAAGCCGATTGACGGCATCAAGTTTACGCAAGCCGACGCGGGCAAGACGTTTGAGTTCGTCGTGAGCGAAGTCGTTCCTGGCGACGATGCCAAGCTTGCTGGCGTGACCTACGACGAAGCGACCCATAAGGTTGAGATTGCCGTAAGCCTGAAGGACGGCATAAGCCTTGATGTGGCGACGTATGTCGACGGCAAGCTGCTCGAAAGCCGCACTCCGACGGTGGCTTTTGCGAATGCCTACAAACCAGCTAATGTGGACTTTGCGACAACGAACTTCGGCTTGAACAAGGTTCTCGAGGGCCGCGATTGGATCGAAAGCGATAGCTTCTCGTTTGAGATTCAGGCTGAAGGCGCTCCCATGCCTTCCGGCGACGCGACTACGACCGTTCAGCCGACGAGCGCTAAAGATGGCGAGGCAGTGGCGTTTGATTTTGGCAACATCACGTTCACGACGCGCGATATGGTTGTCGATGGCAGCGCGGTCACGAGCAAGACGTTCGTCTATGCCGTGCGCGAGATTGTGCCCAACCCTGCGAAAGCCGGCATCCAGTACAGCACGAATGTCGCGAAGATTTATGTGACGGTGACCGACGACGGCGAAGGCCACCTGGTTGCTACATCCTCGACCGAGAACGGCACGTTCGTGAACAAATACGAAACGAGCCTCAACTACACGGCTGCTGGCGGGCTGACGCTGACGAAAACCTTGAACGGTCGCGACATGGCCCAGGGCCAGTTCCAGATTCAGGTTGTGCCTAACGACGAAGCTTCGGCTGCGGTGCTTGGTCTGCTCATGAACGGCAAGGTGTTCGATATGTCTGCTGCCAAGGATGGTAAGGCGGCGAGCGTGCCGGTATGCAGCGATGTGGAATTCACGCAGCTCGACGCGGGCAAAACGTTCACGTATACCGTTTCTGAGCTTGGCGACGCGGGCAACGGATACACCTTCGATACGGCTGTTCGTACGGTGACGATTTCCGTGAGCGATGATCCCGCTACGGCAACGCTTACGGCGACCACGACGGTTTCCGGTGGTTCTGACGCTGCGACGTATACCTACAAGACGGGCGATAGCCCAGCGGCTGTTGCGGCCAAAGTGGCGTTCACGAACGGCTATACCGCTTCGGGAAGCGTTGACGTGAATGCGACGAAAACCTTGAGCGGCCGCGCATTGGTTGAAGGCGAGTTCGCCTTTGGCGTGCAGTATGCCGAAGGGGAAGCGGCGGGCAGCGACGTGCTTACGGCAACGAATGCGGCCGACGGCATGGTTGCGTTCGGCACGCTGAATTTCGATACGGCGAAACTGAACGAGCTGGTCGCGAAGCGCTCTGCCACGAAGATGACAAGCGATAACGGCGACGCAACCTGGGCTATTCCGTGCATTGCGTACGAGAAAACTGACGGGCTCTCTGATCGTGGCATTACCGCAACGACTCAGTCGATTCCGTTCACCATCAATGCTGTCGATGACGGTTCTGGCACGCTTGCTGTGACTATCGAGGCTGGCGATAAGGAGTTGGCTTTCGAGAACACGTACGGAACGGGCGAGGCGTCGGTGAGCGTGACGGGCGTGAAGCGTTTGAGCCACGCCGAAGGCTTGACCCCGAACGACATCACGGGCAAATTCACGTTCACCATTACGGCGAATGAAGAGGACGCTCCCATGCCCGAGCATGAGAACGCGACGAATGCCGCTGATGGAAGCATCGATTTCGGCAAAATCGTGTTTACGCTCGATGCTCTGAATAAGGCGCTGGGCACCACGCAGCAAGGAGCGACTACTGACACTGGCGCGGCAAGCATTCAGTCTGCAGCTCCTGCCGCGAATGATGTTGCGGCTGTGGGCACGACCGTGGGCGTCGAGGTTGCGGGCGATTCCGCGATGCCCGCCCAAGCGACGACGGGCAATGATCTTGCTGGCAATGCTGCCGATGGTGCGGCGAATGCCGACGGTTCTGGCCAGGGTGCGGTTCCTGTGAGCGACGATGCAGTTGGACTTGCTGCGGCGAGTGGCGCTGAGCCTGCAGCGGTTGACACCGCTTCCGTTACAAGCGATGCGGCTCCGAGCGGCAATGCGGGCGATCAACCGACGGCTCCCGTGGCTTCCGACAATGCTGTAGTGGCTGCCAATGCGGCAACCGATAATGCGGCGGCGAGCGTTCAGGGTGCTGCTCCTGCGGCGCAAACTGCCACGGTTCGCTCCCATGTGTTCACCTATACGATTACCGAAACTGGCAGCGCGCCTGGTGTTACCAACGATACCGGCGTGAAAACGGTGAGCTTCAAGGTGACCGATAACGGAAAGGGCGAACTGACGGTTGAACGTGTCGGCGACGAGACAAAGCCGATGTTCGAGTTCACCAATGCGTACAGCGTTACCCCCGTTGATTCGAGCGTAACCGGCCAGATTACGGTCTCGAAGTCGCTCGTGGGACGCGAGCTGGTCGAGGGCGAGTTCCTTTTCGAGCTTGTTGAAAACGGTCTGGTTGTGGCGCGGGGCGCGAATGACGCTGCGGGCAACGTGGCCATGAGCGCGGTTACGTATACGACGGCTGGCGAACACGACTACGTTCTGCGTGAGGTGGGCGCTGGCACGACGCATAATGGTGTGACGTTCGACGGCAAATCGATCGCGATTCACACGAGCGTGGTCGATAACGGTGAAGGTGGCTTGGTGGTTGAGCATGCACTCACCACGGATGATGCCAATGTTGCGTTTGTGAATACGTACGCGCACAGCACGACGAGTGTGGTACTTGGCGCAACGAAGGTGTTGAGCGGCAAGGCCTTGGCCGATGGCCAGTTCACCTTTGCGCTGACTGCGGAAAACGGTACGGTTTATCAGGCGAAGAACGATGCTGCGGGATCGGTTGCGTTCCCCGCGCTGACGTTTGCGGAACCTGGCACCTACGTGTATACGATTTCCGAGGTGAACGACAAGCAGGCGAATGTGACCTACGATACCGCGACGTACCAAGTCATTGTGAACGTGGTCGACGATGGTCAGGGGAATTTGGTCGCGACGGTGGCTTACGACGATGGCGCGGCCCCGACGTTCAAGAATTCCTATACCGAGCCGCCTGCTCCTACGCCTGCGCCGGGCGGTGGCGCAACGACGCCGAAGAATCCGGTTGCGAAGCTGTTCTCGAAGACGGCTGACGATGCTGGGTTGATGCTTGGCGCGGCTGCGGTTGCGGCTGGGCTTGCGCTGGTGGTGTGCGGCGCGGCTGCTTGCTGGCGTCGTCGCAGCTAGCGAAGGGCGATCGGTAGTGAATGGAACGGCCCCGAGGAATCGGGGCCGTTCTGCGTTTAGATGCCGAAGTTCTTATTGCTTGCAAGGGACGAGCGATCATTCCGCGTTTGGGTGACGAAATACTTATTATGATTGAGAAGCAACTGCCTATCTGGCCTCGATTGTGAAGAACTGGTGATTGGCGGGTATTCTCGGAAATTCGGTCTTGCATTAAACGCTGGTACTGGTAATATATTTTCTTGCCTTAAGGCACCTAACATATTGCGGGGTGGAGCAGTCTGGTCAGCTCGTCGGGCTCATAACCCGAAGGTCATCGGTTCAAATCCGGTCCCCGCGACCAAAAGTTTCAGGTCATCAGCTTAATTGATGGCCTTTTTTGTTGCTTAAAATGGCTTAGTGGATTACTTTAAGGCATAGTTTAATATTTGGGATAGAACCGGGACAAGAACAGCTTATTCAATAAATCAGTTGGCCCAGCGGCTTCGTCAAAGGAAAAGTCCGTCCGACGACCGAACCGCTCTTTGCCTCGCTCGAGTGAGGCGGCGGACGTCGGGGGCGTTGAAGCCTTCGTCGCGGGTGAGCTTCCGCGAATGCTAAGAGGGAATGACGCGTTAGTATAATTTCTCAGAACCGGTTTAAAAGGAGCTCGCATGCAACTGCCGATAACAGTGGATTCCCCCAAGGTTTTTGCCTCTGAGAAAGAGACCTATTACTTTGATCGCAAGAGCGCGCGCAAAGATACTGCCGAAATTGCAAAGCATATCTCTGCTTTTGCGAATGCCGCTGGAGGAAAACTTGTTATTGGGATTGAAGACGATGGGTCGATAACCGGATTCAAAAGAAGCGGTGCTCGCGAGATTGAAGACTTCAAACAATCTGCCATAGTGGACTGTGTGCCGTCACCAGCCGTTTCCTGCCGCGAGATCCCTGTCGTTAATGCAAGTGGAGAGAATGACTTGATCCTCGTGCTCGATGTTGCGGCCTCGACGGATCACGTCATTGCCAGAAAGAAGGATAACGAGGTCTTTCTGCGCCAGAGGGATAAAAGCGTAAGGCTAGATCGCGAGCAGGTTCGTGCCCTGGAATACGATAAGAACCAACGCAACTTCGAGGAGGAAGTCTGCGTTCGTTCATCCCTCGACGACGTCGATCGAGAGATTCTGGCTCGCTACAAAGCGTTCCTGGGGACCGACGTGAGTGACGATCGGCTGCTTCGCAGTAGGGGATTTCTCGTCGACGGACATCTGACGAATGCCGGCGTGCTGCTTTTCTCGGAGAACCCCACAAAATTCCTTCCGTGTGCGAGAGTGCGTGTTCTTAAATATGAAGGCAACGCAAAGGCGACGGGCAGCAGGATGAACCTTGTGAAGGAGCGGACTTTTGACGGACCTATTCCGCGCGTTATCGATGAGGCCAAGGCAATGATATCCAGCCAACTTCGTGAGTTTCAGTTCCTGGGTGATGGTGGGATCTTCAAGGTGATTCCCGAATATCCGGAGTTTGCTTGGTTTGAAGGTCTCGTCAATGCCGTCACCCATCGTAATTACGCTATTTCCGGCGATCATATTCGTGTTTCCATTTTCGATGACAGGATGGAGATTCAGAGCCCGGGAAAGCTCCCCAATATCGTTACGTTGGACAATATGCGCAACACCAGGTACTCGCGCAATCCTGGCATTGCTCGCGTTCTCGCCGAAATGGGCTGGGTTCGCGAGCTTAACGAAGGCGTTCAGCGAATTTACGATGAGATGCAGGGCTTTTTCCTGCATGACCCCATTTTCACTGAGCCCAATGATGCCTCGGTCATGCTTACGCTTGAGAATAGCATTACGTCGAGGGTGATGCGGAATCAGGATGCGATAGATGCCGCTGCCGCGCATGGGGGCGATGGCTCTCTGAATGAGTACGAGGTTTCGGCGATGCAGTATGTGTATTCGAAGAGCCGTGTTACCACTAGGGAGCTCTCATCTTTTATTGGCAAAGGTTCGACGTTGTGCGCAAAGACGCTCAAGGGGTTGGTCTCTAAAGGCTTGCTTGCCTGGCATGGCTCTTCGGCAAACGACCCATCTCAATACTACTCTCTTCCAAAATAACGGAGTAGAACGGAGTAATAACGGAGTAGTGGGGGCAATCGAGCTTTGTGCTACCCCGTTTACTCCGTTAGGTTCGCGGTGAGTAAACGGAGCTTGCGTAAGGGCGTCTCCACCCCAAGGGCTCGTCAAAAGCGAGAAAACTGGGCTATGGGGCGGAATGCTGGAGATGGTCTGATCAAAACGGATTAGCATGCGCGTGGCGTGAGGCTGGAAACCCTGGTGGACCTCGATGTCCCGGCTGAGACGATTGAACGAATACTGCGCGAATCGGGCTTCGAGGGCTATCATCTTGAGGCGACGCTGGATTGCCCGAGTGCTTGGGTTGGTGAAGAGCTTCTCCTAATTACTAGTGTGAGGATAGCAAATGAAGAAAATCGAGGGATCGGCTAAGTCGCTTAAGCAACTTCTGCAGAATACGAAATATTCGATTCACTACTACCAACGCGAGTACGCATGGCGGTTCAAGCAGATTCAAGAGCTCATCGACGACTTGACGGATGAGTTTCTGAATTACTACGACCCTTCTCACGAGCGCAGGGATGTTGCTAACTATGGCTCCTATTTCATGGGTAGCGTCGTTCTTGCGGGCCGCGACAATGCCATCATCGATGGTCAGCAGCGCCTCACGTCACTTTCTCTGCTCCTTATTTATCTACATCGACGTTTGAATCAGCTTGGGGTTTCCAACCAGACGGTCAATCAAATGATCTTTTCGGAAAGCTTTGGCACGGCATCCTTCAACATATCGGTAAAAGACCGCGAGCCCTGCTTGATAGCCCTGAACGACGGTAGAGAATTCGATACGACGGGTTATGGTGAGAGCGTTGTTAATCTTTATGCTCGCTATCAGGACATTTGCGAGCTTTTTCCTGACGAGATCGACGACAAAGCAGTTGAGTACTTCGCCGATTGGTTGATTGAGAAGGTTTTCTTTATCGAAATTGTGACCGATACCGAGCAAGACGCTCATAAGGTTTTCGTCTCCATGAATGACCGAGGTTTGAGCCTTACCTCGGCCGAAATGCTGAAAGGCTATCTGCTCTCTGAAGTATCGAGCGACAAACAGCGCGAGGAGCTCAATGATATTTGGAAAGCAAAGATGCTCGAGCTCAAAAAACTGGGCAAGGGCGAGGAGGAAGATTGCATCAAGGCGTGGCTTCGTGCGAAATACGCCGATTCAATTCGAGAGAACAAAAAGGGTGCCGAGCCCGAAGATTTCGACCTCATCGGTGGCAGTTTCCATAAGTGGGTGCGTGACGAGCATACAAGACTGGGCCTTGGCGAGTCCGAAGACTTCGCGCGTTTCATCAAGGAGTTTTGCAAGTTCGCCGACATCTATCTGGCGATCAAGGCTGCTGAGGTGAAGTTTGATAAGAATCAGCAGTATCTGTTCTACAATGCGGCCTTGAATTTTACCCTTCAAACGCAGCTTTGTTTTGCGCCTATTTTGCCGGCAGATACCATCGAGACTATTGCGCGTAAGGTTCGGTTGGTTTCGCGGTTTATTGACATTTATATCTATACGCGTGCGATTAACTATAGAAGTCTAGATTATTCAACCATCAAGTACGCGATGTTCCAGCTGACCAAGCGAATTAGGGGTCTCGGCGTCGAAGAGCTTGTGGTTCAGTTGGACAAAGAGGTTAAAGAGCTCGGCATTAACATTCCAGATGCCTGGAGCGCCTTCGGCCTGAACGGCTTCACCAAGAAATACATCCGACACATGCTGGCGCGCATTACCGACCATATCGAGCAAGGGTGCGACCAGCCTGGACATTATCTTGAGTACGTGGCGATTAAGACCAAACGCCCTTACGAGGTGGAACACATTATTACCGACCATTTTGAGTGGTATCAGGACGAGTATGGAAGCCGCGAGGAGTTCGAGGCCGTGCGGAACATGCCGGGAAACTTGTTGCTGCTGGACAAGTCGACGAATGCTTCGATTAATGATTCTCGATATGAAAAGAAGGCCTCTGTTTATGCGGGCGACAGAGGCAACGCTCTGAGCGCTGCTCTGGTGGCGAGCAGCTATAAAAACAACCCTCGCTTTCTCGCTTTCAAACAACGGAGTGGATTTAAATTCAAATCTTACGATCGATTCGGTCGCGAACAGATAATGGAACGATCTTGCCTTTTGCTCGAGATCGTCAAGGTTCTTTGGGCGCCTGACTTCGAGAGTCTTGATAAACGCGAACAGTGGGCCAGCCTATAACCTCCGGGCTTGCGAGTTTGCCGGCCGATTGATTTGTGTCAATCGAAATGAACTCTTGAAGATCCATATGACAATCACGTCCTAGGTCCTGTCTGCCTAGCAAAGGGACGAGGGCTCTTGGGTTGAATTTCGTTTGCGGCAGCAACTAGGTCTTTGGATGGTTTATGTCTAGGAGCCTAGTTTGCATACGCTTCCATCTGACGTTTTTCCTGCTGGTTGGCAGCTTGGGCAGTATTGCGTGCTCGGGGCGCTAACGCCTTCGTCTTGTTGTATTCAATCAAAATCGGTATTCCGCCGCGTAGCCGGGAAAATATGGCCAGTGGTGTTACTAATCTTGAATTCGTAACAACATAGCGTTATATTTGCGATGTTACGAATAATGGATTCGTATCACTCCAGAATACGCCCGCAAAAGCGAGCGCATAAGCTTCCAGGAAGGGGGTATTCATGGCTTGCTTTTTGGTGAGCGGCGCAGAAGCTGTCGTAGTAACCGCGGTTCGTTCCGCGGTGAAGAAGAGCGAAATGGCCAAGGGCGTCATCGACGAGGAAGGCAACCAGATCACCGACCCTGCCGAAGACGGCATTTGCTGGTACCGCAAGCTGTCCTGGCTGATGAACATGCTTTGGGGCGGCGCGCTACTGCTTGCCATCGAGCACATTTGGCACGGCGAGGTGGTACCGTGGCCGCCATTCCTCACGGCTATGCAAACGCCCGATGAAATTCCCGTGATGCTGGGCGAAATGGCCACCATCGGCGTAGGAATGGCTGTTTTGGTCACCGCGGTGTGGCTGGTTATGACGCTCGTTGCCGATTACGCCGCCAAGCATGCCGGCCCCAAGCTCTTGGCGAAGGAGGCCTAGCATGACGCTGTTCATCACCTTCCTTGCCGCGGTTATCGCGACCATCGTGTGGTACGTGAAGGCCCCCGATAACACCTACCGCATTGGCACGTTGGCGCTTATGTATTGGGCGGCCGCCCTTATGTGGTGCGTCGACGGCGTTGCCGAGCTCATGGGTGGCGAAGCGTTCATCGAGGTGGTCGACACCGCTGCGATGTTCGACGATGCCGTGCTGGGGCTGTTTGTCGTTGTGGTCGGCTTTGCCGCATGGGCCCTCTACCTGCTGATTAAAGACCCGAAGAAGGCTGTTTCGCGCATCTTGGCGAAATAGAAGCTCCCCTCGAGGACCCGCGAGCATGCAATGAACCGTCTCCTATTTCTTAGGCGCGAGAAACGGGAGGTTTTTCATGCGCACTGACCTCGGATGCAAGCATGACACCGAGACGAGAAAACAGACGGTCGTGTTCGGCATCGCTGTGCTTCTCGTCCATTTCGGTGAGCATCCAGCCATCGGCGGCCTTCGCGCTATAGGTTTCGAAATCAACGCCGCCAAGGGCCTTGATTTCGTCGGCCTTTTCTAATATGAACAGGACATTGTCAATAGGCATAATTGGGCCCGGCCTCGACTCTTTCGAACCAAGGCTGGGCCCTTTCTCTATCTCAATCCTCCCGCGGCGACCTCGGCGTGTCTCTCCGACGCTCGTCTTTGCAGTTTAATATCCGCCCGTGGCGCGCTTCTGCGCTGGGCAATCCGTTGCTACGGCTGGGGCTACCTCGGTCGATTCGACAGTCTGTGGACGCGGGTGGCGCCTTCGGCGCTCATCACGTCGACGCCCTTCAGGCACCTGATGGGGTCGACCCTGCGCTTCCACCTGGGCTTGGACGCCTCGGCCTCAACTAGCTTCTCGAGCCTTGCCTTGTTCTCGATGGCCCGCCGAGTCGCGTCTATGTAGTGCGCGAGCACGTCGTCGTCGGCCTTCTGTTAGCGCTACTGTAAAAACAACCATTTGGGACTGCGGTGGAAATCCTGGACCGTTTCGGATTAGGCGATTAGCCCCAAATCCCTCCGATACTGCATCGGGCTCCTGTAGCCCAGGTCGCTCTTCAGCCTGACGTCCCTGTACCATCTGAGATACGCGTCGAGCATGTCCGCGAATTCGTCGAGCGTGACCCCGCTCCAATCCCTGTCGTAGAAGAATTCTATCTTAAGCCTTCCGAAGAAGCCCTCGGCGCGCGCGTTGTCCGGGCTGCAGCCCTTCCTCGACATCGACCTCACGATGCCGTGGTCCTTGCATATCCTTATCCATCCGGGCCAGCGATAGTGGCAGCCCCGGTCGCCCTTCTAAATGTCAAGAGCAATTAACGGCTTCCGCCTGTCTCTTCATGACGTAGCGGATCTCCCTCGCTATGCAGTGTTTGAGGCAGCGTATCGCCCTGAGTTTCGTGTGCCCCTCCGACGGTTTCTTTGCGATGTGGGCCTGGGTCCTCGGTAGTGCGCCGAATGTTGGTGCAAACGAAGCCGAAGGATAGTCCGCTTCGGTCGCCTAGAATGCCTTAATCGTATCACCGCCGCGCTGTCATTCCAGCCTATTCCATGGCGACGAGCGCCGATTTCTCGGCGAGGGCGGCGGTTCCGGCGTCGATTTCGGTTTCGGGTGCGGGCGGCTTCTCGAGCAGGCTCATGCTGGCGATGGCGTGCCTGCCCGACCAATCCTCGTCGGACTCGGCCATTACGGGGCCCACCTGTGTATTGTCAAGCTCTCGCCGACAAAATCGGCGTTATGATTTCGACACTTTCGGCGTTTCGCGTGCCGACCTCTTTTTCTATTCCCGAGATTTACCAAGCATAAGTGCGTTTTCCATCCTCTTGCTGGCTCCGCCGAACTCGACAAGCCTGCCGTGGTGCATGATGCGATCAATGATGGCGGAGGCGAGTTTGTCGTCCCCAAACACCACGCCCCACTTGCTGAACTCGATATTTGTGGTGATTACAAGACTTCGCTTTTCGTAGCACTCGCTCATCACCTGGAAGAGCAACCGGGCGCTTTCCTGGGACAAAGTCAACCTATCCCGTGATGATTGGCATCGCGTAGTTTCTTGAGCTAACCGATGGTCTCGATGCTTGGGCGCACTT
>ENA-OUQG01000129-OUQG01000129.1-human-gut-metagenome-genome-assembly--contig:-NODE-129-length-51101-cov-10.366238_pt1 | contig 51101 bp, 42 predicted proteins | sample MGYA00237943_ERZ548823 | MGnify/ENA primary metagenome ERZ548823 (study PRJEB26490, sample SAMN05194731) | human gut metagenome | biome: terrestrial biome; feature: human-associated habitat; material... | reverse complement strand
CTTGTATTTATATGGACGGGACTTAAGAGGAGAATCTACAATGAGTAAATTAAGATCGATAATAAAACTGTGTTTGTATGAATTTAAAATAGAAATACACTCCAAGAGAGTTCTGCTTGGATATCTGGTTGGAATTGTAATGATCTTAAAGCAATCAGCCGGATATCTGCTGTATTCCAATGAAATCGGATTGTCAGTAAATGTGCTTGAGCCGTTTATTATTGCGGGAAATAATTATAATACGGTGATGTTTCTGGTGCTTGGCTGGCTGCTGGTTATTTCGGAAGCACCGTTTGTGAACAGTAATTCTACTTTTCTGATGTACAGGACACAGAGAACGACGTGGAATTATGCCATGATCCTGTATATTATGGTGCAGGGGATTTTTTATTATGCGATTACTGCGGTTTCAAGTATTGTTATAAGTGTGTTTAACGGATATTTTGCAAATATATGGAGCCCGGCAATAATAAAGCTCAGTTCCGGTGGGAACAAGGTAAATGCGCTGGAGGTATATTTCCCTTATCCGCAGTTTATGAGACAGGAATCGGTATTCAGTGCATTTATTATAACGTGGTCATTGTGTCTGTTGTACGGAATAGTTCTTGCACTGGTGCTGTATGTATTTAATCTATTTACGAATCAGATAGTTGGAGCAGTGGCAGCGTTTCTGTTTCACTTTCTGGGATATGAGCTTATGAAGGAAGGATATATGGTTATCATAAAATATTCTCTTCTTGCACGTTCGGTTCCGGTTCTACTGATCGGGAGCGAGCTGGATGCAACTCTGCCACAGTCGTATGTATTGTTTGCACTGCTTATTGTAATTTTGATATTTATATCCGGCAGAATAGTGAAATATGTGGATTTTAAAGAGATATCAAGAGGTGAAGAATAATATGAATGTGAATAAGAAACTGTCAAATATTATCTTTATGGCAGCCTTTGCATTGTTTACATGGATGTGGTCGGATAAATATGACGGAGTGATAACATCGGTTCTTGGTGGAATTGAGACGGAGAGTAACATTATTGATATCCTGGGACTTGGAAAGTGGCTGTTTTTGTTTGCGGTATATTTTCTTATCCTGAATAAGATGCTTGTGGACAATAGGAAAACGCTTCTCTTTTCATTATACAGGTATCGGGATTTTAAGTCATGGTGGAAACAGTACTTTTTGAGATTGCATATAACAATGTTTTTGTATTATCTCATAAGCTGTATTGTATGGTATGTGATAGGGGTTGTAACCGACAACAGCAGCAGTCATGCTGTAGAGATAATGATAATTTTTTACATGCATTTAGCCATGTATTTCAGTATTATAGCAGCCACTGACCGGATATTAAACAAGAGTATTACGCCCTGCATTTTGATACTGATAGAGGGTGTGACATATATCATATCTGTGCAGTACAGACAGATTGTACTGACGTTTGGCATGTATCGGAGAATGGCGCTTATGGATAATAAGTGGTTTCAGGTTATAGTGCCGGGAATAGAATTTATTGTGTGCTGGCTGTGCTATTTTTCTGTTATCCGGTTGTGGAAAAAGGATAAACTTGAATTGCTGTGATAGTTTAAGGAGGTTGATAGAATGAGTGAAATTGTTAAAGTTGAGAATGTTACTAAGTACTTTAAACAGGAAAAAGTATTGGATGATGTTAATATGAATCTGGAAACCGGTAATATTTATGGAATAGTAGGAAAAAACGGTGCAGGAAAGACGGTGCTTTTCAAAATAATTGCCGGATTTATCAAGCCGTCTTCGGGAAAAGTGACTGTTGCAGGGAAAATAATCGGAGTTGACAGGGATTTCCCAGATAGTCTTGGATTGATTATTGAAACTCCGGGATTTCTCTCCCAATATAATGCATATCAAAATCTGCTTTATTTAGCAAATATAAATAATAAGATTTCAAAGGAAGATATTAAGGAAGCTATCCGAATGGTTGGATTAGATCCTGATAGCAATAAGAAAGTCGGAAAGTTTTCGCTTGGAATGAGACAGCGTCTGGGAATTGCACAGGCGATTATGGAAAATCCGAACCTGATAATTTTGGACGAGCCTATGAATGGGCTTGATAAAAAAGGAATAGAAGACGTAAAAGAACTTCTTTTAAAATTGAAAGGCGATGGAAAAACAATTTTAATGGCAAGCCATTATGCGGAAGACATGGAAATTTGTGATGAAGTCTTCCAGATGGAAGACGGCAAATTGGGTGACATGAAATAAAATAGTAAAACTGCACAAAAAATAATCGAAAATTTGTGCATGTTTGTTAACACTTTCAGAGGCCAAGGTGATACTATAATAACTGTAAAAACCCCCCAATACATTATATATTTTTTACTATCCCCATAGTAAAATACCTTCTCCTAAAAGACAGCAGAACGATGGCTGTCTTTTTTTTGCTTTATTTTATGAAAAAGACAGCCATACATTTAATATCTATTATTCTTTTATTTGGTTAAAATTTTACAGTTAAAATTATGTTGTTAGATTTACACCGCTAGTTTTACAGCTTTAGATTTACACAGTCAGATTTATATTGCTTCCGGTTCGCAGTGATGTGTAGTAATCATCATATGATGAACTGCTCATCTGGCGTGAGACACGATACAGACTGCTTGTGAAATCATTGTCCTTTCCGAACAGGGAATTAAGAGTGTCTGCGTCGGCTTTTTTGACCAGCTCCTCATTTGCTTTCAGGGTACCGTCCTTGTTTATTGTGATGCCAATGTCCTCAAGCTCGTCGCTGTATTTGCTTGCCAGCTTTTTGAGCTGTTTGGCATAGCGCTTCATGGAGCTTGAGCTGCTGTTGGTGGCTGAATCAATGGAATTGTTGTATGTGTCAACAAGAGCCATGACTGTTCCGCGGATGTTATCCGTATTTTCGTCGTCTGAATACTTGTAGTTCTTTAATTTTTTAGCGGCGCGGTGCAGGGCGGTTGAATCATCGTAAGCGAGCTCTGTAATACTATATTCCTTGCGCTTGGATGATTTCATGGCATCGCGGTTATTTGAATAGAAATTTCTCATAAAATATGTTGCTGAAAGATTTGTTGCTGAACTTACTCGTGTACTCATGGTAATCCTCTTTATATTTTCAAATTTTAATATTTAAAATAATTGCGTTATAACTATGATTTTAGGGTTTATTTTGAACGTATAATCACACTTATATGGTTGTTATAAATATTTTATCGGATATTTGCATGAAAAAGTTTACTTATGCGATCAAAAGAAGTAAAATATAAAAGAATGCGTAGAATAAGAAAACGCAATTATGCAATCGGAATGCAACCAAGCAAAGAGCAACAAAACATAATGTAAAAGCATAATGTAATAAAACAAAATGTAACAAGCTTAAAGTTACAAAACAAATATAATGTAACAAAAGGAGGATATGGGGCATGAGCAAAAAAGCTTTCGGTACAACATCAAAAGGAGTGGAGGCATCGCTTTATGAAATCAGCAATGCCGGTGGATTGAGAGTACTTTTGACGGACTATGGCGCTACTGTTGTGTCTATTTTTGTAAAGGACAGGGATGGCAATGAGAGAGATGTTATTCTCGGCTATGATGATGTGAAGTCATATGAGAAGGAGTACAGCTATTTTGGCGCTACTGTCGGCAGATATGCGAACAGGATTTCTGATGCAAAGATTAATATTGACGGCGTGGAATACAAGCTTGAGGCTAATGACAATGAGAACAGTCTTCACAGCGGCTCAAATGGTGTGTCTAAGCGTTTCTGGACTGTTAAGGAGCAGAAGGACGATGAGATTACATTTGAGATTGAGGATGCAGATTTGGAGCAGGGCTTCCCAGGAAATGCAGTGATTGATGTGACCTTTAAGGTGACAGGGGAAAACGCACTTGCTATTACATACAATGCAAAGGCGGATAAGACAACTACCTTCAATATGACAAACCACAGCTATTTCAATCTGAACGGTCATGCTTCAGGAAGTGTATACACTCACACATTACAGATAAATGCTGAGCATTACACACCTGTAAAGGATTCAAAGGCTATTCCTACAGGTGAGATTGCACCGGTTGAGGGTACACCATTTGATTTTACAGAGGCTAAGCCGATCGGAAGAGATATTGAGGCAAATGATACACAGCTTCATTATGGAAGCGGATATGACCACAATTTTGCAATAGACAAGACTGCTCCGGGAGTAGAAAAGGTTGCAACAGCATACTCACCTGAGAGTGGCATACAGATGGAGGTATACACCGACTGTGTCGGAATCCAGCTTTATACAGCCAACTTTATCGTGGGACAGGAAGGCAAAGGCGGAGTCAAATACAATAACCGCGATGCATTCTGCCTCGAGACACAGTTCTATCCAAACTCAATAAATGAGACCAACTTCAGTACACCTGTTACAAAGGCTGGCGATACATACCACACAGAGACAGATTACAAATTTTCTGTGAGATAAAATGCCAACATAAGAGAGATACACAGAATAGTTAAAGCCCACCATATTGATGAAATTTATCATTAATATGGTGGGCTTTCTTAAGCTTTGTTTAATCAAACACTGATACAGTGGCTTTATTTCCGGAAATGTGGTATAAATATATTTATATTTATATCTATATTTATGTGTATAAATATATTTATATTTATATTTATATCTATATTTATGTGTATATTTATGTGTATATTTATGTGTACATTTATATGTATATTTATATGTATGAAATACATTGATAAATATAGATAATTATTGAGATGACTTCGCACACGCAAACCTGCATTACCGCTGGCATATGGTGTGTTCCGAAGAAATATATGAACTGCCACAAAGTTCCATTAACCTTCGGTGACGATAAAAAGCAGACTGATAAAACAGACTATCCGGATGCATTTTTTGTGGCTGACTTCATATATTTCTGAGGAATATACCATATGCCGGCGCACCATCACAGCCTGCAAGTGCGAAGTCCCCTAAAAATAGAAATTAAAACAAATAAATATATAGCACAGAGGAAACAAACCATGAAAATAGTATTTTTAGATTCCAAAACAATTGGTGACGACATCGACCTTTCCGAATATGACAAGCTCGGGGAGGTTGTCAAATATGATTTTTCGACAACAGAGGAAGCAGCGGAGCGCACAAGGGATGCTGATGTGATTGTTTTAAATAAGGTTGAGGTAAATGAAAAATCTATAGGACAGGCAAAAAATTTAAAGCTCGTATGTGTGACTGCAACAGGCACAAATAATCTGGATAAAGAATATCTGGCAAAAAGAGGCATTGAATGGAGAAATGTCGCAGGGTATTCTACAGAGACCGTGGCGCAGCATACGTTTGCACTGCTATTTTACCTGCTTGAGAAGCTGAGATATTATGATGATTATGTGAAGAGCGAGAAATATGTGGGTGATACGTCGTTTACGCATTTTTCCAATGTGTTTCACCAGATTAGCGGTATGACTTGGGGCATCGTGGGGCTTGGAAATATCGGAAGACGCGTGGCTGATATTGCAAAGGCTTTTGGCTGCCATGTGGTTTATTATTCTACCTCAGGAAGAAACTCGCAGCCGGGCTACGAGAGGGTGGATTTTGATACTCTGCTTGCCACGTCTGATATCGTGTCGGTGCATGCACCGCTCACGGATGATACACTTGGTCTGATGAACAAGGCTGCGTTTGAAAAGATGAAAAAATCTGCGATATTTTTAAATCTTGGCAGAGGTCCTATAGTGAATGAAGCGGATCTGGCACAGGCGCTTATGGATGGAGAGCTGGCGGCGGCAGGTCTTGATGTGCTGGCGCAGGAGCCTATGAGTGAGGACAATCCGCTCCGTGCGATAAAGGATTCAAACAAGCTGATTATCACACCGCATATTGCGTGGGCAAGCGTTGAGGCAAGAACAAATCTGATGCACATTATATATAGTCAAATTGAGGACTTCTTTGCAAATTAGGAAATATAATTTAAAATCAAATTGCAACATTTAGAGGAAGCATTTAGAGGAAGCATTTAGAGGCAGCATTAAGAGAAAGCATTAAGAAAAAGCATTAAGAGGCAACATTAAGAAGCAACATTAAGAAGCAATATTAAGAGGCAGAAATGAGCATCAAATTTGAGATAACAAAACAAAACAACATACATTTTGGAATTGCAACAGCAGCGGCCGCGCTGGTAGGTTACTTTACATCGGCAAGCTGGTGGGTGATTCTTTTGTTTGCGGCAGTATATTTTGGACTTGTAAATGTGAAGCTTGAGCTTCCGGTGAAGCTGTCGTGGCTTTGGGCTGCGATACTGCTTGTCATCGGAGCGATACTATCTGTTTTTTCGGTGCAGTATGTGCTGCTGACGGATGAGGACTTTGTGAAAACCACCGATATGGTATGCGTGGTGAATATGGTTCTGGCGCTCGCCATATATCTGGTGATACTTTTTATCACAAACAACACGAGGCTGACATGTACCATAGCATCAATTGCCATTCTCGCGTTTGGATTTATAGATTATTTTGTTTATGAATTCCGTGGCAATGAGTTCACATATGCGGATTTGAAGTCAGCGGGAACAGGACTTTCCGTCGTGACAAAATACAAATTCGTCATAGACTACAAGTTTTTGTATGTGATTCTGGCGGCTGTTTTGTATATCATGCTGGTAAGGCGCATAGAAGTGCAGTTTGAGTCGGCTATCCATATGAGAATTATTTCGATTCTTCTCACAATAATATGTGTGCTGTATGTCATTATGAATTCCATGTCATTGAACACCGAGACCTGGGAGAAAAAGGGCACGTACAGAAACGGCTATCTGCTGAACTTTGTGCTCGGCATAAGGGACAGCTTTGTGAAGGCACCTGATGGCTACAGCAAGGCAGCAGTTGACAAGATAGCGGGCAATTTCAAGGAAACGGACAGCTCATATTCGCAGTCTGATGCGAAAAATCCGACAATCATTGTTATCATGAATGAGTCGTTTGCGGATTTGTCGGTGGTGGGAGATTTTGAGACCAACATGCAGGTCACGCCGTTTATGGATTCTCTGAGTGAAAATACGCTTAAAGGCTATGCGCTTTCGTCCGTGTACGGTGCGAAGACGCCGAACTCTGAGTGGGAATTTGAGACAGGAAACTCGATGGCATTTCTGCCGGACGGCTCGGTGGTTTATCAGCAGTATATAAATGATGACCCGACATCCATAGTCTCAAACCTGAAGAATATCGGCTATACGACGGTTGCGATGCATCCGTACTATGCGACAGGCTGGAGCAGGAACAAGATTTATCCGCATCTGGGCTATGATGAGACTTACTTTATAGATGATTTTGACCAGACAAAGATACTCAGGGAATATATCACTGACCAGGAGCTCTATGATAAGATTATTGACCGCTACGAGAAAAAGAGCGATGACGAGAAGCTTTACATCATGGGTGTCACGATGCAAAACCACGGCGGCTACGGTGAGAGATATGACAACTTCAACCAGGAGGTTTACAAGGTTGGAGCGTCATACACCGATGCGAACCAGTATCTGTCACTTTTGAATGAGAGTGACAAGGCACTCGAAAATCTCATCACATACTTTAAGGGTGTGGATGATCCGGTAGAGATTGTGTTTTTTGGAGACCACCAGCCGGGATTATGCAATAATTTTATCAAGCTTTTAAATGGCAAGGGCAATTCCGGACTTACGGAGCAGGAGCTTGAGAATCTGTACAAGGTGCCGTTTTTCATATGGACCAATTACGAGACGGATGCACAGACAGTTGATGTGACGAGCCTCAACTACCTGTCCACACTGACGCTTGAGAGAGCCAACATAGATCTGCCGGCATACAACCGGTTCCTCGCAGAGCTGATGGAGAAGATTCCGGCGATAAATTCAAGGGGCTATTATTCGAAAAAGAATGAGTGCTTTATGCATGTGGATGAGGCAACAGGAGACGAGGCAAAATGGATAAAGGCATACAATATCCTGCAGTACAATTCGATGTTTGACGAGAAGGACAGAAGCTCGCTGCTGTTTCCGTACCTGAAATAATGGGATGGTCTGAAGCAGCCATAAATACACATATGATAAAATGAATTAATATAACTATTCAGGGAGTTAATAATGAAGCTAAGTGATTTATTACAATTTGATAACATAATTGTGCAATGTCATGATAATCCGGACGCAGATGCACTGGCAAGCGGCTTTGGCGTCTATGAATACCTGAGGATGAATGGAAAAAGTCCCAGACTTGTATACGGAGGCAGGAATATCATACACAAGAGCAATCTGGTGCTTATGGTAGAAAGCCTTGGCATACCGATAGAGCATGTGGATTTTTTAGACAATCCTCAGCTGCTGGTGACTGTCGATTGCCAGTATGGTGGTGGAAATGTTACATTTTTCAAGGCAGAAAATGTGGCTGTCATAGATCACCACAGAGTATCGGGAGAGCTTCCTCCTATGAACCGTGTCATGAGCTATATGGGCTCATGCGCGACAATCGTGTGGGATATGCTGCGCGAGGAGGGTGTAGAGATAAACAGAAAGCTGGCAACAGCGTTGTACTATGGACTTTACACCGATACCGGAGAATTTACTGAGATAACCCATTCGCTTGATAGAGATTTGCGCGATGAGGCAGATTTTGACAGCGCTATAGTGGCAAAATTTAGAAATGCCAACATGTCACTTGAGGAGCTCGACATAGCCGGAACAGCATTGCTGGGGCGTGATTATATAGAGGAATATCGTCTGGCGGTCGTAAAGGCAGGGGCATGTGACCCGAATGTGCTCGGCATCATAAGCGATTTTGTGCTGGAAGTGGATGCTATTGACATATGTATGGTGTTTTCAGTGATTAAGAATGGAGTGAAGCTGTCGTTTAGAAGCTGCATAAAAGAGGTGAGCGCAAGCGAAATGGCGCAGGAGGTGTGCAGGGGCATAGGCTCAGGCGGAGGACATTATTACAAGGCCGGTGGATTTATTCCGATGGATCTGCTGATAGACAGCTATAATGTCTACTGCAAAGAAAAAGATGTGACACCAAGGTTTCAGTACAGCAGCGATGGCACACACAAGCGTCCTTCGGATTCAGCAATCAAATCTTTTTTGGAGGAGCGGCTTTTTGATTATTTAAACGATACAAAGATAATTTACGGAGAAGATTTTGATACGAGCGGCTTCAAAAAAGTGGATTATAAAAAACGCCCGATTCCGATGGGATATATCATTGCAAAGGACATACTGCCTGTGGGCTGCAGCATGGGAGTGAGGACGGCTAAGGGAGATATCTCCACACCGGTTAATGAGGATACGGTAGTCATAATAGGAGAAGATGGCAGTGTATGGATTTCAAATCTGGACAGGCTGAACAAAAGCTTCAGGATATACAAGGACTGGCGTTTTACTGTGAAGCAGACAGATTATGTGCCGAGGTTCAAGAATAAGGATGTAGAGACTATAGTGGATGGAATGGCACATGCCAGAGTGTGCATACCTGTTGAGGAGGATTTTTCAAGGGCATTTGTGCTGAAGCACAAGGTAAAGCTATTTAAGAATAAGGATGACAGCAGTTATATATCAGGCAGACCGGGAGATATTATGGTTCTGCCAAGTGATGACAGGAATGAGGCATATATGATAAGCAAGACAGAATTTGAAAAGACACATATAGCAAAAGGTGAGGAGGAAAACCGTAAGAAAGCGGTCGTTTTCGACCTGGATGGAACACTTCTCTACACACTCGAGGATTTAAAAAATGCAACAAACTATGCATTGAAACAAAATGGCATGCCGGAGCGTACACTCGATGAGGTGCGCAGATTTGTGGGAAACGGAGTCAGACTGCTGATGGAGCGTGCAGTGCCACAGGGAGCAGACAATCCAAAGTTTGAGGAGACCTTTGCATTATTCAAGGAATACTATGACGCACATTGCAACGACAATACATCGCCATATGATGGTATCATGGAGCTGCTTGAGGAGCTTAAGGTGCGCGGCATCAAAATGGCTATCGTATCAAACAAGATAGATTTTGCGGTAAAATCGCTGGACAAGCTGTATTTTAAGGATTACATGACAGAAGCCATCGGCGAGATGGAGGAGGAAGGCATCCGCAAAAAGCCAGCGCCTGATATGGTGCAGAAGGCACTTAAAGAGCTTCAGGTGAGTGCAGATGAGGCAATCTATGTGGGGGACTCCGATGTGGATATCGCCACGGCGAAAAACTCAGGACTGGAGTGCGTATCTGTCACATGGGGATTTCGCGATGAAGAGTTTTTAAAGGAGCATGGTGCAACAAATCTGATAGATGAACCGGTCGAATTGTTAAATTACGTATAATCAGGAGAACTTTGATTTATGCTTTCAGAAAAGGGATTATTGATAATTGAAAAGCTGGCAGAGCACAACAATGAGCTTGTCACATCAAAGGCTCTCGCCGCGTCCACAGGTATGTCGGAGCGAAGTGTGAAGACATATCTGAAGGAGGTGGCTGATTTTTGTGAGCAAAACTCTATGACGCTCGACAGAAAGCCGGGCAAAGGCATGAAGCCGTGCTTTAGTGATGCGCAGATAGGAAAGATTCTGGATGTGGCAGGAAGGAGATCGGCAGCAGTATCGGAGAAGAAGCGACAGAACTACATATCGTATATTTTGCTAAGCGGCTGGGATACATACACGTATGCGCTTTTTTCAGAGGAGTTAAACGTCAGCAAAAATGTCATCATGGATGATATAAATGAGCTTGACGCAGAGCTTCTGCTCTATGGCATTAAGGTGCACAGAACGGCGGGCTACGGAATATATGCGACAGGCAGTGAGCTTGATATCAGAAAAGCCATGAGGCATTTCTGCAGATATCCGATCAGTGATAAGCAGGTTATCAAGACCGATGACCACAGGCTTTCAAGACGCGCGGCCGAGGTGATAGCCAATAATTTCAGAAGCGTAAATCTGTCGATGGCGGTTGACATGATACATCATGTGGAGAGACGCTTTGATATCATTTTTACGGATTATACATTTCAGATGCTGGCAGAGTACATAGCCATTGCGCTTTTCAGGGTGGATGTGGAGAAGGAGCTGAAGCCGGATGAGTTAGATTTGTCGAACCAGAAAAATAGATTCATAATGACAGAGCATGAGCACATGGCAAAGGAGGCAGCAGGTTTTCTGGAAAGACATCACGGCATCAGCCTCGCACAGCCTGAAATCATGTATCTGGCAATGCTTTTTTCCTGTGCCGAGGGACAAAACCGTGTTGTCATGTCCTGTGAGGAGGCACTTAGCATAGAGGATGAGATGATAGTGTATCTGTCAAATCTTCTCGCAGCCAATCTGATTGAAAATGAGCTGCTACGTGAGAGCATGCGAAGCTTTTTGCCGGGCTCTATTGCGAGGACTCATTTTGGCATAGAGATAGACAATCCGTTTCTTTCCGATATCACACAATCGTATGCCAGTCTCTTTACGGTGTGCTTTACGGTATCGAGATACTACGAAAAGTACACAGGCGCCATGCCGAGCGAGGATGAGATAGCTTTTATTGCCTTGCAGGTGGGCGGCGCCCTGCACAGAAATCCTATGACAGTGCGCGCAGTGTTAATCGGTGCAGCAGGCTATGCAACCGGCAGTATAATAGCGGGCAAAATAGAAAACAGAGTGCCGGATGTAAGGATAGTAAGCATTTTGTCGTCAGACCGCATAGAGCATATTGACGAGTATGACTGCGACCTCATACTCTCGACCATAGACACACAGGCAGATATCCACAAGGATATGAGATTTTTGTATGTTTCTCCACTAATCAGTGCGCAGGATGAGAAAAATATCAGAAACAAGTGCTTTGAGCTCATGACTGGACAGAGCGCGGAGGTCAGCGAGTTTTCACATATGCTGTCGGAGGAATTTATCATATTTGAGAAAAAGGCGAAAAACCGCAAGGATGTTTTAAAGCGCGCGTGCCAGCTTCTCATAAACAAAGGAATTGTGCAGAGCGAGTTTGCAAGGGATGTGCTGGAGCGCGAGAAGGTGGAGGCAACCGCCGTGGGCTGCAATATAGCCATACCGCACGGAAAGCCTGAGCATGTAAACCGCTGCCAGATACTTGTGATACGTCTCGACAAGCCGATAGAGTGGGGCGAGAGGATGGCAGACATGATATTTCTGCTTGCGATAAACTTTGACAGTGTCAACACGACAAAGGCATTTTTCCATGACTTCACGAAGCTTCTGAATGAAAATGGAGCGACGGACAGGCTCAGGGAGGCTGCTTCACCTCATGAGCTTTGTGCAGCTATCCGGAAAGAGCTGGGGTGGAACTGAAGTTGTAGTTGTAGGGAATTTAGGAATGTATAATCAAAATGATAATCGTAGGTCAATCTCAAATTTGTTGTATATAGTCATTTTGGTATACATTTTATCTAAATTATTTAAGAACGAGAAAATAATATTATGAAATCAGATTACATTTCAGACTTGATTATTATAGCTCTGCTTTGTGTTGGGTACATATATATAAATAATCGTATATCAGAATATCAGGGCGAAACATACTTGTGGAAAAAACTGCTTGGTGAATCGGAAAAGAAAATAATAATTGAGTTTAAAAAGAAAAACATATTGGTTGAGAGTCTGTTTTTGTTGGTATTTGCAGTGATAAATATATCAGGTGATATTTTAAATTGGCTGATAAGCATTATTAATATTGTGATATTGATAAATAATATGCTATTGCTAATGTTTAGAAGAAAATACTGCAGAAATATATCCGGGAAAATATTTATGATAATAGCATATATTTATTTTATTTGGATTTTCTTTACAGTTATTCAGGCAATAGTTGCAGGCGGTGAAGTATATGCAATCGTCATTCGTATAGTAAAAACAAAGTGTATAGGCGGTGTGGCGGAGGTGCTGAAACATCCGCCAATTTCTCTATTTTTGATAAATACAATAATGTGCCTTTATCTGGTTTATACAGTGTCAACTTATGATAACAGAGTGCGCTCAAAAGCTAATTATAAACCGAAAAAATTGTGTATTAGTTTATCTCAAAATATAATAATGATTCTGGTAATGTATGCAGGATATATTTTTCTTGCTATAAATATTTCACAAAACGCAAATGCTTTTTCTGTGATAACATGCATTTTTGCTATATTACTGAGTGGGTGCATAGAAGATTTTTTCCGAGAGGATGTCTGCAACAGACAATGGTACAGGCTTTTAGGTGAAAAATATAGTGGTTTATGGTGCAAAAAAATGACGGTTGAGCTGAAAATCCAATTTGTCTTATTTGCGACATATCTGATTTGTGCATTGATACATAAATATGATGTTAAAATTGCTTTTATGGTTTTGATTTATATGGTAGAGTGTGGAATTTGCTGGGTGACATATTTTGCTTTATTTTATGTAAAAATGAAAAAAAGGTATACAACTTTAGAAATGATGAAATTGTATGCGGCAATATTTTCAATTACAGTTCCGGGGATAAATATATTATTATGTGCATGGTGGTATGTTCGAGGAGCCAGGAGGTGGGATGAATATGTTGGAGATTTGTAATCTGACAAAAAAATATGATAGGGAAAAGGGAATATTCGATTTGAGCTACAGTTTTGAAGAGGGAAAAATCTATGCTCTTGTGGGACCTAATGGGGCTGGAAAGACAACACTCATACAGATGATTTCCGGTATAAGTGAGCCTATGAAGGGGCAGATAAGGCTTGATGATCAGGATACATTGTTGCGGAAGAGTAAATCACAGATAGGTTATGCATTGGAATTGACTGGAAATAATACAAAACAGACAGTTTTACAATTTTTACGGATGGTGTGTGATATTAAGTTTGGAGGAGAACATAAAGAAGATATCATGTCATTTCTGACAGATTTTGAATTGGAAGACGATAAAGATACAAGGCTGTCTGAGTGTTCGCTGGGAATGAAGAAGAAGGTTGGCATAATAGCATCATTTATAGGTTTTCCAAAGCTTATTTTATTGGATGAGCCAACGAACGGAGTAGATACAACTGGTCTTATAGTCTTGAAAAAATATATTGAGTCTGCCAGGGAACATAACTGTATTGTTATAATTTCAAGTCATGTACTTGATTTTGTGGATAGTGTTAAGGATGAAATAATTTTCTTGAAGAAGGGGCATCTTGTTGTAGGAAACAAAGCTACAACTGAGGAACAATATAGGGCTCTGTTTATGTAAATATCACATTAATACAAAATTGCACCAGAGATGGTGCAATTTTGCATTTTGGGGAATATTGAAAAAACTCATACCGCACAGTACAATAAAACCATAGAAAGCAACGGACATATGACAGGCTGATGAATAGCAGAGGGCGATACAGTTAATCATATGTGTGAGCGAAATAAACAAACCAATAATTTTAAATTCAGGAGGACAAAACTATGGTAAGCAAGACAATGGTAGTAAAAGCAGCAGAGGGACTTCACATGAGACCTGCAGGAGTTATCGCAAGAGAGGCAGGCAAGTTTGATTCAGACGTAACAATCGTATTCGGCGACAAGAGAATCAACGCAAAGAGCCTTGTAAACATCATCGCAGCATGCATCAAGAAGGATGCAGAGATTACATTCGAGTGTGAGGGAGCTGACGAGGAAGCAGCACTTGCAAAGATGGAAGAGCTCGAGGCAGACAACTTCGGAGATTAATCAACCAGTAAAGTCAATCGGAGGTGTGATATGTACAAAGGAATCGCCGGCTCAGAAGGAATCGGAATCGGAAATGTGGTCATTATCGAAGAGCATGAGATAGTGATTGAGAATAAGAAAATTACAGATACAGACGCTGAAATCGCACGTCTCCAGGGAGCCATTGAGAAATTTGTAAATGATACAAACGCCATGGCAGACAGAATGGAAAAGACAGTCGGAGCAAAGGATGCGGATATCCTTCGCGGACATATCCAGATGCTTCAGGATCCGACCATAGAGGAGCAGATTACAGCGCTCATAGTCAGTGAAAAAATCACGGCAGAGAAGGCACTCGACCAGGTGCTTGAGCAGACAGCAGAGATATTTGCACAGATACCTGATGAGCTTTTGCAGCAGAGAGCGACAGATTTCAGGGATATCAAAGCCAGAATTCTTAAGATTCTGCTTGGAATCGAGGACTACGATATCTCAGCAGCTCCGGCAGGCACAGTGCTTGTGGCACATGACCTGACACCATCCATGACAGCTGGTATCGTGGCAGAGAATATCGCAGGAATACTCACAGAGGTGGGCGGCAGAACCTCCCACTCAGCAATACTTGCAAGAGCTATGGAAATCCCGGCAGTTCTCAGTATTGACGGAATCTGCACATCTGTCAAAAATGGTGACAGAGTGGTACTCAACGGAACAAGCGGAGAGGCAATCGTAAACCCTGACGCTGAGACAGAGCAGAAATTCGCTGAGCTGCTTGAGGAATACAAAAAAGAGAAAGAGCTCTTAAAGAAATTTGCGGGTGTGCCAACAGTATCAGCAGACGGCACAAAGGTAGAGCTTGTATGCAATATCGGAAAGCCTGAGGACGCAAAGAAGGCTGTAGAGTGTGACGGAGAGGGAATAGGACTTTTCCGTACAGAGTTCCTTTTCATGGACAGAGACACAATTCCTACAGAGGAAGAGCAGTTTGAGGCGTACAAATCAGTAGCAGAGACAATGAAGGGCAAGCCTGTCATCATCCGTACACTTGATATCGGAGGCGACAAGGAAATCCCATATCTGGGCCTTGAGAAAGAGGACAACCCATTCTTAGGCTACAGAGCTATCAGATTCTGCCTCCAGAGAACAGACATCTACAATACACAGCTTCGTGCACTTGTGAGAGCCAGTGCATTTGGCAGGATAAAGATAATGGTTCCGCTTGTGACAGGTGTAGATGAGCTTCGCAGTGTAAAGGCAATGGTAGCTGACATCATGAAAGAGCTTGATGCAGAGGGCATTGCATACAACAAGAACCTCGAAATCGGTATCATGATGGAGACACCGGCAGCCTGCATGATGGCAGATGTGCTTGCAAAAGAGGCAGCCTTCTTCAGTATCGGAACAAACGACCTGACAGGCTACACAATGGCAGTAGACCGTGGAAACTCAAAGGTAGCATACCTTTATTCAGCCTTCAATCCGGCAGTGCTTCGCGCAATCAAGCGTATCATCGAGTGCGGTAAGAAAGAGGGAATCATGGTAGGCATGTGTGGAGAGGCAGCAGCAGATCCAAAGCTCATTCCGCTGTTACTCGCATTCGGACTTGATGAGTTCTCAGTGAGTGCCACAAGTGTGCTTAAGACCAGAAAGACCATTGCAGACAGCAGCATGGCAGACTGCAAGGCATTGGCAGACAAGGTAATGGCATGCGCTACAGAGGCAGAGGTACAGGCAGTGCTTGCACAGCAGTAGATGCTAAATCCAAACAAGTATAAAAGTTAGTAAAAGAGTATAAATAAGAGTAAAATATAAAAGTATAACATTGAAATTTATTATAAAGACGGCTGAACCGGTGGGGACCGGGACGGCCGTCTTTTTTGCATACGTAGAATGTGAGATGAATGTTTAGTCATTTACGTAATCTAATGCGAATTGAACATTTGATAAACGGACACCTATATGATATGATATAAATAAGTATATTTTCGCTCGAAGGGCTGTTTTCATTTGTTGTAACTATTATACACAATGGGATATAGCAGTTTGGGATTTGAAATAGCCGATCATCAGATTCACATTCGCTCTGTATTGATATTTGCAATTTACCTTGATTGATATCAGCTTTTTGTTCGCGGTTGCAGACATGGCAGCAATGCAGTTTAATACACTGTGTGAGAGAACGGGATATATGGATGATAAACAATGTTTATGTAGAATTTGAGAGGAGAGTATGCCTTGAAAAGACTTTTGATCATAGAGGATGACCGTGCAATGGCAGACGGATTATCCATAACGCTGAAAAGCGAATCAATAGATGTGGAAAAATGTTATGACATAACGACGGCAAAAAAATCTATCCGTGAAAAAAATTATAATCTGATTATTCTTGATATTGGTCTGCCTGACGGTTCAGGACTTGATTTGTTGCAGGAAATAAGAAGGATATACCGCATTCCTGTTATACTGCTGACAGCAAATGATACTGAAACGGATGTGGTTATGGGACTTGAACTAGGTGCCGCTGATTATATAACAAAGCCGTTTAGCTTGGCTATTTTAAGAGCTAAGGTAAATACAGAACTTAATAAGGTTGAATCAAATAAAAATATGCATTATGAAACCGATGAGTTTTTCTTTGACTTTGAGAAAATGGAATACTATAAAGGAAGCACTTCTATTGATCTTAGTAAAACGGAGCAACGCTTGCTAAAACTTCTTATAGAGAATCGCGGGTTTACAGTGAAGAGAGAATTTCTGGTTGATCGGCTATGGACTGATGGTGCAGAATATGTTGATGAAAATGCATTGTCTGTTACCGTAAAACGCTTAAGAAACAAACTAGAAGATAATTCGGCAAACCATGTTCATATTAAAACAGTTTATGGAATAGGATATAGGTGGCAGTCATGAAACCACAGTTCTTTAAAACGAAGAGAATAATAGACAGACTTGATATTATGGTTGATAATGCGATTGAGGGCAGAAACCTTGAATCAAGATTTGATGAATCAAGAATGGGTGCACTTGAAACGAAATTGCAAAAATTCTTGGAGATGAATAATCGTAGCATTGATGGGCTTAGGGAGGAGAAAGCAAAGATAAATACGCTTATTTCAGATATATCGCATCAAACTAAAACACCAATTGCAAATATTAAGCTTTATGCTGAACTACTCCGTGAAAGTGATATTTCCGAAGAGAGCCGAGAATATGTGAATGTTTTAATTGAGCAAACAGAACGGCTTAATTTCCTTATACAGTCGCTGATTAAAATATCACGCCTTGACAACGGAATAATTACGCTCACACCCAAAAATCAGACAATCGTTTCTTTGCTGGAAGCTGCTAAAAAGACATACTTTTTAGCAGCTTCTGAAAAGAACATCGATATTGATATCACAGTAAATGAAGTTGAGGCTGTTTTTGATGAGAAATGGACTGCGGAGGCTATTGAAATCATTTTGGATAACGCAATAAAATACACTCCAAACAACGGAAAAATCTCAATAAACATCGAGGAATATCAAATGTTTCTGCGGATAAATATCAAGGATACCGGAATCGGAATCAAGGAGGATGAATATTCAAAGATATTCATGCGGTTTTATCGTTCATCCGATGTTGCGGAAAAACCAGGCGTGGGTATCGGACTTTATTTGGCAAGAGAAATAGTAACAAAAGAAAACGGATACATTACTGTGTCTTCTGATTACGGAAAATGGACTGTTTTTTCAATATATCTGCCTAAAAATTAAGGAATCTTTCAGTACTGTTAGATTTCAGCGCTATTTTGAAAGATTCTCGAAAGAATTATCGGTTATACTCTGTGTTGTAAAAAGCAATACAGAGTTTTTTTTGAAAGAAGGTTATCGTAATGACTGTTTTACAAGCAAATAACATATGCAAAACATTTGGAAAGGGCGAAAACGAGGTTTTAGCACTAAACAATATTAATATACAGATTTCAAACGGCGATTTTGTTTCAATTGTCGGAACGTCAGGAAGTGGGAAGTCTACGCTGCTTCATATACTTGGAGGACTAGATCGTCCCACAAGCGGAGAGATCATTATAGATGGTACAAAAATAGCTGAGCTTTCGGACGAGGAACTGACAATTTTTCGCCGCAGAAAAATCGGGTTCGTGTTTCAAAGCTACAATCTCATTCCAACGGTTGATGTATATAACAACATTGTCCTTCCTATAAATCTTGATGGGGCAAAGTTAGATAAACCGTACATAGATGAGGTTATAGATATATTGGGATTACGAAATCTTTTGAAGCGTCTTCCAAGCAAGCTTTCGGGTGGTCAACAACAAAGAGTTGCCATAGCAAGAGCTTTGGCTTCAAAGCCTGCAATAATACTTGCCGATGAGCCTACAGGCAATCTTGACAGCAAAACGAGTCAGGATGTTATAGGACTTATTAAAATAAGCAGCGAAAAGCTAAAACAGACTATAGTTATGATCACTCACGATGAGAAAATTGCACAGTTGGCAGACAGAAGGCTTAGAATAGAAGACGGTGTTATTGTAAGCGGGGGGGCTGATTATGTTCAAGGTAAAAAATAAAAAATGCATTCACAGACTTTCCGTAGGTACATTTAAATTAAATAAAATGCAAAATGTATTTGCTGTGATTGCAATTGTTCTTACAACAATACTTTTTACGAGCCTATTTACCTCATTTGCAATAATCGAAAAATCAATTGAAGACAATACCATGAGAGCTACAGGCGGTAGTGCACATGGCACTTACAAGAATATTACATCTGAGCAATATGAAATTATATCGCAGAACAAAAGGATCAAACAGATTTCATATTCAATATTTCTTGCTTTTGCGGAAAATGATGAGCTAAAAAAGCACGACAGCGAAATAACATATGTAAACAGTAGCGAAGAAGCCGAAGCGCGGTTTTCTTTACCGACAGAGGGTAGACTTCCCGAAAAATCAAATGAAATTGCGACCGATACGATAGTGCTTGATTTATTGGGTGTTCCTGCTAGGCTTGGTGAAAATGTTGAGATCATTTATTCCATTGGAGATAATATACACACGGACACATTTACTCTTGTAGGCTTCTGGGAAGGGGATTCAGTTGCTCCGACAAGTCAGATATTTATTTCGAAGGATTATTTAAACCAAGCTCTTATCGGCAGCGGCGGTTATGATGAAAATGCCGGGAAGATAAACGCTGATGTATTTTTCAAGAATTCAATAGGCATTAAGAGCAAAATGCAAAAGGTACTTGATGAGTGTGGATATGACAAAGATGAAATTGAGTTCGGTGTCAATCAAGCATATGTCGGCAATTTCGAATCCTTTGATGTGAAAACGATGGTTGTTGCTGTTGCAGCAATGTTTTTGATAATGCTGTGCGGTTATCTTATGATTTCAAATGTGTTTTATATCAGCATAACCAAGGATATACGATATTACGGTCTTTTGAAATCAATCGGTACAACCTCCAAACAGATAAAATCTATTATCCATTCCTATGGGGCATACATTTGTCTTATAGGCGTACCACTTGGATTGATTGCAGGCTATGCGGTAAGCAAGGGTTTAATTCCGTCTCTTTTGAATATATTGTCGTTCGACAGCTTTGATATAACTTTTAATCCGGTTATATTTATAATTTCGGCTGTGTTTGCCGTAATGACGGTATTCATAAGTAGTTCAAAGGCTACAAGACGTGCCTCTAAAATTTCTCCGATAGAAGCTGTAAAGATCAGTGACAACGAAAATGGCAAGTTTTTGTCCATACATAAAAAACACTTTGGCTTATTTGATATGGCATTCTTTAATGTTATGAGAAATCGTAGGAAAGCAGCTTTAGTTGTGTTTTCATTAACGTTATCTCTTATCCTGCTTAATGCAACTTATTCATCTGTAAGTAGCTTTAGTCTGGAAAAATACGTTGGTCAAATGATAAGTCATGATTTCGCAGTTGCTTCAAACACCTATTTTTCTAACAGATATGACGGCAGTGGGCTTGACGAAGAACTTATCAGTAGTATATCAGCACAGGAGGGTGTCAAATCATTAGAAAAAGTGTACTCATACGAAATTGCAGAGCCATATGTTCTATCAGACGGAACAAGTGCAGACGTTATACTTTATGGAATTGACGATAAGCTTCTGGATTTACTGACAATAACACAGGGCGAAAACGATTTAAGGGAGAATAAAGTGTTTGTCAATGTGAAAGAATATGGGAATGATACAAACTCCGGCAGTGAATCGTATTTCCGTGTGGGAGATAAAATAAGCTTAAATGTCGCGGATAAGAAGTTTGATTTAGATATAGCTGCACTTGGTGAACTGCCATATAATCTAAGCAGAAGGTACGGCTACTCAACGACATTGGAAATAATCATGTCAAGCGAAAACTACATAAGTATAACGAGCGATAATGAACCCATGCTTGCTGTGTTTAATGTTGATGAAGGAAACTTATCACGAATGGAAACTTTCTTATCAACTACAACGTCAGACACGGATTATCAGTATGAATCAAAGTCAGATCTGAAAACCGAGTTTGAAAGCATGAAAAAAACGATAAGCCTGATGGGATATACCCTTAGCGTTATTGTTGGATTTTTGGGAATCTCTAATTTTTTAAATACTATCATCACTTCGATAATGTCCAGAAAGCGTGAAATAGCCGTGCTTCAAAGTCTCGGCATGACAAGAAAGCAAACACGCAGACTGCTTTCTTTTGAAGGATTGATATATCTTTTTGCAGCATTCGTTTTTAGCGTTACAGTCGGCAGCCTTATAGGTTATTTGGGAGTAAGTGTACTGTTGGGTGAAAGCGGTTATCTTGATTTACATTTCAGTGTTCTGCCGACATTTATTTGCTTGCCGATTCTGATGATTTTATCGGTTGTTATACCGAATATTGTACAAAGAATAGTTTCAAGGCAAAGTTTGGTCGATAGATTGAAGGAGTGGGAATAAAATGGAGATGGAGAGCGTGTTTAAGTTTACAAGATTTTTAGTGCTACTTCGTAAAGACAATAGGGTCATCTTAATAAACAGAAATAACGGATCTTGGATTAAAATCAGTAATGAATCTTATTCCATAGTGAAGAAAGCTATCGAACTTAGATTCACAAAATCAAAGTTACTCGAATCGTTTTCAGTGGATGAAGACAAAAAGTATTTTAATGAGCTTTTAAGTTTATTATTCTCATATCAGATTCTTGTATCAGAAGATAATTTTGAAGAAACAGGTACAGGAGAGATATCTATAGATTTTACCAATAGATGTAATTTGAATTGTATTCATTGTATGGCAGAGGCAAACGATATTTTTGATAGATATGAGATGGATAATTTGGAGTTAAAAGAAACTATTGATAAAATAGTATCTGTATCTCCGGAAAGCATCACAATATCTGGTGGAGAGCCAATGACGAGAACGGATTTCTTTGATTTGAGCTATTATTTAAGGAAACAATATCAAGGAAAGATGACACTTATGACAAATGGTACTTTGATAAAAGAAAGCAATGTGCATGATTTGGCTAACATCTTTAACCACATATCGATCAGTTTAGATGGTGTTGATGAGAAATCAACTTCCATGTTACGCGGAAAAGGCGTATTTACTGCCGCTATGAATGGAATAATGCTACTTAAAGAAAATGGTTTCAAAAGTATTTCAATTTCAATGGTTGAAACAAGGACTAATAAGGATATTATACCTCAATTCATAAACATGTGCCACGAGCTAGAGGCAATTCCGATGATACGAGCTTTTGCTGCGGCGGGGCGAGGTGAAAAAGTGAAGGACTTGTTGTTAGTGCGAACCAATTACTGCCCAGATATAAATCTTGCCGAAGAATATATTAACTTTACGGATTATAAAGAAGAATCTCCTTCGATTTCCGGTGTATGTTCAAGCACAATTAACTCGTTTTATATTAACGCTTATGGTGATATCTATCCTTGTGCACCGCTTTGTGATAAAAAGTATCTATATGGAAACATAAAAGATATAAAAGATTTTTACAAATATATCTTTGAATATGAGTATAAAAGTAGTGCCGGATTCAGCGAATTTTATAAATGCTTTCCTGAAAATCATTTTCTGTGTTCTTCGTGCGATGTACATACTTTTTGTTGGCATTGTATATTCCAACAAAACCAGAGAATTGATAATGATCCGGATTTTAAAACGTGGTGTTATCTTCAAAGAAGAGAACTTTCATCAATTTGGAAAGAGGTATGAGTATGCAACTTGTATTTTGGGTTACAAATGATTGTAATTTGAATTGTACCTATTGTTACGAGGGACAATTTAAAGAGAAAAAATATATGTCATTGGATGTTGCAATGCATGCAGTAAATTTATTCTTAGAGTACTATAATCAAATAAATGATTCCGAATTAATAATTAGATTTCATGGTGGAGAACCACTTTTAAATTGCAAAGCAATTTTGTATATACAGAATATGGTAAGCAAAAATTTAAAAGGAGAACTCTCATATGGAATAACAACTAATGGTTGTATACAAACGGAGGATGCATTTAATGTACTTAAGTCTATGGATGAAATTAATATAAGCATTGATGGCTGTAAAGAGATAAATGATTTATATCGTAAAGATAGAAATGGAAAAGGCACATATGATCGTGTAATTAAAACTGTGAATTGGCTTAAGCAAAATGTAGATCCGTCAGTTGTTAATATTAGAATGACGTATAACAGTATAACAGTTAATACTCTAGCTGAAAGCATTTTGCATTTTGCAGATATCGGATGCAAAAGTATACTTCCGGCTCCTGATTTATTTGACTCAGGTTGGAATAGTGATAAAATTAATATTTTGGAAGAACAGCTGAATAAAGTAAAAAATACTATAGCTGCCAAAAATCTAGAAATCAATATTAGTGGCTTAGATCGTAATGATTTTAAATTACGAGGTCTTTGTAGCGGAGGTACAAAAAGCTTTCATATAAACAGTTGCGGTAATATCTACCCATGCACATATGTTGTTAATGAAAAAGATTTTTGCATTGGAAATATTTATGCAGGAATTGACTATGATAAGATAGCCAAGTTGGAAAAAATGTACACAACACCTAATAGCTGTTGTGAAGGTTGTACTTACTATAGGTATTGCATTGCGACAAGATGTAAATTGGTAAACTGGAAATTAACAAGGTCTCTCTTTACTCCATGTGGTGCTTTTTGCGCAATCGAAAAATGCAAACTAAGAGTAAATAATATAATTTAGTTTATGACTTTAGTTTTGAATGCACAGTTAACTAACCGTACTCATATATTTAAATTTAAAATTACGGTAAAGGAGGTGTTAAAAATGAAAATAGAGAAGTTACTTGATAAAGTTGATCTTTCAAATGCAGTTAAAGCAGAATGTTGTTGTCATGATTGCGCAACATGGATATGGACAGGCAAGTCTTGCAGTAGAGTAAAGGGTTGCTATGAAAAGTGCCGTTGGACATCAAAGACAACAACTTTATGGTAAAACATAGAAATCTTGCATTCGAAACTTTGTTATAATAAATGTGCGAATAAGGTGTTGCTTACATTCTTATTCGCACATTACATATTACTAGAAAAGTGAGTTTTTGAAATGAAAAAAATCAGGATTGCAGTTTTAGATTCTGGGATTAATCGAAATGCTGCCAATAGTTATCTCTTAAAGTCTATTATCGGTATTTATGAGCTTATTGAACATAAAAATTACTTCGATGTTAGAGCATGTGGCTTTGAAGATTTAAATGGTCACGGAACAGCATGTGTAACAGTAATAAATCATGTTTGTAATAATGTTGAATTTATTATTGTAAAAATATTAAATTGTAAAGGAACGTGTAATGTAGAGGCATTAATAGCTGCATTAAAATTTATGACTACTCTGGATGTGGATCTTATAAATATGAGTGTTTCATTAAATGACGATGCATATTCAAATGAAATATCATTACTTGTCGAAACGCTATATAAGCAAGGAAAATTTATAATAGCGTCAAAATCTAATGATCGATGTATGAGCATCCCTGCTCAACTTAGATATGTTTATGGCGTTAAAAAATTCAATGGTCAGTGCGGATTAGACTACACTTTTAATTCACATAAAAAAATAAATATAATATGCGATGGAACGCCAATGCTTATGCCGCGAGGCAATATAATACCATTTTTCGGAGGAAATAGTAAAGCTACATCATTAATGACGGGAATTATCGCAAAGCATATGTCAGACGAACCGTTGTTGGGCAGTATAAACGATTTGATATATAAATATAGCAAAACAGAATTGCACAAATATTGTCCTTTAATACACCAAAACAAGATATTGGATTCGACAATATGCAATGAATTTAATTATTTAGCTGGTAAAAAAGATGTGTATAATCATAATATGGATATAAGTGCCGTACTCAACAATTCAATGATATGCTACAACTTAATTGACTTGGCAAATGAATTTTTTCATAAAAAAATGACTGATGAAAGTTTTAATGCATATGATTTCACTTCCATAGATGCATTTCTGACCAAAGTTGATAATTTAATAATAAACCAAGAACCACAGGGAAAGGAAAGTTATCATGAAAATTGGAATTGTTAAGACTGCAAACAAATGCAAACACATCCTGTACTTAAAACCATTTGACTTACTTCCTTTGATGATTCTTTTCTTATTGGAAGTTGCTTTATCTATAATACTCCCTTTGATTACTGTTAGATTTATAGACAGTCTATCTGATTTATGTAGTATAAACGAGTATATTTTAATTATGATTGTTTATTTTATCTTCCGTATTGTTAATTCGGCGATTTCTTGTATCTCAGATTATCTTTTTGATACAAAAGAATTTATATCATCTCAAAATGTTAGATTAAGACTAATGAATGCTTTATTTGATAAGAATGGAGCCTTTTTTTCATCAAGTAGAGGTGGGGATATATTTGCAACGTTAGATCAAGATATATCAATGGTTGCTTCTTACTTCTATAAGATGGTCAATGTTTTATCTAATATTATATCGGCAATAACCGTGGCGGTAGTGCTTATTCTATTGAGATGGGAATTATTTGCGATTATACTACTGTTTATACCGATATCATTTTATTTGAATAGTAAAGTGAACAGAAAAGTTAGCGATTATTCAACAAGATGCCGCGATGATTTCGGAAAACAGGAATCATTAACAGAAGAATTTGTTTCCAATCCAATGCCAATGATACAATTTGGATTAAAAAAAATGTTCATAAGAAAATATAGTTGTTCTCAGAAGACATATAATAAATGCTACAAAAGATTGGCGTTTTATAATATGATATCGGGCAGTTGCATGGATTTATCCATGACATTTGCTTCTATTGTTTCAATGGTTTATGGTGGTTTATTAGTGATAAACAATAAAATTTCCATTGGCGTTTTAGTTGCCTTTTTGGAGTATATAGACTCTTTTACTTCCCCATTACTTTCACTTACTGCATTAAAAACAATGGCATATAGGCTTCAGCCTTCCTTAGAGAGGATATGTGGTTTATTCGATACAAAGGATGATTCCCCTAAAAGGAATATGATAGATAACTGCAATAATATAAAATTTGACAATGTTACATTTTACTACTCGCATAAAAATTATATCTTAAAAGATAGTACTTTTAGTTTTGAGTCGGGCAAAATATATGCTTTACTGGGAAAAAGCGGAGAGGGTAAGAGTACAATTATAAACTTGCTGCTTAAATTATGGAGACCTCAGAAAGGAAATATATATATTGACAATGTCGATATTTTGAATTTTGATAATGAAGGTTTGAGAAATGCGATTTCTATTGTATCTCAAAATTCATTTTTCTTGCATGACACAATTATAGAAAATGTATCATTAGGTGTATCTTATTCGTATGATCAAATTTCAAATGCATTAGAGAAAGTTGGTTTGCTGGAAAGCGTTCTAAATTTTCCAGATGGAATGAATACAATCATTGGTGACAATGGTGTAGTATTGTCATGTGGTCAGCGTCAACGTTTATCTATAGCTAGAGCATTACTTAAAAATACTCCAATAGTAATCTTTGATGAACCAACATCATCGCTGGATAGCCTAACCGAAAAAGTGGTTTATGAAGCTATTGAATCTTTACATAACAAGATAGTCATAATAATCTCCCATCATGAGAACGTAAAGGATATTGCTGATGTCATATATTATTTAGAAAACAAAAAAATTCTAAAAAATTAAAACAACTCATGCAATAATTTTTCCAAAAAATGATTTCTAGAAATATAAAAAAATACAAGGAATTACACCATTTTAATTAAACGGATTGGGTTAAATGAATGGTATGCGACACAGACTTCAAAAAAATTCGTGCAGTGTGGCAATCCAAAGCGGAACACGGCGAGTGCATCCCCAGCGTTCCCTATGGCTACAAGAAATCGGAGGATAATCCAAAGCAATGGGTTATTGACCAATCTGCCGATGATGCAGTACGGAAGATTTATGCCTTGTGCCTTGCGGGGCGTGGTTCGTCTCAAATTGCAAGGCAGTTGGAAGAAAAAATTTTACTGCCAACCGCTTATTATGAATCCATCGGGCGAAAGATTGGCAGAAAGTCTCCGCACAATCTATTCAGTTGGGATCAGAAAACTGTTGTCAACATTGAAGGTGCAAAATACCATTTACAAGCTAAAAGAAGAACACCAAGTTATTCCAGATATGCAGGAGACAATCATCTTTGAGAAACAATGGCTAAGGGTGCAGGAGCTTCGGCAGCGGTATACTTTCAGGATTCTGAATCAGGAATCCTATCTGTTTTATGAAGAACTGAGATGGTTTGTGGAGGCGAAAAGATAATGTGCGGAAGATACAGTCTGTTTTTTGATGATGAATACGATTATGACATAGCAAAAATGATGGATATTCTCAAACGGAAATATCTCTTTAATCTACCTGAACGCAGAACGCTGTATATGGCAGGATTCTACAGCTTTTTCAAGGACGAACCGAGATTTATTATTCTGACCACTTCTGCAAATCCGTCTGTCAGTGTTATTCGTCACAGAATGCCGATGGTACTTGATAAATCGCAGATACAAAAATGAAACAACGATATCGACAGTGCTATTTCAATTTTGCATAGTACACCTCCGACTTTGGTCCATCATGCCGTATAGAATCAAAGTTAATATGATTGCTCATAACTCTCCGACTGATCATCATTAATTCCGAGCGACTGTTTCTTCCAATGGTTCATTCTCCGCAGTCTGCTGTCAACTGTCCGTCTGACTGCCTTATACTTCTGCGTATAGTCATCTTCGATGCACCTACTGAGATTTGCGAACAAACCAAAGATTGTATTGGCAATCATAGCGTTTTCAAACTGTGCCATATTGTTCAGCATATTCTGCGCATACTCATTGCCGTCGTTTGCGGACTTTGTAAGCCATTCTACAGCTTTTTTTATCTTTTTCAATTTCCTCCGCTCCGAAAAGATAAAGTCTGCCGAGCTGATAGCTTGACTACATATTCTTATCAGCGGACTTTTCAAAGTAATCTACAGCTTTTTGAATATTATACTTTTCTTTTTGCAGATACAGCTTGCCAAGTGCGTACTGCGTGTATTCGTTATCTTCGGCAAAGAGCAGATATTTTTCAGCTTTGTCCAAATCCTGCAATACGATTTCGCCCTTGAAATATATCTTTCCGAGCTTGTGACAGGCGTAGATGAGCTTCGCAGTGTAAAGGCAATGGTAGCTGACATCATGAAAGAGCTTGATGCAGAGGGCATTGCATACAACAAGAACCTCGAAATCGGTATCATGATGGAGACACCGGCAGCCTGCATGATGGCAGATGTGCTTGCAAAAGAGGCAGCCTTCTTCAGTATCGGAACAAACGACCTGACAGGCTACACAATGGCAGTAGACCGTGGAAACTCAAAGGTAGCATACCTTTATTCAGCCTTCAATCCGGCAGTGCTTCGCGCAATCAAGCGTATCATCGAGTGCGGTAAGAAAGAGGGAATCATGGTAGGCATGTGTGGAGAGGCAGCAGCAGATCCAAAGCTCATTCCGCTGTTACTCGCATTCGGACTTGATGAGTTCTCAGTGAGTGCCACAAGTGTGCTTAAGACCAGAAAGACCATTGCAGACAGCAGCATGGCAGACTGCAAGGCATTGGCAGACAAGGTAATGGCATGCGCTACAGAGGCAGAGGTACAGGCAGTGCTTGCACAGCAGTAGATGCTAAATCCAAACAAGTATAAAAGTTAGTAAAAGAGTATAAATAAGAGTAAAATATAAAAGTATAACATTGAAATTTATCATAAAGACGGCTGAACCGGTGGGGACCGGGACGGCCGTCTTTTTTGTGTACGCGAAATGTGAGATGAATATTTAGTAATTTACGATTTAGTCATTTACGATTAACTAAATTACGATTGACTAAATCATATATAAGTAATAAAATATTGTGTATAGAAATGGAGGCAGAAGAGCTATGTTTATAGGAAGAGAAAAAGAGCTTGCAACTTTAAACGGATTATATAATTCGGATAAATTTGAATTCGCAGTAATCTACGGCAGACGAAGAGTGGGGAAGACAGCTCTCATAAGCCATTTTATACAGGATAAAAAAGCAATATATTTTATGGGAGTAGAGAGCAACGAAAAGCAGAATCTGGAGAACTTTAGTCAGGCAATCATGGAATATGCTTCAGGAATAATGTCTGGGACTTCATTTGTGTCATTTCAGGCTGCAATAGAATATGTATTTAAATTATGTGAAAATGAAAGACTGGTGCTTGTCATAGACGAGTATCCATATGTGGCAAAAGCTTCGAAAAGCATGGCTTCAACCTTGCAGATGCTTATTGATAAAAATAAAGATAATTCTAAAATGATGCTTATATTATGTGGCTCATCTATGTCTTACATGGAAGATAATGTGCTGGCATATAAGGCACCTTTGTATGGCAGAAGAACCGCCCAGATGAAGATACTTCCGTTTGATTTTGAGGATAGCTGCAAATATTTCAACGGATTTTCAGCAGAGGATATGGCTCTGATATATGGTATTGTTGGTGGTACTCCGCAATATCTTTTACAGATGAATGACAGCATGAGTGTAGAGGACAATATAAAAAATGTGTTCCTCAACCCCGCATCAGCAATCTTCGAGGAACCTGAAAATCTGTTAAAGCAGGAAGTCCGTGAACCTGCTGTATATAATGCAATAATAACAGCAGTAGCAACAGGCAGCTCCCGCATGTCGGAAATCGCAACCAAGATAGGCGAAACGACAAGTGTATGCTCACAGTATATGAAAAATCTGATTAATCTTGGCTTAATACGGAAAGAAACTCCATATGGCGAAATGGAGTCCAGAAAATCAATATATGCAATAGCTGATAATATGTTTAGATTCTGGTATCGGTTTATACCTGATAATAATTCTATCATTAGCAGAGGTGCAACAGAACTTGCGTATAAAAGAATTGCTCCAAATCTGTCAGATTATATGGGCAGGATATTTGAAGAAATATGTATGCAGTATCTGTGGAAATTGCTGCTTGATGGGGAATCACCTGTGGAATTTAGCAATCTTGGACGATGGTGGGGAACAGATCCACAAGAGAGAATACAGACAGAAATTGATATAATGGGTGATCAGGATAAAAGCACTGCATTGTTTGGAGAATGTAAGTGGATAAATGAAAATGTGGATGTAAAAGTGCTCGAAAAGCTGAAAAAGAGAAGCAGATTATTTAGATATGAGAATGTGCATTTATTTTTATTCGCAAAAAAAGGATTTACCCAAGGGTGTATTGAGGAAGCCGGAAAAATGGGAAATGTGTCGCTGGTGACATATGATCAGATATATAGGTATTTAAATAATATAGATTTATCACAATAGTTAAGTCAACACAATGGACTGGAAATCATTATGTTTTATGACAACAAACAAAAGGTACTTATCTAAAAAATGGAGATATGTTATACTATAGTGAGTCAGGTGGATCTACATATTCATTATCTGTAGGAGTTGCATATGAGATAGGTTCTGTTTCATTAGGAATACCATTGGGGAAAGCATCAGTATATAGTAAGAGTTATGAAACAGTAAGGATAAAGCCAACATTGATTAAACAATAGGGAGGAAGTAGATAATGGAAAAACAGAGAAAACAAGTTATTACCTATGTAGTAGTTGCTGTTTGCGTTTGTGTAATAAGTGTGCTGATTACATATAGCATAATGCAGCAAAAAAATAATGTGACGGTGGGACTTTATTATGGAACTTTTGATTTTTCAGAGTATCAAAATGTAGATAGTACAAAAAAATTAGCTATCATACATGATAACGATGAAAAACAAGGCGAGTATGAGATGGAAATAGAACATACTGATAAGGTGGAAACCGGAACATGGAGCTGGAACGATGAGGGATATATTACTTTATATCAGGATAATGATGCTATTGCAAATCTTGTATATGTGGATGGTAAATATCTATTTTCGGATGCCGATGTTGAAATCCAAGAACTTAAAAGGATATCTGAAACAGCAATAGTAAAATAATTGAGAACATAGGCTTCTTTAGGTTTCTTTAGAATTATTTATTATTTTTAAATAATTTTTAAGACAATTCTTTATGTGTATATAGTATTGTAAAGCCATAGATGTCTATGGCTTTTTTAATGTCAGGTAGTATTGAGGAGATGGGATATGATAGAAACAGCTATTATATATATAAAACGAAATAAAATAAAATCTTTGATTATCATACTAATCATTGCGACAATAATTCTGGGTGAAATTATTGGCCTGCTATTAAGCAATGCCTCAGAAAAATCTGAGAGAGATGCATATTTATATAATGGGGCCGCATTAGTAATTGAGGATGATAATGGTGGTTTTACAAAGAGTGATTATGATGAAATCAGAAAAGTAAAATATGTAACAGGACTTGGGGCTTGGAGAGAGCTGATCGCAGATCCGGTGGATACAGAGAATGTAAAGGAACATAAAGGAATAGATCCGGAGAATAAAGATGTGCGTAATCGGGCTGACAAAATGGTGATTATTGCAAATATGGATGTGCAGCAATATAGCCTGTTTTCATGGGAAAAAAATGTATCTCTTATTGAAGGGGAATTTCCAACCTATAAAAATAAAGGAATTATTGTAGAACAGCGATATGCGAAAAAAAATAACCTTAAGGTAGGGGATGAAGTTAAATATACTATAGGAGACCAACCGGAGGTAACGTCTTTACAAATATGCGGAATTTATAAAGTGGACAGTGAGTTTGAAATATATGACTCAAATGAAGAGGGAACCTCGGTATACATACATAGTCCATATAATTCTATATATGTAGATTATGATTATATTGTAGAGTTACTGGGGTTAGAATACACCGCGTCAACGGGAAGTGAAGTGTATATTGATAAGATAGAGCATATAGATGCAGTAAAAAAACAATTAAAGAAAATGTATGGAGATAATGTGGAAATATATGATAATACTTCCAATTATCTCGATTCAGAATGCAAAGTCGTAGGATTGATGGGAAAAACATCAAAAATAATTTGCTGGATGATAATTATAATGGGTGAAATTATTTTGTTAATCGTTTTCTCGTTTTATACTATCCAATACCAAAAAGATACGGGACTTTTTATGGTACTCGGAAGGTCAAGAAAATGGTGTATAGGTAGATTTGCATTTATAGGAATGATATATGCAATTAGTGGTTTGCTTTTGGGTCTGCTATTATACTGTGTGCTTGGCAATTTCATATGTAGCATTATAAGTGGTATAGGTAAGAATGTCATAATTAATAGTACAGACAGAGCCATAGGTGGATATGATACACCCGGAATATTTCAAGGCTTTGAGGTACGTATAGAAATGAGTGCTTTTTTTACTCTGAAAAACATTATAATTCTATTAATAATTTCGTTGGTTAATTGGATTGCATTTATGGTACTGCCTGTTGTAACAACTGTTGAAGAAAATGCAAAGAAACTGTTAAATTCGAAGGGATAGTGGTAAATATGTTGGAAATGATTAATGTATCGTATGCATATAAATCAAAGAAGGAAATTGTGCATGTGCTGGATAAAGTTACATACAGATTTGAAATAGGAGAAATGTATGGAATATTTGGTCCGTCAGGTTCAGGAAAGACAACGTGCTTATCGTTACTTGCCGGTTTAGAAAAACCGGATGAGGGGGAAATTTTGCTGGATGGAGAAAATATACAAAACATTGGTGGAAGAAAACTGCGCCAAAATAGTATATCATTGGTTTTTCAGGATTATCAGTTATTTGATTATATGACTTCCCTTGAAAATGTAATGGTTGCAGCCCAGATAAGCTTACCTGATGTACCCAAAAAAGAATTGATAAAAATGTGTAGAGACAGCCTTGTAATGGTTGGACTTGATGATAGTCAGATAACCCGAAAGGTTACGGAATTGTCAGGTGGACAGCAGCAAAGAGTTGCAATAGCGAGGGCATTGATAACAGATGCAAAATATATTCTGGCAGATGAGCCTACAGGAAATCTGGATAAAGAAAATCGAAGAAAAATTGTCGAATTGTTACAGCAGATAGCTCATGAACAGGACAGATGTGTTATAGTAGTAACCCACTCGGATTATGTAAAGAAAAAATGTGATATTTGCTATGAAATGGGAGATGACGATGAGGAATAAATGGTGGCAGGCATGCAAAGAATTATTAGGGAGACCGGGACGGAATATACTAATTGCTGTTTGCATATTTGTACTGACACTATTTTGCGGAATTGCAACATTTCTAGATTCAGCAATAGAGAGCTTTTACAAATCTTTTGCAGATATGGCGGGATGTTGTGTTCTTGTTGAATTAGACGATTTTTCTACTTTAGATGATTGGAAAGATATTTTAGAATATGCAGATAATAATAAAAATGTTGTAGGATATAATAATGCATTTACAAGTGATATTATATGTGAAGCGGTAGATTTTGAAAATGTACCATATACAGAAAAACAAAGTGATTTTGAAAAAAATAAAATATATGTCAGTGGAAACATAAATACTTCTTACAATGAATATTTCAGTAGTGGTATCTTTAAGATTTCAAAAGGAAAATATCCGATGTCAGGTGATAAAGGGGCAATGATATCAGATAAGCTTGCCTCTGAAAATAACCTGTCAATTGGTAGCAATATATCTATACAGTATGAAAATAATACAATCAGTATTAAGGTGATTGGAATTTATACTGTAATAAATACTCCAAAGACACAGGTGAGCGATGGCTACTATAAAGAAGTAGCTAACAGTATAGTATTCACTGATTATAATTCGTATGTTGAATTAAACAATGAAGCAAGCTGTTATGGGATGAATTTTTTCAGCAAAGACTATAAAAGTACATCACTTTTATATGATGATATGAGTAAAATGTTTCAAAATGTTCCAAATTCGGCAGTTGTCAATCAGGTTTTGAATGAAGAACTGCAAATGACAGATGTAATATCAATGTTAAAAAGTATGACAAGTGTGACGTTGAGCGTTATGTATATTGTATGCGTTGTGGTTATGTCGTTACTGACTGTTTTATGGCTTAAAGGACACTCAAAAATGATTGCAATATACAATACACTTGGACAGAGGAAATTTAGGACAATTCAAATTCTATTATATGAGATTTTGATGATAACTGTTCCGGCACTTGTGGGTGCAGGAATATTGACATTGGGGCTGCTTAATAGATTTTCTGTCAATATTTTTAAATATTTTGTTGAATTTTGTGAGATTTCAAATGTTCAAAAAAGCTTTTCACTTGATATATGGAACTTTGAAATGAATATCTGGCAATTTGTGTATAGAATCGGATTTTTGGAAATTAGCGTTATTTTAATAACTATGATTGGAAGCTGCATTTATGCTAATAAGGGGTTGCGCACATTAAGGAGTAATTAGGAGCGGTTATGTGGTATACTCTTTTTGATGTAATAAACATGTATAATATGATAGGAGCATATAATGGACAAAATTCTTGTTGTTGAGGATGATAAAACAGTATACAGTGGCATAAAAAAGCTTCTCGAATTGCAGCATTATAGTGTGGCAATTGCACAAAACGGTATGGAGGCTTTGGAAAAAATAGATGAATCGTTCAGCCTTGTAATAATGGATATAATGATGCCGCAGTTGGACGGCATTGAAACTTGCAGGAGGATGCGTGAAAGACACAGCGTTCCGATATTGTTTTTGTCAGCAAAATCGGAAGAGCTGGATAAGCTGGAAGGGCTTGAAGTGGGCGGTGACGATTACATGACTAAGCCATTTTCAAACATGGAGCTTATTTCAAAGGTTAAAGCTCTTATCAGACGATATCGGGTATATGACAGCGGAAGTGCAAATCGCACAAACAAGGATGAATCTATAGAGACAGATGGACTTAAACTGTTTACGAATCGAAACAAGGTTGAGTTTAATGATAATGAGATAAAATTAACCGGAAAGGAATATGAGATATTAAAATTGCTAATGAAAAATCCTGACCGGATATATACGATTGAGATGATATACGAGATGGTATGGGATGAGGCTTTTACCTATAATGCAAAGAATACTGTTATGGTACACATTAAAAATCTTAGGAATAAGCTTATAAAGGCATGCGGCGATGCATGCATACACACAGAATGGGGAAGAGGATACCGTTTTGAGAGATGATTTAAAGAGGGTAAAGAAAAAATTGTTATCATCATTTGTAATAGCAATTGTTAGTGCATGTATTCTGTTTGGAATTATATATTATTTTGGAACGGGAATTTTAGATTATTATTTTACCGCAACAAATTATTTATATAATAGAGAAATACCATATATTGAAAAATTTCAGAATTATGTATCTGAAAATAATATAAGTACATCTGATATATCGGATTATGATAAGTGGATGATTGAAAATGATATATCGTTTTATAGTATACATAAAGATGGTAAAGTTATTTATAGTAAAGTAAATGTAGATACATTTATATCTGAGGCGAAAGACTGGTATGATTACAGATTAACAGGTTCATATCGTATGCCGGTAAAATTTTCTGATACAGAGGCATATGTATTTATATATGCAGGATTTACAGAAAAATATTATATAGTTTTAATGATACTGGATGCGGGATTTTCTGTTTTTGTGGGAATTGCACTAGTGTATTTATGGATTAGAAAAATTATAGCGGGCTATCAAACAGAGCTTGAAGCATCACAGGAACAGGAGAAAAAAGCGCGACAGGAAAAGGATGAACTGATGCGTAATATGGCTCATGACCTGCGTACGCCATTGACTGGTGTTATGACATATGTTGATGTAATGAAACTGGAGAACGAAGCATATGCCGAGAATATGAAAAATCTTAATTTTATAAGTGAAAAGGTATTGGATATCAGGACTCAGGTAGACAATCTGCTGGATTTTTCAATTGCCGGTTCACAAAGACCTGTTGAATTGGATGCATCAATGGATGTTGAGTATATATTTGGAGATTACCTCTCAGATGTGTGTGCTCAGCTTATGAAAAGCAATTATGAGGTTGATGCAGAAGGAATAAGCTTTAAGCAGGTAAAGGTTGCTGTTAATATGGCATTTTTGACCAGAATATTTTCCAATCTGACGGATAATATATATAAATATGCGGACAATAAAAAGCCTGTTGTTATGAAAACAGCTTTTACGAAAAAAACATTTAGCGTTGAAATTGGCAATGGTGTATGTGACAATAAAACACTTCTTAAAAGTGCCGGGATAGGGCTTAAGAGCGTGGATGCGATGATGCAGCGCATGAATGGAAGTATGAGCTTTAAAAGGGAACATGGGAAGTTTTGGGTTAAACTGGAGTTTCCGATTGTGTAGTGAATATTTTTTCATGAAAACCTCCATACTAAATAGAAAAGAAGTATGGAGGTTTTTATGAGCAGAAATATTGAAAATCATGATTCGGTGCTCTTGCTTCAGGATTGCATAGCGGGCTGTAAGATGGCACTTGAGAGCATGGACGATATAAGAGAACACACAGATGACAAGCAGCTTCGTGAGCTGATAGACAAGTACTATGATGAGCACACCGGGCTGTCAGTGGATTGCAGGGATATGCTTGACAAAGCAGGTGCAGATATTAAGGAACCGGGTGTGTTTGCAAAGATGGCTGCGAAGCTGCAGACAGCAATGAAGATGGCAGTGAATGATGATCAGTCCCAGGCAGCAAAACTTCTGACGGAGGGCTGTAATATGGGCATAGAGACAATCAGCGGCAGTCTCAATGAATATCGTGATGCTGATTCAAAGAGTGTGGCAATTGCAGAGAGGCTCAGGACGCTTGAGGAAAAAATGGTGGGAGATTTGCAGCCACTATTATAAAAAATATAAAATAACGGCTGTTGTACTGATTTTGTACAACAGCCGTTTATGCGTAGCTGTCAAGCATCATGCCTGAATAAATTGACGAAATATATGGTGTGTTGAAATTGTGCCCGGGATTCTTATATGCCACAACAACCTTCTGCACATAGTTCATAGGGTTGACTGTCACAGAGTTTGCTTTGTCACCTATTGCATCCTTTAGTGCTGTAAGAGTGTTGAAGGTGTCATCAGCTCTGTCCGGACGAAGCGCACCGGCGAGGATATCGCGGTCGATAGTGAGCTTGCCGTCATCGTCTGTCATGAGGCCGATGTAGGAAAGCTTTGACTGTGAACCCTTTGTGATGGAGCTTATATCACGAAGCAGCCTTGTGGCATCTGCAGAGTCGGTCATTGAATAATCATCTGCCACATCTATCATCTTATTGTATGCGTCAACCAGAGTCTGCACATTGTCGGCAACTGCATCGGAATTGGTCTTAAAACCGATGGCCGCGGCACCTGTATCTGTGGTCGGCTTTTTGAGCGTGAGCTCAAAGGCATTATTGATGGTAAAGGTGTTGGACAAGGATGAGTGCGCGGTGCCATTCAGCGAAAAGTCAGAGTTGTGGGCAGGGGATGATACCTTATCAATACCAAGCTGCTTCATCATGCTTATGGACTCTGCGTTAGCTGACGGTGCCACACTAAAGAGAGAATCCTCAGTCTCGCTGAGACCTGTCTGCATTGATGTAAGCTTTAGCGCTGCCTTGCCGGAGTCATCATGGACTATGTCTGCCTCAATGCCAAGACCGGATGCATTTATGAGTCTCTTGAGCTTGTCCTGCACCTCGCCGTTGGTTTCACCGGTGCTCACTCCGAACTGGAACTCATAGGATGATGCATTGGTATTTATGTCAAAGGAATAGCTGCCCGGTATAAAGGACAGGGCCTTGCTGTCTAAGTAGCTGCCGGTATTGACCTGTGGAGCGGCGAGCTGTCTGACCTCTATATCAAAGCCGTCTGCTCCTTTATTCTCTGAGCCGTCACCCACGTAGCGCACGCCTACAGCATCCTCATTAGACGACTCCGCAACCTTCTTCTGGAAGGAATCAGAGGAGCCTGCGTATTTATCAGAAAGCGAATCCACGGCATTTAAGATGGCCTTAGAGCTTTCCTTTATATCGATAGCATATTTCTTGGCTTCGGACATATTGGAAATCTTGTACAGAGGGGACTCTTTATTTGTCTTTATTATTCTGTTGTATATCTTGCGCAGATCGCTTTTCTTGTGCGAATCATAGCGCGATACCTCTTTATTGGCATAAGTGCTGGCATAGTAAGCGTAGGCACTGTCTATCTTTGCCATAAAGACCCCTCCTTTCATCCGTGAAAATCGTTTAATCCGTTAAATGGTAATCCTTTAAATATTATATTGTATAGCTGCGATTACTAATGCTTAACTGCAGTTATAATAAGCTATGTAAAATCTTTAATTATCAAATTCTACTTATACACATATATTATATCGTCATAATTGAGGATTTACAACAACAAAATACTTGAAAAATTCAGATAAATGTACTATATTTAGTTATGTATCTGTAAGATTTATAAAAATTAATTGCTGCCGGACACAAAAAAGGTGCAGACAGCGGCACTGTTCAAAAGAATTTACAATAAATTTTAAAATAGCTATTGACGGTTACGGCTCAACTGTGATATAGTATACAGGCTTGGAAATAGGTCTTTTTTTTATGCCTTTTTTTAAGGGTACAAACAACAAAGAATTTAAACGGAGGTGGAAGTCGTGCGTACAAAGATTACATTAGCGTGCACAGAATGTCAGCGTCGTAATTACAACATGACAAAGGACAAAAAAACTCATCCGGACAGAATGGAAACCAAGAAGTATTGTAGATTCTGCAGAACTCATACAATGCACAAGGAAACAAAATAGTCTAGGAACTGAGTGAAGGAGTACATTATGGGACAGAATGAAAAAGTCGAAAAGGCTCCAAAAACAAGCTGGTTCTCAGGTCTGAAAGCTGAATTTCAGAAGATTATCTGGCCTGAGAAGCAATCGGTCATCAGACAGACCATTGCAGTACTGGCGGTTTCAGTAGTTACCGGTCTTATTATTGCGCTTCTTGACTGGGGTATCCAGCAGGGCGTAGATTTCCTTATTGGTTTACATTTTTAAAACGGAGGCAAAGTGATTATGACAGAAGCGAACTGGTATGTAGTTCATACCTATTCAGGTTATGAAAACAAAGTCAAAGCTAATATTGACAAAACAATCGAAAACAGACATCTTGAGGACCAGATCCTTGAAGTACGTGTTCCGTTGGAGGACGTCACAGAGGTGAAGAACGGTGTTCGTAAACAGGTTTCCAAGAAGATGTTTCCAGGCTATGTTCTTATTCATATGATTATGAATGATGATACATGGTACGTTGTACGAAATACCAGAGGCGTAACTGGATTTGTAGGTCCGGGAAGCAAACCGGTTCCTCTCACAGAAGCCGAGATGAGACCTTTGGGTATTAAGACGGAAAACGTGGTAGTTGATTTTGCTGAGGGTGACATGATAGTCGTTATCGGCGGTGTCTGGAAGGATACAGTCGGTGTTATCACAGCTATGAATTATCACAAGCAGACAGTTACAATTAATGTAGAGCTGTTCGGTCGCGAGACACCGGTAGAAGTAAGTTTCGCAGATGTTAAGAAAACAAATTAAGGAGGCAATTCCAAATGGCAAAGAAAGTAGAAGGATACATTAAATTGCAGATCCCTGCTGGAAAGGCAACTCCAGCTCCTCCAGTTGGACCTGCACTTGGACAGCACGGTGTAAACATCGTAGAGTTCACAAAGCAGTTTAATGCAAAGACAGCCGATCAGGGCGACTTAATTATCCCTGTAGTTATTACTGTATATGCAGACAGAAGTTTCAGTTTCATTACTAAGACTCCACCTGCTCCGGTATTAATCAAGAAAGCTTGCAAGATTCAGTCTGGTTCAGGTGAGCCAAACAAGAAGAAGGTTGCTAAGATCACAAAGGCACAGGTTCAGGAAATCGCTGAGCTTAAGATGCCTGACTTAAACGCAGCTTCACTTGAGTCTGCAATGAGCATGATCGCTGGTACAGCAAGATCAATGGGTGTTGAGGTGACCGAATAACACTTAGCGAAGCCAAGCGTATAACGCGCAGGCTGAGGTTAGTGTGAGGTCGTTCTCTGAGATTAGTGAAAGCGAGCCCGCCTTTTGGGCGAAGCTTGAACTTAGCGAAGAGAACATACCCTTAAAATAGTTACAAATTTATGTAACCTAAAATAATAACAAAGAAACGTAAATGTGGGAGGGCCCTCTCCCGATATTACCACCAGGAGGTTATTTTTTCATGAAAAGAGGAAAGAAGTATCAAGACGCTGTTAAGGCATTTGATAAGAGAGAGCAGTACGATGTTGCTGACGCTATCTCTATCGTAAAGAAAAATGCTACAGCTAAATTTGACGAGACAATCGAGCTTCATCTTAGAACAGGCTGCGACGGACGTCACGCAGAGCAGCAGATCCGTGGTGCGGTTGTATTACCACACGGAACAGGAAAAACAGTTAAGGTTTTAGTTTTCGCTAAGGGAACTAAGGTTGACGAGGCACAGGCAGCAGGAGCTGACTTCGTTGGAGGCGAGGAGTTAATTCCAAAGATCCAGAACGAGGGATGGTTAGACTTCGACGTTGTAGTTGCTACACCTGATATGATGGGTGTTGTTGGTCGTTTAGGACGTGTCCTTGGACCAAAGGGCTTAATGCCAAACCCAAAGGCAGGAACAGTTACTATGGATGTAACAAAAGCTGTTAACGATATCAAAGCCGGTAAGATTGAGTACAGATTGGACAAGACAAACATTATCCATGTGCCAGTTGGAAAAGCATCTTTCACAGACGAGCAGTTAAACGACAACTTCCAGTCTCTTATGGGTGCAATTAATAAAGCAAAACCTGCTAGCTTAAAGGGTCAGTACATTAAGAGCGCAACTCTTACATCTACAATGGGACCTGGCGTTAAGTTAAACGTGGTTAAGATTACACAGTAAGATAGTTAAACAGTTACAGTAAAACAATTTACAAGACCTATCAAACGCCAAGCAAAAGTTTTGCGGAAAGTAATTGACATCCGTAATATAGTTTGATATAATTGCAATGCATATTGCCGAAGACAGTAGGTGCCGCAAGGCGTAAACGTAGAACCTACCGAGGGAATTTTCGAGATTTATCTTGAATTTTGACTTGTACCCTTCTGTCGACAGGCAGGAGGGTTTCTTTGATTAATAAATCAAATACCTCATGTCTTTTATGCGAAAATCTAAAAGGAGGTAAATGAATCGTGGCAAAGGTAGAACTTAAACAGCCAATCGTAGATGAGATTTCCGGTGTTATCAATGGTGCACAGTCAGTAGTAGTTGTTGATTACTTAGGACTCACAGTAGCAGAGGATACTCAGTTACGTAAACAGTTAAGAGAAGCCGGTGTAACTTACAAGGTATACAAGAATACTTTAGTAAACCGTGCAATCCAGGGAACAGAGTTCGAGGGATTAAAGGATGTCCTTGAAGGACCAAGCGCATTCGCTGTATCAACAGAGGATGCAACAGCACCAGCCAGAATCTTAGCTAAGTTCGCTAAAACAGCTCCGGCTTTAGAGATTAAAGCAGGTGTAGTTGAGGGAACATTTTATGATGCTGAGGGTATGAAGGCAATCGCCGCTGTACCTAGCAGAGATGAGCTTCTTGGAAAATTACTTGGAAGCATTCAGTCACCTATCACAAATCTTGCTCGTGTACTCAATCAGATCGCAGAGCAGGGTGGCGCTGCAGATGCAGCCGTAGAGGCAGCACCAGCAGAGGATGCTGCAGAGGAAGCTCCAGCAGCAGAATAATTCAAATATTATATTTGAACCTTATTATCATAATTAAATTTTTAAATGGAGGAAATTATAATGGCAAAGTTAACAACAGCAGAGTTTATTGATGCTATCAAAGAGTTAAGCGTATTAGAGTTAAATGATTTAGTAAAAGCTTGTGAAGAAGAGTTCGGTGTTTCTGCAGCAGCAGGTGTTGTAGTTGCAGCAGCAGGAGCTGACGGAGCAGCAGCTGAGGAGAAGACTGAGTTCGACGTAGAGCTTACAGAGGTTGGACCAAACAAGGTTAAGGTTATCAAGGTTGTTCGTGAGATCACAGGTCTTGGACTTAAAGAGGCTAAGGACGCTGTTGATGGCGCACCAAAGGTTATCAAAGAGCAGCTTGACAAGGCTTCAGCAGAGGATGCTAAGGCTAAACTTGAGGCAGAGGGTGCTAAGGTTACACTTAAGTAGTCTGATAGGTTACGAGCTAATTAAAAATATAAAAAGAGTCGAGGGCAAATTTTATTTGCGCCTCGGCTCTTTTTTATGTTTTTATTGCGCGACATTCGGAGCGCGTCCCGAAAATGCCTGAGCATTTTTGGAACCTCCGCTCGTAGCCTATCCGACGGCGATGAAAATTATTGCGCGACAGTGAAAAAAATAAAAAAGTACTTGCAATTGTTGGTGATTTGTTGTATAGTATACGTTGCACTATTGTGGTGCAGTGGCATTTTTATGCAATTTTTTAAATGATGCAAATTTGTCAATAGGTAAATTACACTAAAATGCATTCGCAAATATGTGCACAAGAGAAAAACCACAAGATATAGTAACTGGGGTGGTTTTTGAATCATTATCTAGATACTTGCTAGATTAAAATAAAAACGAGAGGTGAAACGTCAATGGAGAAAAACAGAATACGTCCGGTCACATCCGGAAAAAGCATGCGTATGAGTTACTCAAGACAAAAAGAGGTTCTGCAGATGCCAAATCTGATTGAGGTCCAGAAGGATTCTTATCAGTGGTTCTTAGACGAAGGTCTCAAGGAAGCTTTTGCGGATATCTCTCCAATCACAGATTACAGCGGAAAGCTTAGTCTTGATTTTGTAGATTTTACATTATGCGAAGATGATGTAAAGTATACAATTCCTGAGTGCAAGGAAAGAGATGCAACATACGCAGCTCCTTTAAAGGTTAAAGTCAGACTTCACAACAAAGAGACAGATGAGATTAATGAGCATGAAATTTTCATGGGTGATCTGCCTTTAATGACAGAGACCGGTACATTCGTAATCAACGGTGCAGAGCGAGTTATTGTCAGTCAGTTAGTTCGTTCTCCTGGTATTTATTACGGAATTGCTCATGATAAGCTCGGAAAGACCCTGTATTCTTGTACTGTTATTCCAAACCGTGGTGCATGGCTTGAGTATGAGACAGACTCTAACGACGTTTTTTATGTAAGAGTAGACAGAACACGTAAGGTACCTATCACAGTACTTTTACGTGCACTTGGAGTAGGTACAAACCAGGCTATTCTCGATATGTTCGGAGATGAGCCAAAGATCCAGGCATCATTCAGCAAGGACCCTGCAATCACAGAGCGTGAGCCACAGGGAAGCTATGAGGCTGGTTTATTAGAGTTATATAAGAAGATTCGTCCGGGCGAGCCACTTTCAGTTGAGAGTGCAGAGAGCCTTATCACAGCAATGTTCTTCGATCCTAGAAGATATGACCTTGCCAAGGTAGGACGTTATAAGTTTAATAAGAAGCTTGCTTTAAAGAACCGTATCAGTGGACAGGTTTTAGCTGAGGACGTAGTTGATCCTTCTACAGGTGAGGTTATCGCTGAGGCAGGTACTGTTGTTGACCGTGCGCTTGCTACACAGATCCAGAACGCTGCTGTTCCTGCTTTATGGATTCAGACAGAGACAAGAAATGTCAAGATTCTTTCTTCTATGATGGTTGACATCAGAAGCTGGATTCCTGAGCTTGAGGATCCTAAGTCTATCGGTGTTACCGAGCTTGTTTACTATCCGGTACTCGCTCAGATTCTCGAGGAGTATGATTCCCTTGAGGACAGAATCGAGGCTATAAAGAGAGATATATCTGACCTTATTCCAAAGCATATTACTAAAGAGGATATCTTCGCAACTATCAACTACAATATGCACTTAGAGTGGGGCGCAGGAACAGATGACGATATCGATCATCTTGGAAACAGACGTATCCGTGCGGTTGGAGAGCTGTTACAGAACCAGTACCGTATCGGTCTCTCAAGACTGGAGCGTGTTGTTCGTGAAAGAATGACTACACAGGACTTAGAGGGAATTTCACCTCAGTCACTTATCAATATAAAGCCTGTAACTGCCGCTGTTAAAGAATTCTTCGGTTCTTCACAGCTTTCACAGTTCATGGATCAGAACAACCCTCTTGGAGAGCTTACTCACAAGAGACGTTTATCAGCACTTGGACCTGGTGGTCTTTCAAGAGACCGTGCCGGATTCGAGGTTCGAGATGTACATTACACTCACTACGGCCGTATGTGTCCTGTAGAGACTCCTGAGGGACCAAACATCGGTCTTATCAACTCACTTGCATGCTATGCGAGAATCAATGAGTATGGCTTCGTAGAGGCTCCATACCGTAAGATTGACAAGACTGATCCTAAGAACCCGGTAGTCACAGAAGAGGTTGTATACATGACAGCCGATGAGGAGGACAACTACCACGTAGCACAGGCTAATGAGAAGCTTGATGCCGAAGGACATTTCGTACGTAACTCAGTTTCAGGTCGTTACAGAGAGGAAACTCAGGAGTACGATAAGTCAGCATTTGATTATATGGATGTGTCTCCAAAGATGGTATTCTCAGTAGCTACAGCGCTGATTCCATTCTTGCAGAACGATGACCCTACACGTGCCCTCATGGGATCAAACATGCAGCGTCAGGCCGTTCCGCTTCTGACCACAGAGGCTCCTGTAGTTGGTACAGGTATTGAGACAAAGGCCGCAGTTGACTCAGGTGTCTGCGTAGTTGCAAAGGCAGACGGAGAGGTATTATCTTCAGAGTCAAACCGCATTATCATAAAAGAGACTGACGGAAACAAGAGAGAGTATATTCTTACAAAGTTCTCTCGTTCTAACCAGTCAAACTGCTACAACCAGAGACCTATCGTATTTAAGGGTGACAAGGTTAAGGCAGGCGATGTTATCGCAGACGGTCCTTCAACAAGTCAGGGAGAGCTTGCTCTTGGAAAGAACCCGCTTATCGGATTTATGACATGGGAAGGATACAACTACGAGGATGCCGTTCTTCTTTCAGAGCGTCTCGTAGAGTATGATGTGTATACATCAGTTCATATCGAGGAATATGAAGTAGAGTCACGTGATACAAAGCTCGGACCTGAGGAGATTACACGTGATGTCCCTGGTGTCGGCGACGACGCACTCAAGGACCTTGATGAGAGAGGTATCATCCGTGTAGGTGCAGAGGTTCGTGCCGGTGATATCCTTGTAGGAAAGGTTACACCAAAGGGTGAGACAGAGCTTACAGCAGAGGAGAGACTTCTTCGTGCCATCTTCGGTGAGAAGGCAAGAGAGGTTCGTGATACATCACTTAAGGTACCTCATGGTGCTTACGGTATCATTGTTGATGCCAAGGTATTTACAAGAGAGAACGGCGATGAGCTTTCTCCGGGAGTAAACCAGTCAGTACGTATCTACATTGCACAGAAGAGAAAGATTTCTGTCGGTGATAAGATGGCCGGACGTCACGGTAACAAGGGTGTCGTTTCCCGTGTGCTTCCTGTTGAGGATATGCCATTCCTTCCAAACGGACGTCCACTGGATATCGTACTTAACCCACTCGGTGTTCCTTCACGAATGAACATCGGTCAGGTCCTTGAGATTCACCTGAGTCTCGCTGCAAAGGCACTTGGCTTCAATATCTCAACTCCTGTATTTGACGGAGCAAACGAGGTAGATATCGAGGATACACTTGAGCTTGCAAATGATTACGTAAATCTTCCGTTCGATAAGGAAGAACTTGAAAAGGATTTACAGGCTGAGCATCCATACTGGAGCGCAGATGCTGAAATCTTCTATGATAAATATGTTGATACACTCCGTGAGGACGTTATGGAATACCTTTCAACAAACAGAGCTCACAGAAGCTTATGGAAGGGCGTTCCGATTTCAAAGGATGGAAAGGTACAGCTTCGTGATGGTAGAACAGGTGAGTGCTTCGATGGAAAGACAACTATCGGACACATGCATTACCTTAAGCTGCATCATCTTGTTGACGATAAGATCCATGCACGTTCAACAGGTCCTTACTCATTAGTAACACAGCAGCCACTCGGTGGTAAGGCACAGTTCGGTGGACAGCGTTTCGGAGAGATGGAGGTTTGGGCTCTTGAGGCATATGGTGCTGCATATACACTCCAGGAGATCCTTACAATGAAGTCCGATGATGTTGTTGGCCGTGTCAAGACCTACGAGGCTATCATCAAGGGTGAGAATATCCCTGAGCCTGGTATTCCAGAGTCATTCAAGGTACTTCTCAAAGAGCTTCAGGCACTTGGTCTGGATGTCAAGGTACTTGATGAGAACAGAGAAGAGGTTGAGCTTATCGAGACAAGTGAGTACGGTAATACAGATATCAACTCAATTATCGGAAACGATAAGGACTATGCATTCGAGGACAGTGAGTCATTTGCAGAGCATGGTTTCTCAAAGAAAGAATTTGATGACAACGAAGAGCTTGTTGACATAGAAGAGGAAGAGTCCCCTGAGACAGCGGATGACGATATTTTTGCTGATGAAGTTCTTGATGACGAAGAATAATTAGAAGGGAGTGCCAAAATGCCAGAAACAAATAATATAGAAAATAATCAGGCAATGCAGTTTGATGCGATTCAGATTGGATTAGCATCTCCTGAAAAGATCAGAGAGTGGTCACATGGCGAGGTTAAAAAGCCTGAGACTATTAACTATAGAACATTAAAGCCTGAAAAAGACGGTCTTTTCTGCGAGAAGATTTTCGGACCAACGAAGGACTGGGAGTGTCATTGTGGTAAATACAAGAAGATACGTTATAAGGGTGTTGTCTGCGACCGATGTGGCGTAGAAATCACAAAGTCAAGCGTTCGTAGAGAGCGTATGGGACACATCGAGCTTGCTGCTCCTGTATCTCATATCTGGTATTTCAAGGGTATCCCATCACGTATGGGACTCATCCTTGACTTATCTCCACGTGTACTTGAGAGAGTACTGTACTTTGCTTCATATATTGTGCTTGACCCGGGCGAGACAAAGCTTGCATACAAGCAGATTCTCAACGAGTCAGAGTACCAGGAGGCATGCGATACTTATGGCCGCTCAGCATTCCGTGTAGGAATGGGTGCTGAGTCTATCCATGAGCTTTTAGCAGCAATCGATCTCGAGAAGGATTCGGCAGAGCTTAAGGCAGAGCTTGAGAATGCTACAGGCCAGAAGCGTGCACGTATCATCAAGAGACTTGAGGTTGTAGAGGCTTTCCGTGAGTCAGGAAACAAGCCTGAGTGGATGATTATGACAGTTATTCCTGTTATTCCACCGGATCTTCGTCCAATGGTTCAGCTCGATGGAGGACGTTTCGCAACAAGTGATCTTAACGACCTTTACAGACGAATCATCAACCGTAACAACCGTCTTAGAAGACTTCTTGATCTTGGAGCGCCGGATATCATCGTTCGTAACGAGAAACGTATGCTTCAGGAGGCTGTCGATGCACTTATCGACAACGGCCGTCGTGGACGTCCTGTTACCGGTCCAGGAAACAGAGCTCTTAAGTCTCTTTCAGACATGCTCAAGGGAAAGGGAGGACGTTTCCGTCAGAACCTTCTCGGAAAGCGAGTTGACTACTCAGGACGTTCGGTTATCTGCGTAGAGCCAAAGCTTAAGATTTATCAGTGTGGTCTTCCAAAGGAGATGGCTATCGAGCTTTTCAAGCCATTCGTTATGAAGGAGCTTGCCGCTAACGGAACCGCACACAATATAAAGAGTGCAAAGAAGATGGTTGAGAGACTTCAGCCGGAGGTATGGGATGTCCTTGAGGACGTCATCAAAGAGCATCCGGTTATGCTTAACCGAGCTCCTACACTCCACAGACTTGGAATCCAGGCCTTCGAGCCAATCCTTGTAGAGGGTAAGGCAATCAAGCTTCATCCACTCGTATGTACAGCGTTCAACGCCGACTTCGATGGAGACCAGATGGCTGTACATCTTCCATTGACTGCTGAGGCACAGGCTGAGTGCAGATTCATGCTTCTGTCACCTAACAACCTGCTTAAGCCTTCTGATGGTGGACTTGTAGCCGTTCCTTCACAGGATATGATCCTTGGAGTTTACTACCTCACAATGAGAAAGCTCGCTGATTACAAGGATGATCCAAAGATGGTTGCACAGGTGTCATCAGACACTGTATACAATGATATTGATGAGCTTAGAAAGCTCACAACTCCTAATGAAAATACAGGAAAGGCTGAGCTTGGCTTATATGACCTTATCTGGTTTGAGGATGTCACAGACGGAAACCGTCGTGTGCTTTGCAGACCGATAGATCTTCTCGGCCGTTACTATGGAAGTGTTAATCTTGCAATGCTCGCTTATGAGAACAAGGAGATTACTCTTCACCAGAATATCTTTGTACACCGTACAGTAAAGCTTGCTGACGGCACAGAGGTTTCAGGTTTTACAGAGACAACAGTAGGACTTTTGATATTCAATGAGAACATTCCACAGGATCTTGGTTTTATAGACAGATCAAAGGCTGAGAATGCACTCAAGTTTGAGGTTGAGTTCCACGTTGGTAAGAAACAGATCAAGCAGATCCTTGAGAAGGTTATCAACACACACGGAGCTACAACAACAGCAGAGGTTCTTGACAATGTCAAGGCTATGGGATACAAGTATTCAACCCAGGCTGCCATGACAGTTTCAATTTCAGATATGACAGTGCCACCACAGAAGCCACAGATGATCGCTGATGCACAGGACACTGTAGATAAGATTACAAGACAGTACAAGCGTGGACTTATCACTGATGAGGAGCGTTACAAAGAGGTTATCGAGACATGGAAGGATACAGATGATGCCCTTACAAAGGCACTTCTTACAGGTCTTGATAAGTACAACAACATCTTCATGATGGCAGATTCCGGAGCCCGTGGATCTGATAAGCAGATCAAACAGCTTGCAGGTATGCGAGGACTCATGGCTGATACAACAGGTCGTACAATCGAGCTTCCTATCAAGTCATGCTTCCGTGAGGGTCTTGATGTACTCGAGTACTTCATGTCAGCACATGGAGCTCGTAAGGGACTTTCAGATACAGCGCTTCGTACAGCCGATTCAGGATACCTTACAAGACGTCTTGTAGATGTTTCACAGCATATGATCGTTCGTGAGTCAGACTGCTGTGCAGGTACAGGACGTGAGATTCCGGGAATGGTTGTAAAGGCATTCATGGAGGGTCGAGAGGAAATCGAGAGCCTTCAGGAGAGAATTACAGGTCGTTTCTCTTGCAACACAATCTGCGATAAGGATGGCAATGTAATCGTTAAGGCCAACCATATGATTACACCAAAGCGTGCAGCAAAGGTTATGGCAGAGGGTGTTGATGAGAACGGTAATCCAATCACACAGGTTAAGATCCGTACAGTGCTTACCTGCCGTTCACACATGGGAGTATGTGCTAAGTGTTACGGTTCAAACCTTGCAACAGGTCAGGCAGTACAGGTTGGTGAAGCAATCGGTATCATCGCAGCACAGTCAATCGGTGAGCCTGGTACACAGCTTACCATGAGAACATTCCATACAGGTGGTGTTGCCGGTGGAGATATCACACAGGGTCTTCCTCGAGTAGAGGAGATTTTCGAGGCACGTAAGCCTAAGGGACTCGCTATTATCACAGAGTTCGGCGGAATTGCTACAATCAAGGATACAAAGAAGAAGCGTGAGGTTATCGTTACAAACAACGAGACAGGCGAGACAAAGGCTTACCTCATTCCTTACGGCTCACGTATCAAGGTTGTAGACGGACAGGAGCTTGAGGCCGGCGACGAGCTTACAGAGGGTTCTGTAAATCCACACGATATTCTCAAGATTAAGGGCGTTCGTGCGGTTCAGGATTACATGCTCCGCGAGGTACAGCGTGTTTACCGTTTACAGGGTGTTGAGATTAACGATAAGCATGTCGAGGTTATAGTTCGTCAGTGCTTACAGAAGATCCGCGTAGAGGAGCCGGGAGATTCAGATTTACTTCCGGGCAGCATGGTTGATGCCCTTGACTTCTTAGAGCTCAACGAGAAGCTTGAGGAAGAGGGTAAGGAGCTTGCAGTTGGCTCACAGGTATTACTTGGAATCACAAAGGCATCTCTTGCAACCAACTCATTCCTGTCAGCAGCTTCATTCCAGGAGACCACAAAGGTTCTTACTGAGGCAGCAATCAAGGGCAAGGTTGATCCGCTTATCGGTATGAAGGAGAACGTAATCATCGGTAAGCTCATCCCGGCAGGAACAGGTATGAAGATTTATCGTAATATCAAGCTTGACAGCGATGTAAACGATGACGATACACTTGATTTTGATGATGATGATTTTGCGGATTTCGCAGAGGAAGAGGCAGTCGGAGTCATTGATACAGATGCTGAATCAGTTGATGAAGAATAATTACTGATGTTTGTACTTAAGCTACAGAAGCTGTTACAAACCCAAAACAAAGAAGTCCGGGAAACCGGGCTTCTTTCTTGTATTATATTGAAAACGTAAAGTATTATATTGAAAACAAAATTGGTCTTGACAAAACAGACAAGGATTTGTATAATATTTTAGCGTGCATAAGATTGCACTGCTTAAAATAAAACAGGAGGTGAAAATAATGCCAACATTTAACCAGTTAGTAAGAAAAGGACGTCAGACATCTGTAAAGAAGTCTACAGCACCAGCTCTTCAGAGAAGCTTTAACTCTCTCCAGAAGAAGCCAATCAACACTTCTTCTCCACAGAAGCGTGGTGTATGTACAGCTGTTAAGACAGCTACTCCTAAGAAGCCTAACTCAGCTCTTAGAAAGATCGCCAGAG
>ENA-OUQG01000127-OUQG01000127.1-human-gut-metagenome-genome-assembly--contig:-NODE-127-length-51784-cov-11.174274_pt1 | contig 51784 bp, 45 predicted proteins | sample MGYA00237943_ERZ548823 | MGnify/ENA primary metagenome ERZ548823 (study PRJEB26490, sample SAMN05194731) | human gut metagenome | biome: terrestrial biome; feature: human-associated habitat; material... | reverse complement strand
AAAAAGGAAGGCGAGGGATCATCCCTCGCCTTCCTTTTATTTGTTTCGGTTCTGTACCGTCTCACCGGCAATTCGTGACCGTTAAATCCAACCCCGTGTAAAACTCAGGTCCGGCAGCTCCTCTCCCCGCGTATTCTTCACTTGCGTACATAGATTTGCGGTTTTCATAGGGCATCTGTAAATAGCATTGAGATTTCTTTTTTGAGACGTGGTATAATAGGTGTTCGAACAATAGGATATTTGGCATGAGAGCAAAAAATGCGACCCAAACAAATGATTTGGGCGCATTTTTTATTATACATGTTGTCCCTACATGATCGCAGCATCCGGGATGCCTTTTATGAATTCATTTCCCGCCAGTCGGAGCCGAAGGTACAAGCGGCAGTGCGCCTGATGGGACGCCTGGCCCAGCGGGAGGACAACAATCTCAAGAGATTCCATGCGATCCTTGCCAATCCGCTAATGCGGAAAGATGTATTTTGGTTCTAAAAATACTTCTTATCTGGTGTGTTCGTCTCTCCACAGGCAGGTTCGTCAATGTCCCAACGAAACGCCGTGTCAAAATGACCGGCGTTTTTTCTCCGCTGCATCGGGAAACCGCCCGAGACACCCGCGATGCGCGCCTTCACGCATCTCGCGTAAATCCGCCCGCGTCCTCCGGTTCAAAGGGGCGAAGGGCGTGGTAAAGCTTCTGTCGCTCTCCGGCGCTGCGGTACGCGGCAAGGGGGCGAAACGGCGGACGTTTTCCCGTCTTTCTCTGCTCACGGTAGCGCAGCACCAACACGGCAGGCGCGACAGGCAGCAGGAGGGGATGCTCCTTGCAGGCAGGCCAATGGGTATGGCAGGTCTCCACGCCGGTGCGGAAGAAACTGACCAGTCGATTTTCCGCCCGTCCATCGGTAAAGAGCCGCTGCCCATAGCGTTCTTCCTTGCAGCCGAAGTTCCCGGTACGCAGGATATCCTCCAGCAGGGCGCGGCATAGTCCTTCGTTGGCAGTCATGCACCACGGAGCGTCCTCCGGCGGCAGGGCAAGGTTCTCCACGCAGATGCGGGTGACGACCCGTGCGAAGTGAAGCAGTCCGAATCGGGACAGCTTTGGCAGCAAGTCCTCCCACCGCTCCGGCGTCATATCACGGTGGACAAACACCGCCCAATCGCAGAGCTGCCGCAGCCCCAGTCCGCTGCTTGTGATATGCTCCAGCTTGTGGAGCAGCAGCAAAACAGCCTGACGTTCCGGCGGCAGGACGGGAAGGCCGCCGCGAAGGACTCCTTCTCCCGCGGCATACCGGAAGTATTCCCGCAGAGGCGCACCGCTGGCGCCCAAAGGGATACCGGGCGGCTCAAAGTGCAGCTCCACGAGAAATTGCTCCCGATGCATGGAGCGATGGAAGGGATGGTTGTCCTCCGGCGGACAATAGCCCCCGGCGCAGAGGATCGCCTCCGCTTTTTTTACATCGGCGGGGAAGAGCAGCAGGTCAATGTCTCCGGCGCAGCGCAGCTCCGGCCGGGGATAACACGCGGCAGAGGAGCTGCCCTTCAAGATCACGCAGGGAAACGCCGAGAGCGCCTTGAGCACCGTCTGCTGCTCACCAAGGAGCTGCTCGTTATACCACATGGCAGAGAGGACCTCCTGCCGCCAGGGGACGGCTGTCTCCTTTGGGATGGCAGCTCGCTCCTGTTCCGTCAGGCAGTCATAGACCAGCAAATGAACGCTGTGGCTGACGGCTTCCTCAAAAACACGCTGCCAGTCCACATCCGATGGCAGCGGCAGGTCACATCCAAAGAGGGCGCGGCGCAGGAGGGCCAATAAGCTCTGTTCCGTATCCGTCATCGGGCTGACACCTCCACACCGCAAAAAGTTGGATATAGTATAGCAGAAAACAACAGATACAACAAGCATCTGATTCTTTGCGCGTCCGACGCCGAGCGTCCCAAAGCACAAAACAGAGGAAGGGGCGGTGCTCTTTGTCAACATACGGAAATTGAATGAAAAAGGGAAGCTCCCTATGTAATATGCTTTGGAAAGAGTTGATGTCACGGCGGCACGTTGCCGCCGGACGCAGGAAAAACTCCCGCCGATTTCTCGGCGGGAGTCTCAGCGTATCGAAAAGGCTTTTCGCCCTGCTGCGGCGGCACGGATTTCCCGTGCCGCCGTTTCCATGGGTTCAAAGCTGCTTACTCGCCCAGCAGGCGGTTCAGCATCGTGACTATCTGGGCGCGGGTGCAGGGGGCCTGCGGCATCAGCCGGTTGTCGGCACCTCTGAGGATAGCGGCATTCACCGCCCATGTGACAGCCTCCTCCGCATAAGCGGACACCTGCTCAAAATCGTCAAATCCCTGCGCGCCCGCGCCGCTTTGCGCTGTCTCCATACCCAGCGCCTTGGCAAAACGGTAGAGCATGACCGCCATCTGCTGGCGAGTGATGGGATCGTCGGCGCCGAAACGGCCATCACTGTAGCCAGTGACGATGCCAAGGGCCGCCGCCCAGCGAACAGCCTCCGCATAGTAGGCATCGGTTCCCACATCGGAAAAGTGCGCCGTCTGCTCCGCCTTGGGCTTTCCGGCCACCCGCCACAGGAAGGTCACCAGCTGGCCGCGGGCGCAGTCCGCGTTCGGAGAGAAATGCGCATCGTCCGTTCCGGTGGTGATCCCCAGCCTTACGGCCCAGAGAACCGCGTCATAGTAATAATCGTCCGCCGACACGTCCGCAAAGAAAACCGGCACGTCAGCCGCGTTCAGAAAGGCCGCCTTGATCGTCACATCGGAATCCGGCATGATAAAGGAATATCTGCCTTTGCCAAGCGGGGTGAGGGAAAGGGTCTTGCCCAGCGCATCCGTCACGACAAGTGTTTCCAGTACATAGCCATTATCCGGCGTGACGGAGAGGGTCACGGCTTCACCGGGACTCATGCGATTCTTGCTGACAGTCACTTTTCCGTGAGCTGCCTCCACGGTGCGGAGCTGATGCTCCGAAGGAGTTCTGTCCGATTTTTCCGAGGGAGCCGAGGGGATCGGAGGGGCGGTCTGATCCTCGTCCGCGACCTGATAGCATGCGGCCTGTTCACCGGTAAGGGTCAAGGTCCCGTCCGTCAGGACGGGGGCGACATCGTCGCCAGAGAGAATGTTGCCCAGCTCCGCGTGCCATGCTCCGTTGTCCCACCGCCAGCTGACGGTGACGGTACGGGGAACGATCTTCCAGACGCCCCGCTCCACACGGGCGTTGTAATTGGGAAATTCCGTCTCCGGGGTGATCCCTGCGCCTGCTCTCAGGTCGATGGTCCCGGACGCAAGATTGTCTGTTGCCGGTGTCTCAGGCCATGTGATCTCATTTCCCTCGCCGTCCCTGAGCAGCCACCGGATCTCATACTGCTGTATGATCTCATTCAGGCGGGCCAGATGCTCCGGCAGAAGATACCCGCCGGCTGTGACGGTGACGTCTCTGGTGAGCGCGTCTCGTGAGAAGTCATCGCCGTATTTCACCTCAAAATTGCTGATCTTGATGGGCAGATAGCGTCTGCGGACGGTGACGGGGATCTCCTTTGTCACCTCGGCGGAGCCGTCCGCGGGAAGGAATTTCAGCGTCTGTTTCTCAGGCTCCTCACCGGTTGTTGTGGCAGGAAGGATCTCCGCGGCGTTTTCAAACTCAAAGCGTCCCGCCTTGCCGCCGGACGCGCCGTCTGCAAAACGCAGCGCCGCCTCGCCCAGCACATAGCCGTAGGTCAGCTCCGCCTTCTCCGGCCAGACGATCTCCTCGGACACGGCGGGGGAGGGGGGAACGGTCACGTTTTCCGTGGGAACAGGCGGGGCAGACACGTTTTCCGTGGGCGCGGGCACGTTTTCCGTAGGAGCGGGTGCGTTTTCCTCAGAGGAGGGGGGAACGGGCACGTTTTCCTCAGAGGAGGGGGACGCGGGCACGTCTTCCGTAGGAGCGGGCACGTTTTCCGTGGGTGCGGGGGGAGCGGTCACGCCTTCCGTGGGCGCGGCCGGGGCCGTAAGCCCATCCGAGAGCGGCATTTCGGCAAAAGCCGACAGGACGGGCGTTTGCTCCACAGTCTGCGTTTCGCCGTCGGCGGTCACCGTTCCAACCTTCATTGCCGCGCTGCTGGGGAATGCGTTGCGGTCGATGATGCGGCGGCAGAGCTGCTTGTTGACGAAGTCCATCACCACGATGCCGAGCCGGGGGTTTCGCTTTGCCTCATCACTGCCGGGGGTAAACAGATCGTCATTGTAAATAAGGTCGTTCATGTACTTGGCGGCGCCAAGGGGCGTACTGCCATAGTGGTCGCTGCCGGTTTTGCTGGTGTAGTTGAACACAAAATCTTTCTTCTCGATCTTCGACGCACCTGGCAGCGTGTATGTACCATTGAGCTGATAGACGGTGTTGAATACCTGCCTTTTCTTATTGTCGTCGGGACTGGAATAGTCATCCTGAATATAGACCGAGACCTTGCTTGCGGATTCGATCCTCTGAGCGTAGTGGTTCCTGTCCTTGTAGCTGTCGTCCCATTGCGTGAGATCCGGCCCCGTGTAGCTGTAAAGGCTGCTTTCTCCGGCTCCGCTCATGTCCACCCGGGTCATCAGGACGATCTTGCCCCGCGCCTGCCCCAGCGTCGGACTGGTCATCCGGTTCTGCGCGGCCACGAGGGTGTTCGGGAAGGCTGTCTCCGTCCAGCAGTAAAAACGGTCGGGGTAGTTGGTCGTATACTCATTGAGGATATTTACCAGCGCCAGTCTGCCCTTATCCTTGTCGCCGCTGTCGATCTTCAGCGTTGCGATCACGGTCTCGGTGGGGTGTTTATCAAGATAGTTAATGACGGTATCCAGCACGGAGCGGAAGGTCTTGTTTTTGGATCTATTGTTGTGGTCGGGCGTATGGCAGATAAAGTCGCCATGTACCATGACCATATCGTCTCCGTGCCATCTTGTGCGCAGATCCAGCGCGCGGACGCCGGCGTAGAGCTGCTGTTCAATGAAATATTTCTGGCAGGCCACTTTGTTGTAGCTGGCGTTCCAGCTGCCCTCCACGTTGGCGGTGGCGGAATCGTGGGTGCCGGGGATGTTGAGCTCGGAGAGATAGCGGTCATCCGGCAGCAGGCTCATCCAGTTGGCGTATTTGTCCGTTTTGCCCATGTCGTTTGCCGCGTCCCGGTTCAGCACCTGGATCCGCCAGCGGAAGGAGAATTCGCTCTGCTCCAGATTGCAGCCCTCCTCCGACCACGATGCTTTTCCCGGCCCGCAGTCCTTTTTGGGATCCTTGAAGTAGTTCTTCGGCACGATGTAGAGATCGGAATTTCTGTTTTTCAGGAAAAAGGTCTCGGGATCGCCGTCCCCGTCCTCCTCCAGATAGAACCACTGAGAGAGCGCCCCGTTTTTGAAATCCCAGACGTGCACGTTGCCGCCAGGCTTTAAGTTGCGGTGTTCGATGTCCCAGTAGCGCCCGTTGCCGGACTCACGGAAGCTCTTGTTCTGGATGCGGAAGCAGCCCGCGCCGTCAGACCCTCTTACGTCATGTCTCTCCACGTAAAACTTATCGCTGACGCCGTATTTCCATGTCTGGATGTCATTGCCGTTGGCAGTGCCGCTGTGCTGCGCTGTCAGCTCCCACTCGGTGGTGGCGACGGCCACGCGCTTGATTCCCGCATTCAAACCGGGCTTGGAAAGATCCAGGAAGGCCTGCCACTTTTCAGCGGGGGAGATCACGAAGTAGTCTCCCTGTTGCAGATAATTGGCCGCTTCGCTGGCGGGAGTTTGGGCGGTCTCATCGGTGGGGGCCGCCGAGACCGGGGCAGTCAGGCTCGGCAGCAGCGTGACCGCGCAGAGCAGCAGACAGATGATCCGTTTTTTCATAGAGTTCCTCCTATACTTTATTCGTTCATTCGCTGGCGGTTCATTCCACCCAGGCCTTCAGGCCCTGGTGGAACGCCTCGTCAGTCACCGGCTTGAGCAGGAAATAGTCCGCCCGCAGGCGGAAGGCGTGGAGCGAAAAGTCCAGATCGCTGCACCAGATGATCCGGCAAGCGGGGCAGAGCGAACGCAGGTGCTCCGCCGCGTTCAGTCCCGCCACCCCGGAAAGCGCGATGACGGCATTGGTGGGAGCCTCCCTCCGTACGGCGTCAAAAAAGCGTTCTGGATCATCATAAGGTTCGATTTTGGGGAACATCTCCTTTTCCTCGCAGAATCGGGCGATCTGCTCCGCATAGTGCAAAGCCTCCCTTTCCTGTTCCGCCAGCACGGCGATACGGTACACAGCCTGCCTCCCTTCTTTTTGGTTCTGATGGAACGTCTTGCTTGTGTCCAGTATAAAAAGGACGGCCCATCGCTTTCAAGTGCTATGGCACGAATGGCGGGATTTCGGCACGAATTCCACGATTCGCGTCTCGCCGCCCAGGGTTCTTTGTGATATAATCAGCTTAAAATCAAGACATGGAGGAGGGGACGGCGCATGAGGATCGCCATTGTAGACGACCTTGCCGACGAGCGGGCGCTGCTGCGGGAGCAGCTGGCGCAGCAGCTGGCGCGGCGGGGCGCAGAGGCGGAGCTTTTGGAATTTGACAGCGGCGAAGCGTTTCTCGCGGCAGAAAAAGAGCGGCGTTTCACCGCCGCCTTTCTGGATATTTATATGGAGGGCATGACCGGCATGGAGGCGGCAAGGACGCTGCGGAAAACCGACACGGACTGCCTGCTGGTGTTTACCACGACCTCCACCGATCACGCGCTGGAGGGATTTCAGGTCCGTGCGCTGCACTATCTGGTTAAGCCCTTTGCCGAAGCGGAGATCGACGCGCTGACGGATGAGCTTCTCGCCCGTGTTCCCCAGCCGGAGAGATTCATGGAACTGCGGGTAGAGGGAGGCGAGATCCGTCTGCGCTATCGGGACATCATCCGCGCCGAGCACTTCGCCCATGTGATCTATGTCCACACCACGGCGGGAAAGACGCTGGCCACACGGCAGTCCTTTAAGGCGTTTACCGCGCCGCTGAAGGAGGATCCCCGCTTTTTCGTGTGCGGCCGGGGTGTGATCGTCAATCTCGAGCACGCGGAGGACTTTGAGGACGCCGCCTTCCGCATGGAGGACGGCAGCCGCGTATTTGTCAGTCAGGAGCTTCAAAAAAGCGCACGGCAATCCTTTATGGAATATCTGCTGCAAAGGAGGCACACGGTATGAAAGCTGCGCTGCGTCCGATTTTAGAGCTTTTGGCCGTGATCCCCGGTCTTCTGCTTGCGTATTTTCCTGTGAAGTCCTATCTGATGCCGTCACCGGGGCGGCTTGCCGCGCGGCTGCTGCCCCTGATGGTGGGGGCGTGTGTCGGAGGCGGACTGCTCTGCCTCCGTTTTCAGTGCTCCACGGAGGCGGCGCAGGCGGTCCTCGCACTGGCGGCAGCGCTGGTCTATATCAAAACGCTGCGTATTTCCCACTGGAAATCCGGAACCATCGCGCTGAGCGTATGCGCAGTGTTCGCCTGTATCAACAGCATCTCCCGCGCCGTCAGCGCGGCGCTCCTGATCTACGCGCGGGCTCCATGGCTGGAGCCGTGGCTCTGCCTGAGCGCGGGCATCTTTTACAACGTGGCCTGCTGGCTGTTCACGGCGGCGGCGTACTACCCATCCACCCACGCTGTACGCACGATGGTGGAGGACGAACATTTCGCGCAGACGTGGTACGTGTTCTGGCTGCTGCCCCTCATATTTATCCTGCTCAATATCGTTATGACCCCCCGCTATCAGGCAACGCTCCAGACCGGGCGTGTCCTTCAGGTCTACATCGTGTTCAGTATCGCGCTGCTGATGCTGCTGCTTTGCTTCTATGCGATCTTCCTGCTGATGGCTGTCAGCCTGAACCGCAACGCAAGGCTCCGGCAGGAAAACCAGCTTCTGATCATGCAGCGGCAGCGGTACGAAAGCCTGAAAACCGCCATCGAGGAGGCGAGACAGGCGCGGCACGATCTGCGTCACCAGCTCAATCAGATCTCCATGCTGGTCGAAGAAGGCGACATGGAGGGCCTGCGGGGCTTTTTGGCGCGGAGCGTGTCGCGGATCCCAAGTCTGGAAACGCGCTTTTGCGAAAACAACGCGGCGGACAGTGTGGTCGGCTACTACTGCGGGCTATGCAGGCGCGAGGGGATCCCCATCCATGTGCGGCTGGATCTGCCGGAAACGCTGCCCGTGGATGAGATGGATCTGTGCCTGGTGCTTTCAAACCTGCTGGAAAACGCGCTGGAGGCCAGCCTGCGCACCGCGGCCGCCCGGCGGCAGATCGCGGTGACGGCCTATCTTCACGCCGCCCGTCTGCTGCTCATCGAGGTCGAAAACCCATTCGACGGTACGGTGAAGGAAAACGATGGCGTCTTTCGCTCCTCCAAGCGGAAGGGAGACGGTGTGGGCCTTCAATCCGTCCGCCACATCGCGGAACGCTCCGGCGGGGCAAGCACGTTTACCTATCAGGACGGTGTGTTCCGCGCAAGGGTCATGCTCCGCGGATAAACGCGGAGAGCGGGCAGGGCGTCGCTTGAATGTAAAGGTGAAGTTCCCTATGTAATATACTCTGGAAAGAGAACTGCCGTAGATGCCCTTCAAAATGCGTTTTAGCGGTATATAGCAGATGAGAGACGGGGAATTGTGGCAGTTTTATGCGGTAAGCGCCGATTTTTGGCATAGCCAGGCAGACGGGATAAAGGCTCCCATTGTCAAAGTGCGCTTCGCGCCGCCATTCCACCTATGGCGGCCACGGTCTGCCTAAGTGATGGACAGCTAAATAGAATTGGACGGACTCCGCCCGCGATATCATGACACAATCAAATTGACAAAGAGAAGTTCACCCTTAAGCCGTAAAAAATGGCTCAAAAGGGGAACTTCTCTTTGTCAAAATACGCAAAATGCGTGTCGGGGAGAGGCGGAATAAATTGAACAAAAAGAAATTTTTGTTCAATTCAGGGGAGGGAGCGTTGTTTGACAAAGGGAACTTGTCATTTTAACTCTTTTTTTGTACCTACCTCCGCTGTTTACCTTGCCTCACCCCGCCCATTCCGAAAGGCTGTGCAGCGTGACACTGACTTTCGGCATCCAAGTATACTCCCGAAGCGCTTTATTGTCGGTGTATACCGTCAAATTTTTTATGGTAGAACCCGTGTAGTTGAGGATCTCGTCATCCAGCGCCACCGGCGCATCCGCCGGAGCGAAAAAGACGATGGTATCCACGCTGCCCTCATTGAGACTTTTTGTCAGCAATCTGGAAATATTTGCGCCGAGGATCACCGTATGATACGTCCCGCTGCCAAGCTGCGTTTCATCCGTCGCCCCGGCGTAGGCTCCATCGCCGGAAATGGTCATGGTTTTCGTGTCCGCGTTGTAGCTCCAATACGTCCCCGGCCCCGCGATTTTCGGGTTTCCCAAATCCTGCGGCACGTCCATCCCCTGCATATTGTAGGCGGGAGCTGATACCTTGGCATATTGATACTCCGTCCCCGCCCGTGAGTTGATGAAGAACTCAGTTTTTGTGTAGGTCATGACCGTTCCGTCCGGCTTTGTGAATTTTGCTTCGCCGCTAAAAGCGCTTGCTGTGATCTTTAATTCAATACCGATCGCCGCAAATGCCTTTGTGAGAAGAAGTCCCTGTTCGTTGATTACGTCTGATGGTATGCTCGTACTGTTATACCATCCGTTTTCAGAGCACAGCACGATCTCATCGTCCATCAGGCGGCAGAAGTTGTTGTACGATTCCTCCGTAACAGTCACGGTATCGTCAAACAGCTCCCAGAAGAAGGTCTGGGTGTATGCCCTGTCCTGTGCGTTTTTCATGGAAAAATGCCGTTGAAGCCGCTTTATCAGCAGATACTTGTACTGATTGGATGTGTAGCTCATACCCCGCCCCGCTTTCTTCTGATGCCGCCGTACCGCTTGACCGCGTGGCGGAACTCTCCAACGGAAAAGTCCGGGAACAGCGTTTCGGTGAAATAAAGCTCTGAATAGGCGGACTGCCACAGCAGAAAGTTGGAGAGCCGCTGAAAGCCGCCCGTGCGGATGATGAGGTCAGGCTCCGGCAGGTTTTGATACAGCGCCGCCGTGATCTCCTCCTCCGTCCGCGCGCCCTTGGCAACGGCGTCCACGATCTCCATTCGCCCGGAGTAGTTGCAGCACAGGTTCAGCGTCAGGCCGTCACAGTGGGCGGTCTCCCGCTGGATGCGCTCCATTTTTTCGATGCTCTCAGGCGGCACGCGCTTGTCCGTCCCAGAAATGAGGACGCGGATGTTGTTTTCCACAAATTCCCGATACCGTTCAAAATACCGGTTCGCCATGGAAAAGAGCGCGTCCACTTCCTCCTTGGGCCGGTTCCAGTTCTCCCACGAAAAGCAGTAGACGGACAGGGCCGGGATGCCCATGTCCACGCACCAGTGCATCATGTCCTCCACCTTGTTCAAGCCCTGCTCGTGCCCAATGGAGCGCTCCAAACCCCGCCGCTCTGCCCAGCGTCCGTTTCCGTCGGCGATCACCGCAACGTGGTTCAGCCTGTTCATGTTGCCGCCTCCTTAGTGGCCGGGAATACGGCGGTCACAACGCCGCTGTTCGCCCCGTTGCTGACGCTGGTCGCACCGGCAACCGTGAAGAAGTTTACCGCCACGCCGTCCAGCTTGTAGCCGGCCTTCGGCGTCAGCGTGATGGTGGCCGTGTAGACAGTCTGCGGGCCAAATTTCCCATTTACCAAGTCCGGCGACCATGTGACCGTACCGGTGAACTGCTTGCCCTCTGTGATCGCTGTCACAGGCGTTTCGCCAACGACAGGCGCGGTAACGCCCCCGATGGCAGGTTCCGTCACCGTGACACGCTCCGCCTCCACCAGCCCGAAGATGGCGACGGTCAACTCGCGGCTCGGCGCGGTCACGGCGGAGATGGTAATGAGAGTGTATCCCGCCGTATTTGTATTTTTGTTCGGAGTGGCGACGGTGGTATTTACAATAGTCAGCGCCGCCGCCACCACCGCCTGCGTGTTGACGGTGGAGGAATCGGACGGCAGGCCCAGCTGTACGCCGCCCGCGCCGATTTTGTAGCCCTCCGCCTTCAGCTTGTAAGTTGTCCCCTGCACCGCAGGGTCCCAGCCGGTGAGCGTCAGCGCCACCGGCAATCCGACCACATAAGCGGGGCTGCCCCCGCTCTCTTCCAGCGTGCCGACCAGCTTTTGCCCCTTGGCGTAGGCGGTCTTGCCCTTGCGCACGTCACCCGCCTCTGCCGTTGCGTCGCCCGTGTCCGTCCCGGTCTGGATATTTGTGATTTTTTCCGGCATCTGCGCGAGCGTCATGGCGTCTGTGCTGCCGTTTTTTGCGCGGATGGCGTCCGCGATCGCCGTCAGCTTGTCAGTAAGTGCCATTTTCGACCACCCCCAGCCGTCCGTCGATGTATTCCCGCATGGCGCTTACATCGTCCTCGGTCCAGTAGTCCACGCCGCGAATCGGCGTTTTGCCGTCCACGCCGTCCTTTCCGTTTACGCCATCCAGTCCCTTCGGCAGTGGGAAAGCACTCTCCTTGTAGCTGTGGCTATCCAGTTCCCACAGCATCCAAAAGCCGTTTTTACCAGGGATGGGCGGGTGACCATTCATCTCCTGAACATTGGACTCCAACCGGGTGAACTCGCTGGGCGAGGCCGGCCAATCCCCGTCTGTAAGACTTTCCGCCACAAAAACGCTGATCACATTGCTGTGCTGTACGGTCACGCCGTCGGCGCGCAGCGTTCCCACCAGCTGCAAGCTGTACCAGCCACACAGCGCCAGATGCTTTTCCGTCAGCACGCAGCCCACGTCCCCCTCCATGGGGCTCAGGGGAATGACCTCGTACCAGTCCCCCTTCCGTACCCGCATCTCCCAGTCATAGCCCTGCGGCGTGCCGCGCACCAGCAGCACACGGGAAAGATGGTCGTACTGGCGTGCCAGAATACTGCCGTCGTGTGAGATCTCCCAATCTTTGAAATAAATCATATTTGCTCCCCCCTATTCTTCTATTATTCATCAAATTTTGGAAGAACGCTTCCGACCTAACTCACAGGATCACGACACGCCATCAATATGCGGTAAAAATTTTTTCGTTATGACATCATTTCGACCATTCTCCTCTTGACGGCATGACATTATAATGTCATAATGTTAGCAACGAGCGGTTGCTGCGGGCCAGCCCGCAGCCGTGCAAAACGATTTCATCTGGAATTTTCAAGGAACGACATCAAACGACGCACAAACGGAGGTTTCGTCGATGGAACAGGAAAAGAAGATCAAGCTGCTGGTCTACGCCACGGAGGACGAACGGGCACGCATCAAAATGGCCGCCGCCAAGCTGCACATGAGCATGAGCCAGCTGATTCTGGACAGCGTGCTGGAGCAGGTCGCCAGCATCGAGGAGCTGGAGAAGAACGGGGGTAGCCAGATATGAAAACGATCGCTGTCATGAACCAGAAAGGCGGCACCGGCAAGACCACCAGCGCCATCAATCTGGCAGGCGAACTGGTCCGCCGGGGCAAAAAGGTCCTTATTGTGGACATGGACACCCAGGGCAACGCCACCAGCAACCTCCAGCTAACGGAAGTTCCCCCCTACACCCTGACCGACGTGATCGTATCCAAAAGCGCAGCTCTGGCTGACACCATCTGCCACACCAGTATCGAGCATCTGGATCTCATCCGTGGCGGCGGTCTGCTGGCGCCGGCTCTGGCAGCCATGCAGGAAATGCCCTTCGGCCGGGACACTACCCTGCGCCGCCTCCTGCCGCAGCTTCCCGATACATACGATTTTGTATTCTTCGACTGCTCTCCTTCCCTTGAGAGCCTTTTTAACATCAACGTGCTGGTCGCCGTTGAGTATGTTCTCATCCCCATCAAGGTGGACAAGAACTCCATCGAGGGCTATGACGTGATGCTGGAAACCATCCAGTCCGTCCGCGAGATCGCCAATCCTGACATTCGCGTGCTGGGCATCTTTATGACGGCGGTGGAGGTCTGCTCCAGTCTCGATAAGGAAATGATCTCCCACTTCCCTGCCATGCTGCCCGATCTTGCGTTCCGCACCTTCATCCGCAAGAATATCGACGTCAAAAAAGCGCCTCTGGCGCTCCAGCCCCTTTGCTTCTTCTCTCCCCGCTGCGCCGCGACCGCAGATTATACTGCTTTGTGCGACGAAATGCTGGAAAGAATGGAGGGGTAACAGATGGCGAGTAAGAAAAATCCCTCCATTTTCTCCACGCTGCAAAAGACCACCGCCAATGCCAGCGCCGTGAACGGTGAATTCACCCACCAGATCCCGCTGGACGCGCTGGAGGATAACCCCCTGAACCGTTTTTCCATGGCGGAGGATGAGGAATTCCTCTCCACCATGCACTCCATGGAGAAGGACGGCTTGCTGGAGGATATCATCGTCACCCCGTCGGACACGGAAGGCCGTTACCGCATCATCAGCGGTCACCGGCGCGTCCACGCCTCCCGAAAGCTGGGCCGCGCCACCGTACCCTGCAAGATCCGCCATTACGATGGCAAGCTTTCTGAACTGCGGGCGCTGATGAGCGCCAACATCCACCGTCGGAATATCTCTCCCTTCGACATGGCCCGCCAGTTGGAGACCCTGCGAAACACGCTGGCGGAAGAGGGCAGTCTCCCGAGCAACGTGAAGGAGCAGTCAGAGCTGATGGCATCTCAGGTCGATCTGAGCCGCGCCACCGTGGAGCGGTATCTGGATCTTCTGAATCTGGATGAGACCGTTACCGCGTGGGCGGAAAACGGGCAGATGACCATGACCGATGCCTATGAGCTGGCTCGCCAGAAGAATATGCACCTGCAACCCGCCGTGGAAGAGTACGTTGCCCGGAACGACGCCAAGGGCGACCTGCCCGCGCTGGTGCACCGCGCCATCGCATGGGCAAAGACGGCTGAGCTCCCCCCTCCCCCGGCAAAGCCAGCCAAGGCCGCCAATCCCCTGCGGACGGTCGACTCCTTCGGAAGATCGGTTCGGCGTAGCACCGCCCAGCTAAAAGCGCTGGATCTGAGCGTCGGCATGGACAAGGACGCCGCCCGGAAAAAGCTGGACACCTGTCTTGAAAATCTGGAGGAGCTGCGCCGTACCGTGGAGGCTCTCAAAGCGGAATTGGACAACTGACCTTCTGAAAGCAAACTACATCAAAATCAGTTTTCATATAAAAGTATCCGACTTGTGTCGGATACTTTTTTCTTTTCCGGCACCGCCTTTTTCGCCGCTGCGAGGAAAGTCGCTCCCCCCTCTCCCCTGCTGTCCGATGGCGAACGCGCTGGCAGTGACGGGGAGGACGCCTCCCGCAAACCGACAAATTCCGACATGATTTCGTGCAGCGCCTCTCCCCCGCTTTCGCCGAATTCCGACTCGGTTTCGTGCGGCATCTCCTCCATCTTCTCGACGAGTTCCGACTTGGTTTCGTGCGCCCGCTTTCCCCTTTCCCCGACGAATTCCGACTCGATTTCGTGCAGCGCTCTCCCCTGCCTTCGACGAATTCCGACTTAGTTTCGTGCACCCACGCTTCCCTGTTCCAGCTGATTTCCGACTTGGTTTCGTGCAGACTTCTTTCGATTTCTTGCCGAAATCGGAACGCATTCCCACAAAAACTCACGTGAGACTTGTCCAAATTCACTACATCTGGTGTTTTAATCACGCGCCGATATCCAATCTCTTGGAACTGATTTTCTTCTCATCTGCACGTTTTCAAGTCGTACTTTCCCAAACATCTGCCTAAAACATCATGCACGAGAGCACGTCGGAATTCCGAAAATTACACACAGCGAACTGCACGTTTCCAAGTCGGTCTTCCGCCCTTTTTCTCATCACTCCGGAAAAGCTCAGAACGGCAGCGGCGACACTTGGACAATTTTCTCTTTGTTTTTTACAAGCGATATTCTCTCGCGAAAAGGAATAAATTTTCCGCTCTGTTTGACCGAAGGATACAATGCCTCCCTCGACGGCGCTGAACGGTAGAAACAGTTCTTTGGACAAAGCCGGACAAGTCACACGTGAGACTTAGGAACTCGTCCTGTTTCACACCTGATTTCAGAGAGGAGAAAAATGTTATGTCTACCACTTGCATCCCCCCTGCCCGCCACATCCGCACGGACGATATCCCGGAGGAGTACCGAGACATCGTGGACGCCATCGGTATGGAGGCGTTCGTCCACCTGACGCTGCTGTGCGGCGGACAAACGCTGTACGTTCCCAAGCGGGAATCGCTGGAGCGCGGCGCCCGCGATCGGGACATTCGCGCCCTGTTTAATGGCTCTAACTACCGAAGTCTCGCGGCCCAATTCCGCCTTAGCGAGCGCCAGATCCGAAAGATCATCAACGGCAGCCGCTGCTGACGGACAAATAACGCGCCGCTCGGACAAGTCTCACGTGAGACCTGTCCGAGCGATGAGGATATTTTCCTCGCGATTTGCGAAAAAAACTTTTTCTTTCCCTTTTTTTCAACTTATGCTATACTAAGGTTCTAAAAAAGCAATCTTTTCGCAAAAGGAGGGTCGCACCATGTCCCAGTTCCCCGAACCGGCAGAGCAATTGAAGGACACCCCCCTGCGTTTTCTGGAGACCGAACAGTTTCAGGAGATGCTGGATACATACAACAAGCTGAAGCCGCTGGAAAAAGAGCACCCCAGAAAGTTCAAAAATCAGATGAACGTCTTTGACTTCGGCGACATTTACCCCCTGATGGACAGTTATCTTCAGACACACGATCTGTCTTCGCCGGAGGCGGTGGCAGAGGCGGTGACCATCGGCGCGTCGGAGACCGTCACGTTCGCCGCCACGCTGCTGAATATTTTTGATAAGACCGTCACCGCGAGGGTGCAGGAATACGATGTGCTGGGCAACAGCCCCGCCACCTATTTCATCTGCGGCGTCTGGGCGAATATGAAGCGCGGCAGGGAATTTCATCCCTCCTCCAACGGCATCACCGTGACCTATTCCAAGCCTGACGCCTACGGCAACCAGAACATCCGCTACCGCAACAAGGATTACGAAATGACCATCATCTTTGAGGCCGTCGCGGAATACACGAAAAATCTCTCCTGGACGGCGCACCGCCTACTGATCTACACTCTGATGCGCGGCAACGCTGACAACTGGCGAAACAACACCGCGAGCTTTACTATCGAGGAATATATGGACTGGGCGGGGCTCCGCTCCAGAGACGCCGCCTACCGCCAGATCAAGAAGGATATGCAGTCCATCACGGGCATGAAGATCACCGCGGAATCCTTCAAAAAGTATTTTGAATCCTTTTATATCACCCATCTGGCGACCGAGGCATCCATCAAAAAGTACACCGGCGAGGTGCACATTTCCTTCGCCGAGAACGTGCGCCACTTCCTGACCCAGTATTACCAGCTGATCCCCGACTGGATGGGTCATCTGAGCGAAAATGCCTACCGCATGGCGTTTTATCTCTTCTACCGCGCGCGGAAAGCGCCCGTTGACGAGGACGGCATCTTCCGGGTAAAGATTCAGGACATCATCCACTACATCGGCCTGCCGACCAAGGAGGACGTCAAAAACCGCAACTATGACGAGGCGATCATCCGCCCGTTCAATAAGGCGGTGGAGGAGATCGAGGACGTCTCGGGCGGCTCGATCCACATGGATTTCGACTATGACGACATCAATACCTTCCTCGGCGGCAAGATGAACGTCGGCATTGACGCCACCATGCAGAGCTACATCCAGCAGATCGAAAAAAACAAGACGGTCAAGCAGATCGAGGCGAAGAAAAAGCCCGCTAAAAAGCCGCCCCAGAGCACGCAGTGACCCCTCAGCAACTGCACGAAACCACGTCTGAATTCTTCGAATTACTTCCAAAATACAGATCGAAGATCAAAGCATCCTTGGAAAAGATATCCACAAAAAACGGAAATTTGACGACAAAAGTCCGATTTTCCCACCAAAACGCCTGCTTTTCACGGAAGTTCTCCACCGTCTGTGCCCATCCTGTGGAAAAAACGAGGGTCACAGCCTGTCCAATTCCGACTTCGAGCCGTGCTAAGACGACTTCATTTCGTGCAAAGCCGACCTCAAGTCGTGCAGGAGACCCAAAATCACCCAAGCCATTTTCCCATGTTTTTCAAACTTTTATACAGATATTTTCTGTCGAATCATACTTTTATATTTGTTTCATCTAATTTTTTTCGGATTTTCTTTTTTTACCGAAAATCCCCTTATTGATATCTTAAGATATCTTACAGACCTCGCGGGAATCGCTCCTCCGCGGGGTCTTATGCTATAATAACGACAAGAAAAGGAGGCGATCCTATGCCGGACACCTTTAACGACCTGCGCCCCCACATCGTTGACTATCTCTACGACCGGGGTATTGACCCGCAAAAGCGCTTTCGCTGCCTGAATCCAAAGCATCTCGACCGCGATCCCTCCATGGGATACGACGCAAAGCGGCAGAAAGTACACTGCTTTGCCTGCGGCGCGGACTATGATCTCTTCGATCTGCTGGCGATCGACGAAAACCTCACCTCGCCGCACGACGCTCTGGCGCTTGCCAGCAAGCGCTACGGGCACGGCGACGCGGGAGAGGCGCGCCCCGCTGACCGCCTGAGCAGGGAAACGCTGCCCGCCTCCTACCCCGAAAGCTGCTTTTCTCACCGCCGAAAAACCGATTATTTTGCCAAACGCGGGCTTTCCGACGCCACGGTGACGAGATTCCGCCTTGGCTACGACCCCGAGCATGACTGCGTGGTGCTGCCATGCGAAAACGGGCGCTGCGTGCGCCGCGCCGTCGCGGAAAAGCGCTATCTCAACGAGAAGGGGCAGCCTTCGCCGCTCTTTCAGCCGGAGCTGCTGACTGCGGGCGGGGAAGAGCCGGTCTTCCTTTTGGAAGGCACCTTTGACGCGCTCTCGGCAGAGGAGCTGGGCTATCGGGCCGCCGCGCTGAACGGCACGGGCAATCGCGAAAAGGCAGCCGCACTCCTGCGCGGACTGGATCGACCCGCTCCCATCCTGCTGCTGACGGACAACGACGCGGCGGGCAACGCGTGGGCAGCCGCCCTCGCCGAGGAATTTCCGTGGCTGTACCGCTGCCCGGGCGTTCCCACCGGCAAGGATCTGAACGAATTTCTCTGCGCCGACCGCGAGGGCGCGGCGCGATTTCTGGCGCAGGCGGTCGAGGATCGGCAGGCGCAGCAGCCGCCCCCTTATGCCGAGACCTCCGCCGCGGGGCAGATGGAGGCATTCCGCGCTTATATCGAGGCGCAGGCAAAGCGGCCTGCGCTCAAAACCGGCTTTGAGGGGCTGGATCAGACGCTGGACGGCGGACTTTACGACGGACTTTATGTGATCGGCGCGGTCAGCTCGCTGGGCAAGACCGCCTTTTGTATGCAGATCGCCGATCAGCTTGCCATGCAGGGGCGCGACGTTCTCATTTTCTCCCTTGAAATGATGACATGGGAGCTGATGGCTCGTTCCGTTTCCCGCGAATCCTTCCTGCTCGACACCTCCGCGCGCCGCCGCCTTGCCAAGACCGCGCGCGGTGTTTTAGACGGCAGGCGCTGGGCGGGCTACAGTGCGCAGGATCTCGCGCATCTGGAGCTGGCGCAGACGCGCTACGCCTCCTATGCAAAGCACCTCTATTTCCGCGAGGGCGACCACGAAACGGGGCTGGACTACATCCGCGCGGAGGTCGCGCGCCACATAGCCGAGACCGGACAAAAGCCCGTGGTGCTCATCGACTATCTCCAGATCATCGCCCCGGTGGACGTCCATTTCACGGACAAGCAGAACCTTGACCGCATCGTCTGCGCGCTGAAAAAGCTCTCCCGCCAGCACGGGCTGACCATCCTCGCCATTTCCTCCTTCAACCGCGAGAATTATAATCTGGAAGTCTCCATGAACGCCTTCAAGGAATCCGGCGGCATCGACTATTCCGCCGACGTGCTGATGGGACTTCAGGCGCGCGGGGCGGGGCGGCCCGGCTTCAACATCGACGAGGAAAAGCGCAAGGACCCCCGCGAGCTGGAGCTCAAGATCCTCAAGAATCGCTCCGCCGCGCTCGGACAGCCCATCCCGCTGCGCTACTATCCGGCGTTCTCCTGTTTTGAAGAAGGATAGGGCGGTCTCACGTGAGACTTGTCCGAGCAATTCGCGGCGATTAATTTTCGAATGTAAGACCCCTGGAAGGATATAGAAAAAAAAGCAAGAACTGATTGCAAAAAGAGAAAATATCTGATAGACTTTATGTAGACTGTATTACTGTCAGTACGTGCGTCTATCCGCACGCCCGGACAGGGACAGGTTTTGGATGCTGCGAGCAGCGCTTGGGGCGGAAACGCTGACACCCTTTTGCGGTACTCGAGGATCATCAGTAAAAAAAAGGAGTGGTTAAGAAGATGAAAAAGCAGCGTATCTTGAGTGCTCTGCTGGCATTGTGCATCGTCTTTTCCCTGGTGCCCACAGCGCTGGCGGAAAAAGCTGACGATTTCACGGACGTCAGCAGATCCGACTGGTACTACCAGTTCGTAGACTATGTGACGACGAAGGGTTACTTCAACGGCGTCGCGGACAAGACCTTCGCCCCCGCGGACAACATGACCCGTGCGATGTTTGTCACGGTCCTGTTCCGTTTCGACGGTGCGAAGGGTGATCGCACCCAGAGCGCATTCACCGATGTGGCTCCCGGCGAGTGGTACACCGATGCCATCAACTGGGCGGCCGCCAACAGGATCGTGGACGGTGTGGGCAACGGCAAGTTTGCCCCGAACGATCCCATCACCCGTGCGCAGATGTGCACCATGATCGAGCGTTACCTCGCCCTCTATAAGAAGGCATGGAAGGTGACTCTGCCCGAGACCGGTTCCGTCTCCGTCATGGTCGATGAGAACGCGATCCCCGCGTATGCGCTCGCCGCGGTCAAGCAGTGCCAGCGTCACGGCTTGGTCAACGGCTTTGAGGACGGCACGTTCCGTCCCAACGAACTGTCCACCCGTGCGCAGGTGGCAGCGGTGATCTACCGTATGTCTTACCTCGTGCAGAACGCGAAGCCGGATAACACCCCGAGCGTTAATCCCGGCGGCACGGTGAACCCCCCGGTGACTGCCTACACCTATGCCCTGTATTTTGACGCCAACGGCGGCACGCTGATCGGTGCGTCTCCCGTCTCCACGACGACGACGAGCACCACTTACAGCTTCCCCGTGACCGCTACCGCCACCCGCGACGGCTACAACTTCCTGGGCTGGGCGACGGAAAAGACCGCCACGGCTGCGACGTACCCCGCGAACAGCACCATCACGCTGACCGCTAACTATCCCATTATCACCCTGTACGCGGTCTGGCAGGCTAAGGCGCCCGTGGTCGTTTCCGATGACCTGATCGGCAATGCCGTTCTCAAGTCCGTCAAGCAGGTCAACGACAGATTCAGCGCCATGAAGAGCGCCGTTGTCAGCGCCGTTGATCAGGTCAACAAGGACAACAAGTACCTGACGGATGCACAGCTCCAGCAGGTCAAGAACATTGTCAATGACATGGTCAAGATCGACGATGTGAAGGCAAACTTCACCTCCGGCGACAACAAGACCGAGCGTGAGGTCACCTGGAACGTTGCTCTGAACGTGAAGGAAGACCAGGCCGTTTCCGTTATCGAGCAGGCGAACAAGATCGCCGACGCGATCATCACCGGCAACACGAGCAAGCCCACTCCTGACGATATCGACGGTTTCCTGACCAGCGTTAAGAACGCTGTCGAGTCCGAGACCGGCATCGTGCTTACCGACAAGTCCCTGCAGGAGATCAAGACGCAGGTCGTCGATAAGCTCAAGACCGAGGGCAAGAGCCTGTGGGCGAACTTCCACGACGGCAAGGGCAACTATGTCTGCGGCAATGTGGACGTTGTGTTCAACGGTAAGCCCTACGCCACCATCAAGGTCGGCGACGGCAACACCACCCTCGAGGGCAGCAAGTCCCAGATCGCCAAGGAGCTCGGCACTGCCATCTCCAAGGAGATCTACAAGCAGATGAAGGAGCAGGGCGCCAAGGAGGGGTACACCTCTCAGCTTAAGTTCACCATCGGCGTGAATATGAACTTCGGTTCCTCCGCCAACTCGGAGATCGCCGCGAAGACCGCCAAGTACGCCAAAGACTATCAGGTGACCGTGGTGGCGAACCTCAACAGCAACGGTCTGCTGGAGTACAAGTATGACGAGGGCAACTATCTGCGTCTTAACATCACTCAGAAGATCCAGGAGGCTTATAACGACGGCCTCGACCAGATCGCCAAACAGTACGCCTATACCGACGGCACCAAGGATAAGGTCGTCGCTGAGGCCAAGAAGCAAATGGAGACGCATCTCGACGAGATCTATCCGGAGATCGAGACGTCGCTGAAGAAATACGATATCACCCTGACTTACGCCACCAAGGATGCGCTCAAGGCAGCTCTTAGTGCAAAGGCAGGCGAGTGGGTCGAGACCAACTGGACGGCGTTAGTTAACTCTGCCACCAGCGGCGGCACCCTGACGGGTCTTGACAATACCGCCCTCATCAACGCCGCATGGGATCTGATCGAGCAGGACATCGACGCGCTCACAGTGGAGAAGTTGGACGCTCTGATCCAGAACCAGATCAGCAAGAAGCTGACGGAGAAGAAGATCAACGAGGCGTGGATCGTCGATAAGGCGAACAACCACAAAGTCCTGTCGATGGCTAAGGCGTTACTTGTCGCCTACCCCGATGCTAAGATTACTCCCCCCAACATTCAGTTCAATATCGAAAATGTTGGTCATATCAACGCGATATTGGCTGAACCAGTCATCACGGTAGAAACTCCTATTGCAGATGCTACGGTTAAGGGTCCCGCTGTGAGAAAGGCGATTTACGACCAGGCGAAGGATGAACTCGACTCTGCGCTGACTTCTTCCGCCACGCTGCAGGATCTGCTGGCGAAGAACCCTGATCTGAAGAATTACCTGATCTACAGCGCGCTCGTGCAGGTGGGTCTGGACTTCGGCGACGAGAAGACCGCCGCTGCTGGCAAGGACAATGCGGTTCTGAAGAATCTCATTCCCACCATCAAGACCGAGGGCAAGGCAAAGCTGGAGGCAAAGCTGAACGACAAGCTTGCCACGATCAATGTATCGGATATTCTGAATAACGGCTCTGCCGAACAGAAGGAGTATCAGAAGAAGATCGACCTGATCAACAGCCTGAAGTTCGATGCCGCCAATGGCATCCAGACCAAGAAGGCAAGCGAGCTTGCCGCCGCGCTCACGAGCGACACCATGAAGAGCATCGTCGGCAGCAAGGGCGACAAGTATGTTGCGCAGTACCTCGGCAAGATCGTTGCCAAGGCGCAGAACCTGCTGCCCGATGGCGCGAGCATCACCCTTAACGGTGTGGAGCTGACGAAGAACGATCTCACGGCGCTTGGCAATGCCAAGACCTCTCTCGAGGCTGTGACCGAGCTTGCGAACCTCATCGCGAAGTTCGGCAATCTGAGCATCAACGACTTCGCTGACCCTGCCGGTCAGAAGGTGACGGTCAACTACAACGGCCGCAGCGCCAGCGCGAACCTCATCATCAACGTCGTCAACGGCAAGTAATTTGACAGCGTAAGACAAATCCATCATTCGGACCACCTCTTCCCGGCGGGGCAATTCCGCCCCGCCGGGGGAGGGGGAGCATAAAAAAAGAGACGTTAGGCGCGGCAGCGGCTCATTGCGCGTTTGAGAGCCTGGCGGGTCTGTCGTCTCACACTTTTGAAAAGCACTTAGTCAAAAATAATTTCTGCCCCGAAAAACAAGAGAAAGGAGGGCGCGCATGAACGAAAAGCTCCTGCGATACCTGCTGGAACAGCAGCTTTTGACCGCGGAACAGGCGGACGAGCTGCGTCATGCACAGGAGGAAACGAACAAGTCCATCCGCGAGCTGATCTTGGAGCGCGCCATCCTGCCCGAGGAACAGGTCATCGAAGCCCTGTCCTCGCTGACCCGCACCCCCGTGGTGCACCTTTACGAAATGACTATCCCCATGGATGTCCGACAGGCGGTTCGCCCGGATATCCTGCGTACATATACAATGATGCCCTTCCAGTTTGATCCGGAGGACAGCGGCACGCTGTATGTCGCCATGAACGAGCCCATGAACATGAAGGGGCGCGACATGGTCGCGATCGCCAGCAAGTGTCGCATTAAGCCATTTTTAGCGACAACATCCGACATTCTCGTGACCATCGACCGCTGCTACGGCAGCGAGGAGATGCAGGAGGCTGCCGAGCTTTACACCCAGACCAACGAGCGGGAGAGCGCCTCTCTGGAAGATCAGGTCTTTCAGGAGGATGTCAACGCCTCCCCCGTGGTGGTGCTGGTGAACTCCCTTGTGGAGCAGGCGGTGCGCCAACGCGCTTCCGATATCCATGTGGAGTCCGGACCGGACAAGGTCCGGGTTCGCTGCCGGGTGGACGGCGTGCTGTACACCACCGCCACTTACGACCTGCAGCTGCTGCCCGCCATCATCGCGCGCATTAAGATCCTCAGCAATCTGGACATTTCCGAAAAGCGCAGACCGCAGGACGGCCGCTTTTCCATCCTGGTGGACCGCCGGGAATACGATGTGCGTGTTTCCACGCTCCCCACGGTCTATGGCGAAAAGTGCGTGATGCGACTGACGCAGAAAAAGGCGCTGCGCCGCAGCAAGCGCGCCCTTGGCCTGACGGGGTCGGAACTGGAAAAATTCGACGAGATCCTGCGCCATCCCAATGGGATCGTGCTGGTCACCGGACCTACCGGCTCCGGCAAATCCACCACGCTTTACACCGCATTGAACGAGCTTAACAGCGACATGGTGAACATCGTCACGGTGGAGGACCCCGTGGAGGCGAACGTGGACGGCGTGAATCAGGTGCAGGTGAATCCCAAGGCAAACCTGACCTTTGGCAACGCCCTGCGTTCCATTTTGCGTCAGGACCCCGACATTATCATGATCGGCGAGATCCGCGACCGGGAAACGGCGTCCATCGCGGTGCAGGCGTCCATCACGGGTCACCTCGTGGTGAGTACGCTGCATACCAACGACACCGCCAGCAGCGTCACGCGCCTGCTGGACATGGGCGTGGAAAGCTACCTCATCGCCGACGCGCTGACCGGCATCATCGCCCAGCGCCTTGTGCGCCGTCTTTGCCCCAACTGCAAGCGGCGGCACGTTCTTTTAGAGCATGAGTTGGAATATCTGGGACTGACGCCGGAGGAGAAGGACAGCGCCGAGGTTTACGAGCCGGTGGGCTGCCAGCGCTGCGCCGGTACCGGATATTTTGACCGGATCGGCATTTACGAGATCATGGAGATCACGCCCCGTATGCGCACGATGATCTCCCACCGCTGCGACACGGGCACGCTGCGGGAGACTGCCATCGCCGAGGGGATGCACACCCTCCGCGAAAGCGCCCGCCGCCTTGTGCTGGAGGGAACGACCTCCATCAGCGAGATGCAGCGCATCAGCGTTGAAAACGTGGCGGAAGAAACTCATCCTTTGGAGGACGGCGCATGATCGACCTGGGAACACTCATTCATGACGCGCTGGAGCGCAACGCCTCCGACATTCACCTCACGGTGGGGGAGCCCCCCGTTTTTCGACTGGACGGCGAGCTGACCAACTTTGGGGAGGTCCCGCTGACCGAGGCGGATACCACCGCCTATGTGCAGGAGCTGATCACGCCCGGACTTCTCAAGGAATTTCAAGAAATGGGCGAGGCGGACTTCGCCGTGACCTATCACGATTTGGTGCGTATGCGCTGTAACGTGTTCCGTCAGCGGGGCATGACGTCGCTGGCGCTTCGCCTGCTGCCGCTGCGCATTGCCACCGCCGAGGAATTGGGTCTTCCGCCCGTGGTGGTGGCGCAGGCGGATAAACCCCGCGGACTGGTGCTCGTCACCGGCCCCACCGGCTCGGGCAAAAGCTCCACTCTGGCGGCGCTGCTCGACCACATCAACCACACCGAGCGCCGCCACATCATCACGCTGGAGGAGCCGATCGAATACCTGCACACGAGCGATCAATGTATCATCAACCAGCGCGAGGTGGGCGCTGATACCAGCAGCTTTGCCGCGGGACTTCGCGCTGCGCTGCGTCAGGACCCCGACGTGATATTAGTCGGCGAGATGCGCGATCTGGAGACCATCTCCACCGCCATCACAGCCGCCGAAACGGGCCATCTGGTGTTCGGCACGCTGCACACCAAGGGCGCCGCCAACACCATCGACCGTATCATCGACTCTTTCCCCGCCGAGCAGCAGAACCAGATCCGCATCCAGTTGGCGGACGTGCTGGAGTGTGCCGTGGGCCAGACCCTCCTGCCGAAGATCGGCGGCGGCCGCACGGCGGTATTCGAGATCATGATCGTCACCCCCGCCATCCGCAGCATGATCCTGCAAAGCAAGACCTTCCAGATCGTCAGCGCCATCCAGACCGGCAAGCGGTACGGGATGCAGCTTTTGGACGACGCGCTGGAGGATCTGGTGGATCGTCACGTGATTTCGCTGGAGACTGCCCTCGCCGCCGCCAACGAGCCTGATAAATTCAAGACAGGGCGGCAGACCTGAGAAAGGAGGGCGGCTCCATGCCCGGATTCAACTATACGGCGATCAACCGAAACGGAAAGCGCGTCCGCTCCTCTCTGGATGCGTCGTCCATCGAGACCGCGAAAAGCTCCCTTCGCGGCGCCGGTTATACGATTTTAGACATTAAGGAGCAGACCACCCTCAACCGCGATATCGAGATCCCGTTCCTCGGCAACCCCAAGGCGAAGGACATGGCGGTGTTTTGCCGTCAGTTCGTCTCCATCCTGCGCGCGGGCGTTTCCGTTGCGTCCGTGCTCGCCATGCTGGGGCAGCAGACCAGCAATAAAAAGCTGCGCGCCGCCATCCGCGAAATGCAGGCGGACGTGGAAAAGGGCGAAACGCTTGCTTCTTCCATGCGCCGGCATCCCAAGATTTTCCCCGCCATTCTGGTGAACATGGTGTCAGCGGGCGAGGCCTCCGGCAATCTGGAGGAATCCTTCCGCCAGATGGAGCTTTATTTCGACCGCAGCAAGCGCACCAAGAGCAAGGTGACCAGCGCCATGATCTACCCCTGCGTGCTGATCGTGGTCATGATCATCGTGCTGATCGTGATGATGACGAAGATCATCCCCAACTTCCTCAAAGCCTTTGAGGATATGGACGCGGAGCTGCCCAAGCTCACGCAGGGCGTGATGGCGGTCTGCGAATGGTTCAAGTCCTGGTGGTGGGTGCCGCTGCTGGTGCTGGCAGCGCTGATCGTGGGCGGCGTCCTGTTTCACAGGACCGACAAGGGCAAGCACTTTTTCGGCTGGCTCGCACGCAAGACCCCCGTTGTAGGCAACCTGACAGTCAAGACCGCCTGCGCCACCTTCTGCCGCACGATGGAGGTGCTGATCGGCTCCGGCCTGACGCTGACGGACAGCATGGACCTCGCCGCCAGCAACATGGGCAACATCTACTATCTGGAGGCCATCCGCGACGCGCGCGCCCTGGTCGCCGAGGGCACCCCCCTGCGGGAGAGCCTCGTGCGGACGGGCATTTTTCCGCCCATGGTGTCGAATCTTGTCGGCGTGGGGGAGGAGACCGGCGACCTGCAAAGCATGATGGGCAAAGTGGCCGACTACTATGATGAAGAAGTAGATGAGGCCACCAAAAAGCTCCTGAACCTGATGGAGCCCGCCATCATCATCTTCATGGCGGTCTTCGTGGTCATCATCGTGCTGGCCATCTACCTGCCGATGATCAACATGACCAAGGCATTCGACAAATACCTGTAAATCCGTATATCCAAGCCATGTCCCCTGGTGTGGGAGATAGGGGCCCGTGCCGCATGGCGATGATATAAAATCCGACGCAAAACAAAGAAAGGAAGAAAACTCATATGAAAAAGTTTGGTTCCAAGTCCGGTTTTACTCTCGTTGAGCTGATCGTCGTCATCGCGATCCTGGGCATCCTCGCCGGCATCGCCGTCCCCGCCTACTCCGGCTACATCAAGAAGGCGAACGAGGCTGCCGACTACACCCAGCTCGACGCCATCAAGACTGCCGCTGTCTTCGCTTATACCGATAAGCACGTCAATGACACCAATTTTACGGATGTCACGCAGATCGATGTGACTAATACTACGGTTAAGGTTACGGCTGGCACGGTTGTTGTTGAAGAAGATGTTACGGCTGCCATGAAGGCCTATTACGACATGGAGAAGTTCGAGTTCAAGAGCAATACTGCATCCGCAACGTGGCGCAAGACTGCGGTTGCAGCCGGGACTGGCACCCCCGCTACTCCGGCTCATCCTGCCGGCTGGGAGCTGACCCCGAAGCCCTAACCTTTCCCCCCGCATCATTCCCAGGCAATTTATATCGTCTCGTCCTCCCGTCCGGTATCCCTATCACCCGGGCGGGCGGGGAGACCCCTGAGCGAAAAGGAGAGATTTCCCATGACCTGTCTTTTGCTGCTGCTCTGGACGGCGCTGGGTCTGTGCGTCGGCAGCTTCTGCAACGTGCTGATCTTCCGCCTGCCCCGTGGAGAGGAGTTCGTGAAAACGCCGTCGCACTGCATGGCCTGCGGCCACCGCCTGCGCTGGTACGAGCTGATTCCCGTGGCAAGCTGGCTGGCGCAGGGGGGCAGGTGCCGCTCCTGCGGGGAGAAGATCTCCGCCCAGTACCCCGTGGTGGAGGCGCTGAACGGCGGCGCGTGGCTGCTGGCGGCGTGGCTGTATCAGGCCGAGCCGCTGCGCGCGGTGCTGTATTCGCTGCTGTTCTCCCTGCTGACGGTCGTGGCGCTCATCGACTGGCGCACCTTCGAGATCCCCAACGGGGTGAACCTTGCGATCTTCCTTCTGGGCGCGGTGCAGCTTGCAGGCGATACCGCGCACTGGAAAACGTATCTCATCGGCATGTTCTCGGTGAGCCTTCTTTTCCTCCTGCTGTGGTTCGTGACGAACGGCAGCGGCCTTGGCATGGGGGACGTCAAGCTGATGGCAGGGGCGGGACTGCTGCTGGGCTGGCAGCGCATCCTTCTTGCGATGATCCTCGGCAGCGTTTCCGGTGCGATCATCCACTCGGTCCGCATGAAACGCGGCGCGCCCCGCAAGCTGGCGTTCGGGCCGTATCTTGCCGCCGGGATCTGGGTCGCGGCGCTATGGGGCGACCGGCTCATCGCGGCGTACCTCGGCCTTTTTGGGCTGTAACACGGGAGAGAAACAGGGCAGGCGCGGATCTGCCCGCGAGAGAAAAAACAAGAGCCTGTGGGAGGGGCAGAACCGTTCTTCGGGACGGCTGTGCCATTCCCACAGTCCGGGAGGGAACACTTATGAGCAACCAAAAGCTGAGCGGCAGGGCGCTGGTGGTGCAGATCACCGAGCGGGAGATCCGCATCGCCCAGATGACGCTGGGCAGCGACGCCATTTCCGAGCAGGTCATCCTGCCCACGCCGCCGAACGCGGTCGAGGACGGTCAGCTCGTGGGGCTGGACGCCCTGCGGGACGCGATGGAGCCGGTTCTGCGGCAGGGACTGTTCCGCCGCTGCCGCAAGGTGGTCTTCTCGCTCTGCTCCACGCAGGTCATCAGCGAGAGCGTCACCGTCCCCGCGGTGAAAAAGCAGCAGCGCCTCGGTCAGATGCTGCTGGCGAATATGGACGAGTATTTCCCCATCGACCCGGGCGAGTATCAGCTTTCGTGGGAGCCTGTGGGCGTCGAGCAGCGCGAGGACGCGCGGCTTCTGCGCGTGCAGCTCTGGGCGGTGCCGCGCGCGATGCTGCAGCGCTACTATGCCCTTGCCAACAGCATGGGGCTGAGCGTTGCCGCCGTCGATTTCTGCGGTCACAGCCACGCCACCGCCGTGGACGCGGACTTTGCCATGCCAAAGCACGCGAAGTCCTCCGCGGATACGGACGACGGCGTCTGCCTCTATATCAACGCCGAGAGCGAGCTGTTGCTGCTGACCTTCGTCCACAACGGGCAGGTCAAGCTGCAGCGCCTGCTGCAACGGGGCTATTCCCAGCAGGACGACCTCAATGAGGCGGGCATCGTGCTCGACTACTTCTCCGCCATGCCCGGCCGCGCCCGCCTGACGAGCGCCGTGCTTTCCGGCGGTCAGGGGAAGGAGGCGGGGCTTGCCCCGGCGCTCGCGTCGCTGCTGAATGTCCCCGTCGAAATGGCGGAGACCGACTACGGCGCGCAGTGGCTGCTCTGTCAGGGCGCGGCGCTCACCGCCCTTGACTTCGGCGACCCGGAGCTGAACCACATCACCGGCGCGCGCGCACCCATCAACCGCGCGTGGCAGTACGGTCTTGTGTTCCTTGGCGGCGCGGCGCTGACGGCGTCCGTGCTGCTGCTGCTGACCTCCAAGCTGTCGTGGAGCACGGAGCTGGACGGTCTGCGCGCACAGCAGGACCGCCTGACGGCGCTTGCCCAGCAGAATGCCGGCTGCGCGGAGAACTACCACAACTATTCGAGTATGTACGACGCTTACAGCGCCGACTGGGACACCGTATTCGACTCCGTTCGGACATATAACGACAACCTTGAACTGGTGCTGGGCGAGCTGGAGGCAAAGCTCCCCAAGAAGTCAACGGTGACCGCTCTGAGCACGACCGAGTTGTGTCTTGCGGCGCAGGTCGCCTTCCAGAGCAAGGAGGACGCCGCTTATTTCCTCGTGGCGCTGCGCGACGTGCCCTTCATGACCCTCAACACCGTTTCCAACCTGACCATCGGCCCGCAGGAAGCCTACTCCCCGGACAATATGATCGCTGCGCTGTACGAGGAAGCGGGGAAGGAGTCCCCCGTGCCGAGCACGGAGGAAAGCGCAGCGGATAGTACCACGGATAGTACCGAGGAAAGCAGTACGGAAGAACCTCCCACCGAGGGCGGCTATTCCCTCGATGAGCTGTTCTCCGGTGTTTCGAACGGCAACACCATGATCGATGGCAAAATGGTCAAGGAAATGATCCCGCTGCTGCGCGCCGCGGGCGTTGACGAGGCGACCATCCAGAAGGTGGAAAGCTACGCCGACATGATGGAGCGCTACGGCATAACCGTTTCCCCGGATTTCATTCTGGGTATGCTCCCCGGCGGCGGCGGTTCTACCGGTGGCGGTTCCACTGGTGGTGGCTCTACTGGCGGCTCCACGGGTGGTTCCACCGGCACGCCGAGTACGCCGACGCCGAGTACCCCCAGTACGCCGAGCGTTCCCGGAACCTCCGGTTCGACCTCCGGCACGGTGGTCCTGCCCTCCGCGCCGAGCGGCGGCACGACTTCCGGTTCGACCTCCGGTGGCACGACCTCCGGTACGGTCGCCGAGACTGCCGAGATCGCAAGGCTGCGTCTCAGCCTGCAATATCTCAGCTCCGCCCAGCTTGACGCGCTGCAAGCCGTCTATGGGCCGGTGCAGAAGAATTCCTTCGTTCTGGGTGACCTGCTCAAGCGCGCCACCGCCGTGCAGGACCAGAACGCGATCCGCTCCCTGCTGCAAAGCGACCCTGCCGCCATGTATCAGTTCTTCCTGCTGATGCGCGAGGACATCGCCCGCGAGGAGAAGGACCGCATCCTCTATGAGCGCATTTTCGACGACATTTGGGAAAACGCCGATCAGCACCGTATGTTCTATGAGAGCGACGATGTGATGCTGAATCGGTATCTGCCGAACCTGCTGAATATCCTGACGGCGAACAATGATAATCTGAACGCGACGATCGCGCTCATCCGCCAGAATAAGACACTGAGCGACAAGCTCGCGCTCCATCTTGCCAAGGAGCTGGGCGACGTCCGCGAGGCGAACACCGCGCTCGACCTTGTGACGCTCCAGAAGGAGATCGAAAGCGGCGTGGCGCTCCAGCGTGACGCTGCCACCGTGGACGCGGTGAACGCGTTGCTGCGCAAGGAGCAGCAGACCTCCGGTTCGGGTTCGGGCATGAGCGACAACGACCTGCTGCTGTGGTTCCTGATGAATCAGATGAAGAATCAGACCGGTGGCTCAGGCATCCCGGATATCTTCAACACCGGCGCTTCTCAGACGCAGAAGCCTGCCGACAACCGCTATTACCTGACGGTCGTGCTGAGCTATGACGAATCTCTGATCCAGGCGGAGCAGGCGCGCAAGGGTCTGGACCGCGACGCCAAGGTTGAGAAAGTGGAGGTGGGCCAGTGAAAGTGATCGGTAGAAACTGGAAGGCTGTCCTGTCAGTCCTGCTCTTGTTGGTCGCCGTTCTGGTGTATGTTCTGGGCTACCGCCCCCGCAGTGAAGCTTACGTCATGGAGCGGGATCAGTTAAATGCTCAGATCACCGCGCTGCAAACCACCATCGTCGAAAACGAGATGTACAAGGACGTGCAGGATCAGCTTGAGCCGGCAGAGGCCGCGATCGAGGAAAGCCGCGCCGCGCTTTATGAGAACTTCCCCGCGGATATGAAGGAAGAAGATCAGATCCTCTACCTGCTGTATCTGGAAAAAACGCTGGGGACCGGCAGTAAGGAGCTGGGCTACACCCAGAAACTGCACGATATTTTCCTTCAGCGCTTCGGAAGCGGCGGCGACATCGAGTTTTCTTTCGGTGAGATCACGCCGATGCAGGCCTTGAGCGATGGCGCACTCCTTGAGGGCTTGAACCTGACGGTGTACTATCACGCCTCCTATCGGGAGTTCAAGAACATGGTGCACGCGCTGGCAACGGATGAGCGCATTACCTCCATCCGGTATGCCACCTTCAACTACGACAGCGAAAAAAAGCTGCTGGACGGGCAGATGACCCTGACGCTGTATCTGATGCCGTCCGCTCAGAACACCTATGAGGAACCGGGCGTAACGCCGCCCGCGACCGGTAAGACGGACATTTTCAACTGACCCATTGGGAGAGACAAGGCATGAAAAAGATCGGGAAAGAGAGAACAGCGGGCTTTTCGCTGCTGGAGGTCGTCGTGGCGATCGCCATCATCGGCCTGATCTCCGCGCCCATCTGCACGAGCCTGATCCTGGCAGGACGGATCAACGCCCACAGTCAGGCCGTAATGGAAGCCCATTTGAACGTCCGTACCGCCGTGGAGACCCTGATGAAGGACGGCGTCACGGCAAAAAGCGATGAATACCGCAAAAATGACTTCCCCAATGTGAAGATCATAACGGAAAAAGACGGCGACAACCCCTATTACCATGTCACGGTGAAGGATCGGCACACGGAGCCGCTCGTTACGGTGAAAACGTATGTCCGCGCCGTGTTGCCGGGAGGCGGTGGCGCATGAAAAAACTCCGAACAGACAACGGCGGTTACGCGTTGATCTATGTGCTCATCGTCGTTCTGGTGCTGTGCGCCGTCGCCGTGTCCGTCTGCACCGCGGCGCTGAAAAATTATCAGGCGCAGGAGCGCTCCGTCCGCCAGACGCAGCAGCTCTATCAGGCGGAGGGCGAGATCGAAAAGTTCGTGGCGCTGGCGGAAGCTGTGAGCAATGTGAGCTCCCGCTTAACGGTTTCTGGGACTTATGTCTTGGAAGACGCCGCCACGGAAGACGCCGCCACGGAAAACGCCGTAAAGAACAAGGCAAAGGACGCGGCGAAAACAAAGTACGAAGAATACTTAAAGTCGCTGGCCAGCGGATATACCTTGACCCTTGATACCAACCATTCTGACAGGGAATCCTGCAAATTTACGCTTATTTACAAAAACGATACCGTTTGCATCGAAACAGAGATCAGCATGGCGCTCATTTACGATGTAGAAACGACGAAGACCGAAAAGGTCATAACGTACACCGCCAAGGTCAGCAAGGCCACGCACCACTACAGCACCTATACCATCACCCACTTGACAGCGGAAAAGGGGGGGACGAGCGAATGAAACGAAACAACAGCGGCTTTACCATGGTTGAGCTGCTGGTGACCGTCGCTGTCAGCTCCATCGTGCTGGCAGCCGCAGCGTCGCTGATGCTGCTCGGACTGCGGGTGCATCAAACAACGCAGAAGGAGGCGGGCGAGCAGCAGACCGTGCGCATCGTGCTCTCCGCGCTGGAGGATCTCTCCGCCAGCGGCAAGATCTACCGCGTGGAGCCGCTCTCCGACGGCTGGCAGCTACAGGGAAAGACTGCCGACGGCACTCCCGGCGCGGTGCTGCTGCGCTACAACAGCGGAAAGCTCACAAGCGGCACGAGCGGCGATCAGGTGCTGCTCGACAACCTGCGCGGCGCGCGGGTCATTCTGGACGGCAGCCTCGTGACCTTCACCTTCGCGACTGCGGCGCACAGGTACAGCACCTCCGTCTTCTGCCGCACCGGGATCAAGGGCGACAGCGTCGGCAAAGAGGATGCGCAGGAAAAGCTGGAAGAGCTGAAAAAGCCCCCCCTGCCGGAGTCCACTGAATTGTCCGAGGCGGAGAAGAAAGCACGCTTCGCGTTTTTGCAGACCCTCGCCGACCAGTACGACAGCAGGGGAGAGATCAAAAACGGCGACGGCACTTACAATTACTTCTCCGAATGGTACATCAACGGCTACAAGAATCACCCCGGCTGGAACCAATACACCCCCTGGTGCGCCTGCTTCCTCTCGTGGGCAGCCGCGCAGCAGAAAACCTCCATCGACGGCGATCCGCCCAGCTTCGCAGACGTGGATAAGGGCATGCCGAAATTCAAGGACAGCGGCATGTGGCGCAAGCGCGGCGCAACGCCCATCCCCGGCGACTACGTCTTTTTCGATTGGGACGGGGGCAGTGACCCCGACCACGTCGGCGCGGTGCTGTGCGTGAAGGACGGTTACCTTTACACCATCGAGGGCAACAGCGGCGGCAAGGTCGCCGTCCAGCGCTACCTGCTGTCGGATTCCCGCATCGTGGGCTACGGCGTGCTGAAATGGAAAACGCAAGGGGAACCCACAGAGTAATCATCTGTTCATATAATTCTCAAAAAGAAATCAAATATATTGAGGAGGAAACAACATGAAAAAGCAAGTGGGAAACAAGCTGCGCGGCAGCGCAGGCTTTACGCTGGTAGAGCTTGTCGTGGTCATCGCGATCATCGGCATTTTAGCCGGCATCGGCACGGTGGGCTACGGCGGCTACATTAAGCGCACCAACGAGGGTCTGGACGAGACCCTGTATAAGAACATCATCTACGCCGGCGAGATCGGCAAGTATGAGAACCCTGATGCAAGGGGGCGCGTTCTCGTCTTCAAGGATCGCCCCGCCATAGTGGGTTCTACCAATGACACCGATGAAACTATCAAACAGTGGATGGTAAACGCTTTCGGCGCCGACTGGGCGAACACCGTGAAATACCGCACGGACAAATATGCAAACAGCTCTTACGCAACGATCATCCTTCCCGCCATGGAGATCACGCTGGATGCTGATCATAAGACCCTGCTGGAGGAGTTCAGAAAGTCCAATCTGGACGGTCGCGAGGTCGATCTGGCAAACATCTGCAATGGCATTTCCAACGCATTTTCCGAGTGGTCTGCCACTGGCGATTTGGACGCCCTGAAAGCGCTGATCCCTGACGCGGAGTTTAAAAATATACTGCATGATCTGGGTGTTGAGCCGAAAGATTATGACCATCCTGATAGATGGGGTGACGAGACATGTACGAAATTTGCCAACCGTCTGGTCCTCTACGTAGCCGACGAAGCGAAGGACATGAACACCCAGGAGAAGTTATCCGGTTATTTAAACACGCTTAAAGGCGATGAAAACGGTCTGCAAGGTCCGCTGAATCTCGCCACCTCTGGCGGGAAAGAGAGTAAGGCGTCCAATCTCGCGCTGGCACTCGGCGTAACGACCGGCTATGCGAACTCCAGGTATGCGAGCGACGAGGTCAAGAACGCCTATGCCGAAGCCACCGCAGGCGGGGAGGTTGACTATTCCAAGCTCGTTGAGATCATGGGGACAATGGCAGGAGACAAAGAAAAAGATAAATATCAGAAGTATCTCAACGACACGGAAAAGGGCGCCACGGCAGACATGAAGGCGTACCTCAGCGCGCTGCAGGTCATCAGCGAGAGCGAGCAGAAATACGGCGTTAAGTTTGACATTTCCAGCGACATGGCGTTCAACAACGACCAGACGCTTGCCCTGCTGCAGGGGGTCCTGAACTCCGGGAAATAAGGCAGACGGCTCGTCCCGGCAAGAGGGGGCGACGCCCCTCTCTTGCCGAAACAGCACCCCGGAAACCACACAAAGCGAAAGGGATGATAGATGATGAAAAAAGAAAGAAAGACCGCGTATGCGGCACTGCGGCGCGGCATGGCGTTTCTCTGCACGCTTGTGCTGACGCTCCTTGCCGTCACGCTGCCCGCAGAGGCGGTGGTGGATGTGAAGGAATCATTCAATGTCCCTAACATCGGGCTGAGCGATAGCGGGTACAAAGAGGGCACCCCACTCAACAAAAACTACAAGACTGTGTCATCCCCAGGGACTGGCACATGGACAGCCGATCATACGACAATCACCGGAACGGTGACGCCGGCAGAAAGGACCAGAAAAATTGGCGTCTATTATTATTGTTGCGAGGCCGGTGCAAGCTCGACCCTGACCATTACCAACACAAGCAGGGAAGCGTGCCTCTTGACATTCTCTTATGCGCCTCCAACGAAGGACGGAACGCTGTCTTTCAGCCCTGAGATCGTTGCGAGCGATGGCACATGCCGCGCAACACTCGCCCCCAGTGAATTTGTGACGGTCACGCTGACCACGAGTGCTAAGACCGACCGGAGTTATAATTCTGACCCCAAGAAATACACCACCATTGCAACGTTATCTAATATCGAATGGACCTCGATGAATACGAATATAGAAGTCACGCTTGCACAGCCGACCAACGGCAACTATACGGTAATGGCTAACGGTGAAGAACTGAAGGTCGGTGAGGCCCACAACATGCCAAGGAACACGGAATATATATTCACTGCCATTCCCGACCCAGAGTATAACTTCGTCGGTTGGTATGTCGATGATCAGAAGCGTTCTGAAGGTCTTACGTTTCGCACTGGCTTCACCGACAGCTGCACCGTCGAAGCGAAGTTTGTCGGCAAGAATGCGGCGCTCTTTAAAACCGGCGGCGAACTTTTTTATGATCTGAACGAAGCGGTTGCCTATGCGCAGGCAAACAGACAGCAGCAGATCACATTGGAGAGCAACGGCAAAATCACAGGACATTATACGATTCCCGCCGGCATTACCCTGCTGATTCCATTTGATGAGGCGGGAACGCTCTACGCAGCCAAACCGGAGTCTATGAAAGATTACGTAACGCCGAGTGTCTTTCGAAAGATGACCATGGCGTCCGGTTCGTCCATCACAGTCAACGGCGCGATCAGTGTTGGCGGAATGCACTGTCACACCATGGGGTCTCTCGGACCGAGCGGTCCCTACGGACAGATCGACATGGCTGCGGGCAGCGCCATTACGCTGAACAGCGGCGCAAACCTCTATGCATGGGGTTTTATCACCGGCGATGGTCAGATTACCGCTACTCCAAATGCAACGGTTTATGAGTATTTTCAAGTAAAGGACTGGCGCGGCGGTACTGCAACCTCTGGAATGCTCGGAAATAAGGAAAAAGTATTTCCGTTATCTCAATATTACGTTCAGAATATTGAAGCGGCTTTGACCATTCAGGCAGGAGCCGCGGAGCGCACGTATATATCTATTTCTGTTAAAGTCCTTCTTTTCGACACTGTACAAACAGCGACGATCGACTTTATCGGAAGCACTAATAGCCTATTTCGACTTGGCAACGGAGGAACGCTCACAAAAAAGTACGATCCGAAAACCGACCGCATAACCTATACAACGACAGGCACTGCCTCGCTCGCCAGCCTTGCTCTGGATATTTCGAGTTATAAAATGAACTCAAAAGACTATGTTCTGCCCGTCAACAGCAATATGACATTAAATATCCTGTCGGGAAGCGTTGCGGTGAACAGCGACGCGGCACTGCTGCCGGGGGCGCAGATCAACATTGCGAAGGACGCAGAGTTGAATATAGAGTCCGGTAAATCGCTGTATGTTTATGACTACAACATAGAGACAGGCGAATGGGGACCCTACTGCATCAACAACAAGGAATTTGTACCTGTCAATTACTCGCCGTCAGGAAAGGGAACACGCACACTCACAGATGCGACGATCGACGTGAACGGTACGCTGACGGCGGCTGGCAGCGTCTACACCACCGCGAGCGGCGCGAACATCTGCTCGAGCGAGGGGACCGGCAGGTTTATCCAGACGGGTGGCCCCGGCACCGGTACTACCACCCACCAGTGCACGCAAGCAGACAGAGACATTACATACGTTAATATCCCCATCACCCCCGCCCAGCTGAAAAACGCCGCCGGCGCTGATGAGCCCTACACCAAAACCAGTACTGCCAAAGCCGGTGATACCTTTACCTACTGCAAAGGCCAGGAATGCGGCGGCAAATGGGTGAAGAACCTAATGGTTGCTGAGTTCAAGACAACGCAATACGGTACGCTGCAAGAAGCGGCTAATGCCGCTAAGGGCGAACAGTATGTGAAGCTGCTGCACAGCACCACCGAGGAGATCACCGTCAAAAATGACCTCTATCTCGACCTGAACGGCTGCACGGTGACGGGCGACTTCAAGATGGGCAACAATACCCTCTACGGCATGGACAGCTCTGTCAAAGGCTATAATGCCCCCCCGAAGGGCAAGATCGTTGGCAGTGTGGTCCCCTACGCCAAGACCACCTACCAGACGCCGCCGACGGAGAATAAGGAATACGATCGCTACGTTGCCATTTCGGGGGCGGAAAATGGTACGCCGACTCTGTCCTTCCACCATTTCAACATCTCCGTCACCGGCTACCGCTTCGAGCTGGCGGCCCCGCAGTGCGCGCTGATCTTCTGCGGCAAGTTCCAGGGCGACACAGCCGCAAAGGGTTACCTGAAGTCTCTGGGCTTTACCCTGACGGGTGATAATAGCACGGAATCCAAGAATAAGATGTCTAACGCCTCGAACAAAGAGTTCGTTAAAGAAGAAGGCGGCGCTTATCTTTTCGAGCTCTACCTGATACGTTCTTTCGAAAAGAATTCGTCCGATAAAACTGCCTATACCGAGGAGTTCTCCGCCACCGCGCAGGCAGCGTTTAAAAACGGCGGAACGCAGGATAGCGGAACGAAGGATAGCGAACCGCAGCAGTTGAGCTTCCAGAAGGCTTGGCAGAATGCTTTGGATCCTAATTCTGACATGGATAAGAAAGACCAGGAGATCCTCAGGAAGTTCCTTAAAGAGTTCGGTATCAACATCCAAGCGGAGTAAATAAGCATGATGAAAAACACAAAAAAACCTTATATCGCTCCGGCTGCCGAACTGATCCTGCTTGCGCCGCTGGAGGCGTTGGCCAATCAGACTTTATCCAATGGAGACGATATCGCCTTAAGAAATTGGGGGAAAAAAACCGTCATCTCGAACGCCAGCGTCATAGGAGACAAGCAAACCTACTGGGGTGATGATGGGTTCAAAAAGTAATGCGTTACCGAATCGCTGATCTGATCGTTGAAATGTCCCCCAAGGGACGCACGGCTGCCCAGGCGGAGGTCTATCGGACCTCCGCCCGGGGCGGCGCGGCGGATATCACCATCCGCGTGGGCGGCGCGCAGGCGCTGTCGCTCTGTCCCGAGCTGGAAACGGAGGACCTTGCGGAGTACATCGCCACAGGCGACTGCTTTGCCGTGGGGCTTCTGTCCCACGAGGGGATGATGCTCCACGCCTCGGCGGTGGAATACAGCGGACAGGCCGTGTGCTTTTCCGCGCCGCCGGGCACGGGGAAATCCACCCACACGGAAAAATGGGTGCGCCTGTTTGGCGCGTCCATTCTGAATGATGACAAGCCTGCCCTGCGCCGCGAAAGCGGTGTGTGGCAGGTCTATGGCACGCCATGGTGCGGCAAGGAGGCGCTGCATCAGAACCGCAGCGCGCCCCTGCGCGCGATCTGCTTCCTCTTTCAGGGGGAGGAAAACGCTTTACAGCCGCTCACTCCGGCGGAGGCTTTACCTCTGCTGCTGAGTCAGACCCTCTTCCGTCTGCGTCGGGAGGACATGGACCGGCTGCTTGCCGCGGCAGACCGTCTCCTGCGGGAGACGAACGTGTTCCGGCTGATCTGTCGAAATGACGACAGCGCCGCCTATTTTGTCCGGGAGAAACTGTTCCCGGATCAAGCCAAACCCATCGATTGACAGGAGGCAGTACGCAAACGCCGTGCTGCCCGCTGCCAGTGGACGGAAGCGGCACAAAGAGTACCGACTGATCTGCGGCTTTTTGTGCCGCCTTTAGACTATTCAGGCGGTCTCTCGCCAAAAGGGGCGGAAAGCCCCGCTCAAGATCTGTCCAAACGCAGACAGAAAGGGAAATACAACCATGAACGAATCCAACATCAACCGATCCAGCGACATTCTGGAGATCGACCTTTGGAAGCTGCTGCTGCTTTACCTCAGGCGGTGGCGGCTGATCCTGCTGTGCGCGCTTGCCGCCGCGGTGATCTCCCTGATCTACACCGCCAATTTCATTACGCCTCTGTACCGCGCCAACGTCACCATTTACGTCAACAATATAAAGGCGAATCAGCAGGTAGATTATATCAGCGCGGCCAACCTCGCGACCTCTCAGCAGCTCGTCAACACCTATGTCAATATCATCCGCAGCGATACCGTGCTGGAAAAGGTGGTAAAGAACGCGAAGCTTGATTACTCTGCGGAGGAGATCCGCGGCATGATGACGACGGCGCAGGTGGATGAGACCGAGCTGTTCTCAGTATACATCTCCCATCCGGATCCGGAAATGGCGGCGAAGATCGCCAACGCGGTGGCGACCGTCGCCCCCGGCGAGATCGAGGAATTCGTCGAAGGCAGCTCCACCAAGATCATCGACCATGCCAAGGTGCCCACGAGCCGCTACACCCCAAGCTATCGGAAAAATACCCTTTTGGGCTGCGCGGTGGGTCTGCTTCTCGCGGTCGTCTATGTCACGCTGTTGTATCTGATGGACGTTCGCATCAAGAACGAGGAAGACCTGACGCAGCTTTTCGACCTGCCCATGCTGGGGCAGATCCCCTCCTTTGCGGAGAATGAGCGGAAAAAGGCGGGGCTCAGCGCACAAAAAGCCGATGAGCACGGCGGAGAGAGGTAAGGCGACATGAAAAAGAAGCATTTTTCTCTTCTGTGGAGATCCCGGCGGCACGACGCGCCGGATACTGCCGCGATCATGGAAGTGGAGCGGAAAAACATCCTCTCGGAAAAGAGCGATTTTTTCATCCGCGAGTCCTATAAGACCCTGCGTACCAACGTGACCTTTTCCCTGGCGGACGAGACGGCGTGCAAGGTCCTGATCGTGACCTCCGCCATGCAGTCCGAAGGAAAGAGCATCACCGCACTCAACCTTGCCATCTCCTATGCGGAGATGAAGCAGCGCGTCCTTCTGATCGACTGTGACCTGCGCCGTCCCAAGCTGGCGCGGCTCCTGTCCGCAAAGGAAAAGGTAGGACTGAGCAACCTGCTTATCCAGCCGGAGCTGCTTGGAAAGGCCATCCACGATTCCGGCATTGAGGATCTTGACGTCATTTTTGCCGGCGACGTGCCGCCCAACCCGTCGGAACTGCTCGGCTCTGCCCGCATGAAAACGCTGCTTGACAGCCTGCAGAAAAACTACGATTACATCATTCTCGATACGTCTCCCGTCAATCTGGTGACGGATGCCTGCGTTCTGGTGCCTGAGAGCAGCGGCGTGCTGTTCGTGGTACGCGCGGGTCTTTCCGAGCGCGGGAGCGTCCTGCGCGCGGTGGAGCAGTTAGAGCGCTCCCATGCCAAGATCCTCGGCTTTGTTCTCAATGAAGTGCCGCGGGAGAGCGGATACTACGGATATCGGAAATACGGCTATCGACGCCACCGCTACGGCTACGGACGCGGCTATGGCTACGGCTATGGGCACGGCTACGGTTACGGATACGGACAGGAGAAGCCGGACAGCGGGGAACGGAGCATCCCATGACCGATCTTCACACCCATATTCTGCCCCGCATGGACGATGGCGCGCCGGACACGGCAGCCAGTCTTGCAATGCTCCGCATGGAGGCAGCGCAGGGCGTTACGGGTGTAGCGCTCACCCCCCATTTTCATCGGGACAGGGAGAGCATAGAGCAGTTTCTCGCGCGGCGGCAAGCCGCTTGGGAGCATCTTTCCGCAGCGATGGAGAAAACCGCCGAACCTTTTCCTGACCTTGTGTTGGGTGCAGAGGTGGCATGGATGCCAAATATGAACCATTGGGACGATCTTGAGGCGCTGTGTCTCGGTTCGAGCCGTTATTTGCTGCTGGAACTGCCCTTCACCCCTTGGAGCGGCAGCATGATCGACCAGCTTTACTCTCTGGCGGCACAGAGCGGCGTCACGCCGGTGCTGGCGCATCTGGAGCGGTATCTGGGGCGGCAGAAGAAAGAGCACATACAGGAATTGTATCGCCTGAACGTCCCCATCCAGCTCAGCGCCGGATGCCTGCTGCATCCCATGGCGCGGTGGAAACTCCTTCGGCTGCTGAGGGAGGGGCAATCCTTTTTCCTTGCATCCGACTGTCACGGCACACAGCGGCGCACACCCGATCTGGGCCCTGCCGCTGCCGTTGCCAAAAAGCGTCTGACGGGGGATGCGCTCAAAGCGCTCCTTTGCCGCAGCGACGCGATCTTCACCGCAGCGCGCGCAGAACAGGAGAGGGAATATGCGAAGAAATGAGAATTTCATCCTGCGCCGGGTCGCAGATATGTCGGTCATCGTCCCTTTGGGGGCGGCTGCCGAAGCGTTTCCGGGGATGATCTCCGTAAACGAGACCGGCGCATTTTTATGGGACCTTTTGGAACAGGAACAGACGCTCCAAAGCCTTGGAGACGCCTTATGCGCCGTGTATTCGGTCGAACGGGAGCAGGCGGAGGCAGACGCAGCCGCCTTTCTTGACAAGCTGAGACCCGTCGGCGCGGTGGACGGTCTGTAGGATGCAGGTCCGGCAGATCCCCATGGCGCAGCTGCGCGAACTGCTCGATGAGCAGCTCGCGCACGGAGAAGCGCTCCTTCCGGTAACAGGAAACAGTATGTGGCCGCTTCTTGCCGGCGGGCGGGACATGGTGCGCCTCACGCGGCTCGATCGCCGCGTGCAACCAGGCGATATCGCCCTCTATCAGAAGGCGGACGGCAGCTATATCCTGCACCGGGTCATCCGCCTGTGTGCGCCAGAGACCTGCATTTGCTGCGGCGACGCTCAGTGGGAAGGGGAGCAGGTCGATGAGGCGCAGATCATTGCGTACGTCACCGCCTTTCGCCGCAAGGGACGCTGGCGGGAAACCGCCCGATCCCGGCCCTACCGGCTTTATGAACACTTCTGGGTCCATACCTTTCCCGCCCGTCGCCCCTTGCTGAGGCTGCTGCGATTCCTTCAGCGGGCACGGAGGGGACTGATACGCGGGAGAAGATGAGATGAGTCAGTCGAAGAAAAAGGCGGCGGGCGCGTACAAAGCGCCGCTCACGCTGCTGTATGCAGGCATCGCCGCGCAGGCATTCGGCATCGCGGCGCTTGCCTTGGTGAGCCGCCGGGTGCTGGACGAGGGCGGCAGGACATGGGGGGGCGCGCTGCTCTTTCTGGCGCTGGCTCTCCCGCTGCTCGACGGCGGGCTTGACCTGCTTTCCGGCAGGACGGTCGACCGCGCGGCGGTATCGCTGCGGCGCGACACGCTTGATACGCTTTTGAGCAAGGATGCGGAGGCATACAGCCGCTACCACAGCGGGCAGGTCTTCAGCCGCCTGACGCAGGACGCTTACACCGTCTGCGAATGGCGGGTCGTCGGCCGCCCCCAGGTGGCGGGGCAGCTCATCCGACTGCTTTGCGCCGCATCCGCGCTGTTTTTCGTCAATATCCCCCTTGCCCTTGCGGTCGTAGGCGCGGGCGCGCTGGCGATCGCCGGCGGGCGGCTGCTGCGAAAGTATCTGACGCGGCGGCATCTGCGCGTGCGTCAGGCGGAGGAAGGTCTGACGGGCTGCACGCAGGAGATCCTGGAGCATACGGAGCTTCTGCGCAGCATGACGGCGGGGGAGGAGGCTGTCCGCCGCTTTGAAGGACGGCAGAAGGAGTGGCTGCGCGAGCGCAAGCGCCTGCGCGTCTTCTCAACGGGGGTCGGAACCGGGTTTTCCGCCGTATTGCAGCTTGGATACGCCGTTCTTCTTGTCTGGGGCGGCATCGCCATTCGGGAAGGAAGGCTCTCCTTCGGCGACCTTGCGGCGCTCTTACAGCTCCTCGCGATGTTCCAAAGCCCGCTCACGGGCTTGTCGGGCGTTCAGTCCCGGCTGGCCGCCGTCCGCGCGGCGGAGGCGCGGCTGGATGAGCTGTATTCGCTGCCTGAAGAAGCTCCTGGACAGCCTGCGCGGGAGGACGACGTCTTTCGCGCCATCGTATTTGAAAATGTCACCTTTTCCTATGAGGGCGAGGAACAGCCTGTTCTGCGGAATTTTTCCGCGCGGCTGCCGCTTGATCGCTGGACCTGCCTCACGGGAATATCCGGGAGCGGAAAAAGCACGCTTTTCCGCCTCATTCTGGGGCTGTACCACCCGCAGCAGGGAAGGGTATACCTTGAAACCGAGCGGGGGGAGCTCCCTTGCTCCGCTGCCGTGCGGGGACTGTTCGGCTATGTCCCACAGACGCCCTGGCTCTTTTCCGGCAGTATTCGGGAAAATCTGCTGCTGGCAAAGCCCGACGCGGATGACGCCGCCCTTTGGGAGGTGTTGGAGCGAGCGCAATGCGGCTTTATCCGCGACCTGCCCGACCGCCTTGAAACCGTCCTGAGCGAAGAGGGGGGCGGTCTGTCGGCGGGACAGCGCCAGCGCCTTGCCATCGCCCGCGCGATGCTTTCCGCCCCGCGCTTTTTGCTGCTTGACGAGATCACCTCGGCGCTGGACGAGGATACGGAGGCACGGCTGCTGACAGAGCTGACAGGCGCGTATCCGGCGGCGGTATTCGCCACCCATCACAGCGCCCTGTCTAGCAGGCTGCACAGCGAGACGCTGCATCTTGAGGGCATTGTCTGAAAAAGTAGAAACGTGATTCTTACAACTTATTATACAATGGAGGATGAAGATGAACATGAAACGGAACATTGCGAGAACGCTGGCACTGATGCTGGTGCTGTGCACGCTGCTGTCGCAGACCGCGCTGGCAGCCACGACCTATTATGTCGATGTGACCATCACCGGTCCCGATGCCGACGGCGTGGAGCGGACGCTCAGCGCCTCCTCCAGCCGCTACGGCACGATGGACACGCCCCTTGCAGCGGAACTGGCGTCCGTTGTCGACAGCGCATACCACGAAATGGAAACCGTCTTTTCCGGGACCGGGCTGCGAAATATCGTGGACACGGGCGCCCAGGCGTTCCGGGAAGGCGAGAGCGCGTGGAACCTCTACGTGGAGAAGTATTATGACAGCGTGGACAGCTCCTTCAAGGATACGCTCAAGAGCCTTTCCTCCACCTTCGCAAACCTCACGGTCGACCGCGTCAACCGCGTGACCTACCGGGACAACGGCCGCCTCTATACCGTGACCGTGACGCTCAAGGGCTACACCACCGGCTCCGGCAGCAGCGGCAATACGCCCGTCGCTCCCGACGGCCACAAGATCGTTGTGGAGCCTGTGCCGAACAACACGCTGCGCGCGGACAAGAATACCCTGCCCAAGGGTGAGACCGCCGTCATCCGGGACAGCGCCGCGTCGAACGGCTATGTCCTCTCCGATCTGACGGTCAAGGATATGAGCGGCAACGACATTCCCGTGAGCAAGCAGTCTGACGGCGTCTACGCCTTCATCATGCCCGAAAGCAGCGTGTCCGTTCGCGCCATGATGGTCGCCGACCCCGATATGACCGGCATCTCCAAGCAGCTGAACACCGATCAGAATATCGCCTATATGCAGGGCATGGCGGACGGCAGGTTCTATCCCGCAAGCTCCGTTACCCGCGGACAGGTGGCGCAGATCTTCTACCGCCTGCTGAAGGAGCAGAAGGTTTCCTCCAAATCCACCTTTACGGACGTCCCCGACACGCTCTGGTGCGCCGAGGCGGTGAATGCCCTTGCCTCTCTTGGCATCGTGGAGGGCGTCGGCAACGGCAAGTTTGCCCCGAATCAGCCCATCACCCGCGCCGAGTTTGTCACCATCTGCGCCCGCTTCACCCAGGTCTCCGCGAGCGGAGAGACCTTTACCGACGTGCCCGCCAGCCACTGGGCGTTTGACGCCATTTCTACGGCGGCGTCCTTCGGCTGGGTCAACGGCGTCGGCAACGGGCAGTTTGCCCCCAATCAGCACATCACCCGCGCGCAGGCAGCCGTTCTGCTGAACCGTCTGCTGGGCCGCTGCATGGCAGGTCAGTCTTACGAGAATGCCCGCCAGTACCCGGATGTCCCCCAGACCCATTGGGCGTGGAAGAACATCTGCGAGGCGTCTGACGGCGTCGCCCTCCGCTGAGCGGAGAATTCAAAAGAGTACGGTAAAAGGCAGTGGAGAGACTGCCTTTTACCATAGATCCATGGGGGCATAGTATGAAAACGATTCAAAAAAGCGTACCCGTCCAGACGGTGCTCTTCCTCCTGATGGACGCCATTTTCATCATTGTGGCGGGCGGTCTTGCGCTGCTGGTGCGCTTCGACTTCGACTTTGAGCAGGTGCCTTCCGGATATCTTGAGCCGTGGTTTCGTGCTTTGCCCGTTCAGTTCCTGGTCACGGCGGCGGTCTTCTGGCCGCGCCGGATGTACCGCTACCTCTGGCGCTACGTCAGCGCCCATGATGTCGCCGAGATGGTGATATCCGTCGTCCTCGCCTATTGCGCGTTCCATGTACCGGCGGCGCTTTTCGGCTATCACCAGCCGAGGAGCGTGCTCTTCATGGAGCTTTTGTTCCAGCTGTTCCTGCTGGTGGGCGGGCGCTGCACCTTCCGCTTTCTGCGGATGTTCGCAAGCTCCGCCCGTCAGGCAAGGCAGGAGGAGGGCGAGCGCGTCATGCTCATCGGCGCGGGCGAGGCGGGGCGAATGCTCCTGCGGGAGATCTCCGTCACGCCGCAGCTAAAAAGCCATGTCTGCTGCATCATCGACGACGACAAGAGCAAGCAGGGCAAGTACATCGGGAACGTGCCCATCGTCGGCGGGCGGGAGAAGATCCCCGAGATGGTCAAAAAGGAGCGGATCACACAGATCGTCCTCGCCATCCCCGCAGCGTCTGCCAAGGATAAGAAAGAGATCCTGAACATCTGCCAGAAAACGAGCTGCCGTGTACGGAGCCTGCCGGGAATTTACCAGCTGGTGAACGGCGAGGTGAGCATGGCGGCGGTGAAGGATGTGCAGGTGGAAGATCTGCTCGGCAGAGAGCCTGTCAAGCTGGATACGGCGGTCCTGCTGAATTTCCTGCAAGGGCAGACCGTGCTGGTGACCGGCGGCGGCGGTTCCATCGGCAGCGAGCTTTGCCGTCAGATCGCCAAATATCAGCCCAAGCAGCTCATCATTCTGGATATTTACGAGAACAACGCTTATGATATCCAGCAGGAGCTGCGGCGTGTATGGGGCGATCGGCTGAACCTGCGGGTGGAGATCGCCTCCGTGCGAGATAAGGAAAAAGTTTACAGCCTGTTTCGGATGTATCGCCCCGACATCGTGCTCCATGCGGCGGCCCACAAGCATGTCCCGCTGATGGAGGAATGCCCCGAGGAGGCCATCAAGAACAACATTTTCGGCACATATCATGTGGTGCGGGCGGCGGAGAAGTTCGGCGTCAAAAAGTTTGTCATGATCTCCACGGATAAGGCCGTGAATCCCACCAACTTCATGGGCGCGACCAAGCGATTCTGCGAGATGATCCTGCAAAGCAGGACGGACAGCCCCACGGAATTCTGCGCGGTGCGCTTTGGCAATGTGCTCGGCTCCAATGGCTCTGTTGTGCCCCTTTTCAAAAAGCAGATCCAGGAGGGCGGCCCCGTCACCATCACGGATAGGCGCATCATCCGCTATTTTATGACCATTCCTGAGGCTGCCCAGCTGGTGCTCGAGGCGGGCGCCATGGCAAAGCGGAGCGAGATCTTCGTTCTGGATATGGGCGAGCCGGTGAAGATCCTGGAGCTGGCGGAAAACCTCATCCGCCTGTCCGGACTGGAGCTGGATAAGGATATCACCATTCAGGAGATCGGCCTGCGCCCCGGCGAAAAGCTCTATGAGGAGCTGCTGATGCGCAGTGAAACACTCTCCAAAACAAGCAATGAGAAGATCTTCATTGAGCAGCAGCAAGAGATTTCAAAGGATGTCATCATGGACGACCTGCTGCGGCTGGATGAAGCCGTCACCCGCGACATACCGCCTCAGGATCTGATCACCATGCTACGGGAGATGGTCCCGACATATACTTCCCCGGAGGAGATCAACGGTCGAGCAACGGCAGAAGTCTCATAACAGGCGTTGGAACTGGTGGATGAGGAAAATGGACCTCAAAAAAGTGGAGGAAACGGCTTGAAACGGCGTAAAACCATTCTCTGCACCATTCTTGTACTGCTGGCGGTATCGCTGGCGGGGCTTTTCTGGTGGCAGCGCGATAACTTAAAAGCGATCCAGGCCGCGACGCAGCATACATCGGCCGAGCTGGAGGAAAAGCTGGAGGAAAACCAGCAGATGATCCAAGAGGCAGTGAAAGCGGCAGGCGAGGTCACGGTAGGGGAGATCTCGGAAGAAGATCGTCAGGCTTTCCGGGACGGCTCCATGACCCAGGAGGAGCTTGTGGAGCGCCTGACGAACGGCGGGGAAGGGGAGCCGCGTGAGGAGCCCGCCAGCACGAGCCGTCCGGAAAGCGGCGGCAAGACGGACGCGCCGGTCGCGAAGACCGACACGCCGGCTGTGAGCGAGAAGAGCGAACAAAGCGCGGAAAGCGCCTATCAAAAAGAGCTGTCGGCGCTCATCGCCAAGGTCTACGTCCTGCGTGAGGAGTACACGCTGGCGCTGGACACGATGTATGCCGACGCAAAGGCGGAGTATCTGGCTCTGCCGGCGGAAAAGCGGACGAAGACACAACTCCTGAAAATGGCGAGGGGCTATCTTTCCAGAGCATCCGCTCTCGAAAAAGAGTGCGACGGGAAGATGGATGAGATCGTCCGCGCCATGGAGAAATTGCTCAAGGAAAACGACGGTGATCTTGGGCTTGTAGACACCGTTGTCTATACCTATGCCAACGAAAAGAGTCTGAAAAAGTCCTGGTATATGTCAAAGTTAGAGCAGAAGGGATTGCTTTGAGCAAAAAACGCGAAATCGGCAAGAAACAAACGGAAAAGAGAGGAACATGAGCCATGACGATATTGGTGACGGGCGGTACGGGTTTTATTGGGAGCCACACGGTGGTGGAGCTTCTGAATGCCGGCTATGACGTTGTCATTGCCGACAATCTGTGCAACTCCAAGGTCGAGGTGATCGACCGCATCCAGAAGATAACGAACAAACGGCCTGCTTTCTATCAGATCGACCTGTTGGACAGCGCCGCGCTTGAGAAGGTCTTTGCGGAGAACCGTCTGGACGCCGTGATCCACTTTGCCGGCTTAAAATCCGTCGCGGAGTCCGTTGAAGACCCCGGAAGATATCTCGACACCAACCTGACGTCTACCTTCCATCTTCTCAACGCAATGGAAAAGCATCAGGTGTACAAGCTGGTGTTCTCCTCCTCGGCAACGGTGTACGGCACGCCCGAGACCATGCCGAACCGCGAGAGCGATGTTGTCGGCAAGGTCTGCTGCCCGTATGGGTTCAGCAAGTATCTCAATGAGCTGCTCCTGCATGATTTCGCGCGGCAGCGCGACAACTTCCGCTTTGCCTCTCTGCGCTACTTCAACCCCGTCGGCGCGCATCCCTCCGGGCTCATCGGCGAGGACTGCGGTCAGAAGGCCCCCAACAACCTTGCCCCCTACATCACCCGCACCCTGCTCGGGCAGTTCCCGTATCTGAGCGTTTACGGCGATCAATACGATACCGCGGACGGAACGGGGGTCCGCGACTACATCCACGTTGTCGATCTGGCAAAGGGGCACATTGCGGCGCTGAACTATCTTGAAAAAACGGACAGCAAATATGACGTTTTCAATCTGGGGACGGGCAAGGGAACGACCGTGCTGCAGCTGGTGTCCGCGTTTGAAGAGGCATCGGGCAGGAAGGTGCCTTACCGCATCGTCGGCCCGCGCGCGGGCGACGTGCCCCTGAGCTTTGCCGCCGTCGAAAAGGCAAAGAACATCCTTGGCTGGACGGCGGAATATGACTATAAGGACTGTGCCAGAGACTCCTGGAACTGGCAGGTGCAAAATCCCCATGGCTATGCAGAAGACCAATAATGTATGAATATTTTATATCCTGCGGATCACTGCACGAGATAAGATCATACAGGAGAAATAAGCGCGTTTGCCGGACGGATAAAAGCACCGGGCGTCAAACACGCTGAAATACAGGAGACAAACATGGATAAACGGCTTTTTGCTGGCCAGCCCGCACATGTCGGACGAGGGCTATGAACTGGAGTACATCCACGACGCATTTCAGAAAAACTGAATCGCGCCGCTGGGTGAAAACGTCAACGAGTTTGAAAAATCGATGGGCGCTTACATGGGTAAGGGCTATCCCGTCGCCCTCTCTGCCGGTACGGCGGCGCTGCATCTTGCCATGATCCTCGCAGGCGTGAAGACAGGCGACACGGTTGCCAGAGCCTGACCTTCTCCGCCTCGGCCAATCCCGTTGCGTACTGCGGCGCAAAGCCGGTGTTCATCGACTCCGAGCGGGAGACGTGGAATATGGACCCCGCCGCTCTGCGCCGTGCCTTTGCGCTGCACGGCACGCCCAAGGCGGTGGTCGTCGTTCACCTGTACGGCAACCCCGCGAAGCTGGACGAAATTACCGCTATTTGCCGCGAGCATGATGTTCCCTTGATTGAGGACGCAGCAGAGGCGTTGGGTTCTACATACAATGGGCAGAAGTGCGGCACCTTTGGTGACTTCGGCGCTCTTTCCTTTTCCTTTTGATAAAATGCAATGTTTTCCGACTGCTTTTGCGATATCATGGCAGGAACAAGATAAAAAGTCAACTTTTTCCACAGCTATAGATCTAGTGAGAATAAGAGGGGATCCGACGAAAACGACCACTGGTATTCCAGTGGTCGTTCTTTTTAATGCTCCAGCAAGATTCCCGCTCGCTTTTGTATCTGCTTTTCGATCATTCTCAACCGTTTGGGCGGAAGATTGTAGCGGGCGTGCTTCTTAAAATGGAATGTCAACAGATGGCGCAGCTTTTCGCGCAGTTCCGGCGTCAGAACGCTCTTCGCCGTGCCGAGAAAATCATCGTACACGCTGGGGTACAGTGTTTCGATATATTCCTCCAAAGCGGCACTGTCAGCCCATGCGTCTGTACCGGCAAAGTTGAACAAGGAATTGCCGTGGTCAAACAGGGGAGCGGGGGAGGTGATCGCGTTGGTCCGGTTATCGACCAGCACGCCGAAATTGCCGAAGTGTCTGTCTGTATTACAGATCACCGCGTCAAACACCAGCATCTCATTCAGCGCGTTCACAAATTCCGGCCCCAGCTTTTCATAATACGCTCTGACGGCTTCCAATCCTCCCTTGGAAACAAGATGTCCAATAGGAAGGTAGGCATACTCCTTACTGGTAAAAAGCTCGCAGGTGGAGCAGAGGATACCTTTCCATTTCGATAAGCCGTAGGGAATGGCGCGAATGTCCATCGCGGCTGCCACCTGCGCCGCGTAAAATTCCGAGTACGGCTCATTGCCGGTGTTAGATGCCCCCTCGGTGCCACCCTTGTAAAGATAGACTTTGCCGCCGATACGGCGCCAGCATTTGCGAAGCATCCCGTTAGTGGTAAATTCAGGGCTTGAGAACAGCGATGCCCTGACCTTGCTGCCATAACCGGTAAAAGCAAGTTCTGCTAAAATATTGCTGAAGCGATTATCATAGAGGTTCGCCTGAGCAAATGAAGCTTCATCACCGTCTTTTACGACCCAATAGCAGTCGTTGAGCGACAAGCCCTTGCAGACATCGATAATACCGAGCGGGCGGTTCAAGTTCAGCCCGCTCTTTGCCAGAAGGTCATGAACAAAGGCTCTATTCTTAGGAATCGTTCGATGCCGCAGCCAACGGCCTAAGCCCTCCGGCGTCAACGCCATATCCAGCGGAAAAAGTTTTTTGTTTTCTTCATCCATCCAAAGGATCTGTATCTCTGGTTCGCTGGTATCAGTTGTCGCGGAGAATTTAACCAGCGGTTTATCAAATTGCTTTAGAATATAATCCATAGTCATTCCCCTTGAAACCAACTAACGTGATGCTATTATAACACACATCGGTAAATTTGAAAACTGAAACGTTAGTAAAAAGTGAAACCGAGCAATTCAAAATAATTACTCGGTTTGGCTTCTTTCAGAAATTCCAATGGATCTCAATCGGAACATCCTGTGTGCCTGGGACCCGCTTGCCGACAGTGATGCAGTCGATCAGAATTTCCACCATCTCGCGGGTCAGATGTTCCACATGGGGGTAGCGCTGGATGATCTCTTTGCGCTGATCTCCGGCAATCATCTGGGCCTCCAGATCTTCCAAATAGGCCAGCACATTTTCCGCCGCATCCTCACCAAAATGCATGGCGAGAAAACGGCGGCACAGCTCGATCTGATTCTCAATGCTCTCGCCCTTGCCGGTGAATTTGGACTTGCGGGAGTAGATGACGTATTGCT
>ENA-OUQG01000117-OUQG01000117.1-human-gut-metagenome-genome-assembly--contig:-NODE-117-length-55782-cov-16.244818_pt1 | contig 55782 bp, 83 predicted proteins | sample MGYA00237943_ERZ548823 | MGnify/ENA primary metagenome ERZ548823 (study PRJEB26490, sample SAMN05194731) | human gut metagenome | biome: terrestrial biome; feature: human-associated habitat; material... | reverse complement strand
TACACGACCGTTTACCGCACCCTTGACAACGCGGTGCAGCTCTCCGACGACGGCAGCGTGTACGTCGAGCCGGAAGTGCCGGAACCGGGAGAACCGAAGCCGACGCAGGAAGAACGCATCAAGACGCTTGAAAACCAGAACGAAACCCTGCTGCAATGCATCCTCGAAATGAGCGAGATTGTGTATGCTTAACATTTTTGGACGGCTCATTATAATGAGCGGAAAGGAAGAAGATATGATGGCTATGTTATGGGCACAGCAGATTATGCTTGGCAAGAAGACCTACGCGCAGGTTCCACGTCTGCTCAAGGATAAGGTCAAGGAAGTCCTGATTGACAGCGGTTGCGAAGACCTCGTGACGGAGTGACGCAAGCAAACTATTGCTGACTACGAATAAGGTGTTGAGATGGGAAGGACATCAGATATAGCATTCTATGCATGCCCTATCTGCGGAAAAAAGCCGTATGTTAATCTATACGGCATAAACGTAGGCACGGCTTATTGCAAGGGTTATGGCTTCCACAGGCATAAAAAAGTATCCGCGTTTATCAGGTACGCACAGCCTAGCAAATTGCTCGAAAAACTTGCAATAAGCTGGAACTCCATGAGATTTGAAGAAGCACGTTTTTTGTTCGATATGAATGGAAATCCATTCAAGAATGAAAAGAATTTGTGACTGGAGAATTGAACTTGAGTTAAACGAGGGGGAGAGCGTGATGCGTGATATCATTCTGACGCTTGATCGTTTTGGCGATCAAGCGCTGCTGCTTGGGCGCGTCGGTGAAAATCGCGCGACGCGGGTACTGATCGACATAAAAAGCATATTGAGCCAATATCCGGATGCTATTGCGTCGATCACGGTCAAGCCGCCTGGCCGGGCGGAGTATCCGGCGACGGTGAAGCAAGAGGGCGGTATCCTGACGTGGGAGATCACGAGCGCGGATATCGGCAATAAAACCGGAAGAGGGCAAGCCCAAATCACAATCCAAGACGCGGATGGCACAGTCATCAAGACTGCGATTGCCTGTACGCGCATCGGCGAGTCTCTTGGCGACGCAACTGCCCCAGCGCCCGATCCGGTTAAAACATGGATCGACAAAGCAACTGGCACGCTGGCCGACGTTGAGCGCTCTGGTGCTGCGGCACAGACGATTGCCGACGAGGTCAAGCGCAAGCTAGATGCCGGGGAGCTGAAGGGCGAACCGGGTATAGACGGTGTCGATGGAAAGCCGGGCAAGGATGGAGCCGCCGGAGCTACTGGCGCAACGCCGCAAATCAAAGCGGAAGCTGTGACCGGTGAACCCGGCACTCAAGTAAGTGTCACTCAAAGCGGTACTCCTGAAAATCCCACACTGTCTTTTAAAATCCCAAGAGGCGAACCGGGCAGGGACGGCGCGAAGGGTGAACCGGGCGAACCGGGAAAGGACGCGCCGCAGGAGGCGGTGCTGTACATCGAGCAGACGCTCGGCGAGGCGCAGAAAGCGCAAGCAAGGGAGAACATCGGGGCGGCGGATGCAGCCCGGCAGAACATCCTTGTGGGCACGGAAACGGGCAACCCGATTGCCGTTGATGATGCCTTTGCCGCGCCGCTGCGCGGGCTGACCGTGTACGGCAAAAGCACGCAGGACGGCACGCCCAGCCCGGACAACCCTGTGCCTATTGTGAGCGCGGGAGACGGCGGGACAATCACGGTGACGATCGGCGATGGGGCGGATGAGCGGCAAACTCTCACCCTGCCCACCCCTAACGGCCTACCCGGTATTCCTGTCACCTCTGGCGGCAACTACACTGACCCGCAGGGACAGCAGTGGGTGTGCGATGAGATTGACTTAGAGAGAGGAGTGAAGGTGCAGAGAATCGCAAGTTTCGTGATTAATGCTAAAAATGCAAATGGTATTTCTGTGACGAACATGTATACAAACGTTACTGCGGCCACAAGTGCACGTTTAGCAACTCCGCAAAAAACGGACAGAGGTGTACGACTCGAAAAATGTGTATTTTGTGAAGTGTTGCCATGGAAAAAAGATGTGTGGGCTAGAGCTGTAAACTCAATAAATTTTGTCGAAGATAATTCTGTCGATTTCATAATCGAAAACTCCTACTTAGGACTAAGCGAAGCAAGCACCGTGAATGAACGAAAAACCGCATTGGTGAAATACTTTACAGATAATCCCTGCCGAGTTGTATACAGGATCGCCACCCCCATTGAAACCCCGCTCACCCCTGCTGAAATTGCCGCCTACAAAGCGCTGACTACCTACGCGCCCGACACCGTGGTGCAAGCGAGCGACGGCGCAGGGGTAAAGCTGGAATATCAGCGTGATGTGAATATCGTGATCAAAAATCTTGAGGACGCGATTGCGTCCATGACCGCTACCTAAGAGGGGGAAAAGCATATGGCAATCAAAAGCAAAGCCCGTCACGACCTGACTCTGCGATCTATCAAGCGCGAGATCACCGCCGGACGCGACGTGGCGTACTGGCTGGACAAGGCGTACACCCATCTGGACAGCGGTCTGCTGACAGAGGATGATATCGAGGAAGTTGAAGCCCTTGCGCAGGCATATTATGACGCGCTGGACGCGGCAGAAAGAGGAGAGGCTGACGACGGCCTTTCAATCGTCTAAGGAGGCAAAACCATGATTATTCTTGGCCTCATCGTCGGCGGCGCGATCATCTTCGCGGCTGGCTGTCTGGTTGGTTGCTTCATCCGCGCGGGAGGTGTGTGGGACGAATGAAAAGCAAAAAAGAATATGAAATGCAAAAAAAACGGGCGAGAAAATGGGCCGTCTGGTACCTTGGTTATGCAGACATTGAACCGACAGAAGAGAACATCCGAAAGTATGCTTTAGCCCGCAGACGGACGCTGAAACAGTTTCATCGGCTGCGAGGGCATTTGCTCGGATAAAAAAAACGGAAAGGAGGAAAAGCCAATGATTGAAACAAGCGAGGCCATCCGCACGGCGCGGGGGCTGATCGGGACGGCGTACAGCGAGCTGGACTGCATCAACCTCATCAAGAAGGTCATCCGCACAGCGCCGGGCGGCGACAAGCGTTACACGACGGCAGGGACGAACGAGCTTTGGAACAGCTTTGACAGTGCGCCGAAGTATCGCCATTTGATCTGGCGGCAGGCGGGCATTTCCGGCGCGAAGCCGGGGATGCTGGCGTTCATGGGCGTTGGCACGGGCGACGTGAATCACACCGGGATGGTGACGGAGCGCGGCACGGTGATCCACTCAAGCAAGAGCCGGGGCGGTGTGGTCGAAACCGCGCTGACGGAAAAAGCGGGGTGGAACGGGCTGGGGGTGCATCGGATGATCGGTGTGGGCTATTCGGAAGGAGGAAAGGCGGAAGTGAGCGAATCGGAAAAGATTTTTGGCAACGCGGCGGTGAACATCACCAGCGGATATCTCAACATCCGCGAGGGCGCAAGCACAAAGTCAAAGGTCATCGCCAGAGCCGCGAACGGCGCGCGGGTGAACATCATCCGCGAGGCGGGCGGCACGGGCTGGGTCTTCGGCGCGCTGGCAAGCGGCGAGGCCGGGTATATGTCGAGCGAGTATCTGGTCGAGGATGCGCCGCCAGAAAGTGGAGATCAGGGCGAGACGGGCGATCCGGGAGAACAGACCACGACGACCCTGCGCAGGAGCGACGGCGTGTATATCACGCTGGGCGGCGCGTGGGCACTTGCGGAGGATTGACCGATGACTCTACAAAAGCTGCTGGACGTCTTGCAAGCGGCTGTCACGACGCACAGCACGCTGACGCTCGTGCTAGTGTATATCACGCTCAACTTGATCGAGATTTCGCCGGCTAAGGTGCATCCGCTGTCATGGATGTTTCGCGGACTGCGAAAGGCGCTTGTCGGCTCGCTCGAAGAGCGCATGAGCAGGATTGAGGCAAAAAACGACCTCGAATTTGCCAAAATCTCACGCGCCAGAATCCAGCGGTTTTCTGACGAGTGTTACAATAGCGTCAAGCACAGCAAGGAGCACTTTGAACAAATCTTTGACGATGTAAAATCATACGAAATATACTGTAAAGCCCATCCAGAGTTTGAAAACCACAAGACGGTTGAAGCCGTTGAAATCATCAAAAACGCTTATCACAAGTGTTTGCAGGAGCGTAAATTTTTATGACGTTGCCCGGTAAAGACCGGGCAGAAAGTGAGGCTATTTATGTCTAGTATCGACCTGACCCCCATCTTTCAGGCGCTTATCGTCCTCGTGGCCGCGCTGATTACGCGGTATGTCGTCCCGTGGATCAAGGCCAAGACGACGCTTGACCAGCGCCGTGAAATCCGCGACCTCGTGTCTATCCTTGTTTTCGCCGCCGAGAAGTTGTACACCGGCTCCGGGCGCGGTGAAGAGAAGCTGGCGTGGGTAAAGGAGCGGCTTGACGCGCACGGATATAAGTTGGATACAGATGAGCTTGTCGAGCTTGTGAACGCTGAGATTGCAAAGTTGGAGAGCACCGCGCCCGTAGTGGTAGAGGAGGCAAGCGTGTAAAAGGAGGCGGTTTCCCGTGCGCCTTGATTTTGATAGGCGCACTAAAGAGGAGATCGCCCGCCGCTGCGGCTTTGACGTTCACGTTCGGCTGGGGCAGGTCTTTGACCTGCTCTGGCGCGGTTACAGCATTGTGCAGATCAGCATGACGCTTGGCATGTCTCCGGCGACCGTCAGCCGCAGCATTCGCGAGATTAAGAGACGAATGTCTGCATCTTTACATACTGATGATAATACCCCTGCCTGATGGCAGGGGCTTTTTTATTTGAAAAAATCAAGAAATGCTTTACAAAACACTTGACAAATATTCAAATATGATTTACAATATACTTGTAAGAAGAAAAGAAACAACCCGACAGGAGGAAGAAACCATGAAACTTAAAATGAATGACGTTATGACCCGCGAAGCGTATGAGTGCCTGACTGCCGAGGAGCGCCGCGCGCAGCTCAAGGTTGAGCAAGCCAAGGAGTGCAGCGGACTGCGCCGCTACCCCGGCACGTGCTCCGCGGTGCTTGATCGCATCCCTGCGGAGTGGTGGAGCAAGTACAGTGCCGAGCACATCGGCGAGGTGATGCGGATGCTGAAAGCCGCCTATGATGACGGTCGGCAGTACCCAAGCCCGGACGAGTGGAAGCGCCTGGATTAAAAAAAGAAAAGCGGAAGATCACTCTTCCGCTTTCCCCCTTTGTAGCATCCACGCTACTAAACAATTCAATATTTCAACCCCACACGGGAGCGACGCCCCCGCGACACCATCATTATAAGACGATCAATCATATTTGTCAAGGAGTGGAAAAGCATGAACATTAAAGAGTTGCGCGCCCTGCGCGGCCTGAGTCAGAAAGAGCTTGCGGACAAGCTTGGTATATCGGCTCAGAATCTTAACAACTACGAGAGCGGCCAGCGCAACCCCGGAAACAAGATTCTGCCTGCGCTGGCGGACGCGCTGGGCGTTTCGACGGCATATCTGCGCGGCGATGCGCCGAAGCTGGCCGTCTACGATTGGAAGACTGGATGCACGCTGGCGCTCCCGATCGTGTCCGAGACAGTGATCGACGAATATGGGATATTTTATCTCATCGATCATCCGGCTGTCGGGATCATCGCCGTGATCCAGTCTGCGGGTATGCAGTTTACCCTCGCGGACTGGCAGGGGGAGCAACCGATGACCGTTGATGAGATCAGGGGTCAGCGCTGGGTTGATGGCCGCGGCGAAGAAGCCATTATGTATAAAGGGCTTCCGCGCATCCTTGTCGGCGGCGAGTTTGGGAGGCGCTGACTATGCCGCGCAAGCTCAATATGGAGGTCGGCGACGTGTTCGGCGATCTCAAAGTCCTACGGCTCTGGCGTTTGCCGGAAGAGTCGTCTAAGACCCGATGCGATGCGGAGTGCCTGCGATGTGGCAGCGTTAAGTCGTACTACGCGAGCAACCTGATCTCTGGCAAGACGACATCATGCGGGTGCAAGGCGGTTGGCAAGATCACACAAGCATGCGTGATCTGCGGGAGGCTGTTTGACTCGTATCGGTCAGACAATCGCGTGACGTGCTCGGACGCTTGCCGTCGTCTCCGCGCGGCGAAGTCGGCACATGACAAACCACGCAAGTGGGGAGAGGATGCGAAAAGGCGACGCGCGGAAGATGCTTCCGTTAAGGCGCAGATGGACGAGCTGCAACCGCGCGGCGTGCAAGCGGCGCTTGCGATCCCGGAGGGTCAGCGAGGGCCGCAAAACCGAGGAAGCAAGATCTGGGTGCTGGTCGATCCGAGCGGGAATCAAGTACCATGCACCAATCTGCTCGACTGGGCACGCAACAATTATCGGCTCTTTGAGCCGCAAACTCCGGAAGAGGAGCGAGATATCGCCGCAAAACGTATAACAAGCGGTTTCAAAAAGATCGCGACAAGCATGCGAGGTGCCCCATCGTGCAAGGGATCTTTGTATCACTATAAGGGCTGGGGGCTGCTGTCTCTGCCCATCACGCCAGCGCATAGGCGCAAATCAGACGACCCTAATCAATGAAATTCCTTAAAGACTTTCCGTTCACGGACTGACAAAAAACCGATATAAATCTGACGTGCATCTGATAGGTGCGCGTCCTTTTTTTATGCAAAAATGAGGGTATGAAGGAGGTGTGCATCGTGGCCAACTACCCGAATTACAATCCGTATTTGGCGCAACAGTGGTACGGTCAAACGCCTGTGCAGCCCGGCATACAACAGGCTCAAATGCCGGTTCAGTCGGCACCCGTTCAGCAAGCCCCTGTACAGCAATCCGTACCGTCGTATGCCATGCGAGCGGTAAGCGACGTTAGTGAGATGTACGGAATGCAAGTCGATTTCAACGGAACGCCGATCTTCGGATGGGATATGGCGCATGGCGTGATCTATCGCCGCCAATTTAACCTAAACACGGGTAAAGCTGATTTAGCCGTATATCGGCTTGAGAACGCGAAGCCTGAGCAGCAAGAGTATGTGACGGTCTCTCAGTTTAACCGATTTGTGAACGACGTGAATGAAAGGTTGAAGGCATATGACGAACCCACTGAACCTGTTACTGAGCACAACCCCTCTGGGGCAAATGGCTCGCGCAATGCAAGGCGGGGGAAACCCGATGCAGATCGTCAGCCAGATGGCGCAGTCTAACCCGCAAATGCGACTTGGCCTTGACATTATGATGAGGCAAGGGCCGCAGGGAATTGAGAAGTATGCGCGCAATATGTGCCGGGAACGCGGAATTAACCCGGAAGACCTCATTAGGCAAATGGGGCTTAGATGATGCGAACGGGAGCGGACGGCCCGTTTAGCAAATAAAGAAGGGAGAAAAATCTATGAGTGACGATTTTATGACTGGGTACGTTGCCGGTCAGAATGAGGGTAACAATAACAACGGCTGTATGGACGGCTGGGGTGGCAACTCTTGGATTTGGATCATCGTTGTGTTTGCCCTGCTGTTTGGCTGGGGCGGTAACGGCTTTGGTCGGGGCGGCTTTGGCGGCGGAAGCGGCGCTGCTTCTGTGGAAGGTTTCAATCTTGCGACCGACTTTGCGACGCTTGAACGCAAAATGGACGGCATTAACAGTGGCCTGTGCAACTTGGGCTATAACCAGTTGGATCAGGTCAACGGTGTAAACAGCAACTTGGCCGCTGGTTTTGCCAGCGTAAACAACGCTGTGTGTACGCTTGGCTACCAGAATGCGCAGTTGATTAACGGGTTGGAGAACGCCGTCCAGAACAGCACTTGGCAGCTCTCTAACGGGCAGACGGCGCTTGCTAACCAGCTTGCGAATTGCTGCTGCGAGAACCGGCAGATGATCGCTGACGTGAAGTATACGATGGCAACCGATACTTGCGCTACCCAGCGCGCTATCGCCGATGCCGCGCGGAACATCACGGACAATCAGTCGGCGGGCACCCGCGCTATCCTCGATGCGCTGACGCAGAACCGCGTAGAAGCGCTACAGGATAAGATTGCCACGCTGACCGCGCAGAACAGCGATCTGAAATTCGCGGCCTCTCAGCAGGCGCAGAACGCCTACATCACCGCTTCTCAGGCGGCGCAGACGCAGGCGATCATCGACAAACTCAGCCCGTGCCCGTATCCGGCCTACATCGTTCCCAACCCGAACGTTTGCACGCCGACGGGCAACAGCTGCGGTTGTGCCTGATTGATTTTCGGAAGGGTCTCGGGAAGCTGAGACCCTTCCTGAGTAAGGAGGACTTATTATGGCATGTAAACCGATTTGCAGCGTATGCCCTCGGTTTGTGATCAGCCAGGCCGTGACATATGCTAACGGCGTGCTGACGGTCAATATTCCGGCGGGCAGCTATGAGAACGGCGAGAAGTATTGTCTTGTCATCGCACAAGCGATACCCGACGCGACTATCATCAACGCGCCCGTCGTCATTACCATCGGGACAGGCACGGCTACCTATCCGCTGACGAAGCGTAACTGCGCACAGGTAACGGCGGCCATGATCCGTACCCGAACGAGGTACAGCACAAGAGTTGTTACGACCGCGACAGGCGGAGCGTTCCGACTAATGGGCGACCCGTGCTGTGCGCCGAATAACGCCTTGAGCGCTATTAACGGCACCGCTCCCGTGCAGGCGTGAGGAGGTGAAGGCGATGAAGAGTAAAACACTCCAAATGGCTATGATGCGCAGAGAGCCGAAGAGCGACATGCCCGAAAAGTACCCTCGCCGTGATCGGAATGATGACCGCGAAGACTACGGGCGTTATCGCGATTACGACGATTATGACCGTCGCCCCTATACGGACTATGACCGTCGTCGCTATGAAGACTACGGCCGGCATAGCGGGTATTACGGCGGCTACGCTGACCGGGATCGAAAGAGCAGACGGTACGAAGACGACGACCAGCCTTTTACAGAGCAGACTGCCGAGGAATGGGTTGCCAGCATGGTGAACGAAGACCCGGCAGTAGGCAGGGGTGGTAAATGGAAGCCCGATGACGTGAGGCCGTTTGCCAAGAAATACGGCATTCAGACCACGGGCAAGCAGTTTGCCGAGTTTTACGCCATGATGAACGCTATGTACTCGGATTACTCCGAAGTGGCAAAGCGTTACGGCGTAACCGATCCGGGCTTCTTTGCGGAGATGGCTAAGGCATTTATCCACGATAAGGACGCGAACCCGGACAAAGTTCAGGCGTACTACGAGTACATTGTGAAGCACAACTGAATAAAAATTCAAGGGCATTGCATACGCGCAATGCCCTTTTTCCCGGCAACCTTTTGGCAACCTTCGGCAACTTTTTGGCAACTAAAACAGGATTCAGAAGATTACACTCTATGACACTTTTTTCTAGGCATTACAAGGAAAAACTGCACAACGCTGTAACAGGGTGTAACCCTGTTCGTATTTGTTCTAGATAGACATCCGCATCGCAATTTTTCTAGATATTATTAGAAAATCAGCTTGAACTTTGCGGAATCTGGCAACCTTTCGGCAACCTCGTTTTTAATCGCGTCGCTAAGGAGCGTCGGATTCCAGCCGTCATTATGCATGAGGTGCGTATAAATGCCCAGCGTCGTTTGATACTCGGAATGACCTACAATATTCATCGTAACCTCCGGGCGCAAGCCTGCCATGACGCAGGATGTTATATAGTGGTGGCGCAGCCAGTGCGGCGTAATATCGACATCCACGTGCGTTCTGATTCCGTCCTTCGGCGTGTTATCAGCACGCTTCCGGGCGTAGCCGCAGTCAAGCATCATCGCATTCCAGCGCGTGATGGCGCTGGAGGCGCTTACAGGCGCGCTGGCATTGGACAGCACATAATGGTCAGGTAGGCCGCGCTCGGCGCGCAGAACGGCCAGGAGCGCGTCAGGAACGGGCACAACACGGTCAGCGGCCTTATTCTTCTGATGCGCAAGCCGATCAGGCGAATCCTTTGGTAGCGTCGCATCCAGCGCCCGACAAATGCGGATTGTCTTCTTCTCCCAGTTGACGTCCTTCCACATCAAGCCGAGCGCTTCGCCTCTTCGACAGCCGGTGTAGTAGAGCAGATAGATCAGCAGGCCGTATTCCGAGGATTCCGCTTCTTTCAGGAGCGCGCGTTCCTGATCCTGCGTCAGATAGTCCCTCGACTTGGCCGCAGGCGTGGAGGGTTTAGACAGCAGAATAGAGGGATCGCGGAGGATAATACCTTCGGCGATTGCGTATTGACAGGTCTGTTTTAGCGCGGAATAGGCTGCGGTAATTATGGACGCCGAGAAACCCGCGAGCTTGTCAAGGCAGGCTTGGAGATCTTGGCGCGTGACAGCGCTGGTCAGCTTGCGGTCAGAGAAGCAGGGCAGAACGTGGCAGTTGATCGTAGAGCGCCAGCTATTAAGCGTCGAGTTGCGCTTGATCTTAGGCTTTTTAACCACGGTGAACCACTCGATGATCATATCGACAAACGGCTTATCCTGCACCTTAACACCGTGGACGTATTCATCCAGTACGTCCTTTTTCTTTTGCTCGAGCTCCCGGCGGGTCTTCGCGCTGATGTAAACGGGCTTGTCAATGCCGGGGACAGTGACCTTCGCGCGATACCGCTTATCGGTCTTTTCAGACATCTTTTTCCTCTCGGGCATACGCTCAATCCTCCTTAAAATCGCACCCCAAACCGACGTGACGAAGCGCGCTGGTGTAGGGAGTGTAGGCATTTGCACAAACTTTTTACGGGTGTAGGGAGTGTAGGCATTTGCACAAACTTTTTACGGGTGTAGGCGGTGTAGGGTCTGCACGAACTTTTTACGCGGTGAAAATCGGCGATTTTAGCCTCTGGTGTAGGGTGGTGTAGGGTTTACATAATTAATCCCTACACCCGCGCCCCCACGCGCACCTTAGAGTATTATAGTGTAAACCCTACACACCCTACACCAACCAATCAAAACGATAGGATTTTAGAGTCAGGCCGATTGCTATATGTCATAACAATCCGGGGTGTTTGGCGATTTTTATATTTTCATACGGGTTTGTGAATGTCTTTGTCGAAGCGCGCATATTCGGCTCGTTTAGCGGTATACTTGGACAAAGAAGCGATGGCTTTGATATTCGCCCTGTAGCGCGTTCTACGGGCGCGGATGTCAAAGGCATCCACCGATTCGATTCAAGCGGCGTATGGCCGCATAGAACCCGTTGAAAGGAGCGATTAGGATGACGCACGAGGATCAAACTTGGCTGGATGAACTTATCAGGCGTACCCGGCACGGCGTGAAAGTATCACTCTGGATCGTCGAACATAGTGGACAGCAGCTTGAACGCAGACTCAATGACCGTTCGCTCCTGAACGGTCAGCGGCCTTCCGCCTGTCCGCTCGTCGATGACCCGCATGAGTGCGGCCTTGACCGACTCGAATGAATCAAGCGCCTCCGCTTTACTCGAAGCGGGGGCTTCTTGCTGTTCAGCATCGGGACTTTCTAAAAGGGACGCAGGGGACACGCCAAGAGCGTAGGCGATCTCCGCGATTTTCCTTTGCGGCAGGTCGCGTTTTCCCATTTCGATTTTATTGATAGATGACCTTGTTTTATACCCAACCTTTAAGGCCAAATCTTCTTGAGTCATCCCTGCTTTTTTCCTTGCGTTCGCGATGTTCGTTCCGATATCGGCCATATGTAATACCTCCTTTGTATTTCTGAACACATTTTAACACAAAAGTAGGTGCTAAAATGCCTGCCGTGTATCTATACTATACTAAGATAAAGGAGAGATTGGCTATGAAAGAGAACTTCTTAAAAGACAAACCCATGTACCCGGAACGGAAAACCATTCCCGTTGAATTCGATCGGGAAAGAAAGGAAATCTCCGCGATTGCCGAAATGCTAATCGACGGAGAAAACATTTACTGCCTGCTTGGCGCTGCACAGGCGATGCTTCTTTACGAAGCAGAGACCCACAGGCACGCCAATGTCACTTGAGACCGCCTTGAAAATAAGCGGCTAATTCATCGAACAGTTCATCCGGCATTTCTATGATTTGCAGGATGAACTTTTTTTTGCTTACGCCAGCTTTGCGGAACTTTAAGGCCATCTCCGCAAATTCTTCTTTCAGTTCTTCTTTGGTTTGGGGATCTGCGTCCCGGCTTGGCAAGCCGATCAGCTCGTCGGTGCTTACTTCAAGGATAGATGCTATCTTCTTTAGCATTTCAACATCGGGTTCTCTCTTATTCTTTTCCCAATAGTTTAGCCTAGTCGGAGTTACCCCCAAAGCCGCCGCAAATTCCTTTTGATTAAAGCCTTTTTCGCCTCTTCGTTCGATAAGCCGTTCACCGAATGTCATAAAGATCACCTCTTTTCTCTACCCATATGATACCATTGATTAGTCGCGAAATCAACGGGGAAATTAGCAAAATGCGAATTTTATTTCCCAAAACTAGTTGACGAATCAGCGAAGTGTGAAGAGCAAAACTGAGAAATACAGCGAACGATTTTCTTGATTCGACGTTATTTTTCTGTATATCTTGTCTGCGATGTGGGTATCATAGTAGCAGAGGAGGCGGTATTGCATGAAATATCCGCGTGAAGTTATGATCCATTGTATTTTGAGCCTGCTGGATAAAGTGGAGGACGACGCTGTTATTCAGCGCGTCTGGAAAATCCTTGAACGCGCATATTCGGCGCAGACGGAAAAGAGGCAATATACTTAAAAAATGCAAAAGGAAAGCCGGGCGATTAATCGCTCGGCTTCTTTTGCTTGTCCAGCTCGGCTTGTATGGCGTTAAAAACCTCACGCATCATCTCCCAGCCGCCGGGGGTCTTGGCGATGCCGCGTATGACGGCTTTAACAAACTCGTTTGAGCCCGCCAGAACCTCGTCAACGATCTCGTCATCCTCGCTCGGAGGAAGTCGCATTGGCTCTTCGCCGGTTTCCAGCCACTCGATCCGGATGCTGTATTGCTGGCTGATCAGCATCAGCACGCTGCGCTGGGGAACAACTCGTCCAGTCTCATATGTCATGAGCTGTGGGCGTGTCAGCCCGAGCGAAGCTGCAAAATCTGCTTGACTTATTTTTCTGCCAGCCTCTTTGCGTACTTGTCTGATTCGCTCGCCTATTGTCATTATGGTCACCTCCTTTTGTGTTTCCGAATCCATTATATCACTGACTTGTAAAAATGTAAATCGTGATATGCACTTGTAAATGCAAAAATTTAAACCGAATGTATTGACAATCGCAGAAAAGGAAGCTATAATGCACTCACAGGCGCAAAAAGAACGGAGGTGACGCAACTGTGGAGGCAAATACTGTTGTCGCAAACGAGAAAGTCGATATTCTCAAGACTTTCGTCAGTTTCCCCGAAGCCATTCAGAACGCTTTTGCGGCGGGCGTGTTGTTTGGCCAGTTGAAGACTAGCATGGACAGCCCCGAGAAAAAGAAGGAGAGCTAAAACAAGACCCTCCCGTTCCAGTCAACGTTCGTGAATAGCCAGTTTGGCTCGACGCGGATATGAAAACAAACTCAAAACCGGTCATTTTACGATCAACGAGTGTAGAAAGCTGTGCGAGATGTTTTCTTGCGGTTTCGATTATCTTTTCGCAACCACGGAATAAAAAAAGACCGCCCGGCGCAAGACTTCACCGGGCGGAGACACAAGACTGGGGGTCTCTATGGATAAAGTATATCACGAAACCCACGATTTAGTCAAGACCTTTCAAAACGAGCGGTTTGGCGCCGTTCGCGTGGTCGAATGTAATGGCGAACCTTGGTTCGTCGCGTCGGATGTGTGCAGGGCGTTGAGTATCATCAATTCCCGAGACGCAATAGCAAGGCTGGATGACGATGAAAAGGGTGTAGTTTCAACCGACACCCCTGGCGGAATGCAAAATATGACCGTTACCAACGAACCTGGCCTGTACACGCTCGTCCTCGGCTCCCGCAAGCCCGAAGCGAAAGCCTTCAAGCGCTGGATCACGCATGAGGTGATCCCGAGCATCCGCAAGACCGGGAGCTACAGTGTTCCGCAAGCGGAGACAGCGGCAGACGTTCGGGCAAAGGCGATGCTGTTAAACGCGAAATCACGGATGCTGGCGGCGGCGAGTAAGGCGGTATCGAACTTCAACCTGTCGCCGGTCGCGCTGGAAACGCTGGGCATCACGATGATTGAGGAATACGCCGGGGTGAAGACCGGGTACAGGCCGCCGGTCGAGAAGACGTATACGGCGACGGAGTTGGGGCAGATGTTCGGCGTATCAGCCAACATGATCGGCAGGATTGCCAAAGAGCACGGCTTGAAAACGGAGCAATACGGAATCACGGTGCTGGATAGAGGCCGGAACTCCGATAAGCAGGTTCCGTGCTTCCGTTATAACGAAGCCGGGAAACAGCGTATTGCGGAACTGATTGAGGGCATGGAAACCTGATCCCTGCCCGGCAGAGTGACGGCGCAGCGAAGTAACGCGACGGCGTTCCGACGCGAGGGCGGAGCCCCGTCTCGCAAAAGTCAAGCTCTGCTACGGCAAAGCACTGCACAGCTAAGCAGAGGTAAAGCACCGCGTTGCTCGGGCATTGCATTGCCTAACAATGCGTAGTAAAGGCATGGCGATGACACGTTCTGCGACGGCAACGCAGAGTTTAGCTCAGCAAGGGCATTGCAGAGCATAGCCATGCAAGGGCGCTGCACTGCATAGCTCGGCAAGGGCATGGCCTAGCGCATCTTTGTATTGCAAGGGCAACGCAGAGTTTAGCTCAGCAAGGGCAAAGTGCTGCTACACAAAGTAAGGGCAATGCACAGTAATACGCGGGCATCGTATAGCCCATCTAAGCACTGCAACGGCGAAGTACAGTTTAGTCATGCACGGCGACGGCACGGTGCAGCCCGGCTTTGCGAGGGCATTGCAGAGTTTAGCTCAGCGAGGTTGTGGCATTGCATGGCGCCGCAGGGCAGCGGCAAAGCAACCGAAAAAAGTAGAAAGGGTGAAATCAATGATCGGAATGGAAAAGCGGACGTATCGTCTGCACGGCATGACGCGCATCCTTGGTGCGCAGGCGGCGAACCCGAAGGTACACAGTGAGTTCATCGCGGCGAAGGCCGCAAAGCTGGCAAAGGGCGAGGAACAGACGGCTATGCTGCCGGAGGAAAACCTTGAAACCAAGGGCTTGACGGTCTTTCTGAGGGACGACGGTGTGCTCTGCCTGGCGGATTACGTCGTCAAGGGCTTCCTCAAGGAGGCGCTTGGCGTGCTCAAGAGCCAAGTAAAGATCGGCAGTCCGGCCTCGAAGGTAGACAACTTGATTCTGGTTGAGCCGGACTACATCCACTTCACGCGCGGCGGCAAGCCGGTAATGGAGGCGGACGAAATCTTTGAAAGACCTCTGCGGGCAATGACCATGCAGGGCCCGCGCGTCAGCGTATCGGCAAGCGAGATCATCCGCCCGGACTGGGAGATCGAGTTCACGCTGACGCTGATCGACAACGAGCGGACAGCAAAAAGCGCCGCGCTGACGTGGAACGTCGTCGAAGAAGCGCTGAACTATGGTTCGTTCAAGGGGCTTGGTCAGTGGCGCAACGGGCAGAACGGGCGCTTCACATGGGAACAGGTGAAATAAAAAGCCGTCCCGCGTTGCAGCGCGGAACGGCCAGAGAGACAAAACAAAAATGACGTGGTTATTGTACCACAGAAAGGGTGGAAAAGCAACCATGAAAGCCGAAGAAACGATCAAAGGAGGATTAAGTCATGCGTAGTCTCAAGCGTAGCATCGCTCGTGCGGCGATGAAGGCGGTGGGTATCGCCTACATAAATAAGCGGCGGGTCGGTATTGGCCCGCGAACGGGAGATTTCGGTAAACTGCCCAGCTTCTTCGCGCAGAACTGGCGTAAATACGCCTCCCTCTGAGCTTAGAACGGCGGCTGGCGGGATAGGGTGGGTATTCCGCCCAAGTGGGACGAGGAGCCGCCATCACGAAGAATAAGGTCGCCTGCCTGCTACCAGCCCGCCAGCCGCTCCTTTAAGGAGGAATTACAGTGGAAAGTCGCATGGAAGACCTGCGGTGTCTGTACGGGGAAACCGTTACCGTAGCGGATGCCGCAAGAATCATCGGCATGAGCCGAAATTCGATGTATGCACTGCTCAGACGCGGGAAGATATCAAGAGCCTGCGGCGGTAAGCGCATTGACGTTCGTAGCGTTGCCCGGTATATCGACGAACCGGCAGTCACAAACCATCGGGTTCGCGTGGAGAAAGGATCGGTGAAACGAGTATGAAAGCACTTGCGATTCTCGGGGTGCTCGTAAGCCTGTACACGGCGGCGCTCTGCCTGCCGGGCGAAATGCTTGAGCTGGCGAAGATCGCCGCAGGCGTTGTACTGATGATCGGCGTGCCGTCTGTCGTGGATGGATTGCTTGATGAGCAGCAGGGATAAGCGGCCAGGAGAGCTGGTGTGTACGGCAAATGCGAAAGGACGCATTTTGTATATGAGCCAAGCGTACAAAATATGGTTTAAGAAAAAGGAGAAGAAATATGATTCGTTTGAGCATCGAAGCGGAAACGCTGGATCTGTTTTTAAGGGACGCGGTTGAACTCAGCGCTTGCCTGAATGAAGCCTTTGCCCGAATGCCCGTTGCGGAAACCCCGAAAAAACCTGAAAGCCCGCAGGAAGCGAAGAAGCCGGTTGAAGCGCCCAAAGCACCTGACGCACCCAAAGCACCCAAAGCGCCCGACGCACCCAAAGCGCCTGACGCACCTAAAGCGCCTGACGTGCCGACCGCCGCCCCAGCACCGAAGACCGAAACGGAGTATAAGCCGGACGAGGTTCGCGCGGCGCTCCTGAAAATCGTTAAAACGCCGTCGCTGGGCAAGGCGAAGATGCTTGAGATCGTCCGGGATTTCGGCGTGAACAAGTTCCAGGATATTCCCGAAGACCAATACCCGGAGGTCATGCGCCGGGTAAACGAGATGCTGGAGGGCGCAAATGCCACCTAAGAAACATTCAAACCTTGGCCCCTCAAGCGCGCATCGCTGGCTATTGTGTACGCCTTCGGTCATGCGCGAGGCGGACCTTCCCGACGAAACTTCCGTCAATGCCGAAGAAGGCACCTTGGCGCATGCGCTTGTCGAGGTTAAGCTGAATCGGATCATTGCCGGAAAGCGTAGAGGAATGGCTACCGCCGCTCAGAAGAAAGACCCGCTTTATAACAAGGCGATGGAAGATCACACAGATAGCTACTGTGACACAGTGGAAGAGCTGTTGGCAACCGCGCGGCGCGCTTGCCCGGACGCGATGCTTGCGTCTGAAATGAGCGTCAGCTATGACCGCTGGGTTCCCGGCGGGCACGGCACAACGGACACCGTGATTATCGCAGACGGTGAATGTTATGTGATCGACTTTAAGTATGGCCGACACGTAGTTGAAGCGCTAGACAACCCGCAGCTCAGACTGTACGCGCTCGGTGTGTATGAGGCGTTCAGCGCGCTGTACACGTTTAAGAATCTGCACCTGTACATCATCCAGCCACGAGCAGACGGTATCACGAGCGAGGATTTGACCATAGACACGCTTTTGCGCTGGGCTGAGGAATATGTCAAGCCACGCGCTGAGATGGCGCTAAAGGGCGCTGGCGAGGCCGTACCGGGCGAAAAACAGTGCCGGTATTGTAAGGCGCGCTTCCAGTGCCCGGAACGGATGCGGTATGCAACGGAGCTGATGCAGTACGAGTTCAAGGAACCCGAATTGCTGACCGATGCGCAGCTTGCGGACATCTACCCGAAAGCGGAGCGCCTGACAAACTGGGTCAATGACGTGAAAGACTTTATGACACGCAGAGCGATCAGCGGGTATGAATACCCCGGTATGAAGCTGGTACGTGGGCGGTCGATTCGGAAGATCGCGGACGAAACAAAGGCAGAAGCGCTGCTGGAAGAGGATTATGGTACTTCGATCTACAGACTGAAAAGCCTGACTGATCTTGAAGACATCGTGGGCAAAAAACAGCTCGCGGAACGGCTGGGCGATCTGATCGTCAAGCCGGAAGGAAAGCTCACGCTGGTTATGGCTGACGATAAGCGGCAAGCCGTAAGCGTAGCAGAAACAATGTTTAACGACTAAGGAGGATAACTATCATGGCTACCAAGTTCAACACCGGCAAAGTTCGGTTCTCGTACCCCAATGTTTTTAAGCCGCGCGCTTCCGCCGAAGGCGCGGAGCCTAAGTATTCGATGACCGCGCTTCTCCCGAAGAGCGACAAAGCGACCCTCGACAAGCTGTCTGCGGCCTGCAAGGAAATCTACGAAGAGAACAAGGGCAAGGGTCAGGCGTTCTACAATCTGAACTATGACGAGGTGCAGAAGCCATTCCATGACGGCGACGGGCGCAAGCCAAAGGGCGGCGCTTATGGCGACGAGTGCAAGGGCTGCATCGTGCTGAACATGTCCAGCAAGAACAAGCCGATTGTTGTGGACGGTCAGCGAAACCCCGTAACCGACGAGCTGTCCGTTTATCCGGGCTGCTATGGCCGCGTAAACGTCGGCCTGTACGTCTATAACGTTTCCGGCAATAAGGGCATTGCCTGCGGGCTTAACGGTGTTCAGACCTTTGGCTATGGCCAGGCGATTGGCGGTGGCTGCTCGGCCGGCGACTTTGATGACGGTTTCTCCGATGACGCGGCAGACGAAGAGTTTGAGCTGTAATTGAGCCGATGCGGGACTGCACATCCCGTCGCTCTATGCCTGAGAAATGAGTGAATGAAATGACCCGTTGTCTCTCAATCGACCTTGAAACCTATAGCGAGGTCGATATCGGCAAATGCGGTGTTGACAGATACGCGGAGGACAGCTCTTTTGAGAATCTGCTGATCGGGTATGCGTTTGATGATGACCCTGTGGAAGTCATTGACCTGACAGACCCGGTAACGGATATCGCTCAGATTAAGCGGCAGTTCACGGAATGGCTGCTCGACGCGACGATTAAAAAGACGGCGTGGAATGCCGCTTTTGAGATGACCTGTTTTACACACTGGCTAGGTCAAGAGATGATCCCGGAACAGTGGTCGGACACGATGATTACGGCGGCGACTTGTGGACTGCCGATGTCGTTGGGCGGCGCAGGAAAAGCGCTGGACTTACCGCAGGACGCACAAAAGGACAGGCGCGGTAAAGAGCTTATTCGGTACTTCTGTGTGCCGTGTAAGCCTACACAGTCTAATGGCGGCAGAACGCGGAACATGCCGAGCGATGCGCCAGATAAATGGGCTACGTTTATCGAGTACAACCGGCAGGACGTTGTGACAGAGCGTGCAATCCGCAAAAGGCTTGAAGCCTATGAGCCAGATGCCAACGAGCATGAGGCGTGGTGTCTGGACTACCGAATCAACCGACGCGGCGTACTCTGTGACAGACCGCTGGCCGAGGCGTCGATCTCGATTGCCGAGGAACATTCAAAGCTGCTGACAGCCAAAATGAAAGCGCTGACGGGGCTTGCGAACCCGAACAGCATGGCGCAGTTAAAGTCATGGTTCGGCGTGACCGGCTCTCTTGACAAAGAAGTTGTCAAAGAGATGCTGTCAACCGAAACGGGTGACAGACTGGAAGTACTGAAAATCCGTAAAGAGCTTGGCAAAAGCTCGGTAGCTAAGTATGACGCGATGGAGCGGTACATGTGCAGGGATAACCGCTGCCGGGGGCTGTTCCAGTTTTACGGCGCAGGACGCACGGGGCGCTTTGCCGGGCGCGGCGTACAGTTACAGAACCTTACGAAGAACCATTTTGAAGACCTTGACACGGCGCGAAACGCGGTGTTGACGGGCGATAGAGACGTGGTAGAAGCCATGTATGGCGACGTAACGGACACGCTGTCTCAGCTCGTCAGGACGGCGTTTATCGCCAAACCCGGACACGTATTCGCCGTTGCGGACTTTTCCGCAATCGAGGCGCGAGTGTCCGCATGGTTGGCCGGTGAAGACTGGGTGGTTGATTCCTTCAAGCAGGGCAAGGATATTTACTGTGAGACGGCGAGTCAGATGTTTGGCGTACCCGTCGGAAAGCATGGCCCGAACGCCGAGCTGAGACAGAAGGGTAAAATCGCTGTTCTCGCGCTCGGCTATGGCGGCACCGAAGGGGCTATGCTGAAAATGGGCGCCTTGAAGATGGGCTTGAAGGAAGATGAACTTCCGCAAATCGTGAAATCGTGGCGTGAAGCTAACCCGCATATCGTGAACTACTGGTATAAGCTCGAAGAAGTTGTCCGGGATTCAGTAGTCAATCGGGAACAAGGCTTTCTGCCATATGGGCTGGAGGTGTTCAGAACTGGACGGCTACTGCATATTCGGCTACCGTCCGGGCGGTGTATCCGTTATTACAAGCCGTGCATGACGACGAACCGCTTTGGTAAAGAATCGGTCGGCTACAGTTCCTTTTATAAGCGCACCGAGCAGCTCACGGAAACGTGGGGCGGCAAGCTGTTTGAGAACGTGGTTCAGGCCGTGGCTAGAGACTGTCTCATCGTTTCAATGTTGCGTGTGGCGGAGAAATACCCGGATATCGTGATGCACATCCACGATGAAATGGTCGTGGAAGTTCCCGAGAACGAGGCTGAGGAAGCCTTGCAATATATGTATGCCTGCATGTCGGAACCGATTGAATGGGCACCGGGGCTGCCGCTCAAGGGCGCGGGCTACATTACGCCATATTACATGAAGGACTAAAAGGAGGGGGCAACCGGATTGGAAGTTTACCTGAACAGCATTACGGGCATGGATGACGCGATGACAGCGCTGCTGATGAGTAAGCGCCATTGGGATTCCGGACGGCAGATGCACAATACATTCCTCGTTCAGCGGTACACCAATGGCCGAGGCAAGCGCGTATCCATCAAAGACCCGGAGCACTGCTTGTCTTCCATCGCGCAGTTTGATGAAGGTCTGGAAAAGGTGCTGCGAATCGGCAAAAAGCACATCACACTGTTGAAGTTTATCGACATCAGCGTAACCGTTGACGGCCTGCATCGCGCGGGGCAGGATGACTGGGACAGCCACGCAAAGCGGTTTGACAATCGCATCATCCGCGAGAGTACGCGCCTTGCAGATTTCGATGAAAGCGAAATGAGCGACTACTACAAAGGGAAAATCCTGACCACCGAACAGGTATTCAGGATGCTCGGGCTTGAGATCCCGCAAAAAGCGAGTTTCGACGGCGTTGAGTATGTACGCTCGCCGGGTGGTTATGTGCGGGAAGATATGGCCGGGAATCGGGATGTAAAGCGTGGACTGTATCGGGAATGCATTCCCTCAAGGTTCATTTTCAAGTGCAATCTTGCGGAGTTCGCACACGTTTACAAAATGCGCAGAGACGGGAGCGGCGCGAACCCCGAAGTGATTGAGCTGTGTGAAACGATTGCCGAGCTGCTTGAGGAATACCAGCCGCAAATCACGCGCCAGTTTTTGCTTGAAGTTGAAAACTGATATGGAGGCGTTAATGATGAAGATTAGCGAGCTTAAACGCTGTCCCTTCTGCGGGGGCAAGGCTGTTGTCGGATCGACTGCCGCTGGCCTTAAATACATCACATGCGGCGAAATCTTTTGCAAAGCCCGGCCATGTACGGTTCACTGTAAGCTCTTACAGAGCGCTGCGGAAATCTGGAACACTCGGTGGCCGTCGGAGGAATCGGACAATGCCAAAGACTGAGCTGGAAAGTAAGACGGAAGCCTACCTTCGAACAGAGGTTCAGAAACGCGGAGGACTGTACTACAAATTCACGTCCCCGGGAAATGTCGGTGTACCCGACAGAATCATCGTGCATGACGGCAAAACAATCTTTGTCGAGCTGAAACAGGAGCACGGAACGCTGAGTAAACTTCAAGAGATCCAGATCGCGCGCTTGAAAAAAGCGGGCGCGACGGTTCGTGTCGCTTACGGGCGAGAAGGAGCGCGAAGGGTACTCAATGAGGTATTTGCTACGTATGTCGAAAGAAGCCGAAGCAATAAAGAGGGCTTTGGTATTGAAGAATGGACAGAAGAAAAAAGGAACTGGGGGGATCGCGGATGACACGCGAGGACAAGATTAAAACGATTAATGCGTATTGCGAAACGCAAAACATTTGTGCCACATGCCCTCTCGGCAGCCTTTGCTATGGCTTGTCCCTGGGAAAAGGCTTTGTATCGGCATCAGATGAAGACGTAAACCGCGCCTATGACCTGATTTCAAAAGATGAGCCGGAAAGAAGCGCTGTTGACCATCCGAAACACTATAACGTTGGTGATATCGAGGTCATTGACGCCATCGAGGCGTGGAAACTGGGCTTTAATCTTGGTAACGTGGTGAAGTACGTCGCGAGGGCAGACTATAAAAGTAAGCCGCTGGAAGACCTCGAGAAAGCCAAGTGGTATCTGGAACGTGAGATTAAACGGCGGTCGAAGAGGTGACGAAACTTGCAGTATAAGCCCCACGATTATCAGCAATTCTGCATCGAGGCGATCAAGCAAACGCCGCAGATAGCGCTTTTTCTGGAAATGGGCTTGGGCAAAACATCCGTCACATTGACTGCGATCTCGGATATGATCGGCTTTGATATATCAAAGGTGCTGGTGATTGCCCCATTAAGGGTAGCACAAACGGTATGGGATGCGGAAGCGGAGAAGTGGGATCACACTCAATTCCTCCGATTCTCTAAAATCCTCGGCACGGCTAAGCAGCGCAGGGGTGCGCTGCTGGCTGATGCGGACGTATACGTTATCAACCGAGAAAACATACCTTGGCTAGTGACAGAGTGCGGGAAGCGGTGGCCTTTTGATATGGTCGTGATCGACGAGTTATCCAGCTTCAAAAGCCGATCCGCGGAACGTTTTAAGGCGCTGAAAAAAGTTCGGCCTTGCATTGAGCGCATTGTAGGCTTAACGGGAACGCCGGCACCTAATGGTCTGCTTGACCTGTGGCCGCAGATGTACCTGATGGATCAGGGGACTGCCTTGGGCAAGACCTTATCAGTCTACCGCGACACGTATTTTAAGCCGGGAAAGCGTAACGGGAACGTGATTTTTGAATGGAAACTGCTTCCCGGAGCGGAAGACGCGATTTATAAGCGGCTTGCCGGTCTGGTTGTCAGCATGAAAACCAGAGACTACCTAAAAATGCCGGAACGAATCGACAATGTGATTAGCGTAGAGCTTCCGTCGGATGCAAAAAACGCATATCGGCAAATGGAACGCGAAATGGTACTGCCGCTCAAGGACACTGAGATTACAGCATTTAACGCGGCATCCGTGTGTAACAAGCTCTTACAGCTTTCTGGCGGCTCTGTGTACGACGAGAACGGCGTTTACCATGAAATCCACCGCGAGAAATTGGATGCGCTACACGACGTTATAGAGGCCGCTAACGGCAACCCTGTACTGTGCTATTACGGTTTCCGGCATGAAGCCACGCGAATCATGCAAGAGTTCCCGCAAGCTCGGATGATAGGCAAAGGCGAAAATGACGTGAGAGACTGGAACGCCGGAAAGATACCGCTACTCCTGTGTCACCCGGACAGCGCCGGCCACGGCCTGAACCTTCAAACGGGCGGGCACATCCTTGTCTGGTACAGTTTAACGTGGTCGCTGGAAAAATACCAGCAAGCCAATGCAAGATTGCACCGGCAGGGTCAAAAAAACGCGGTAGTCATTCACCACATCGTGGCCAAAGGCACGGTAGACGAGCGTGTTATGCGGATTTTAGCTCAGAAGGACTTGCGACAAGATGCGCTGATGGAAGCGGTAAAAGCCATACTTAGGGAGGATAGCAATGAGGGATGACAGGCGACACATCATTTTACGCATTGATGACGGAATCCCCGATCACTTAGCGCTCTACTATGCGCTTCGGATGGTCTGCTTGGGGAAAAAGTACGGGCAGGAAAAGAACATGTACAGTCGAGTGACCAAGTGGGAAGGTCAGAACATCGCGGTACACACGCAGACTTCCCGGAACAAGGGCTCGCTGCGCATTGTTGTTAAGCTACTACAGAGACCCGCAAGGGCTAAGAAGGTAAAACCGAATGAGACCGACGAACAGCAGGAAGATTAAACCTGAGTTTATCATCGCCGCGAAACGACGGCGTGGCGAAAAACCGCTGCTGTTCGCCGTTCACGGCGATAACGCCTTTGACGCTATGGACAGGTTCAAGCGCATCTATACAACGACTTACCCGTTCATGGAGTGCAGAGGCATGCGAGAACCGAAGGGAGCCGGGAAATGCAAACGCTGACGATTAGTGAAGGGTTGAGCAAAAACGCTACGTCATGGAGACCCGTACACCTGACATGGCCTGAGCTTTGCGAGCGGCTGTCCCATACGCGCATGACAAATGAGACCGAGGTCGAGTACGCGGCCATGGATCGCGAATCAAAAGGCCGCATTAAAGACGTTGGCGGATTTGTCGGCGGCGAGTTCAAAGACGGAATCCGTCGGGGGTCGAATCTTTTGTCCCGTCAGATTCTCTCTTTGGACATCGACTATGGCAAGCCCGACACTTGGGACGTTGTAGACGGGTTGTGTGACCTTTACGACTGGACATGCCTGATGCACACCACGCACAGTCATACGCGGGAGAAGCCGCGTTACAGGCTGTATATGCCGCTGTCACGCGACGTGGACAAAATCGAGTACGAGGCCGTAGGTCGAATGGTCGCATCGCTGATCGACATTGAGCTGTTCGACGACACGACATATCAGGCATCACGCCTGATGTTCTGGCCGAGCACTTGCCGGGACGGTGAGTTCATCGTCAAACAGCGTGACGGGGCTTTCGTTGATGTCGATGAAGTGCTGGGCATGTATGCCGATTATAAAAATCGTGCTTCATGGCCTATATCTTCGCGCACGACGCGCACACAAGCACACGAGATCAAGGACAAGCAGCAAGACCCGCGCAGTAAGAATGGCATTGTTGGCGCGTTCTGCTCGGTCTACGACGTGCATCAGGCGATTTCGAAGTTCCTGGGAAAAGTGTATTCGCCTTGTGAGGGCATGCCGAACCGATATACGTTCATCGGCGCGTCTACCACGGCGGGATTGGTAGTCTATGACGACGGGCTGTTTGCATACTCTCACCATGAGAGCGATCCTTGTCACGGGCGAACGTGCAATGCCTTTGACCTTGTACGCCTCCACCTTTACCCGGACAGCGATGAAGGACGATCATTTGAAAAAATGAAAAGTCTAATCTCGTCCGACAGCGAAGTGCGGCACAAGTTGGAAGACATGATCCAGATCAACGCCAGCCGTGATTTCGCTGACGGCGGGGATGCTGACATTCTTCGTCGCGACGACCGCGATTACACAGAATCCGGCAATGCTATTAGGCTAAAGGATTCAAATTTTAACGTCATGCGATACAGTGGCGCGCTGGACTGGTGCGTATGGGACGGCGCTGTTTGGCAACAGTACGCCAAGACAGACGCGATCATGCTGGTTATGTGCCTGAACGACCGCATGAAGGACGAGGCTGACCGCAAATTTCAGCTCGCGCCTAAGCCCGAAAAAGGCTGCAAGCGTGACGATTGGCCGGAGGATTACAAGGATGCTGTGGCGGCGGTCAAGTGGGCTACTGCAAGCCGATCTTATAACGTCATGGCACATACGCTTCAAGCCGCTCAGTCTTTGATGAGTGTGCGCGACGCGGATGAATTTGACAACGATCCGTGGCTGCTGAATACGTCTGACAGCGTTATAGACCTCCGTACAGGCGAGGAAAAGCCGCATAGGGCTGAATATATGTGCACGATGATGACGCGGCTATCGCCCGATTTCACGGCTCAAAGACCGCTATGGGACAAGTTCATGCGTCAAGTGACCGGCGATGACACGGACTTTGCCGAATACATTCAGACGGTAGCCGGGATGGCGCTGGTAGGCAAGGTGTACGAGGAAGGCTTGCTGCTGGTGTACGGCAATGGCGGAAACGGTAAGTCTACGTTATTCTCCGTTTGGCATACGCTATTAGGCGGTTATGCGGCGACGGTTCGAAATGAGGTGCTGACGGGCAGCCGGAACGGAAGCGAGGTTGCCGGTCAGAACTTACTCCGTGGCAAGCGCCTTGTGCTGACAAGTGAGCTTGAAGCGAACCAAGCCATGCAGTCATCTATGCTCAAGCGGCTAACCTCTCAAGACCCGATCAGCGCAAACGTTAAATTCCACGAGCCTATTACGTTTACGCCGAGCCATACGCTAATCCTGCATACAAACCATCTGCCACGCCTTAAAAGCGTTGACGGCGGTACTGCGCGGCGTATCGCGGTAGCCCCGTTTAACATGAGCTTGAAGCCCGAAGAAAAGATCATGGACTTCGCGGGCGTACTGGTGGAAAAAGAAGGCCCCGCTATTCTCGCATGGATGATCGAGGGCGCGATGAAGTTTTACGCGCAGCACATGAAGCTCAAAAAACCGAAGGTCGTATTGGAAGCGACAAAGGAGTATTTGGACAACGAAGACGTGATCACGCGATTTGTAAACGAGTGTTGTTCGCTGGATAACGCCGATGCACGAACGCCGACCGGGCTTGTTTTCCAGACGTTTACGCGCTGGATGCAGGAATCCGGCATGAAGTGGTATGGCGGTGACCGGGAATTTAAGAAGAAAATGCAGGAGAAGGGCTTTGAATATTGTCGGGAAAAGAAGGGCGTTATGCTCAAGGGCGTAGAGGTTATTGACCCGACGTTTGGAAACGAAAACCCGTAATTTTGAGGATTAAACATGAATAGCTGTTTATTTTCAAGCGCAACCGTCGAGTGGGCAACGCCGCAGGCTCTTTTTGACGAGCTGGACGCGGAGTTCCATTTCAACCTTGACCCGTGCTGCACACACGAGAACGCGAAATGCGCGGAACACTTCACCAAGGCGGAGAATGGCCTTTCCCAAAATTGGGGGGGTAAAAGGGTGTTTTGCAATCCGCCCTACGGGCGAGAACTCCCGAAGTGGATCAAGAAAGCGCATGACGAGGCTGAGGAAGGTGCGCTGGTGGTGATGCTCATTCCTGCGAGAACAGACACCCGAGCCTTTCACGACTACATTTATCATCAGGCGGAAATTAGGTTTTTGAAAGGGCGGATCAAGTTTGGCAACGCGAAAGCGTCCGCGCCTTTTCCGTCGATGGTGGTTATTTTTAGAGGAGGCACGAAATGAACGATTTGAACGAATTGCGCAACGAAATCTACGATGACGCGGTGAAACATGGGCTGTGGAATTGCCTTGAAATCGGCGAAGCGGGCGATGTAATAAAAAGGCTTTACTGTTCGCGGCTCATCAGCGACGAATTGACGGAAACCATCAAGGCTGTGCACGAGCCGGAACATTACACCGAGGAACTTGCGGACGTTATCATCACGGCGCTATCTGCCGCTGGGTATCTGGGCATCGACATTGACAAGGCGGTGCGGGCAAAGATGGAGATCAACCGAGGGCGTGAATGGAGGCATGGGAAATGACAGCAAAAGAAAGAATACGCATGATTGCGCTGGAAGTGCAAGAGTTGTCTGAAGCCGTTGAACACTATAAACCGGGATGGGGATGCTATGGGCGAAAAACCCACTCCAAGGAGGCTATCAAGCGCGGCGTGAAACAGGTTAGAGCGCATCTTCTAGAGTTGGTGGATGATTTGGACGCGATGGAGGATAACTAAATGACGCTGGGCAGCCTGTTTGACGGCTCTGGCACTTGCCCGCTGGCGGCAACGATGTGCGGCATTACGCCCGTCTGGGCAAGCGAGATCGAGCCGTACCCCATCCGGGTGACGAAAAATAACTTCCCCGAAATGAAACATCTCGGTGACATCACGAAGATCAACGGCGCGGAGATCGAGCCGGTGGATATCGTTACATTCGGCTCGCCTTGTCAGGATTTGAGCGTCGCCGGAACGCAAAAAGGCTTGATTGCCGGAAAACGGAGCAGCCTTTTCTTTGAAGCGATCCGGATCATCATGGAAATGCGGGAGGCTACACATGGAAAATACCCAAGATACGGCGTCTGGGAAAACGTGCCGGGCGCGCTATCAAGCAATCAGGGACGAGACTTCCTCGCCGTCCTGCGTGCGTTCGTCGAAGCCGCCGGTGGCGACGGAGATAATGTTCCTGAACCTGCGAGAAAAGGCAGAACAGACCGACTTGCTTGGCGAAACGCCGGCTACATCGTGGGAGGGGGCTATTCGATTGCCTGGCGAGTGCTGGACGCCCAATACTGGGGAGTCCCCCAAAGACGCCGCCGAATCTTCCTTGTCTGCGATCTTAGAGGTGGACGCGCCGGAGAAATACTTTTTAAGCGCGAGGGCTTGCGAGGGAATTTTGCGCAGAGCCGAGAAGCGGGGAAAGAAGCTACCGCTGATGCTGTGGGAAGCGCTGGTAGAGACTATCGAGTTTTTGACATAACGGGAGCGACAAGCAACAGCATGAAAAGCCGAACGCCGGATAGCTGTTTCCGCGAGCGCAATGTGGCGCGGACGCTCGACACGTTCACCGGTTCGCCGGAGTGCAATCAAGGCGGGAACGTGGTAGCTTACTCAGTTGATTGCCGAAACATGCGGTTGGGCGAAGAAATCAGCGGGACGCTGCAAGCCAAAGAAAACGGCGGGTATAGCCTGAACTACCAGAATCCCGTCGTTTATGACGCGCGAGGCAACGGAGACGGAAAAATCGTGCCGACGCTGACCGGCGACCACGAGAACCGTATTACAGACTACACGGCATTGGCCGTCGGAAACGGCCAGCTCAACCAGATTTACATGACCGATACGGCGGGAACGCTGACATGCGCACACGATCAACAGATGATCTGCGCATTTATGGGCGGACAGGGCGCAAAGGCCGGGGGAATCGGCTACTCGGAAACGGTATCGCCGACGCTCAAAGCCGCTCCAAGCGGAAGCAACACGGTGCCCGACATCGCCTGTTGGCTGAAAAAGGCGCGGCGCTACTTTGTCCGCCGGCTTACGCCGCTTGAGTGCTGCCGGCTGCAAGGCTTCCCCGATTGGTGGGAGGACGGCGTGTCGGGAAGCGACAGCGCGAGATACGAGATGTGGGGTAACGGCATGGCTTTACCATGTGTACTGTATGTGATGGAGGGGATAGCGGATGGCGTTAGTTGAGTACGACCTTTTCGGGCAAAAGCGGGACAAGGTGCAGACGGCAATAGACCGGCTGCGGGCGTTTGAGCCGGAAGAGGGGTACTATGTCGCAGACAGCGGCGGGAAAGACAGCTCATGTGTCGTCAAGCTCTGCGAGATGGCAGGGGTTAGGTTTGACGCTCACTACAACGCGACGACAGTTGACCCGCCACAGCTTGTACGCTTCATCCGGAAGAATCACCCCAAAACAGAAATCGAAAAGCCTGAATATACCATGCGAGAGCTGATCGTCAAAAAGCAATTCCCGCCACTGAGGACACAACGCTATTGTTGCGCCGAACTAAAAGAACCAAAGGGAATCGGGCACGTCGTGGTTACGGGCGTAAGATGGGCAGAAAGCAGGAACAGAAAAAACAACCAAGGGATTGTGACGATTCCAAAAGTGCCCAAAAGCCTACACAACGTAGCGGATTTGAGCGGTGCAGAGCCGAATCGAACGAGCAAAAACGGGCTGATACTCAATACCGATAACGACGAGAGCCGCAGAATGGTTGAGATGTGCTATCGGACACACGAAACGCTTGTCAATCCGATTATTGACTGGACGGACGAAGACGTGTGGGAGTTCATACGGCTCTACAACGTACCGTATTGCGAGCTATACGATTTCGGATTCAAACGGCTTGGCTGCGTGGCCTGCCCGCTGGGCGGCTCTGCGAGCATGCAAAGAGAGCTTGAGTTTTTCCCACAATTCAAGTCATTTTATATTCGCACCTTTGACGAGATGCTGGACGCACGGCGAAAAGCGGGAAAACCCATCAATAGGCATTGGACGGACGGCGAATCGGTCTTGCGCTGGTGGATCGGAAAAGGCGGAGAGAGCAAAGACGAGTTGCAGCTTGGGATTTTTGATGAAACGGAGGGATGACCGATGAAATGTAAATGGTACTACACCGAGTTTGAGAGGGTCTGCACCAATAACAAGTGCCCGTATCGCGGCGCTTGGTGCCCGATGATCGAGCACCCGGAGGTGTGCAAGTATGGGGAGGAAGCACCACAGCTGAGCGTGGAAGAGCTGGTAAAGACACTGAGGATCTGCAGTACCGAGGGTTGTCCCGCTTGCACGCTTTATGAGTTTTCCGGCTGCGGAAGTATCTTAAAGCGGCAAGCCGCTGACATGCTGGAAAAGCTGGCGGCGGAGAAGGACGCGAAGAAGCCGGAGTGGATCAGCGTTGAGGAACGTCTGCCCGAATTTAATCAGAATGTGTTGGTCTATGGTGTCGGGCTTCCGAAATATGGATTTGAAGGACAGACGGCTATTGCGATTACAAGTTACACGAACCATAAGTATGGGTTTGATATCGTTGGCTGGAATGAACCGTGGCAATATTTTTCGGCTGACTATAAGATCACCCACTGGATGCCGCTGCCCGAACCGCCGAAGGAGGAAAAGCAATGAGCACCACCGAGGAGCGTACGCTTAAATGGCTAAATGACAACATTGACTTTAACGCCAATCAAACCGCCACCTATGACGAGTGGATTGAGCGACAACAAACGGCGATTTCGGCGATTGAAACTTGCCGTCAACTTAAAAAATCCTTATTTGGCAAGGAGAATGTTACGAATAAGGAGCTTGTAAGCCTGGTTTTGCAACTTAAATCCGGGAGATGCGGAGATCGAGAAGGAGCGGAAAAGGAGGAAGAACGATGAAAACGCCTGATGAGATCAAGAAAGCCGTGAGTTTGTGCCTTTTGTGTGAGAGATGCACGGATTGCCCGTATTGCGAGAGCGAGACGGGATGTATGTCCGCGCTGAATGCTGACGCGCTCGCCTACATCAAGCAGCTTGAAGAGGAAAGAGAGGGAAAGAGCGATGAGTGAAACGCCCAAATGCCCCGGATGCGGGGCTGACATGGAGTTGATGCATTTGTGTAAAGACGCATTTTGCTACGTCTGCACGAAATGCGGCTGGGATTCGCCAGTCGGCGTTGATCCTGAATCGGCGTTCCGAATGGCGATGCGCCGCGTCGAGCCGAAGAATCGCGTGCTAACGCTAGAAGAGTTGAAAGCATATTGCACAGAGGGCGCTGATGCTGCGCCGCTGTGGTATGAAGACAAGGTTCGTAGCAGCGTAAGTCGATGGATGGCGATTGACCTTCCGGAGCTTGCTTTCGACCGCACGACAACGGTAAAGCGTTTGGTGAATAGCCAATTTTTTGAACCGGCCTATGGGGAAAACTGGCGCTGCTGGCTGCGCAAGCCAACCAAGGAAGAGATGGAGGCGACACCGTGGGAAAGCTGATGACGTGAATCCGGCAGAAGCTATGCCGACATCGCTTCGCGATGGTACAGACCAAAACGAGGCACGATGAAGAGTATTACTTTTTTACTTACGTTTGCGCGAAGTGCGGTCGAAGCTTCGTTGCGAAACTTCCGCGAGCTTGTATTGATGCGTGGGAAACGGAGGAGAAAAAGCCGTGATTACGCTTGAGTTCCCTATAATTCCGGCGATTTGCACCTGCGTGTTCTTTGTAATCTATGATTTTGCAATCGCGCATGACAAAGTCAATGAGCTCTTCAAATATACGCTTTGCGTCTGCGTATATTACATGGTGTATGGACTTTGCGCCGCGCTGGGAATGCGGATGTGAGGTGAATACCGTGATTGCCGAGGAACGTCAGCACGCGAAAAGCGCTGAAAGGTATGCGTGGTACAAGGCTCACGGGATCTGCGTTACTTGCGGCCGCGAAGACGCAATGCTGGGTCGCGTCAGATGCTTTGATTGCCTTGAAAAAGAAAGGAAACGCCAAGGGCGTTATCGTGAAAGAAAAGGTTACAAAGCCTCGAAAAAACAAGCCAACGCGCGCAGGGTGGCGATCAGAAAGGAAAAAGGTCAGTGCATAGCGTGTGCTAGGCCGGCCGTGCCGGGAAAAGTGCGCTGTCAATTTCACTTGTTCAAAGACGCTAGAAATCATAAACATGCGGAATGGAAGCCGCCGGGAGAATGCCTGTACTGCACAGAGCCACACGCGGAAGGAAAAAAGCTGTGCGAAAAGCACCTGCTGATTGCTCAAAAAAGCATAGCGAACGCCAGAAAACATATCAACAGGGAGGAACACCCGTGGCGGCAAGAATTGTTCGGTCGAATCGGATAGCAAGCGAAGAACCCTTATGCCCAAAGAATGAATTTGGCGTGTTGCGGAACTCTTGGGAAAAAGATCGGTGCAGCAAATGTGCATATGAAGTTGAGCTGAACGGATGGAAATTCTGCGGATGGACAACACCCAGATTAACGCTGGAAGAATGTATCTGGATAAGTCAGCTATGGGTATGTAATCCATACAAAACCTGCAGTATGTGCAAATACCATACGCACAATTCGCTGACAAAGCATACGCGGTGCGAAGAATGTATGCAAAGCGCGCATTTAGACCGATTCAAGCCGAGATATGACGATGAATACGAAAAATGGAATGAGTGGTATAACAAAATGAGCCTTCCGTATTGGGAGGAACAACAAAAACGAAAAATTTAATGGAGGAATATTTATGAAAAAGATTATCGCTTTGGTTTTTCTGATTGCGGCCCTTGCTGTCGGCGCCTGCGTTACTGTGCGCCAAGCCTCGGCAACCACGATCAAAGAGGGCTTTGTCGGCATCGTACTGACCTTTGGCAAAGCCGAGCCGGATATCCTGAAACCCGGATTTTACCTCACGCCGCCGTGGAAATCCGTTATTAAAATGGATTGCCGCTGGCAGAAGTACGAGGTCGCCTGCTCGGCATTTAGCAAGGATATCCAACAGGTCGATATCAAGATGACCTGCAATTACAAGCTGTCCGAAGACGGCGCGAGGCGTATCTATTCACAGGTCGGCACTGATTACGGGAGCAAGATCATGGAGCCGTGTATTCTGGATGCGGTTAAAGCCGTATTCTCAAAATATACGGCAGAAGAGCTGATTTCCGAACGTGACGGCATTTCCACCGAAGTCTACGAAGCGGTCTACTCTAAAATGGAAATCTACGATGTAAAAATCCAAGACGTGGCGATCACGGATATCGACTTTAGCGATGCTTTCACCGACGCGGTGGAGGCCAAGCAAGTGGCCACTCAGAAGAAACTGCAAACGCAGACTGAACAGGAGCAGCAGACCATCATCGCGGAGGCCGAGGCCAAGCGCGAAAAGATCAAGGCTCAGGCTGATGCTGAGATGAAGAAAATCGCTGCGGAAGCGGACGCGGAAGCCGTCAGGATTCAGGCCGATGCAGAAAGTTACCGCCTCGAAATGGAAGCAAAGAGCATTACCGATAAAGTGATCCAGAAGGAGTACATTAAAAAGTGGAACGGTCAGCTTCCTATTATCAGCGGATCTGGCGCGACGCCGATTGTGGACATGGGCGATTTGATTAACCCCGAGGGCTGACATGGGAAAGATGCTTGAAAGATGGGCGGCGACGTTTAACGGAGATCTCAGTCGGACAGACGGAAAGCCTGGGCTGGCGCGAGTGGAGGTTTACAAGGATTTAAGGCTGTTCTACAGCGCCGCCAGAACGGATAACCCGTTAGGTCGCCTGCCGCTCTGGCACGTCTGGAAGGGCGATAAATGGCTTCTCACGACGTCAAGCCAAGCCTACGCCTTTAAGGAGTTTAAGAGACTGAAAGTGGAGAGTGATTGCGCATGAATCTGATGCTTTGGGTGATTACGGACATCGGCCTTTTGCTGGCCGGGTTCATGGCGGGTAGAGCCGTCGGTCAACGCCGGGCGGTTAAGGCGCTCGTGTTTATGTCAAACAGCTTCTTCGAGGAGACGATTTCCCTAATCAAACAGGCGCGGGAATGCCAGAAAAAAGAGAATGAAACGATAAGTAATTCCGAGGATAAATAACTAGCCCGATAAAACGAGTTTTGACCCTGTTTGAGGGGCGGTTTTTCGGGAAAATTTGCCTACACCACCCTACACCAAATGACATGCGTTACAGATAAAACGGGTGTAGGCAGTGTAGGCATTTGCACAAACTTTTTCGTGCGAATATGCGCTGGTGTAGGGTGTGTAGGCATTTGCACAAACTTTTGATTGAGGCCACTTGTTATAAGATGTAGGGTGGTGTAGGGTGGTGTAGGCAAGGTGTAGGCAAGGTGTAGGGTAGCGGTGTAGGCGGTGTAGGGTAGTCACGGGAGCAGTTGTTAATTTGAAAAACCAGATGCACAATCCGGGTAGACAATCCTTTGTGTAAGATGCACTAAAAATGTAGGCGGTGTAGGGTCTGCACAGAACTTTTTACGGAGCGGCGTGAAGTTGGTGTAGGCGGTGTAGGGTCTGCACACCCTAAAAGCTAATTACATCTGCCCCTAGCCCCGCGTTAGGGCCCCTTGGGTAAACCCTACACCACCCTACACCAGACCCCGTTTCAGCCTTGGTCAAAGTATGGATAGAAACATAACTAAAATTTCAGGCTCGAAAGTGCCCGAAAACGGCCATTTCGGGACACGATGCGGATTGGATTGCCGCGCCCGGAAAATGAAGAGAAAGGCGGTTTGCAAAATGACCCCGGAAAATTTATTTGAAAAATATTTGCGGGAAAGAAGGTATTTGCTGCTTGAGGAACGAAAGAGCCTCCCAAGACAAGACGGAAGACGTAAGCCCGTGCATTGCTGGGAAAACAATACGACATACGATAGCGTGTCCGAGGCTTCAAAGGCTTTCGGGATCGCTCCCGGTGATATCAACAAGTCGCTCCAAAGTTACGGACGTAAAGCGATCAAGGGGCTGCATTTTTTCTATGTGTGAAGGAGGTGACGCGACGTGGCGACGAAGCGTGACAACTCTAACCGCGTAAGCAATCGGGGAAGCAATTTTCTGAAAAGCCCAGACGCGGTGACGGAGTTTGAATTTAAGCCCCGTGAATCCTTAGCCCCTCAAGGCTATGCGGATCTGGATAAGCCGGAGACAAAGAACCTTCTCGGCGATACGATAGGCCATCTGCGGAAGGCATTTTTGATGAAGCCTGTACAGAGCAACGCCGAGCTGCTAGAGCGTCTTGATGACTATTTCAATCAAATTCAAAATCGCGCCATCCCTCCAACGGTTGAGGAACTTGGTTTGTATTGCGGGTATACGTCCGAAACGCTCAGGGCTTGGCGGAGTGGAATGAATAAGGGATTCCGTGATGAGCCTTTACCGGGTATAAGTACAAAACTCATCGCTAAAAAAGCTTTAGAGATGATACACGCCACAGACGCAGTTTTGACCGAATCCGGCAAGATGAATCCGGTGACATATATCTTCCGTTCTAAGAACTATTACGGCATGAGTGACCGTCAGGAAATCGTTGTTTCGGCAAGCGCGGATGACAGCAATGAACCGCTTACGCCGGAGGAAATCGCAAAGAATTTGCCAGAGCCAGACGAGTTTATGCAGATGGACGTTGACACAGACTACACAATTGAATAAATCAAAAGCCCACAGGATGATTTTGCCTGATGGGCTTTTCAAAATCCCACGGCGTGAGCGTACAGTTTTCAAAAGCCCACGGCATGCGCGATTTTCAAAATCCCACGGCGTGGGCGTATGGTTTTCAAAATCCCACGGCGTGAGCGCGTGAGAGTAGCTAAACGCCCGTCTGAGCGTTTAGCCGCGTAGGATGATAAAGAATATCACGCGGCGCAGGAAAACGCCTAGAACGGGCAGGAAACTGTCTGAGCAGTGAACCAACAGCCTGTGAGGGCGCGGGGATCGCGTCATCGCTTGTTTTCACGCCATCGCTTGGTCTTATCGCTTGCTTTCCGGGAAAGCGCCGCGCGATGCTGCCGAAGGTGTTTACAGACAGGCGTAAAAATCAAGCGGCTATACGTCCGAACGGCTGTGTGGCTATGTGCCCGAACGGCCGCGTGGCTATGCGCCCGAACGGCTGTGTGGTTGCGCGCGTACACCTCCAGCGCGGCTGTACGTGAGATCGCTTGTGCGGCTGCGCGCGTATGCGTTCGCACAGCTATGTGTGCCCGCGTAGCTGCGCAGATGCGCGCGTGGGGCGGTGCTCGATTGCGCCCGCGCGGCTGTGGTTGCGCGCCGTTGTCGGGTAGCCCCTGCCGCCCTGGAAGCCGCTGCCGACGATCCGGGCGCCGGTGGAGCTGGTGGAGCTGGTGAAGCCCCTGCCGTCCTGGTAGCCCCTGCCGACGATCCGGGCGCTGGTGGAGCTGGTGGAGCCCCTGCCGACGATCCGGGCGCTGGTGGAGCTGGTGGAGCCACTGCCGACGATCCGGGCGCTGCTGGAGCTGGTGAAGCCCCTGCCGACGTTCCGGGCGCTGCTGGAGCTGCTGGAGCTGGTGAAGCCCTGCTGCCGGTCAGGGGCACGCCGTGAAACGGTCTAAAATGCCCGTGTAGCGGCCTTGCGTGTCGGGGTGGTACCAAGATACCATCGGGACGCGCAAGACCGCTACACGGGCAAATAGGCGGCGAATAACGAGGGCATAAAAAAAGGGGTATCAATACCCCTCAATTTTGGAATACGAGGATTTCATTTTTCCCCTTCTTATAGCCTTTCGGGCGTCTTAAATAGTTTGGCATAGCAGGCGGGGCAAATATAACCGGGCGCGCATTTCCCGCCTATTACAGGGATAGCCTTGGCGGCTTGTGAAAATGGTTTACCGCATAAATAGCAGCGTTTTGGGAATCGCTCAAATTTCATCGCAATGCCCCCTATCTGAAAATTACAAGATTATTGACCGGGCGCGCATCGCGTCCCGCAGATCCTCGCACATCGTGCGCCGCCAATCCCCCGCCCAGCAGATCACGGCGTTTTGCGCCCAATACGGGACGCGCAGCCGATCCAGCGCGTCAAAGATGGCGCGGATCGTGTTATTCGTGCGTTGATCCTCGTGCTCGTCCAGCTCGCCACGCTCGCGGCTCCAAGCTCGATCCGCTATCCAATAGGCGAGGCTTTCCAGCTCCGCGCGCTGCTCGCGCGTCGGGGTGTATGATTTGGGCATGATATAACCCCCCATCAAAAATTAAAGAAACCAGCGTTTCACGCCCTCACGGGTGGACGCCTGGGCAATGTTGCCGCGCGTCAAAGCGTTATAATCCGACACGGCAGCCGCAAAAGCGGCTTCAGCCGCTCGGGCTTTGTCGTACGCCTCTCGGATGGCCTGCACGTGGGCGGGCACGTCGTCCACATACGCGCCACAGTTGTAGACGCGGAAAACCTCCGGGCATAGTGACTGGATTTTGTTACCGATCAACGCGGGGACGTTTTCCCCGTTGGAGCGGGTTGCGCAAAATTCAAGGCCACGGAATGGGGCGGGCGCGTCGAAATAGCAGGTAACGCTCGCGTCATTGTATTTGTTGCCGATCCAAACCCGGACACCCAAAGCCGCAAACAATTCTTTGCGGATTTTGTCAGAGGTCTTTTCCCCGTGGGGCTTTCCCGCGTATTTGTTCCAAATATCGCAGATGACGCCGATATTTTCCGCGAAAAACGCTTGTGCGGCGTTATCTTTCAGGATTTCAAGCGCTATTTGCAGGTCTTCGTTGTGCTTACACTCGGCTACATACTTTTCTTCCGCGGCCTTGTACGCGGCCTCGGCCGCGTCAAATTCCGCATCAGTTCCGGATTTCCGCGCAGTAATCATCGCTTTCCGCGTAAAGTCTTTTTCGGCCTTCGTGGTGTCAACTATGCCCGCGCGGGCGGTGGCGATATCCTTCAAGATTTCTGTATACGCTTTCATGGTGCAATCCTCTCTTTCTATTTCGTCTTTGTTGTTGTTGTTGTTAATCGGCGGAGTATATATCCGCGTCAGCGTATCCGCTGCGCTCTGGCTCCCAGCGGCGGCGCTCACGTTCAGCGCGCGCCAGTCGCTCGGCCTCGCGCCGGGTGATGCGCTCCCAACCGTCATCGGTGGACAGTTCAGCGCCGCCAACGGTATAGCGGAGGCTGTACTCGTTGGCAAAGTCGCGGGGATACCGCACATAATAAGCGCGGTGGGCGGGTTTGCGGCAAGTGGTCATATAATGATCCCCTTTCGATTGTCTGTCTTGTGTTTTTCCTTTGTCTGCATATAGTATACTACGGTTATGCAGACGTGTCAATAGTATTATTAAGATTATGCAGACACTTTTTGACGCGGCGGCGGATCGCGCCCACTTTTCACGGCGGCGGCCACTTGCGCGGGGCATACGATCCGTCCGGCCTGGTGGGGTCGGCGCGCCTGGATGCATCCCGGGGCGGGGGTATTAAGGGGGCAGGCCGAAAGGCGCGGGGGTAATCCCCCGAATACCCGCAAAAAATAAAAACGTCTGCATACTACTTGACAATACACGAACGCCGTGCTATACTGATGCCATAAACAGACACAAGCCATCACTGGGGGAGGGCGACAGCCGTGAAAAACGTAGTGAGCTATATCCGGGTATCCACCGAAGGACAGGTTGGAGAGGACAAGTTCGGCATCGACGCGCAGCGCGCGCAGATTGCGGAATACTGCCGCAGGAACGACATGCAGCTCGTTCACGAGTACAAGGACGAGGCGAAGAGCGGCGCGAAGATGGACAGACCGGAGTTTGACCGGATTGTGTACGGCGACGTGCAGAACCCGCCGATTGAAGCGGTGATCGTAGCCAAGTCAGACCGCATCGCCCGAGACATCAATGTATATTATTATTACAAAATGCAGCTCAAGATGAAGGGCATTGAGCTGATCTCAATCGCGGAGGATTTCGGGCAGTTTGGCGTGTTTGCGAACATGCTAGAGGCGTTCACGCTCTGCGTGGCAGAGATGGAGCGCGAGAACATTATGAAGCGCACCAGCGCCGGCCGGATTCAGAAAGCCGAGCAGGGCGGGTATTCTGGTGGAAAGGCGCCAATGGGCTACTCGGTTTCCAACGGGCATTTGGTGGTCAACCCGAACGAAGCACCGTCCGTGATTCGCGCCTTCGAGCTTAGGGATCAGGGATTGACGATGCGCGATGTGGTGGCCAAGCTGAACGAGGAAGGCTGGCCGACGAGAAGCGGAAAGCCGTTCATGCTCGCGACAGTTGCTGGAATCCTCAACAACAAGAAAACCTATCAGGGGTATTACCGTTACGGCAAGAACAGCGAATGGGTTGAAGGCCAGCAGGAAGCGATTCTGCCGAGGGATTAAGCACAAAAAAGACCTCCGCGACCGGGCAGAGGGATACAGCCAACAGGGGCTATGAAAGCATAGCCCCTGTTTTTGTATGCCGACGGAGGAGGTCAGGGCATGGAAGACGCGCGAATCATCGACAGGCTTTTGAAATCGAACCTGTCAAATCTCAAGAATATAAGCATGCTGTTTGACATGGCGCGGAACACCGACGATCTGGCGCTGTGCCTGAAAGCGCGAAGCTACGCGCAGCGGCTCGCCACGCGGGGCGACGAGGCGGCGTATGAGCTGGTGAAGCAAACATACCTGTGGGCGGCACCTAAGGACTTTGACAGCTATCTGGTCTATCTGGAATGGAACAGAAAGCCGGAGGAGCGGTTTTATCTGCCCCGGCGGCGAGTGATTAAACCGTTTGTCGAGAGCCTGCAAGCGCTCGCGGATGACGAGCTGGACGAATTGTTTTTGAGCTGTCCGCCGCGAGTAGGCAAAACGTCGCTGCTGATGTTCTATATGACGTGGACGATAGGCCGGAACAGCGAGCAGGCGAACCTGTACTGCGCGTACTCCGACGTCATCACATCCGCGTTCTACAACGGCGTGCTTGAGATTATCAACGACCCGGTAACGTACACATGGCATGAGATATTCCCCGGCGCGGAGCTTGTGGCGACGAACAGCAAGGACGAGACGCTGAACATCGACCGCAGGAAGCGGTATGCGTCTCTGACGTGCAGATCGCTGTATTCCACGCTGAACGGCGCTGTGGACGTCAACGGCATCCTGATGAGCGACGACCTGATCAGCGGCATTGAGGAAGCCATGAGCAAAGATCGGCTCACCGCCGCGTGGAGCAAGGTGGATAATAACCTTCTGACGCGCGCAAAGAGCGGGTGTAAGATTCTCTGGTGCGGAACGCGGTGGAGCCTGACAGATCCCATTGGCCAGCGCATTGACACGGTGCTGAACAACCCGAAGTTTGCGCGGCGGCGGATAAAGATTATCAACATTCCGGCCTTGAACGAGAAGGACGAGAGCAATTTCCACTACAAGTACGGCGTAGGCTTTGACACGTCGTACTACCAGCAGCGCAGAGCGTCGTTTGAGCGGAATAACGACATGGCGAGCTGGAACGCGCAGTATCAGGGCGAGCCGATTGAGCGCGACGGCGCGGTGTTCAGCCCTGGCGATTTCAGGTATTACAACGGCGTACTGCCCGAAGGGGAGCCGGATCGCATCTTCGCGGCGCTTGACCCGAGCTGGGGCGGCGGCGACTTCTGCGCGATGCCGGTCATCTTCAAGTACGGGAATGAGCTGTATGTGCACGATGTTGTGTACGATAACGGAGATAAGCGTGTGACACAAGCGCTCGTGGCGGATAAGGTGATTGAGCACGGCGTTGGCGCGTTACAGGTGGAAGCGACGAAGATGACGGAGGACTACGCGGAGGGCGTAGACGAGATTCTGCGCAAGCGCAAAAAGCGGATCAACCTGACGACGAGGGTTGCGCAGAGGACGACCGGCGGCAAAACGCAGCGCATTTTCGATAAAGCGCCGGACATCCGGGAGCGAATGGTCTTTTTGGATGACGGGAAGCGGAGCAAGCCGTATCAGCTTTTTATGCAGAACGTGTACAGCTTCAAAATCGTCGGCAAAAACAAGAATGACGACGCGCCGGACAGCCTGTGCATGGCGGTGTGTATGGACGAGGAAACGTCTTATAGGCCAAGAGTGATGCAGCGCCTGTTCTAAAAACTTTTTTGCCTAAATATTGTGGTATCTATTGACATTAACCACAATATGTTGTATATGGTAGCTAGGGAGAGACTAAAATCGGGAGGAGGGCTAGTCCATGCGGAAGTACACCGGGCGGCGAAAAGTCGTTACGGATTTTGAGCGCGTCACGGCGGCTAATGTCCGAAATGCCGTCTCGGGCGTGCTGGGGCAGCATGACATGAACTCCGCCGAAGAGAATTTCCTGTTTGGCTATATGCGCGGTATTCAGCCGATCTATGATCGCGTCAAAGAGATCAGGCCGGATATCCAGTACAACACGGTCGTGAACCACGCAAACGAGATCGTGTCGTTCAAGAGCAGCTATCTTCTCAGCTCGCCGATCACATACGTCAGCCGCAAAGACGGCGCAGGCGTGTCCACGCTGGTGGAGAAGTTTAACGACTTCATGCACCTGAGCGGCAAGAACGCGACGGATAAAGAGCTGGCCGACGATCTGCATATATGCGGGTTGGGTTATCGCATGATATACCCGAACAGCGCATATAACGGGGATAACAGCCCGTTCATCATCACGACGCTAAACCCGATGACAACGTTTGTGGCGTATAGGAACAGCTCTGCGAAGAACTCTGAGCCTGTGTTCGCCGCGACGTATGTGAATAAGACGGGTGTTGGCCGGGTGTACGACGTGTATACCCCGGAATCGCATTTTCGGATGACGGACGCGACTATCGAAGAAGAGCCTAACCCGATGGGCGTGATCCCGATTGTCGAGTATGTGCATAACGAGTTCAGGCTTGGCGCATTCGAGCCGGTCATCGACTTGCTGGATGACATGAACATCCTCGAAAGCAACCGCATTGAGGCGACAGCGCAGAACGTCCAAAGCCTGATGTGGTTTAACGATATCGCGCTGGACGATGACCAGGTCAAGGCGTTGCAGAACAAGCCAAGCGCTTTCATCTTCACTAAAACCGTGAAGGGCGGCGCTACGCCGAACATCAAAAGCGTCATGGTGGACTTGCAGCAGGCCGACCAGCAGGTGCTTACAAACGACCTGTACAAGAAGATTCTGACGATTGTCGGCATGCCCTCTACGGGCGACGGAAACACGTCTGACAGCTCGAATAACGGCTCTACCATCGTCCGCAACGGCTGGCAGCATGCTGAGGCGAGGGCGAAGGAAACGGAGACCCTGTGGGCGAGAAGCGATAAGCGGTTCGTAGAAGCCGCGCTGAGCATCGCCCGTGCGCTGGTGAAGGACGGCTTCGATCTGCGCGAGGACGACATCACAGAGCGCTTCACGCGGCGCAACTATGAGGACATCTCCACGCGGGCAAACGTGCTGACCATGCTGCTGGGGTGCGATAAGGTGAATCCGAAACAAGCCTATCAGGTTTGCGGCCTGTTCCCCGACCCGGAGGAAGCCGTGATTCAGGGCTTGGATTGGTATTGGGAAATGGAGAAGAAGACCGTAAAGGAGATGACGAGCGGTGCGGGTGGACGTGTCGAGGATGCCGGAGACACTGGAAGCGGTGAACGCCGAACTGACGGCGGGGAATAACGTAGAGCTCAAGGTCGAAAAGGGCAGCGTCGTTGTGGTCAGGATCACGCGGAAGCTGCGGGATAAGAGCGAAATTGAATAACTGACTGCCGCAACCGGGCGGCAGGAAACAGCCAACAGGGGCTATAGCGAGTAACGTTCTCGTTATAGCCCCTTTTGTTTTTGTCAGAGAAGACGTTAAAACACATTAAGTCAGAGAAGACGTTAAAACGCAGGAGGAGACATATGAAGCTGAACACTAAAAATATCGAAGGTTATGAAAAGATGACCCCGGAGGAAAAGGTTGCCGCGCTCGAAGGGTACGAGCTGGACATGACGGGCTGGATTGCCAAGGCGACGTTTGACAAAACCGCGTCTGAGCTTGCGGCGGCAAAGCGTGACGCGCGAGAGAAAATGAGCGCCGAAGAGAAGACAGCGGCGGCTTTGAAGGAGTTGCAGGACAGGAACGCAGAGCTGAGCCAGCAAATCCTTATTTCCCAGCATACCGCGCAGTATATCGCCATGGGCTACGACAATACACAGGCGGCGGCTGCGGCGAAAGCGCTTGCGGAGGGCGATCTGAAAACGGTGTTCGAGCTTCAAACGGCGTTCAACGCCAGTCGTGAGAAGTCTATCCGCGCCGAGGCTATGAAGCGCATGAACGCGCCGACCGGCGGCGGTACGGAAAAGACGGAATCCGCGAACGTAACGCTTGCCAAGGAGATGGGCCGCGAGGCGGCGGCTTCTGCCAAGGCAACGGCTACGGTTGTGGATGCGTACAGGATCAAGTAAAGGAGAACAAACCGTATGAAGTATGAAAAGACGCAGTATGGCGGCACGATTGAGATTCTGGCCGCTGATGATTTCGTCGCCTTCCCGGTCAGCGTGAAGGGCAGCACTGTTGTGAAAGCGGGTACGCCTGTCAAGGCTGACGGAACCGTGCTTTCTGCGGCGACCGATGCACAGGGCATTCTGCTCTATGACGTCGATCCGACCAGTAACCCGAACGGCGCAATGCTGGTGCAGGGCGTTATCAACCTGACCAAGGCGACCACGCACAGCGGCGTGAGCTATACCGCCAGCGACCTTCTGACCGTGCTTCCGGGTATCGTCTGCCGCGAAAACATTTGATGGAGGTAAGCCATGAACATTATTGATTTTTTCACCCCTGACGTTATCGCCGCCCGCTGGACGGAGACTGCGAGCAACAAGATCCCGTACCTCGGCGCCGGCCTGTTCCCGGCCAAGAAGCGCGCCGGACTTGACCTGAAATGGCTCAAGGGTAGCAAGGGTCTGCCGGTCATGCTCAAGCCGTCTGCGTTTGACGCGAAGGCGACTTTCCGTGACCGAATCGGCTTTGAGAAGATCGAAACGGAGATGCCGTTCTTCCGCGAGGGTTTCAAGATCAAGGAGCATGACCGTCAGGAGCTTCTGCGCGTTCAGGATTCCAGTGATCCGTATGCGCGTGCGACCATCGACCGCGTGTTCGACGACGCGGGTGAGCTGATCGACGGCGCGAACGTCGTTCCGGAGCGCATGATTATGAGCCTGCTGTTCCCGGAGGGCGGCGAGGCGAAGATCGACATCTCGGCTAATGGTGTGAAGTACGCCTACGACTACGACCCCGAGGGCGCTTGGAAGAGCAAGAACTACTTCGGCCTGACCACCACGAAGCTGTGGTCTGCTACCGCGACTGCCGATCCGTTTGAAGACATCCAGAAGGCACAGAACGCCGTCGCTGCGGCTACCGGCGCGAAGCTGACCACGGCGATTATGAATAACACGACCTTCAACATGCTGACGAAGATTGACGCTGTGAAGAACCGTTTCCTGACGGCTACCGGCAAATCCTACAGCTACCTGACCCGTGCGGACATCGCCAACGTGTTCCGTGATATGGTCGGCATTGACTTCATCGTGTACGACAAGATGTTCAAGGACGAGAACGGCGTGAGTAAGTCTTTCGTCCCGGACGGCTATGTGTGCCTCATCCCGGATGGCAACCTGGGTTATACGTGGTACGGCACGACCCCGGAAGAGGCCGACCTGATGGGCAGCGGTAAGGCTGAGGTGTCCATTGTGAACACCGGCGTTGCGGTCACGCGCATCATTGAGGAGCACCCGGTCAACATCAACACGATTGCTTCCGAAATCGTCCTGCCGAGCTTTGAGCGCATGGATGAGATTGCGGTTTTGAAGGTGATTGCATGAGGCTCATTCCAAACTGCTGGGTTTGGTATGGGGGTGAGTACCATTCTGCGGGTCAATCGGTGACGATTGATCCCGCTGACGCGGAAAGCCTTAACGAATTTGGTGAGATCGTGAGCGACGGCGCGGAAGAGGCGCCTAAGAGAACACGAGCGCCCAGAAGTCGCAAGACTGACGTTTGAGAGGAGGTACGGCAACAGTGGACAGCTACGTAACTGAGGATCAGGTTGACCTGATGAAAATGCTTGTCGGCATTAACGAGCAGGATGAAGAAGAAGCGAAATTGGTCAGGCTGTTGCCGTACTACCTTGATCAGGCGGCCTTGCGGATTCTGAACAGGCAATATCCGTTCGGCATACCGAAGAATGCAGTCATTGAAGACTGTTATCTCAATTTACAAATGGAAATCGCGGTGTTTCTCTGGGGCAAGCGAGGAATGGAAGGCGAATCCCTGCATTCCGAAAACGGCATCAGTCGTTCATTCGGGGGCTACATGGATCTTCCGGCCGAGTTTCTGCAACAGATCACGCCAAAGGGGCGTGTCGTGTAATGCGAAACGGTGCAGAGCGCAACAAGCGCACGGTGTGGTATGCGTTGTATGAGGGAACGACCGAGATTGTGGATTCCGACGGAAACAAAACCGGCGAACGCCTGCCTGTCTACGGGAAGGTGCGGGCTATGCGGGTCAATATATCGGGAACATCCGGCCTGACCAACAACAACCTGTCCGGTAAGGTTGAATACCAGCCCTACGGACAGCAGAACATGTATGTTATGACGCTGAACCCGCTACCGCCTGACTGTCGGATTGACGAGATGAGTGTGTTTTGGGTCGATACGAAGCCTGTACTCAAAGAAGACGGGACTACGGACACGCCTTATGACCATGTGATCTACCGTATCGCCGGAAGCCTGAACTGGCGCGCCTGCCAGGTTGCGCGCGTACAGCGGGGGCGGTGAGCATATGAGCCGAGAAATTACGGTCGATCTGTTTCATTTGGATGACCTGAGCGCGATCCTTGGAGCTTATCTTGACGAACTCAAGGAAAAAAAGCGCCAGATTGTCCAGAATACGGCAGAAGCCATCCGCGACAAAGCGCAGGAAAACTTTGACAGCGCTGTTTACGAGCAGGAAAAAGACGTTCACGTAGCCGTCGAGGAAGACGGGGACGCCGCGCGCGTAGTAGCCAGAGGTGAAAGCGTTCCGTGGATCGAGTTTGGCGCAGGCCAGTTTTACAACGGCGGTGCAGGCGCGGTCGGCTCCTATCCGCATCCGTGGGCTGAATCTATGGGCATGAGTGCCATTGGCACGTATGGCCAAGGAAAGGGCGCAAGAGACACATGGGTATATATCGACGGAGACGGTGAGAAGCGCTTTACGCACGGCACACCGATTGCCGCGCCAATGTACAACGCGGCTGAGTATGGACGTGAAGTCATTACGGATGTAGCGAGGTGGACGTTAAGTGATTGACGTAGAAGCGGCTGTCTACAGCGCCGTTGTAGATCGCGTAATGGCTGAAAACGAGTTTGCGAAGGACATAACCTTCGCGTCGGCCTATAACCCGCATCCTCCGCAGTTGCCGTTTGTAAGCATTGTCGAAACCGGCAACGCTACGAACAAGCGCTTTCAGGACAGCTCCGATTCGGAGTGCTTCGCGAACTTGCTTTATGAGGTTGACGTGTTCACAGACAGTCTGGCCGGAAAGAAGCAAGAGTGCAGAAGGATCGCCGATGCGGTGGACAAGGCATTCATTGCTTTGGGTTTTATCCGCTCGTCAACGAGCGTTACGCGAAATCGAAATTACAACTCCATTTACCAGATGACGCTTCGATACCGATGTGCTGTGGACGCAGACGGCGTTATCTATAGACGTTAATAAAGGGGGAAATGCTTATGGCGAAGGCTATTAGCACCTATCAGACTTACCTGATGATTAAGAAATCGGGTGAGACTTACGAAAAGCTGATCGACATTATCTCCTTCCCTGATCTGGGTCAGGCTCCGGAGACGATTGATACGACTACGCTTTCAGATCACATGCAGACCTTCATACCCGGCATTGAGGGTAATGACAACATGACCTTTGAGAGCAATTATACCAAGGAAGACTACGATTCCGTTCAGACGTTGAACGACGGTGCGGAGCATGATCTCGCCCTATTTTTTGGCGCGACGGGCAAGGGCACTGCGGCTGTCCCGGACGGTAGCAAGGGTAAGTTCGGTTTCAAGGGTTATATCCGCCCGCAGATTTCCGGCGGTGGCGTCAACGAGCGCGTTCAGATGAACGTCATCGTCACGCCGTCTACGCCGATTGAGCCGATTGCCTAAGTATTCTGTGTAAGACTGCGACTGTGAAAGAGAGGACGAAGAAGGACATGGCTAAGAGAATCAAGATTGAGTATGACGGCGTAAAGTATACCCTTGAATACAGCCGTAAGACCGTTCAGGCAATGGAAGAGGCGGGCTTTCGCATCGACGAGATGGATTCTATGCCCATGACAATGCTCCCTAAGCTGTTTTCCGGCGCATTCCTGATGCACCATAGCCGGGTAAAGCAGGAGCTGGTCAATGAGATTTTCGACGCGCAGAAGGGCAAGACAAAGCTCCTGCATGCCCTGACTGAATTGTATTTGGAACCGTTTAAGGCCATGTTTGGCGAAGATGGCGAAGATGAAGACGAAGACGAGGGAAACTTCGGCTGGGTGATGGAGTAAACGCGGCGGCCACACCCAAAAAGTCACCTCGAATGAGTGAATGCTTTGAAGAATGGTTTCCCTATTATTTGAGCATAGGCATGACCTATGACCAATATTGGAATCAGGACGGCATGTTAGTACGCGCCTACAGGAAAGCGGATGAGATTAGGCAGGAGAGAGCCAATACCGACGCTTGGCTGCTAGGCGCGTATTTTTATCAGGCGATGGGGTGTATCGCGCCGATGCTGGCCTTCGGGAGCCGTAATCCGAAAGCGGATCCTTACTTGGAAAAGCCGTTTGACCTCCGGCCGAGGCGGGATACCGAAAACGAGCAGGAGCTTGAAGCAAAGGTTGACGAAAGCTGCGAAATGTTCATGGCGATGTTTATGAAGCCGATCAACAAGAATCTAAAAAAGAAAGGGGAGATGGCCAATGGCTGACGAGCAGGTAAATGACGTAAGCATACGCATTACTGCTGAAATTGCGGAGGCCGAAACCAAAATTAAAAGCCTTGAACAGACGATCAGCAGAATCTCCCAGATCACGAAGTCTTTCGGCGTTTCCGGCTTTGTAGGCTCTATGAAAGAGCTTGCAAAGGGCTTGAGCGCCATTGATAAATCCAGCAACGGTAAGGGGATGCAGAACACCATCCGGCTTGTTGAGCAGCTTGGAGCCGCCGTCAATGACTTGACGGCCAGCATGAGCAAGCTGAACAATCAGGATGTATCCCGTTTTACCGCAAACCTCAAGGAATCCGTGAAAGCCGCCAAGGCTACGGTCAGCGGCGCGACAGGCGGTTCAGGGCGGTCGAGAAAGCCGGCAGACCCGGAGCTTGCGGCCATTCGCGAACGCACGGCAGAAGTGCGGAGAGAAAAAGCCAGGCTTCGGCTTGCCAAGGACGAAGAACGGCTCGCCGGGTTGCAGGCTCAGGAGGAAGCAAGGACTAGCTTTAAGCGGCAGTCGGACGAAGAAATCGCTGACATCATAGCGCGGTCGTATCAGAAAAGCCGTCGAGTGTCCGGGATCAAGGATTTTTCTTTCCGGGATGACGGCAAGGGCTTGTACGGCCGGCAGATGGAATCGGGCAGTCCGTCGGCATACATGGCGGCCTACGATAAAGAGATGAAAGCCGCAAAGGCCGCTCAAGAGCATGCTAAAGCGATTCGAGAGCAGATCAAGGCCATCCAGGATTTGAAGCGCGAGTACGTAACGCTTCCGAAGCTCCAAAAAGAAAAGGAATGGGGCTTTGCCGGTCAGGACAAGGGCGAGGAATGGCGCATGGAGCTTAAAGTCATGCGTGAATACATTGCCGAAAACCTGACGCTTCAAAAATTGCAGGCCAAGGAAGAGGCAATCCGCTCCGGCGCGTACTCTCAATCCGCAGAAGTGGATCAGGAATTGGCTAATCTGCGCGAAAAGGTTAAGCTCCTAGAGACGCTTCCTAAACTGCGGGAAAAGGTCAAGCGCTTGGAGTTTGAAAACAGCTTTGGCGGCAAGGCAATGTCCGCTGTCAAGACTGTAGGTAGCGCTTTTTCAGGGGTTATAAACGTTCTCGGTAAAATCGGGAACGCGGTGATACCCATAGCTGGAAAAGTCGCGGGCGCGCTAAAGAGCGTCTTCCTCAGCGCGGTTTCTGTGATTAAGAGCGCCTTTAGCAGCATTGTCTCGGGCGTGAGCAAAATCCTTAGCAGCGTAGGAAGCAGCGTGCTGAAAATCGGGCAAGTCGTCGGTCAAGCGCTGATATACCCCTTTAAGAGTTTTGCAACGACTGTTATGAACGCCTACTCGGCGATTGGAAAGTTCTTCAAGCGGCTTGGCCGTTTGGCGGTGACGCGCACGTTCCGACAAATGGTAACGCAAATCAATAAGGGGCTCAAGGAAGGCATCACAAACCTTTATAACTTTGCTAAGGCTAGCGGATCGGCGTTTTCCAAGCAGATTGTCAGCAGCCTAAACAGCATGTCTACAGCGCTGCAACTGATCCGCAACAGCATTGGCGCGGCAGCGGCTCCGCTGATTAACATGTTCGTCCCTTATATTCAGGCGGCGACTAACGTAATTGTCCAGTTCCTCAACGCAATCAATCAACTGTTTGCAGCGCTCGGCGGCTCCGGCGTGTTTATTAAAGCCAAGAATCAAGCGACCGCGTTTGGCGCGGCAGCGTCCGGCGCAGGAAAAGCCGCAAAAGGTGCATTGGCCGACTTTGATGAGCTGAACGTCATCGCCAGTAAAAACAGCGGGGGCGGAGGCGGTAGTAGCGGGGCTATTAGTGGGATGTTCGAGGAATCCAGTATTGATTCTGATATCCTCGCGTTCACCAAGCAGATTCGCGACGCGATTAACGCTCAAGATTGGGCGGGACTTGGAAGCCTGCTGGCCGCTAAGGTCAACGGCATTATCGAGAAAGTCAACGCCTTTGAAATAGGTAACAATCTTGGCAAGAAACTCAGCGCGGGCATTGAGACCCTGGCGGCTTTTCTCAACAAGCTCGATGCCAGAAAAATCGGTGAAAAGATCTCGACGCTCGTCACTAATGGGCTGAACCAGATCAATTTCCATGCGCTCGGCGAGATCATCTCGCGAAAAGTGACGCTTCTCTTTGATACGTTCATTGGGTTCATCAATACGCCGGGATGGGGCGCGAGCATCGGAAGGGCGATCAACGGTACCGTGACTGGCGCATTGAACAGCTTTAATAACTGGTTTAAGGAAACCGACTGGGCGAAAATCGGGGAAGACCTCAAAACCGAGCTTTCAGGCTTGATTAACGCGACGAATGCCCGTGAGATTGTATCGGGCATCTTTAACACGCTGGGTGAAGCGGCAGTTGCCGCGACGCAAATGTTTACACCGTTTCTTTCGCAGATGTGGTCTGATCTTGTCGCGTACTTTAAGCCGTATATTGACGGCGCGGGCGGCAACATCATTCAAGGCGTGTATGACGGAATCGTAAACAGCACGGTTTTTAACGACATCCGTGTTTGGCTGGACACCAATATCGTACAGCCGTTTGATGATGCTTTTGAGGATGCCTTCGGTTTCAGGCCGATTGCCACGATCATGGCGGAGGGTAGAAACGCGCTCGTTTCCATCTTCGGACCCGTAATTACGTGGATTAAAGACCGCGTTAATGAAATCAAAGCGTACTTTGCGGAAAACGGCATTGACTGGGAAACCTTTGGCAATGATCCGATTGGTACGCTTGGCAAAATCCTCAGTGACCTGTTTACGTGGCTTACTACGAGCGTAGATAGCCCCTTGGTATGGCTCAAAGACTGGCTTAATAAATCGGATAACCCGGTTATTACGGCGGCGCAGACACTCGGTAGCGCCATTGGTCAGGGCGTTATCAGCGGCATCACAGGCGCGATTGCAGAGGGGTATACGTCGGTCACGACGGCGATTGCAAACCTTATTCCGGGTGTGAATATTGACACATCGGGCGGCTCCCGAAACGGGTTGAAATCGTGGTCTACAAAGACTGCGAACAAGATATCCGGGATTTTCAAAAACTTTGGTAATCCGGCTGGCCGGTCTTTTGCATCCGGCGGTTTCCCGGACGCTGGTCAGATGTTCCTCGCGCGCGAGGCGGGTCCTGAATTGGTCGGAACGATCAACGGGCATACCGCCGTCGCGAACAATGACCAGATCGAAGCTGGTATCGAGCGCGCCGTGAGCCGTGCCATTGAACGCATGGTTTCCGCACAGCAGCAGCAAACCGAGGCTATGCGTAGACTGGCCAGCAAGGAATTTGTCGCCAGAGCCGAGCCCAGCGCCGCATGGGGGCGCATGCAGAGCCAGAGCGCGAGACTGTACGCAAGAACGACAGGGGGTTAAGGGATGGCTATCAACTACAAAATGGGGTTCTCCATTAACGGTGTTCCCATCCCTGATCCCTCTTCCTTCAAGGGCGCTCAAAGCGACTTGGACACGCTTGGCGAGCGTGACGCCAGCGGTGACATTCGCCGTAACAAAGTGGCGATGAAGTGTCACGTCAATCTGGAATGGAACGGCATTTTCTGGGAGACCATGAAGGAAATGGGCGGGCTTATGAATAAGGGCGACCGATTTCAGTTTACCTATCCAGACCCTATTGAGGGCGCGCAGACGATTATCGCGTACTGTGGCGACCGAAATTGGGAAGCCAAGAAGTGCGTTGACGCAAATAGAGAACGCTGGATCGGCGATTTCAAGGTCAACATCATCGAAATTTAGGAGGGGTAGGATGTACGCGGTAAGTGAGGCGTTCCATGAAGCGATCCGAGAAGATGAGCTTCAACTGCCCCTCCTTCTGTTTGACGAGGCGGTTGTAACACCACGAGATATCAATATATCTTCCGGCGGCATCGGCTATCAGGCGAGCGTTAATGAGGGTGAGGATTTTGCACCGGGCGGGTGCTCGGCGGCGATGCTGTCCTTTGACCTCCTGAACGATGACAATACATGGACGGGATATGATTTCGGCGCTTTCAAGGCGTATCTTGGGGTTCGGACGAACGTCATTTACGAATCACCTAACTGCGTGTGTAGAATCGACACCGGGAGTTTTCGGATTCGCGGAAATGATAAAGCTCCGTTTCTCACGCTCAACGATGCCGCTGTAAGCGGTGTGACCGAGCGGGTAGAAGCGCTTGCGCTTCTCGATGATAAACTCTTGGTGTTTACGAAAAATCAAACACAGAAGTTTACATTCAGAAACGGCGAACTCACAGCCGGAGATTTCGCGTTTTACGAGCCGCCGATTCAAAAAGCGGCTATCGCGTGGAAGACGATGAACTACGGCGTATGCTTCGGGCATAAGGGCACACGCGGCACGGGCGTCAAAGATGAAAACAATCTTATGGTTTTCACTCCGACGAGCACCGATATCTACGAAATGGTTCCGCTCGGCGTGTTTTACGCAGAAAAGCCGGTGTTTAACTCGCGAAAAACGCTGTCTATTGACGCCTATGACGCAATGAGCCTGTTCGATACCCAGTACAAAGAGGGGTCTATCGCTTTTCCTACGACCCTTCAAAACCTTGTAGGCCAAGTGTGTAAGGCCGTAGGCGTTACCCTTGGTTCTACGCAAATGGTGAACGGCGAAAGAACGGTTTCGTCTGCGCCGGAAGCCTTTGCCAAAGCTACGTATCGGGATATTCTGGGCTGGTGCGCGGAGATTGGCGGTTGCTTTGCCCACATTAACCGAGACGGTGCGCTTGAATTAAAATGGTTCAGTGACGCCGGGTATTCGCTGACGGCGCATGACTACAGCGAATACGATGTCGGGTATTATACAAGGGCAGGCGTGGACAAACTTATCATCCGTGACAGCGCGGGAGATGACGTGATTGCCGGGTCTGGCGTGAACTCCCTGTACATCGTCGATAACCCGATTGCTACGGTTATCACTTGATGGGAGGTGCGAAATCGTGGCATACACGGATGATCTTTTGGATCGGATGAAAAGCATGCCGAGCTATAAGCCTAGCTATGCAAACACATTCGGCGATTTCTCCCTTGATCCCGGAGATATCTTAAAAATCCAGACGGATAGCGGAGAAGAGCTGTTGCCCGTGTTTAGCCAGCAAATGAGCTGGAACGGCTCGGCCAGAACTACGCTGTCTGCCAGCGGCAATAAGTCGCGTGAGGTTTTGCCTAAACAAGAGCGCGACGAATACGGCTATCGACAGGCCGTCGGCGGACAGATGCGCGGATTTGGGCAAAAACAAAAGACTATGGAAGACCGCCTGTCCTACGCGGAAATCGATATTGACGAGGATAAAGCCCAGATACAGCTTATTACCGGGCGTGTCGATGGGGTGGAAGGACGCATCTCGTCAGCGGAGATCACGCTGAACGGCGCAGACGGGCAGATCGGCCTTGTCGGGCGCGTCGAAACAGCAGAAGGGGATATCAAGTCCGCAGAGGTCAAGATTGACGGTCTGAACAGCGAAATCGAGTTGAAGGCGGACAAGATCACACTGGATGGATATGTAACGATGTCCAAATTTAACGCGGAAATTGCGGAAATCAAAATCACCGACAGCTCATACGTGACAACAGCAGCCTTGAATACTAAATCTTTGAGCGCCAACTATGCGGAGATTAGCAGTATCAATATCGGCGGGAAACAGGCGCGCTGGGAAAGCGTGACGGTCGTGACCGGCGTGACCAGAAAAAAACGGTATGCAATGGCTCCGTCAGGCACGACGAACATGGAGTTTTACGAGTGCGCCAGCGTAAGCACTGACACGTTCACTCTTTTGATAGCATAAGGAGGAAATTATGAAGATCAACATACTTCTGCGCAATGTGAACGCAGCGCTTGCCCGCGTCCATGTGCTCGGCGCTGACGCTGAATTGCTTGCGGGCGCGATGCGTTCAATCAATAATTGTGTTGATGCAATCGAAAAGGTTCAGAGGGAGGAAAGTGAAAATGAAAATCGCGACGAGCAAGGGCAAGACGCTTGATGTAAATTGGGCATTCGGCCCGACAAGCGCATCGGGAAGCCTGATGATCGAGATCCCCGATAATCGGCTGCTGTCGGAAATTGCCGCTGACTTTGAGGGCAACGGCAAAATCGAAAAGACAGACAAGGCAAAACCCGGCGTAACCGAAGTCTACGAAGGATTTACTGAACTCACAATCATCCAGCGCAACAAAAACGGTAGCGTGTTAGTGAAGCTTGAAAAGCCCGCGTGACGCGATAGGAGTGGATCAAATTGAAGATTAGGATTCCGACTACCGAAAACACCCCTAATGCCGGCGTAACTGACGCATGGTTTAACGATGTGCTAGAAGGACGCAAGCCGTTCTGTGACATTCCGACGGGGTATAGACGGTTGGTACGTAATAAAGCCGTAGACGCGGTTAAGGAAAATCAAATGGATATACAAACCTACATGCGGCTGTTTGCGAGGTGATCTGAGATGTTTAAGATTGACGGATTGAACATCAGCTTGATTTCTGGCGACGACGGCGTTCTGGTCGTCGATATGGCGGATATCAAGCTCCTTGAAGGTGACTACGCAATACTATCCATCAGGAAAATTTCGCAGTCAGGCAGTCGCGGAGATCTGCTGGCGCAAGCTATTGAAACCGCAGACTTAGAAAACAATCGCTTTCTGTGGTCGTTTTTACACGCGGACACTGTGGAATACCCTGACGGAACCTATAAATGGCAAGTAGAGTTCGTGCTCGCAGACGAGCATCGGATTCTGGAACCCGGAGATTTTAAGGTAGCAAAGGCGGTGAGCCAAGAATGAGCGACGAAAAACGAGTAGCGGCGGCTGAGATTCTAAATACTTCCGTTCGGGTGACCGCAAAACTTAATGACCGCTATCAAGGCCCCCCGGGGCCTCCCGGCAAGGATGGAAGCATGCGCTTTGAAGACTTGACTGAGGCGCAAATCGAACAACTTCGGGGTCCTCAAGGTCTTACTGGTAAAACGCCGCAAATGACGGTACAGGTGGAAACGGGTGAACCGGGAACAGAGGCCAGTGTCATACAGAGCGGTACCGCAGAAGCGCCGGTAATCGCATTGACGATCCCGCGTGGCAGCACAGGCGCAACGCCTCAGATCACGGTGCAGGTAAAGACCGGCGAGCCGGGAACGGCGGCGAGCGTCAAGCAGACCGGCACGGCGGAAGCGCCGGTGATCGAGCTGACGATCCCGCGCGGCGACACGGGCAGCATCGGGAGCCTGACGATCAACGGCAAGACCCCGGACAGCGCGGGAAAAGTCGAGCTGACAGCGGCGGACGTTGGGGCGCGTGCTGACGACTGGATGCCGACGGCGGCGGACGTTGGAGCACTCTCCGGCACGGACGCAACGCTGACCGAAATGGGAAAAGCCGCCGACGCGCAAAAGGTCGGAGAAGAGCTTGGTCGGCTAAAGAGCGATGTTAATGCTAAAACGAATCAATCTGATGTGCTCACGCTAGAAGAAATTCTTGCAAGCACCGATCTAACGAATAAAGTAGCTGGGGCGGACGCTGTTAAAACAATTAAGAACGACATTACATCATTGAAACAAGGAGGTTTTTACACCGAAAAAAATAAGGGGAATACAATGCCTGCTGACTATGGTGGGTTTATCCGTATTACCGGAAGCAGTTGGCCGGGAAGTTTTGTCAGCGATACCTACTATTTGGGCGTTGCTTCTGATGGCACAGCATATTCGGGCGTGCAAATAAATGGCAATAAACAAGTCGCTTGGAAGGCTCTATAAGTGGGGTAATGTATGATTAAAATAAAATCTAATGGCGCAGATGAATTCCTGGAAGCAGGTTTTGCGCGCATTAACGATCATGTTATTGAGCTTGACGGTATCGCCGACGCTCCAACAACAGGCTTTACGACGTGGCGCATGGACGGCGTGACCCGGCTCGGCGATTTCAGCGGCTACACGACCGTTTACCGCACCCTTGACAACGCGGTGCAGCTCTCCGACGACGGCA